>Ga0307978_1001501_pt1 | contig 17299 bp, 15 predicted proteins | sample OrgLakmetage1056_FD_203151 | JGI IMG/M metagenome (GOLD analysis project Ga0307978, IMG submission 203151) | Saline water microbial communities from Organic Lake, Antarctica - #1056 | ecosystem: Environmental > Aquatic > Non-marine Saline and Alkaline > Saline | place: Antarctica: Organic Lake...
AGTCGTGCTCTTCAATCTTGTTAGAGACAACCAGTTGCCGCATCCGCGCATTGTTCCGGATGCCCAGTGACCGTTCCTGGACAACATGTTTCAGGATCCGTGACACACCGACTGGGCCACCATATTCGACAGGGATCGTCGTTTGATTGATGCGTGTGGTGAGTAGTTCGAGGTCGACGGCGTTGGTCAGGGTATAGTGTAATATAATGTCTTCGTCATGTTCGGAATGATCGTTGTCGTCGATGTGGATGACAGCTCCAAGGAAAACATTAGGGTTGAACACTTTCAAAAGAATCAGAAGAGTCTCGAAAGGCTCGTCTGTTTCTTTGATAGTGTATTGTTTTGAAAGAGTCGCGTTGTATCTCTTGATCGCCTCTTTGATTGTGATGTGTAGGTATTCCTTTTGTTCACCGTAGACAGGCAAACGCCTAGAATACAAATTCCGCATGGAAGAAAACTGATTTTCGGCACCATCAGTCAGAATGACGGTGGGTCCAATGTGTTTCATTGCCAAAAGGGAGGACACCAGGTGTGTTGAATCACCGAGGAAAGACACAAGGAGGAGCGGACAGACAATTTCTCTCAGTTGGTTCACGGTTACGACTTGTTCGGAATAAGCAGAAAGTTTATCGTGTTCGGAGAAAGAACTGACGAACAGCAAGAGGATTCGAGTCTTTCGTGACCATGTTGCTGCTAGTGTGTGGATCATGTCCACCATCAGATGTAGTCGTGTCTTTTTGCCGCACTGTGTCTGCATTGACCCACTGTTGTCGATAATCAGTGTAATCGCCTCCGACAGGTATCCATGGATGCGACTGTATTCCGGTCTTGCAGTACACTTGAGATTCAACATGGAAACAGTGTCCAAGTAGTCCAAAGAGTGGAAAAACGTATCATTAGACAGACCGCCCAGAGTGCCACTGGCAAATGGGTATTCCATATCTGTAATGCCGCGCAACACACTGGGTGTCACGCTCGACGGTCGAACGGCTGCCTTGTCGATCTTTTCATGTATTGGCTCATAAGGTCTTGTTTTGTTTATTTGTATGATTTCCATCACCATATGTCGTTCCTTATCGATAGTGTTCCGAAATCATGTGTATTTATATATAAATTATCCATCAAAATATGCTGTAGCAGAATTTTTTGTATCGTAGATGCCATTTCACCAGTACACCATAGCGTTATCATAGGCATCGTTCGCGCAGTAACAATTTGTGCGAAGCATAGATGTTTCCGACTGATGTAAAAAAACGGTTCCATGATCGCATCCTCAATTGGCCATAACGCCCATAGAATTATTAACTGCGTAACCGACTTTAGTCACGCAAGCTTCTGCAAAGTTTTCACCTTTAGACACTTCAAAAACATAACTGATATGCCTATATCGGGTGACGCTGTTCACAATTGCTATCGATGTTGTACCCAATATCTTCAATATCTTCAATGTCTTCAATATCTTATATCTTGAAGATCTTGAAGATCTTGAATATATTGAAGATCTTCAATCATATGATCATTTTGCTGACGCCCAAACATTTTGTTGATTGACTAATAATTCCAAAAAGGCGATGACCAAAGTGACCGAACTCGAAGAAGAGGCGGCGTTCTTGACAAATGAGATCGAAGCCATCAACCGACTAGGCGCCAAGTTGAGCCACCACCTTCAGCATCAACTGTGGCAAAAGAAGAGACATCTCGCGGCAAGGCTGAGAGAATGCAACGTGGAACTGCTGAAATACCCAACCAGTGAACGGAGTCAAACGAAACGTTTACAGACGTTTATGTCAATCTGAAAATAAAATAAGAGGTGACAGAGCAAGTAAGACACAGACTAATATATACAGAATGATAATTGTGTCATTTTCTGCAGTATTAACCTTATTGATTGCTTCAATACTCAATACACTATTTGTCTTGTACACCTGAACTTCTACATTGGTAACTAATGTGTCACGGCTGGATACTTTGAGACTAGCATCAATATATTGAACTCGTAGCGGAAATGGACACTTCGGCACGTTGATTAATTTGAATGTATATGTCGAGGGATCGGTTGACAATTGGACGTGGTCTGAGTCTGCGACGGGATTATCGAGCAAATCAGGAGAGAACCAGATGGTAACAGCAGTGAGGTCAAAAGTGATTGGCACAACTACGGTCTCTGTATCTTTGGACATGACCGGGTAATGAATGATCTGTGGATCAGCACGTAGCCCTTCGTCACTTGACTTGTATTCTATGTTATATGAACCTAATGCCAGAGTTGCTACATTTTTCCCCCGTAAATAAAAATAACCATTATCGGCAGTTTGATTTAGAAACCGTAAAATCATTTATTACATCAAGATATATAAAAACTAAGGTGTTCCGCTGCTCGTATTCCAGAAGGTGGCTAGCAGGACAGTGACAAACAATACCAAAGCCGCGTAAAGGTATGTATACAGCAATTTCTCACCGGTCCCTGCGGGGAGTACAGACTCGACTGTTTGCGAAAAAACATCACGAACGGCAAGAGCTGTCAGAAATGTGAAAGCTGAAATGACCGTCGCTTTGACGACAGATGACACCGGGTTGACTATGGTAGCTTGTTCTTGAACTAAAACCATGCTTTGTTCTTATTCTATTTTTTCTTTCGTCTCCTTTTTGACAACAAATGATCCTTTTTTATCAGTGAAAATACAGTTTTTCTCCAAGAGGTGTCCCGGACAATCCTCTAGTAAGTTTTTGGTGGTGAGTATTTCCACTTCACTGTCATCATCTGAAGTACAGCTGTCATTGTCAATTTTGTATAAACCATCTACGTATTTCATCTTGACTTTTGTGCAACCTGGATCCGGTTTTGTGTGAGAGGCATCATTATTGGACAAGATATCTACGGACTCGACCGCGGTAGATGATAAATTATGTTTATCTAAATAATGACCATTACCGTATTTGCGCACACATTCTTTACCTACCTTCCCAAATTCCATGGGCCACGGGGAACGTTTAAAGTAGCAACATTCCTCAATTTTGGAAGGACTTTTAGTGTTATCAATCCAACAGATTCCCTTCTCGGTCGTACATGCGTTGAGAACATAATTAAATGCGCGCAGGTCACAAATATTAACATATTCTTCGTGCACTTTCCGAATGTTTTTCTGATTCGATGTATAAAGCATCCCAAGATAATCGATTTGATCTCGGTTTTCCGAATGCATCTGATTCAAGTACTGACATAAGATCAGAACAGTCATACCATAGTGGCGCCCATTCGAAAGGATATCTTTCATGATTGGGCTATGCATGAATGCTCGGTCACTACCACAGTCATCTAGAATAATACAGATACGGTATTTTCGTGGTATTGGCAACTGGTTATCAGAGTACTCGGCAACCCGAGCATCTTGATAATCTCGCAGACGTTTAAGGTACAAGAGATCTTTATTCATCACATATAACGGCTGTATCATCCGTTTCCACTCCGATGCATTGTCCTTGTTGCCACATAGCGCTACAAAACGGTCTATTTGATCGTTCAAACAGTGCAAGATGTATTTTGCCCATGTTGTTTTTCCAGTACGTCGTTTGCCCAGTAATGCAATAGAGGCACAAGGCTCCAAAGAATCAAGACATGCTTCCTGAATATTGACGGTTGCGTTCATCATTTTTGACAGAATTGAGTAAGAAACGACTCTTTTTTAGGCAGTATTTGTTTTTATATGGGTGCGTTTGATCGAGTTTGCTTATTATTGGATATTTATGGCTGTTGCATATAAAAATATTCAACTCAGTTTCCCAGTCACTAGTGGCGTCCATTGAAAAGGATATCTTTTGTGATTGGGCTATTCGTGAACGATCGGTCACTCTCACAGTCGTCTAGAATTAAACAGACATATTTTTTTCGTTTTATTGACGAATGTAGATCTGTATTCGTCACATACAATGACTGTATCATCCGTTTGCACTTCGATGCACACAGCGCTGCAAAATAGTATATTTGATTTTTCAAGACGTCAACTATGTATTTCACCATGATTTTTTTTGTACTACTTCGTTTCCCCAGCAACGCGATCATAAGACACGTTTTTTTGTTTAAACAAATGTTTTGATGCGTGTGCGTTTGATCGAATCTGAACTAGCAGCCAACACTTAGTTTAAAGCACGATCACTTGTAAAAGACGATATTTGTCAAGCAATCAGATGAATATCATAGGTTCAATTATGTTATCAGCGGCGATTAGAAAATGTGTCGAAACAATGTTAGACGGTTCGGAACAAGGTTTAATCTCGTTTACAGACTTTGGTTTACAATTTCAATCGGTGGACTCGATAGGGGTCTGTATGTGTTTGTTCCGTTTTCCAGCTCGAAAATTCTTTCGCTACGATTTAGAACAGGACAGACAAGTCAAGTTCAAACTACGGCCATTATATAACTTTGTTAAAAAGTTTCATTCGACATCTATGGCTTTTACGTGTAACAACAATCGCATCACTCTTGCAGTCACTTCCAATTTTGACAAGGGTACTTCTAAACAGAATCTATACCACATCGACAACACACATGACAATACAGTGTACTATGCGCTGCCGTCATCCATATTAGATGACAGTGCATGTTTCCGTCTAAATCCTGAAGAGTTTACAAACATCGTTCTGGACCTAGCAGTCGGCGGGGGGTACATCAATGTATCCATGCAAGGCACTCGTACCGAATTCAAAACGATCTTTGAAACTGGAACAATCGTGACAAGTTGTAATCCAAATCCGGACCGACAAGAATATGAGATTATTCGGCCAGCTGTCGGAAGCATTTGCAATACATATTTGACAAAATTTTTCAAACAAGCATCAAATTTATCGTCTTCGTGTAGGCAGTTGTGTATTTATATACACAAAGATGGACCCATTGTGTTACAATTTGACATGAACAAGGAATTATGTCAAATTTTTATTTCCATTGCACCAGTCAATAAGTAACATTAAATACATTTTCGTTTCTTTGCCATAGAGAACAAAGAGACAACACCTGTAGACGTGCGAGTCAATTTCTGACGTATTTGCCGCACCAGAGAAGACAAATCGATGTTCGGATGGAACTGGAAGAGTGGTTCGATCGCACTCAACAACTGTTTGTCTAGATAATACAGTAGATCGATTTTGAGATTGTGTTCTGCCGCGTAAACCGGGTCCTCCCCACGTTGATGAAAGGCCTGTTTTCCCTGGATCACGACATAGGAGAGTCGACACCCCGACTCAAAGGCCAACCCACCATTCCGAGCAGAGATTTTTCGAGCGGTATCCAGTTGGATGAGATTCTCATTGATATAACTCGACTCGTCTTTCAGTAAACAAGTGATGGCTAAGTCGGAAAATGGTACTTGATTCAATACCAAACGATTCAATTCTGTTTTCAAATATTCCAGTATTAGATGACTCTGGAATTCCATAATATAATTCATGATTTTGAACCCAATCCGTCGTACTAATCGGCACCGGTCGCGTTTCTTAAATGGGAGCCCCTTGATGGTCAACTTCGGTTTGACGTCTTTCCATTGATCACCCGGATATTCCATGGCAGCATAATTCTTTTTCTGGTGTAGCCAGAAAGGATATTTCATGGTTTCAAATTCCAAGACATTTGGTTTCGGAAACAAATTAGTACCCAAGACTGCCAAACGCCCGCACAAAGAATAATAGTAATCAAAGATATCAGTCGACTCCGTCAACTCGCTGGGGTGTGGAAACTGCATCATAACAGAGTCCGTATCCCCGTACACACAGTATGCACCATGGTCGGCAAGCATAAAATTGCGTACCTTTTTGATCATATTCTGTCCGATCCTGCAGACGGTGGCCATCAGAACAGGACAGGCCAACAAGGCGTTTTGTTCCACCCCGAGGAACCCATAGACCGCATTCTGAAAGACCTTACAACTCAATTGCTTGGCATTCAGGCTGGCGCGAAGGAATGGGTCCGTGGTATTTTTCATCAGCGCCTTGACACGGTTTCGTTCCTGACACACTTCTTCGATTGTCTGGGGTAGGATGGTCCGAGCGGGTTGAAAGGTGCCATCCGGGCTAACCTGACCCTCAATCATCACAATACACTCCGTATCGTTCACGGGGATATACGTCTTGACAAATCGGTCATCGGTTAAGTATTTTGCATCATAGACCAGGCGCATATAACAGATGCGGTCACCGCGAATAATACTGGGATACAGCGACATAAAGTCAAATGTGAAGGTTGCCTCGTTACTCTTTGCGTAGAAGCCAACCTCTGGCTCGCACACATAACCACCCTGAAATCGATTCTTCGCCGGCTTTTTCTTCGTTTTTTGTTTCTGGAGTGTCACAACGTCGCCCACTAGATTCTTGCTTCGCTGGTGCGAACTGATGACTTTCCGACGAGCAAACGGAACATTGGGTAAATCGGGAGGATTGGGAAAATCAGAATGCTCAATATTGCGCTTTACAATCAATGGCGGGCGATCTAGCTGTGCTTTGTTAGCAATCAGGTTCTGTTCATAAAATTTACTAATCAATTTCTTCCACACACGCACTTGTTGACCATTCATGACCGCAGTCGTCAATTGCGTATACGATGCAGATGAAATCTCGACAAACCCTAGAAGCATGGCAGTATTTTGCTCCAGTTTACGCAACCAATCGACTTCGGACACACACTGTTCACGCAATGCTTCCCGCCCCAAGAAAGAACCCCTGATGAACGAGTAACTGCGCAGGATGGGATCTGGTTCACCACGAACCAAGTCCGGGTGGAAGATGGCATTCTTAAGATCAAAACCCTCCAACATCGGTTCCAACAACATTTTTTTCAGCGCACACGCAGCATCCATCTTACTTCGTCCGGGGTGGCACACGCTATAGATCTTGGAATCCCCTTTCCGCCGCAAGAGCTTCGAGCCGTATTTTTGAAATTTCGACAGTTTCAGGCGAGGTCTTCGCAAGGCTAAATATTCAAGCGGATCACAATTATCCGATAAGAATTCGAAGCAATCGACATCAAAATCGCAGCAAACAACCTTCTCAAACTGGTCGAGCAGTTTCGATTCATCCGGGTCGTCAAAAACATACACACACGCCGGTTCCAGGCTACCCATCCAGTAAATTTGCACTGCAATGGTCAGAATGCGATCACCGGATGTACCTGCGTTCGGCATAATCGGAACCAATTCGGACGACAGAGCACAGTGCGCGCGAATTCGTATGGCGCAACACAAGATCGGTGCTATCGATGTCTGGGTATCCATTGGCGACACATCACCCCAACCACTCTGACGCTCTAGACCACAACTAGTCTGACGAATCTTCACATCCACTGAACGACAACAGGATACCCACTGTTGCATCTTGAGACCACTTTCATGCAAAAACATCGATTCGACACCCCAGTCATCATGATACATTTGAAGTATACGGGGTTGTTTTCCGACGTGCACATCCCTTTCAAAGTACTTTCGAAGTTTCCACAGGCTGGACTGGTTTGTATATTGCAACTTAAGGTACGACAAGGCCTCATTATTAACGAAACCAATCATAGGTACCTTTCTGACTCGATCACAGCGCGTCACAATGTCCGGACCACCTTCCCATGGTCGCAGGTCATCATTTACAAGTGACACCCAAGTATCTACATCACCCAGGTCATCAGGACAATCCAAGAAAAAATATGGTCTAAAATCATTGATATTGATGGCTACCGACACATTATCGCTCGTGTTACCAAACAACCATAAAGACTCGTCGTATTTTCCCAAGGCTACCGAACAGACTTCTCGGAGATGAAAACCAAAAGAACGACCAATTTTTTTGGCAGTCGCACGTGCAGGACGAATGCTCATTGGTTCAGACACAGGCTGTTCGTCGCTCAAATATTGACGCTTTAAACTGGATTTAGATACTTGAAGTGCTTGGTAATGAATGCGAATGGGGTTGGAACAAAGAGTCAAGTATATACAATTTCCCGAGATCGTGGATCCAACCAAAAATTTTGCCACTTCACTCTTGAACAAAAAATACTCCTTAATCACAGATCTTCAATTGACCCAGATGAACATGGAGACACAAAATTACCTCCCGCATGACTTCCAGTTCGTTTCTCGACCTCGTAAATCGCGTACGGTGGACCTCGAACTCAACTCCATCCAGGACCAGGCTTTTGCCAAACAAAAAAGACTACGACGTTCACGAAATCTAGGTCGGCTTCTGCTCAAACGTCGAACGAAAAATGCAGGTGTCCCGATTTTTGTACCAGGAGTGAGTGCGACACCTCTTCACCCACCAAAATTGAACATACAACTGTTCAAGCCGGAGGAACAGCCACGCATTACGCCGTGTATGACCGTTATCGATATAGACAGCCCAAAATCACCGCATCAATATTCTACAGAGATTCGTAAAACACAACGCCAAATTTCCCGCGAAAATGAGGCATTCATGAAACACCAGGCAATCAGTCTATCAGGTAAAAAAGGACTCTGAGTCTTGAAACAATCACATAAGTAAACAATTATACTTCAATATAGCATACATACTACGAAATCAGACTACTGCAATAAGTTTATTATTATAGAGGCAATGGGTTTTTCTAGTGCTGTCTGTGAAACAATCACAAGCTCAAACAGAAAAAAAAATCGTTTATTTGCATTGTATGAAACAAGTTTTACTAAATAGTCATGCATTTGCATCATCGAACGCTCGAGATGCTTACAGTATACAGGCATGGCTCATCTTGCATTGGAGTACTCTTTTCTTATTGAACTAATCAGAATAATTCATAATTTTTGAGAGACTTTCTGACTTTCTCTTTTACGAAGCGCATCCACACATCCGGTCGATTAATTAAAAAACAGAACGACTAAATCAATTTATATATATATTATTGCATTCATTTATAAACAAGTGACAATGTCCAACGAATGGACTGTAGTTCTGTCCCCGCGCGGGCGTCGTGCAGCACGGCGCGAGCGTCCGGCACGATCGCGATCGCCTGCGTCCACACCTGCGTCCGCAACAGTGCCCGCAACAGTGCCCGCACCTGCGTCTGCAAAAGCGCCCGCAACAGCATCGAAGATCATGGATTATCATTTCCAAGTAGTTGACCAAAATATACGAGCGTTTTCCTCTAGGTATCCTGTAAAGTATAATGTGCTGCCGCGTGGTCTAGAAATCAAGGTACCATTTACCATGTCCTACGAGGTAAGCCCTGGAACATACGAATCTGTAACGTATACAACAATGTTACCCGCTTACGCCAAACTAGGGCCAGCCTTGCTCAATGGAGTCGAGGTGTGCATCGTGTGCAACCCGTTCTGTATTGACGACCAAGCTTTTTGTGTAGACGCACAATCTTACCTGTATCCCGAAGCTGTGAAGATTGCCTTACCAAATGGTTTTTTTACCTGGAATGTCGACCAGTATACAGACGCTTCCATGGACGTTCTCTGTCACTGCCTCACACAAATCCCCTTCACGCAGCGACATGACCTTGTAGTCGTCACACGGGCCCTGTCTGCACTTTGCAATTCCAATGACGACGATGGTATTCTCAAGGGTAACTGGAGTGGTGATTTTGATGGAGGTACTGCACCTTTTAAATGGACGGGCTCCGATCAGATCATGCGTATATACTCGGACAAACTACTGCAACCACAAATCAAAGACCGTTCGGTTGAGTATGGTCAGTGCTGGGTATTCGCGGGTATTCTATTGACATTATTTCGTTCGGCAGGTATGTGTAGCCGTATTGTGACGAATTTTGGATCAGGTAAAAACTTAAATCCACGACAGGATGACATTATAGATTGGGCTTCGGACGATAGTGTTTGGAATTTCCATGTCTGGAACGAGGCTTGGTTCTGTCGGACAGATATGCCTGGTTTATATAAGTCTGCCGGGTTCCAAGTTCTGGACAGTACTCCACAGATCGTTAGTACAAATAGCTTATACTGTTGCGGTCCAACTCCTGTTCGTCTACTTAAAGACACTGACATACGTATCACACGAAAGGATTATAACATATTCAATTTAGATACACAACTCTTTTCATATTCAGATTGGATCTCGCTGCTACAGAAACGATACCCGAAAGCCAATATTGTATCGGGCAGGCGAAAACGTCGACTAGATGGTTTCGATACTGATTTTATCAAGGATCAGTGTAAGTTCATGACCGCGACTGAATCCGATTTGGGGCTTACATATGTTTCGACACAATTATTCACTGATGGATGCAAAGAAAACACGACATTGACTAATATTACCTCTACATATGTATAGACATTTAATTAGTCAATATATACTTCAAACGTGTGAATCAAAACTCTCGCCACTCCTAATATTTGTATCTTAGATTATGCATCCTTCCAATCAATTGGAAGGTTACGTAAATTTCAATATCCTAAAAAAGACGGTATATCCGTGGTTTGGTTCAGCTGCTGTAACTCGAAGATATCGAGGATGATGCAAGCCGCAGATTTTATGGATTCTAAATTGCGAATGGAATACTCACCTATCCCTTAAAGTACTTGTTCGTCGTCCGTCCTTTTTCGCTTCAGGTCCGACGTGCACTCTATTGGAACACTGTCACCCAGAGTTTCATCTGCTCGACCCTGGACAGCGATTTGTAGATAGTCCACTTCACCAATACAAGCCGACCCAGAATCGTCCTCTGCAGCCTGTACCAGACGAAGAGTCTTCGGGCCGAAACCCCAGTTGTACCGATTTTGAAAATACACACCAGAGATCTCAATCATAATACTCTCCCATTTACGACCTGGTAGATCATGGAATGACATCGGGTTACCGTCTTCATCCAACACCTGGCAATCTTTTGCCTCTCCATCATCATTCAGCGGGATATGCACCTTCATATTCCCTGGCCAGAAACCATCACCTTCTTTCTTTTCCTTCAGAGGTGTCACAAGAGAAGCAAAGTTGTCTTCTATCTGACTGTCTGTCACAGGGTACGTCCACCATTCTGACTTATGACGAATGGCATACGCTTTTGCATCTTCTTGAAAACGTAACATGGCATCATACTCCTTACTACAAGGAATTGCAAAAGTCAGATACGTTTTACCATGTGGGTTTGTATCGACACCAAAATTCAATGGAATTTTACCTGGCGTATTGGTGAACTTGATCCGCAAAGGATGAGGGTTTCCTTTAGCTGCATGAACCTTCACCAGTTTAAAACCTTTTGCCTTGTTATTGTACACTGGGTTCAGAAACGCATGCTTGTCAAATTCGAGCGAATCCGCATGGATCGCAATCGCTTGAGATTGTTTCTGCTTCTTTTGGCGAACATTGCGTACTACTGTCGTAGGAACTGTCGTTGGTACTGATTTATAAACAGACGCCGACAATTTCGCGGGGACTTGGGTTGCTGTGAATCGTTCTGTGAGCTCGGTAAGCGAACGCTTCAGAACAGTGGGTTGTAATAGCAGATCCTCACAGGTCGTGGTACTGGCGGCGTCAGACATAGTTCTTTGATTGGATATGAAGCTTTGAGCTTTGAGATGTGAAACGTGAATCGTAGTTCTTGATTCAGGATGATAAGCCTAAAAATCAAACTAAATTTTCAGTCACGTTATTTTGGATGTACAAGAAAACGCTCATAGTGATTCCTCCACACACGATCATCCAGAATTCAAACGAGTCGCGGCAACTATGTCGATGTGGGGCGCAAGGTCGCGCGACAGGAAACGTCGGAAACTACTTATAAATCCTGTGTTTGACAGCATCAAAGACAATGTCAAGAGGAAGACTATAAAGCTGAAAAAGCAAAAACTCGATACCTTGGCGAAGCTACATAAAGAGCTCAGACAACTCGAGTCAGCCAACAAATTGTTGAAAGGTCGATGCAACATACATGAGTTAAAAGACAATCAAAAACAGATCTGTAAGATTCAGGCAGAGATTCAATTTAATCTGGAAGACAAAGCGTTCGAGGAATTCGTCGAGCTCGTCACACCACTGTTGGGCGAAAATACGACTGCTTCATGTCTGGAGAAACAACAAAAACATACGGTTTTCTTAAACGTGTTCCATAAGGATAAAGCGATTCCATGTTTTGTGGAACGAGAATTGTGTGCGAACTGCAACAAAGAATTTGTTTTAGTCTCCCAGGAATCGATCGTCGTGTGTCCAGAATGTGGGGATTCAGAACATCTGATTTATTGTAATTCAGACTTCATCGAGAATGTAGACGTCAAATCAAATCAATACGAGAGGGGCCCATTGTATAGACGATATCTGATGCAGTTCCATGAAAATGCACCGGTGCCACCGCCCGATGTCATCAATATCGTTTACAAACAATTATCGAAAGTGCATATCATGCTCTCTACTAAAGTCAAACCAACACCTATCGCTCAAATCTTACGAGACGAGAAATTGCAGAAATGGACACCATACTCAGTAAGGATTGCAAAATATATTAACAATGAACCGATTGTCTCCCTACCACAAGACCTACTCGAACGTTTGGTCATGCGGTTCGAGAAAATCACCAAAGTGTTTACAGTCACAAAACAAAAACATCGCAAGAAAATCATGAATTTTGAATTTCTCACGAAACAATTCTTACATATGGAAAATCGACCAGATCTGGCGGAGTGGTTTGCTTGCCACAAAACAAGACTGGTCCTGAAACAAGCAGATACGCGACTGCGACGGTGCAGTAAACAATTAGAAGAAACCGATAAGGAATTCAAATGGAATGTCACTCGAAGTTGCTGAACTAACATATAAATTTTTTACCGAAAAGAAATGACAGAACTCAAACAGACTGTTCACAAGACAAATCTGTTTACATGGATTGTACAGGGTCAAAGGGCTCAAGAATGGGTCCCGGCAACAGATTGGGAACATACCGCCCTCAATCAATACCAAAAACAAATGGACTCTTTCGAATTACACATTATCGGTTTTGATGAGAGTGATGACGAGGAAAATACAGAATACAATGAGATGGTCACAAACAAGATGCCAAAAACGATCATTCACTCTCAAACCAAGACGTACCAAATCCAGAGCCTGCAAATACGCACGTTCTCCGACCCGATTATTGTCATCATCGACCTACAGAGCGGAAACACGCGCATGGCGACCAAGTGTCACATGGAATGTCCCGTATACTGTCACGAAGGAAGCAAACCGTCCCGGATACAGTTCGACGCTGATCAGATTACTATACTGAGGCTATGATCCAAAATAGACACACGAAAAAATAAATACACAACAGAATATGCCTTCACAAAATTTATTCTGGATATTGAAAAATTAGAATGGTTCGTGCAAATACAATGTACACTCGTCTTCGCAGCTGGAAGAAAAAGCTCGGAAGAAACTACAAACTCACGGTTGTCCGAGGAAACGTGGAAAAAAGTTTCGAGAGTATCAACAAAACAAACCAAGTTCGTATCGAGAGGCTATCCGCAGATATTCTGAAGACAGGTGAAACATACGACAAGATCGACCATGACAATACACGGTTTCTACAATTCATCGGTCACAAAACTAGTCTTTGTATACAAAAAGAATACAAGGCACTCGTGTTTCAACAGCGTCAGGAGCTCTATCGAATTCAGGCAAACAACTTCATCCGTTTGGCGGCACTGAGGGAAGCTGTAACCGAGGCACGACAGGAGGGCGATGCACTTATCGAAAGCATCGACAACCAAATCCACAAGACCTGTCTGTAAAAACTGTATTTTAGACTTGTATATATTAACAAAACTTCTATCAAATACAATTCACAGTCCTGTATAATTCACCATGATTACGTGGCATCATCAAATGCAGCTGTAAGATCACAATTTAGAATAGATTGTGACACATTGCATTGATGTGACGTGTCAAGAGAGAGTGCAATATTGTGTTTAAAATTGATTAATTACATTATATGTTTATAAATAAAGAATTATGAATATGAAGATTCTTGTCGCTTTTCTGTTTGCTACACTGTCCTTAGGCCAAGGTCCTGGCAACATTAATGTTTGGGCCGGTAACCTGAAAAAAAGCATGTCGGCCACACTAAAACACCCCATGTCAGCTGCACTCAAAGACCGTATGTCACTGAAAGACCGCATGTCAGCTTCACTCAAAGACCATATGTCACTAAAAGACCGCATGTCAACTACACTGAAAGACAGCATGTCAACCACACCGAAAGACCGTGCATTCCAGGTCCCGCCGCTGCTCTCGACTGATGAAATGCAGGATGATTCTATTTTTGTCGCCAATGCTGATACGTAATGAATGGTTTTTTCGACAATAAAATATTAACATTTAAATTATTTAATTTGTGGTCTTGCCGACTGTGCTTCTGTCTGCAGCGAAACAGGCTCCAAGGCAGTCTCAAGAATGAACTATTTTGTACAGTCCATACCCCGTCCCATACAGCATAGAGTACTCTTTGTCACCGATTTTGTGTGCCTCTCAAACTGTCACAGAAATTCGAAACAACATTGTCATAACACAAGTTCTTCCCAGAAGTCACATGAATGTTCTGTACGATTAAACGAACACGACACTCGACCGACCTGTACCGTTTTAGAGATCTCAGTACCATCTCCAAAACTATCACACGCTGAAGGCCAAGGTGCGACACCGTCGAGCATGCCAAAAGCTCGGCGGCGCCATTCGGTTCCTACTTTCATCTCGGCTGCTGTGATCCGACAATCGAGTGTAGACGAATTATAAAACAGTAACAAATCGTCCGAATGACAGGAGGTCCCGACACAGTTTTTACCCCATAGCGAACAAGACGCAACATTAGAATACATAAAATAATAGATATTACATGCTGACGCGTTCCCTTGGGTATACCCATGTGCACCACATGCGAAAGTCCAATCGGTAGACAAGCGAGTCACAGGTCGACGGACATCTCCAAGGTCACTAGGAAGGACAGGATATCGATTCCTGAGGACTGGCCCCAAACCTCGACCAACCAAAGCAGTACTGATGACAGGATACAAAAGAGGAGAAACGGCCATGGGCGCTATTTTGAAAACCCCGAAAACCGTCTCATTTGCAGTGGAACCCACCATGACGGGGATATCATGCCGCCCAGATCCACCAGAATACTGCTTCACTAAATTGGAAGTCAACAACAGACCATCAGACACCAGCCCAATCGGTAGCAGGCCTATTATGTCACCATGCCCACCAAATATCGACCGTTCCTTGGAGAGTACCAGCTTCTTTTGAACAGACAGAAGCGTTGACAAATCGCATGATCGACCACACGAACTAAACAAGGTGTTCCAGTTCAACCTGGCTTCACCCGGCGTGACCAGACGAATACCCGATGGATTGGATTGCATCAACACACCATCATACCCAGACGGTGTCACCAACAAATGCGCAGCGACTGAAGCCGCCCCCGCGGATTGACCAGCCAGAAGCGTGCGAATCACGCCAAGACCACGAGACACATCGGAAATAACTTCCAGTGCCAGCTGTTGATCGCGAAAACCGGCATTGTAGTGCATCGGATCATCGCTCAAAAATCCTAGAACTCCCAAGCGATAATTCATACTAAAACTGGCAACACCATCTAAAGCAGTGGGCCGGCGATAATCATGATGTCTGTCTGCGCTAGACCCGAGAATAAAATCACCTCCATGAATCGTGACTAGTGCATATGCAATACTCTGATTGTGAGTAAAAAACGACCGGGGCAAGGCGAATTGAAAAAACAAACAACCCTCGTGTTGAGAGTACACCTCGCCATCAGGACCATACGTCTGATTGGCTTGGGGGCAAGCAAACCCCAAGCTAGGTTGGCTACCCAGAACAGGCTTTGGAAAAGATTCCAACACTGTCGTATGTCGGAAACGCAGTTCTCCCTCGGGCTGCACAGCATACGGAACGCCCGTAAATGTAACGACATCCGGAAAACTCATGCTAGAGTACCCGACCAGGTCCCCACGGACGGTAGGCAATACAAACCTTTCGGAACCATATACTACTTCCACGAGAATTAACCAACACATTTTGGTCGTCGATATCATAACGACCTTTGTTGATGAAATGTGAGAATTGATCCTTAAAGCAAAAATGCAGATCATCGTATTATCACAGAAATTGTGATTACACAATATTTTTGGTTGCTCTTGCTTATTCCCAATGAACACACTCCAGATCGATATTGACAACATTCATTACCCCTAATTGTGTTCGGATGCTACATACCAGATACGTTCACAAGTGCGCTGTAGATTTCGATTCCGACAGGATTTCTAAGGCGACATTCAGCGTTCGTAACAGAGTGGTAGCGTGTCTTACCAAGTTCAAACCAAAAAATGTTATTATTTTCGGCGGAATAATTCGTCGTGAAATTCTTTCAACAAAACGAATTCGAGAGAATGACCCTTTGCAAGCAGAATTAGACGATATACTTCTTCAAGATTCTACATTACGTTTACCTTTTGATACGTTCGTCCCCGCGAACACCGATCTCGACGTATACATTGGATGCGCGAAAGATAGTGAACAAGAGAATTTTGACCTTCTTGTGTCTTTTCTCAAAAACAGATTACCTGACTACCAAATTGTCACGAAGCACTCGAGTACTCTCTACTGCTTTCGACGTCTTCATATTTCTACTTATAAACATCCGCTTGCTCCAGTGATACAGTTACAACTTGATATTGTGACCAGCAATTTTCACACGCTGCTCCCCGATTACACGTCCAACCAATTGGGAGTAAAACTTGCAGATGGATGTCTGAACATCTTTCAGCCTGGCAAACATATGAAATGGTGGACGACTGCACACCAACTGAATGCAATCTTCGAGACCACCACCTTTACAAACTGTGGTTCAATACTGAACGGGGAAAGTGATTTGATGAAGAAAGCACTGCTGATAATTACCAAGGAAATCGGCAACAAAATATCCAGAGTTCTTCTCTATTCATTCAAAAGCTGGAAGTGTGAGATGAGGGCGTTCGGCAACAAGGTCAGTGTCAAAGCTTACTTGGCGTACGTTCTCAGAATTATCGAATATCGCCAATACAAGCTTACTGCCGACGGATTTGACTTAAAAGGATTTAAGCAGCAAATCGTCGATGGAGGCTTTATGTGTGAACATACAAACTATATCACTGTGATTAATGACCACATTCGAATATCTTGCCTGGTTGACAATGATGATATAAGCGATAATGAGTGGATAGAGTATGATGATGATGAGCAGCAGCATGATGAGGATGATGAGGATGATGAGGATGATGAGGATGATGAGGATGATGAGGATGATGAGGATGATGAGGATGAT
>Ga0307978_1001505_pt1 | contig 17287 bp, 10 predicted proteins | sample OrgLakmetage1056_FD_203151 | JGI IMG/M metagenome (GOLD analysis project Ga0307978, IMG submission 203151) | Saline water microbial communities from Organic Lake, Antarctica - #1056 | ecosystem: Environmental > Aquatic > Non-marine Saline and Alkaline > Saline | place: Antarctica: Organic Lake...
AGGCATTGCTTGATATTGGGGGAATGGAATTGGTCATGAATACTAATGACGATGATCGAACAGCACTACACTCCGCATGTTCTTATTATGGACCTTATTATGTCATCCAGTGGCAACTGGTTGATTGAAGTTGGAGGGAAAGAACTCGTTATTGCAAAGACTAAACATGGCATTACTGCATTGCACTGGCTATGTATGTATCCATATACTTATACAAGAGACAAAAGGTTCCTGACATAATCAAACTTCTCCTTAATGTTGGAGACAATGTACTCTTGTGAGCAAAGAACGATGGAGACTCCAATGTACTCTTGTGAGCAAAGAACGATGATTATAAAACACCACTTCAATACGCAATTATTACAGGTGTATCGGATGAAATTGAGGATCTCCTTACCTCCAAATCTGATCCCAATTTGTCAATAGGAAACGAGCAGAAGAAAAATTCATCCGCAAGCAATCATGCTGTCAACGCTGTTGAGAATAATATCAGTACTACTTTCATTATAGAATCAAGCCGTGATGACACAAGCTCGCGATGATCTTCAACAATTAGCAGGAATGCAAATGAGGACATCATTATTCGAGGACTTGACAGTCAACTCAAGGAGCATCAGAACATCATTCGTACAGTGCAAAGTTATCGACTCCTCGAGGAAGCTCAGAAGCTTGTCAGCAAGATGATTAGAATGGAAACGAGGTTGATCATCTTGACGAAGCAATTTAGCGCTTGGAGGAGGAGTTGGGTCTTTCTAAGGTAACCGGTACAGATCATTATGAGCAGGGAATGCGGTCTAGAAAGGGAACAAGTAAATAGTTAATTGGAAGTGTAAAATTTACTATAGACGCGTTGTGTCCACGATCAGCAAAAATCTAGAGTTCGGATAACTGATCTGATTATTTGCTTTGTGCTGACAGGATTCCTACTTTAATTCATTGTCAAAGGTAGGTATGTAAATACAAGTAAGTCCCTTCATTTGAAACCAAGTGTGAGCAAGTTCGATTATGCAGTTAAGGATAGAAATCATCTGCTGCAGTTAGATTCGCGATACTATGTAAGTGTGTTTCTGTCATGGCCCGTATGATGACATCTGTCGAACCTGTATATGGATATTCATCGTCATAAACCTTGGTCACTTGCAAAGATGCAACTTGCCTATCATCCTCATACAAAACCCCATTCAATGAATCCAAAACAAACTTAGCTAGATTATCTACATCCGTTCGTGTCACTTGCAAATGAGATGTCGAAACTGCACCAGTCGATTGATTGTTGGTAGATTGGCGTAATCTTCCTGGACCTGGTCGATTTGCAATGAAGTGTTTCATTGGCCTCTTCATGCGACTAATGATTTGTATTGAGATTACTTGTTTCTCAAACACTGGGACCACAGTATCAACATTCTTGATGAGTGGCTCTGCATTGTAATTCGAATGACCTTCAGTGACATTTTGACAGAAATGCGAGTTTGGCAGCATGTCCATTACAACGTCACAAAATTGTTTTTGTTTCTTTGCTGATGGGTTAAAGATGAATCCTCTGTATGTTCTATGTCGAGCGAGAGGGGCTGGGTTGCCCCTCACTTTAAAGCCAACGCCAGCAACTGAAGCCTGCGTTGCTTTCCCATCTTGTGGTCCAAGCTCTGCAACTTGTGCATCATGATGGTGATGGAGGACAGTGATGCAATCTGTTTCATTTCTGTAGAAGTGAATGGGTTCGTCCTCTTTCGATTTCTTCTTTTTTGATTGCTTCTTCCTTTTTTTTGTGACTTTAGCTTTACTTTCTTGCTTGGCAACTGAAACTGGAGCCTTTACTTTTGCCTTGACAACAGTTTTACTTGCAACAGTTTTCTTTTTCTTGGTCACTTTTTTCTTCTTTGTCGAAGGTTTCTTTGCAATCTTTGAAATAACCTCGGCGCTAGTTGTTGAAGTTACTCTCGCGGCTTGAAGTCCATGTGAATGTCTATTGCAAAGACTATTTGAATCCAACGAAGAAGGCAAGGATAGAGGACATCCGTTGGCAATTCCATGCTGACCGAATGTGATTCGATGTTGACGTCTATTCTTAAGACGGCTGCTATAGTTCTGGAAAGAAGGAATTATTTGTTGCCTGTACGAAAACGCCGCTGAAGTGCAGAATATTTGTATTATCACCGAAATAACAATGAGGGTTCGGGCGGTGGTACAGATAGAAGAAGGAAGGCACATCGTCTGGCCGATTTTCAATTCAATTCACTTCCTGGCTGGTGGCTCAAAGCTTCGGATTTTTAATTTAGAATGTGTGCTCTATGCTACCTAGTCTATGCTCTACGATAGTATATCGTATTATGATCTATTATGCTTTATGCTTTGCCTATGCTTTACTTTTTATGCTCTCTCTTCGAGATTCGAGATTCGAGAGAGGACACATTCTAACCGGTAAATGAACGTTATTTAGCAATATTTTCGAAAAATGATTTGAACCAATCAATAGATGATCTACGATACCATACCATGAGTAATTTATTCATGTGTTTTTTTTGTGTTGCGAGTTGCGATGGTGACTTGTGACTTGCGATGGTGAATGGTGAATAAGTGAGGAGGGCAGGATCATGATGTACATTCATGAATCATATTCCGTACTCACTGACCACCATAGGTACAACAATAGCAGGCGATAAATAATATCTGCAGAGGTGTTCTACTTTGCAAAGATGCCAAAGAATAATAAGAAACGCCCTGTCCCTTTGGCTCCCCCTGCTTTAAAAAGCCGTAAGAAGGCTCGCAAAGTAACATCACTCTTTCACAAACTTACGCAACAAATGGATCGAGCCAAAACCAAGAATGACGCTGAAGGCATCCAAAGAATCAGTGAAGAAATCGATGATATGGGTGGAAGAGAAGAGTATCAGAGAGCAAGCCAGCTTAGCACAAAGTTTCACAGTACCAGCAGATGGGTTATCAAGGTGATGGGTAGTAAGGGTTGGACAAATGGTTTGCCCATTGACGAAGACGACTGCGAAGATAGTCAAGACAGTCCTGAAGTGAGAAAGGAACCTGAGGTAAAAGAACGTAGAGCAGTACAAATATTGGAAGTTGGAGCGATAAATACAGAACTGGTCGATGCGGCCAGAAGAACGAAACGAATTCGAAAAAAGAAGGAACATACAAGCAAAGGTAGCGACGAGGATGGTGTACCATCTTCACAGCAATACCAAAATATTCCAATGTTCAATATAAGCGTCAGAGCAATTGACCTGCGATCAACATTTGCTGATATTGAAGAGAAGGATTTCCTCCAAATGCCTGTCCAAAATGAAAAGAAAGGAACCTACGATGTAATTGTGTGCAGTATGGTTCTAAATTGTGTGACTACACCGGAACAAAGGGGGGAAATGCTATCTCTGTTGTACAAACAGTTGCGCCCTGGAGGATTATGTTTTTTCACCATTCCGCGATTGTGCATAAATCAATCCAAATTCATTGATAGGAAGCTATTTGAAGAGTTGCTGACGGATGCATTGGGTTTTGTAATTGACAGTCAGAAGGAGACTCCAAAAGTTGCATTCTGGATTTTAAAGCGGCCAAAAGACGCGGCGAAGAAGATGGTGAAGTGGAATAAAAAGTGGGAGTCTACACCAATCATCCACCGCGCTCAGAAGTTTCGGAACCTCTTCTGCGTGTCCCTGAAGAAGAACGAAGCTTATGTCAGAAATCAAAAATTGTTGTGAACAAGCGTTGGTCATTTGTCTTGCATTGAATTTGTCCAAGCGATACTTGTACAGATTGTGCAAAAGTAGAAAAAGCACACAATTTCTAATTCATTTGGAAAGTGTAGAATAGTAGCTTAACGAGTGCAATATAGTAGTGCTCTTAATATACTTCTCCTTTGCCATGCCGAGCTCTTTCCCCCTGCCCACATGAGCATCAATGTGCACCTTCTTGATCAGCATAATATTATTACAAGATACTAAACAATGCTCATATCGTCATGTAGAATGGAGTGCCGCAGTACCATAGTCATCAGTCATCATGACCGATTCCAGTCTTCCGATTTCAAGCAATGATTTTACAATATCATCCATCGGGTGGTAGACGACGATTGCTGCACAATAATAATACCCAATGTAAGCATACTGATTCCTCTCATCGTCCCCTCTACTCTACATAATAGTGCGCTACGAGGATTACGATAAATCGGCATTTCGTCTCGTCGATTTTTGTTTTTCCTCGTCTGCTATCTATTGCATCATTGGAAGAAACTTCTGAGAAACATACTCACTGCTACTACTGTTGTAAACTACTGTAATAATCCGGGTCTCTCAAATATGTAATGGACGATAGAAAGGCGTCGTACGAATGATAAAAGACGTTATAATCGCATTAATTTTAAGCCTCTGCCCTCTGCATTAATAATACAGCAAGCTACAAGCAGAAGAAGAATCATCATTGGCATCGAAATAGAAAAAGCAAAGCAGACATGACCATAAATATGATACGGACATCTTCGATAGGAACAGTCCTGGCATGCCTTCTATTATTTTCTCTTGTTTCATCGTGGCTTCAAATTCAAAGATTCACTAATCTGTCTGATTATTATAATTTTGTGATTGACATTAAAGACGGCAATGCTGCTATTCATTGGAAGGAGGATCATGATGTCCATGGTGCTATCATTGATATTGATGTCGATAAAATAGAAGTGGATGTCAATATTGATGTCGACACTTTAGATGATGTGGATGATGCCCCCATCAGTCACGACAAGAAGGATCACAACACATATTTATCCTCGTCAAATAATGATGTATTAGGCATAGGCAATGCTGGACAAAGAGAAGAAATGAAGGAATATATTAGAAATTCAATTGAAACTCGACTTGAAGAATGGAAGCAATTTCAGCAAAATGCTAAAAAGGATCATGTTCCAAGTATCTTTACACGAGATGAATATAGGACGAGTTCGAATAGTGCACGTAGTACTAACCGACAAAGTGCAGTGGGAACAATACAAGACATCCAACACACGCTTTCTATGGAATTGAAGAATATCAATTGTACCAAATGGATCATCATTGCGCCACAGTCGAAGCGCACTCCTAAATTGATAAGTATCAAGGATTGGTGTACGATCATTGTAAGACATGAAACTTACGAAGTGGGCAACGGAAAATATCATACAGTGCAGCAAGTTACTAGATATATCAAGGAAGGGAAAGAACATGACAATGACCCTATTCAAAATTATATGAAGGCACTCGCTGGAAAAAATACTGCACATTCTCGGCGAAACTTTGGATACCTTCTGGCAATCATACATGGAGCCGAATACATTCTCGACCTTGATGAACATTCCATCTTTGATCGAGCAATGGGAGATGAAACGAAGGATCTTACCGATGACGATGTCATATTACCAAACAGCATCCTGGAGGCATCAGTTGTCATTCAAGGGAGGGTGCCATTTAATCCATATCCTCTGCTCTTCAATCCCACAGATCGCTATCCCAGTTCGAATACCAACTCGTCCACCAGCTCAAGTACAAGTACAAATACAAATACAACTGTAATTGAATCCAATAATCACATGTCATACAGTTGGCCAAGGGGGTTTCCTGGGCTCATTGAATCGTCACAAAGAGAATTTACAAAGGGCAAGATTGCATTTCAAAAGAATTTTAGTCTTTCAAGTGCATCTTCGTCATTATCTTCTAACATTTATCATGTAGGGGTGGTACAGCTAGTGGGACATGATCATCAAGATATTGGCCTCGTGCAGCAATTTCAACAACAGATCGAAAGACAAGATTCAGGCCTTGAGGCAGATGAACTTGATCCTGAACAATGGAAGGCTCAACTTCCTATTGTTGTACCATCGCATTCCTATGCTCCTTATAACATGCATTCTACCATTCATATGCCAAGCGCGTTTTGGTCATTGATCTTGCCCATCAGTCTATCACCAATTCATGCCGATATTGCGAGGTCGTACTTTGCCCAATGTCTTTTTGTTGATGTTGGGATTAGAGTGGTATATTCTCCATCCATGATGATGCGAACGGGAGAAGAAATCCTTGAAGATCATTCTAAAAATGCTACCAGAACTGAAGTGGATGCTGAAATAGATATGCTTGTGCGATTGGATTCGCTGATTCTCTTCCTCAGCGAATGGGACTCTCCCTGTAGCACACTGCCAGCGCGAATAGAGCATCTATGGAGGGACCTCTATGTACATAATTTCATTTACAAAGAAGATGTTCTTGTCATGCAATTATGGCTACAGTCCTTACGTGAGATTGGATACAAATTTCCAGCACTTGCCAAACGGCGATATCGAAATGTGGCCATCATGGGGCATTTTAATTATGCGCAGAGTCCTACACAGGTTGATGACGTCGTATTCTGGACGCAAAAGTATCGCGAGTGGTTTGAAACTGTCATTGTTACAGGGCCATTTTCGAAGGAGGTCATGACAGAACTTGGACAGCATTCGATTCGTGCGTTTGACGGTGCATATCATGATACAGGGGGGTACTTTCAAGTCACTGAAAATCTGAAGAATACCTTGCTCTACTTTAAGAACTGGACCAAAATAGAAAGTGTCATGTACTTTCATGATGATGGCATGATCAATGTGACGGAACTTTCCCAGGGGAAATATCCTTTCCCGACAAATGACATCATTGGTAACTACCGTGACCAGCGTTATGACTTGTCCTATGCAAATATACGAACTATAGAAGACGTGGAGTTAGCCAACCAATTTTCATACAGAATATACCCCAATGCAACTGTCTGTGCTTTCAACAAAACTCTTTGCCAGCCGTCCGTGAAACATCTATATCGGGCTTTGCCTCTTTATCAGTGGGGAATGACTCGTAAGGCCGTGTGCGGTGAAAATCAACAGACGCTGGCGCAAGATGAAGAAGTCTTTCCCTATCATGAGGATGATGGGTCTTTGTTATTCTCATCATTTACTCAGTCAGACTTTCTTCACATGCCACTCAAGTACGCAGATGAATTTGCAAATCTTGCTTCCCTATTTTTGAAACATAAAATTATTCATGAATGTACATGGGGAACCATTATTGACATGATTAGGCAAAATTTCAATGCAACAGTTCGGTTGACATACCTGTGTACCAGCTGGGGCCCTAAGCGGCGTGGAAAAAAGCCATTGATCGAGAGGTGCATGAGGGATCGAGTTGACTATGGAGTGTTTCATCCTTACAAAATTGGTTATAAAGAAAATGGTTACCAAGGTTACGATTGGGCATTGGATATTGTACAAGACAGACAACCCTTGTAAAATCAAGACAAAGAAATCCTGCTGATTACGATGTGAGCTTACTTAGATACATGCCTCATAATAGCATACGTTATACATAATAGATTGCCAGCTCTCCCTCCAGAAAAGCATAAAGACAAATATTTTGTGATTGTATTACAATCATATATTTTTCACGTATAACTCATGGCACTATATTCTTATTCTCAGCTCGAACGAGACTGCTTGCTTAAATCAGGATTTCCATCATTGTCAATCTCGAGCCATTTACCCTTGAGTGGAACCGATCCCATACCTGTCACAAGAGAAGAAAAGGGTGATGGATCAATATCGCGAAAAGTCTTCCATTGCTTTGTATCTTCGTCGCAATTCTTAAGCAAAGCTCTTTCTTTATCTTCATTGCACATCATATGCAAAAGCTTTACTCCCGTTTTGTTGAGACCATCCATGTCGCCGAGGTTCAAGGGATATTTTGCGTCTCTCATGTAACCTGCAAGAACCCTCAGCACATAGGAACCACTTTCCCTTTCAAAAAGGACGTTCTCCTCAGAGGTAGCATCATGAAACCAATGGTCCTCGGGGATTAAATCTACTGCTTCCTTGAAGTTTTCGTCAATATAGTAACGAACTTCATGATTTTGCATCGACTCTAATAACTCGCGTGCATTCTCCTCAAGCATTTGTGTCTTCGTAGGGATGGCCCTTTCTCCTGTGATATATGCTAAGCATAACCAAGCTATCACATCAATCTCCAACAATGGATAATCAGTAGAACAATCGGAAATGAACATCATATTCGGGTTCGAGATAAGTAATCTTCTGTACGAGTTCTCTACGATAAAGTCGGTGTTGCTTTCGAGTTCCGTAGATGGTTCGACATGTCCCAATATAGGTGTGAGACAATTTTCTTTCATTCTCCAGGTTTTAGTGTTTTCACCAACATCCTCCATGCACCATTCGCCACAATCTTCACTTTCCTTCCACGGCTGGAGTTTTTCTTCTAGCATGTGCAAGTTAGGAATATATCCGGTACAACAAATGATAATTGATATATCTTCGACATCGGGTACAGGATATTTCTCGTTCAATGTGTCAAAAACAAGTGTCTTGCCTGTTCCATCATCCTTGACACCAGATACATTCGAAAACTTCAAGATCTCAACTCTGTCCTCAGGCCAGGACCCCACATACGAAGCGCTTCCAGTGGCTGAACGTGTTGTCACAAAAATCCTTTCAGCTCCAAGCTTGATACATTGCAACGCTAAATCTTCACCTGAATACGAGTCACCAATCAGCAGGATTCTCTTTCCCTCCACGGCATTCTTCTCATCAGGAGATGAGCCGGTCAACTCGTCCATCGCTGATGAATGCACAAGTTGGCCTTTAAATCCACCAAGCTTCTCAACAATCTCTGCAGGCATCTTTGGCTTTCCATTCATACCACTCGCCCAGATACATTTATCAAAGCGACTAGTTGTGATTGTTCCTCCTTTATCTCGCGAGATGATGGCAAACTGCTCATCCTCTTCATCATACGTGACTGAATCCACTGATGTATTGAAACAGACATTTTGAAAGATATCCTCATGCATGGTGACTCTTGTCATAACATAGTCCAGTATTTGCTGTCGTGGCAGAAAGATAGGTTGAGGCGTCTTGAAATGATCCTCAAAGGTATAATCGAAGAATTCCATACCATCCTTATGCCCGTTGATCCAAAGTCCCTCGTACATATTTGTCAATGTTTCAGTGCTTTGATTTGAGTTTTGGTTTTGACATTCACCACGAGGAGGAGTGCTGTCTTTGGCGCCATCATCACGATTTCTATCTGATCTCCATACTCCTCCAGGTGATGCAGATTTTTCAAAGACAGTAACTATGGGCAGATTCATCAGTCCCTCGACATCACCAACGTCTTCTAGTTGCTTCCTCTTGGTTGCCAGGGCATGAAGGAAAAACATCCCGCCTGGACCGCATCCTATTATATTATAATTGATGACAACAGCATTGGTTGATTTGATGAGACATACATGCGTGAGAGGATTACGAGATTTATGATTTGATGAAAAAGCTTCATATAGTATATAGCAATTGATGAAGAACGTTGCTTACCGATTACAGCGACAGTATCATTACTTGACGACTGATCAGAGAGCATGCTAGCAGGTGGAGGTACTTCGTCATTAGGATCCATAGAGTCTTTGACGGTACTGAAGTATTTAGCGATGAATAATTAGTTAATAGAGGGTTTATGTCAACAATGAACAATGATGCTCTTTCTTTCTTCGCAAGCGAGCCTGCTGCTCTTCTTCTGTTGTTGTTTCTTCGTCTTTTTTTTTGCAAGAATCGCTAAATCATTAGTTTAGTCTTGGTGGGGTGCCCTACATCAGACATTTGCAACCGTTGCCATTGTAAGACATAAGAGGCCGAATCACATTTCTATAAGCTAAACTAGTCTTATCCCCAGATCATCAACACTTTTCATTCACCCACTCACATAATTGACACCATCATCCATCATCCATCATGCATCATGGAGAAGAGATCATTCACAGAAGAATTTGGAATTTGTATCTGAGAATTATGAATGATGATGAGGTGCATGGATGGATGAATATATGAGAATGGGTATACCAGCATTGACCAACTTCTTTTTGCGCACTGCTACTGATAACATTCCCGTTATCATCTTCAAACCCACGTAGAATATCCACTTTGGTCGCTTCCTCTGGAACATCTCGAAGAATCACAGTAGCATGTACTACTAGTAGCATTACTCGACTCCTTCGTTTCATCCTTGACCTGTGCATCACCTTGACTTCCTTCAATCCCTCTCCCTTCACAAGATCCTGTGTAACTCTAATCTTACCCAAAAGATTTCATTTGATCTATTGCCGAAATCTGAACCAACGCAAGCAATACAACCAGCATCACTAAGTCAAGAAATAATGATTCCGGCACAGCAACAACAACAAAATAGCATAGTCCTGAAGAAAGGAAAGGAAAGGAAAGGAAAGGAAAGGAACTCATTGCTCTAAGCAAATGTAATTTGCTACAAATTATTGATATTACTTGTATCACAATCTGCTTTTTTTCATTGGATTTTCTGGTCCGCTTGATCTCTTCAGAATCCAATATTGTCGACCATAAAAAGAGGTGCTTCCTTCCGAGGTATCCATCATAAAGAGATATCAAATGATCAAATGGGAGCTAACATTGGTAGACTCAAATACACCATTGCAAAAGATATATTATCACAAAAGATATGCACAGCATATTGCAAGGGGGCAAAGCGCAATGGATGTTGCAAACATGTAAAATACCAATAGGTAAAAGGTGAAAAGGAGATTGCTTGTTATCTCCATACAGAAAAGGATGTGCAGAATTGGTCCAAAATTAGTAATCATCCAACGTGCTGGCAGAGATCACATGACACCAGGATACCCGAAGCGTTGCTCCATGAACTCAGAAAGAATGGGTTCAAATCAAAATCGAAACATTGAAGTGTAGCGAAATCAATTATGGACGATGTGGAACTTAGCTCGGCGGAGAAGAAGAATTTGATGCTTCGCAGTCAAGCCCGATCGACGTCCATTGCTTTGAATAATTATGCCTATTAATAGAAGTGGAAAGCTCGCAACTTGAATAAAAATACAACGTCTGACCGATGGGATGACGAGACTGTGAAGTACATTCTCGTGAAGATAAACAAACTTGAAATATCCATTAGTGGTTTAGTGGATCACTCTGAGAAACTCGAAAGCCTCGAATCTAAAGAATTGCAGAAAATTGTTGTGCTCGGCCACGATTTTAATGAGTCCAACAATGGAGGATATACCCACATCACTTCCACCACAATTGGTAGATTATATATCTACATGAAAGCTTTCGAGATGGCTGATATCAAATATCGTATTACTTCTGAAATCGACGTGTCTAGAAATAATCTACTTACAGTTTTAAGGATAGGAGTCATTGACTTTCATCATACCTACTTTAAGATGCTTTACTCTATTGTACAATCAGAAGAAAAAAACGTTCTGTTTTTGCACAGATGAAAATCAATATGGAGATTATGAAAAAGTTGGCAGTGAAACTGAGAAGGCAATATCCCATCACTTATGCCATTCTCAAAGATGGTGAATCAAGATTTGTGCGCCCGTCAATAGTCAATAGAGCTGAATTATGACCAAGAAGATTGTATTGTTCATAAATTATGCCCTCCCAACGACAAAACCTACAGAAAGAAGAAATTCAACGGGAAAGGTCACCGTGGTAGCATTTGTATGTTCTTAAAATGCAATACAACTCAATGATTTATTGTTTAAGAGCTATGGCAAGGTTAAACAATCGCTGGGGCGGCTTTAATCGTGCGCCATGACTGTGAATGTCTATTTTATATGTTCTTAAAAAGCAAGAAAGTGAGCACAAAAATTGAGAAGCAATCGCATATCGACTATGGTGTCTTCATGCTACCTCGACATCAAACTTGGCCTACAGTGATAAACAACTTCTCTTCATCCAAGATCTTTGTACTGCCTTCATGAAGAAGATAAATGAGCCTCCTTTTTTCGAGAAACAAATGTCAGGTCCCGAATGCATGGAATATTTGAAGACGAATTGTGGACACATACTTAGTCGAATTGATGCAGATGGAGAATCAGACAAGTAGCCCAACGCCGAGGGATCCGTTCGCAAGTACAATGATCTCAGCATAGGAGAACAAACAGTAGTCCATATTGTGAACTCCTACGCACCGCTCAAATGCACGTACTGACCGAAGTATGCAGATGGGAGTGTCAGTTGTACAAACGGTTTAGAAAGTAATTGGTGCATGGAACAATTGCGAGGCCTCGGCAACATCCAAAGCAAAGAATACAAACCCATCCAATCCTTGTTTACTCTTGTTCAAAGGAATACAACAATACCTGATGACTTATGCACCAAGCCATTGCAACTGGCATCACAATGGTCAAATGTATTACAATATTGTGATAAACCAACACTAAAACAAGTCTTGCCCGAGTTTCTTTCTCATATCATTGCATATTATGACAATACCACCAATAAACTCATCACGATAAACAGCTCTCTGCAACGCTCTGACAAGCATTGCCCAGTACCCTGATGGGTTGACACTATATGTTCCCACTGAATTCAACTTCGAAACTATATCAAATGAAATGACTGCATGTTTGATATATGCTAACAATCCTTCAGGCTTCGTTACACTACAATCGAATAATAACAAGAGTAGAGAGGATGCAGAGAAACTATGTTGGCCACTGTGCAATACATTTAGCAAGCAGTTGCACAGTAAGTATCTATATTTTGACTCTTATATTGATAATCATCCATTTTTAATATTTATCCATTCATAGAACTCGATCCAAGAATAACTACGGTTCGCTATTGAGACGACTTGCGACGACAAGGATTGTGAGTTGTCAATTGATGAATACGTGTTCATACATGGAACTAGATTGCTATCTAAAAATCACATCAGTGAAATAAATCAGAAGAACAACAAAGCTTCGCCTTTATTAGATAGTCCGCTTAAGGATGCTCTCAAAAAATCAAGCTACGTCAAGATAATACTTGCTCGAAGAGAGACACATATCAGCGAGCACTTGAAAGATTTCATAGGGTTGTCTTCACAAAGGATGAGGCATACTGTAATTGTTAGAATCACAAGCGTCATCGAAATTGCAACGAAAGAACGCACTTCAGATTGTTTTGTCACGACACGTATTTATTCACAAAACAAGTAATCGATACAATCGATACCTCGCAAAGTAGATGCTCTCTTGAAAATATTCAAGGTTTTTTTAGATGCGCTCTTGAAAGACGTATTAATTGTAACAAAGAAGTCAAGAAAGCCTTTGATTACTAGATCACAATTTTCCAACCTCCTCCCAAGGATCCGTTTATCTGTGTGATTCGTCCGGACGATAAAACGATTTGAAATTGGGCATACCTTGTCGTTGATAAGATTGAGGTCGTCTCTAAGAATAACGATGATATCGCTCTCACACGGATCTCAGAGGCTGGTGTTTCTTTCACTGTTACATCCGCACCTGATTCTTGGCTTTTGTGCGGAATCCTTATCATTCTTCACTTGAAGGGAGACATGTCTGAATACCTCGAGGAAAAGTGTGTTAAGGATCTTGTCAAGACCTACTCTGAATTCATTGGATTCCCCATCAAATCATACACCGAATAGACCACTGAGAACGAGGTTATCAATGATAACGATAAGGATGACGAGGATGATGATGCATCAACTATGATACAATACCTTCAAAATATTATCAGCATAATAGGTACGCTCTATACACCTCTATGTTGCTTTACAGTCTATCGTCATGGCTGATGAATATAGTAATTCATTTGTAATATTTATATGGTAGACAAGACTCTGGCAAAACGCGGTGAAATTCCGTCTTCTTACCCTTGATCTCAATATCATAGGAATACACAAAAAGCTTAAGATTATCCGGATCGATGAGATCGACATTAGCAAGCCAAAATATCAGTGGGGTTACTGTATCTCCAATCTTATCATCATACGAGTTGCCGAACTGTAACGCATAGGCTCTGGTAAAATGCACGTAGGCAAGGCACATCCGCATCCATATCTTCTGTAGCCTTACTATTTCCGCCATCTTTTGACGAGTTTACCTCCATTTCATCTTCATGGGGCAACTCTTCGTGCTCCCTTGCCTTTGAAATTTATATGAGACTTGTCAGCCATGTATCCTATTGTTTCTTTATCAATTTATCGTGTCCACGCCTGGTGAGTCTTCAACAACCTTGCATTTACTCGCTTAAGAGAACCTTTCTCCGTCTTCCACACTTTCAATTGATTGGGATGTGTCCAAGCAGAGCATCTTCGTCGAGGACAGTTTCTGTACCATGCATAGCAGAATGTAATGTGCTGTTATCCAGCGCTCTTTCTAGCCTTACATCGCCAGCTTCACCTGGACCATTCGTTTCACTGTCGTCTACAAATACATCCTGGTGAGAGTCGCTAAGAGCGCTTGCGCTCTTGGCGACTCGATGTCACATTTCATTGTTGCCTCCTGGTTCTTTTCTCGATTGTTATCTTTATTCTTTCTATCCATCGACTCAATAAGGCCTTTTGAAGCATCATTTGCAGTTGCTTCGAGACCAGCAACTGCATTCGGATACGATTTTCATTGATATGAGGGGATTTTTCCTTTGGATCTTGCCTTTCGTCCTCATTTCTACAATTGTTTCAATGTCAGCATCGTTTCCATCTTCCTCCTCTTGAGCAGCCAGAAACTGTTTTTATTAAAAGGTGAAGAAGTATCTGTTTTGCCTTCCTTTTCATCTTCAGATTCTACTGTGTTCTCAATGTCAATATCATTACTATCGTCTTCTTTGTTCCCTGCTAAAGTTCGATCCGCACCCATTTAGGCTTTCAAAATTTTCCTGGCATAACTCCGCGCGAATGTGGTCTGAATGTTATCGATTTCGTCCATACTTATATCATCCTGAGCATCCGCGTCTGCATCATAATTCTCACTCACTACCGCTACGTGGTCAAGTTGAACTCCTTGATTTAACATTACTTTGTGTACAATATGGAAGAGAGAGGAAGTTGTGTACGAGGAGAGAGGAGAGCGGGTAGTAGGAATTGATAACCGACGGTTTCCATATCCGAGATCGAGATCCTGATTATCTGAATTATTCCCACCATCTACTGTATCATCTGCGTCTGCCATGTCGTCTGAGCTTTTTTTCCAATCCTGATTCTCAGAATAATGTTCATCCTCTTCACTTGACTCGATTTGAATCACACCTCTCTGAACTTGGTCACTAGGAAACTCACCCTCACCGCCAGTTCTACAGTACAAATTATCCTGTTCGAGGACGTCGCTATTTCTTATAAATTCATCATGCTCATTGTTCTCCATTCTTTCAGAGACATTGTTAGCAGCATTAGCACTAGCATGATGTCGAGGCTCTACAGCAGAATAATAGGATTCCGAAGCACTGTCACTGTTCTGAGCATCAGATGCTGGTACGTAACTTCCAATTTCTAAAACCTTATCACCAGGTCCGCACTTTGAACTCCTTCGTAATTGCTGCCATAATCTTGACCTCCTTCACGGACATGCTGAGCCTTACTAAACTCTTCGCTGTTTGAATACTCAGGCCCTATCGCAGCATTTGCGTCTTGATCCTCGACAACATTTTCATTTGACTAGTAGTATATGTACTCTGATCTACTATGCGAGCATCCTGGCCACAAAAAGGAATCTTCTTCTTCGTGATTGATATCCTTAAAGACTGCTGCTACATTTACGTCCCAATCTTTAACAAATTTGTCTTCCACTTTGTCTGCATGCTGATCTTCAACAATCTCGTCCTCGCTGTCGATATATTCTTGATCAACACGAGCATCCTGGTCATTGTCATCCTCTTTTTCCTTGATGTTGACATCCTTAGCCATCTCTGCTACATCTGCATGCTGAGCTCCAATAACGTCATCCTCGCTGTCTACATACCCTTGATCTACTTCATAAGTGTCCTGATCATCAAAATACTCGTCCACGCTGCTGGTACACTCAAAGCCTGCCGCTTCATTTGCAGGCTGATCATCGACATATTTGTTTTTGTTGCTGACATACTCTGGACCTACTCTATGAGCATCCTGTTCCCCCTTCGCTGCTGGTATAATTAGGGTTTGCAGAGCTTCATTTGCATGCTGATCATAACCAATCTTACCCTCGCTTTTAATATACTCTTGATCTACTTCTTGAGCATCATCTTCCTTGACATCTCCTTCTTCACTGCTGGTATAATCAGGACCTGCTGTTAAAGGTGTATCCTGATCTTCAACAAACTATTCCTCACTGTCTGCATGCCCTTAATCCACTACACGAGCATCTTGATTTTCATTAGGCAAAATTTTAATGGAACAGTTCGGTTCACATCCTGTGTACCATCTGGGGCCCTAAGCGGCGTGGAAAAAAGCCATTGATCGAGAGGTGTATGAGGGATCGAGTTGACTATGGAGTATTTCATCCTTACAAAATTGGTTATAAAGAAAATGGTTACCAAGGTTACGATTGGGCATTGGATATTGTACAAGACAGACAACCCTTGTGAAATCAAGACAAAAAATCCTACAGATTGCCAGCTCTTCCTCGAGGAAAGCATAAAGACAAATATTTTGTGATTGTATTACAATCATACATTTTACACTACATTCTTATTCTCAGCTAGAACGAGACTGCTTGCTTAAATCAGGATTTCCATCATTGTCAATCTCGAGCCATTTACCCTTGAGTGGAACCGATCCCATACCTGTCACAAGAGAAGAATAGGGTGATGGATCAATATCGCGAAAAGTCTTCCATTGCTTTGTATCTTCGTCGCAATACTCAAGCAAAGCTCTTTCTTTCTCTTCATTGACCATCATATGCAAAAGCTTTACTCCCGTTTTGTTGAGACCATCCATGTCGCCGAAGTTCAAGGGATATTTTGCGTCTCTCATGTAACCTGCAAGAACCCTCAGAATATAGGAACCATTTTCCCTTTCAAAAAGGACGTTCTCCTCAGAGTTAGCATCATAAAACCAATGGTCCTCGGGGATTTCATCAACTGCTTCCTTGAAGTTTTCGTCAATATTGTAACGAACTTCATAATTTTGCATCGACTCTAATAACTCGCGTGCGTTCTCCTCGAGCATTTGTGTCTTCGTAGGGATGGCCCTTTCTCCTGTGATATACGCTAAGCATAACCAAGCTATCACATCAATCTCCAACAATGGGTAATGAGTAACTTCGTAAATGAACATCATATTTGGGTTCGAGATAAGTAATCTTCTGTACGAGTTCTCTACGATAAAGTCGGTGTTGCTGTCGAGTTCCGTAGATGGTTCAACATGTCCCAATATAGGTGTGAGACAATTTTCTTTCATTCTCCAGGTTTTGGTGCTTTCACCAACATCCTCCATGCACCATTCGCCACAATCTTCACTTTCCTTCC
>Ga0307978_1001506_pt1 | contig 17276 bp, 17 predicted proteins | sample OrgLakmetage1056_FD_203151 | JGI IMG/M metagenome (GOLD analysis project Ga0307978, IMG submission 203151) | Saline water microbial communities from Organic Lake, Antarctica - #1056 | ecosystem: Environmental > Aquatic > Non-marine Saline and Alkaline > Saline | place: Antarctica: Organic Lake...
TAGCCCTTTTCACTGCTGGTTTTCCTCCTAAGGGCCTATATAAAGGGCTAGGTTTTACGGATGATCATCATCATCTTTATCTCGAAGAATGCCCAATAGGTGGGGTAAATATATCTTTCCCCCACTATGTACAGTACTTCAACGACATCATCTGAAGTGCTTATCCTTCAATGACATCAGACATCGCGTGCTAGTCGCTAGCTGCGCGGTCGATTTCGGACAGGGGATGTCACCCCTCATTTTTCACACAAACACAAACCTAGACAAACCTGCACAAACACAAAATAATCTTTGTTGACATCAATAATAAATTATTAATATTTGCTTTCACTTTTGAACTCAGAAGAGACACCACAATGACTTAGAATTGCTACCGCTTTTCTTCTTCTTTTGTCGAACTTGGCAGCTTTACCAGCAACTGGTACGGAGACCTGTGCTGCTATCCAGGAGCTCGGAACTCCAAGTCTAGATCGTTTTAATTACACTGTTTCGATCGTAAGTATACCGTTCAACCTTGTTCTCTGTGAAGACACCTGAATAGAAAAATTGATAAATTCAAACTTTTCGCCTCGTCTTTTTTTCTTTTTGTAATAGAGCATCGATGCTGACTGTGAGTATACTCTCAAAATATCCTTCAAACATGATGAAACCTTACCAATGGCTTCGAATCCTATGGCTCAGTGCGATCCTACTATCGCGCCTCCGGAGATGGCCCCGGATGATCTTCCCTACTTTGGATTCCGTTGGTTCTACGAAAAGGTTCCGGAAGACGTATCCAAGGTTACAGGAATTGATCATATCTCCATTGATTGGAACCCTTACGGCCACCCTCCGCTTGATAAATTCGGAGCGCCGCACTATGATCTTCATATTTACCGAGAAACGCCCGAGTTCAGAACTTGCATGACCTGCACCAAACCACCCGGTGCTCCCATTTGCGACCCTACCCCCGGTTCGCAGACAACCGACAGCGGACTTGGTAAGTACAAGGCAGAGTTGCCCTTTTGAAAAGGACAAATGGATTGTTACTGTTGAAATAATATTTGTATCAAACAAAATGCCTCATTACGTTGCCCGTTATTCCCTCGATTTCGATGTTTATATTGATGATTCATTAGCCTTCTTTAACGTTGGTACAGTTATCGGAGTGCAGTGCTCCGCTACCGACCAGCCAAGCAACATGCCCGCAGACTTTGTTGTGGGAATGAGCGACATGATTCCCCTAATGGGTGGACACGCATGGAATCCTTCTCACGAACCTGATAGCGTTGAGACATGGGATACTCCAGTTTGGCTCATGGGTCCCTATGATGGTGGCATTGTAGATTTCGAGCCAATGATTCCGTTAAAATTTATTATTGGCGATACCGATCATGAATACTCCGAATCTTTGGTTTACGAGGGCCAAACGATTGATGAGCTTCCCTCTTCGTATTCTGTAAATTACGACGCAACGACCAGTATAACCACACTGGTTTTGGTAGGATCGAGTGCCGACAAAAAGTGTAAGGCTCCCAAGGCGGCAAAGAAGAAGAAATGCAAGAAGTCAAAAAATAAGAAAGACAAATCTTCAAAGAATAAGAAAGACTGATCTTCCAAGGTTTAGCAGGGGAGCTTAAAGTAGTAGATGTGGACAAGTGTGTGCAATACGCCCAAAGCACGGTAAAATAAAATTGGGAAAATAGTGAATGAAGTCAGGTAAATGTTAAGGTATGTTTAGGCATTGGAACTATTTTCCGTATAAGAAAATGCAGATTGATAATAAGATAGCTCCAATTGTCTTTTGGTTGTCTATTAAGTACCATAGTATTCTTCTTCTTATGTATATAATATCTTTTACCTCTATTCATTAAAAATGAATGAATTCAATCAACCTGGTTATAACTTTAATGAGTATTCTATTTCTGAATCCTAGCTCTACCTAGCAACTTAAAAACTAATAATTTTATTTGTCACCATTAGATCACCTCTAGTTCTACATAATTCATTAGATAGTCATGATGAAACTGATAATAGCAATTATGACAAGTCTGACACCCCTGGCTCTAACAAGGAATCAGATTCCAGCATTGATAATCCTGGGAGTAGTGACACTTCTACGATGCCAAGTGAAAGTCTTAACAATGATGTTGACGATGGTGCAGCCAGCACAAGTGCGTCTGGTGCTGCTGGAGATGAAGGAAATGATGTTACTGGAAATGTCACTGCAGTACCGGTAGCTGTCAATGATAATGCTGGAAACATAAGTGATTTTGTGTTTTGAATCTTAGCAAAACGAGAAGCATGCCTAGCTATCGACAACTCAAAATGGGATTACTTTCCCTGTCGATCTGCAACTACCAAATATGTATATGATGTTGTAGAGCTGCTCGCTTAAATGATCATTAACTATACCACTATGAGCGCTGTATGATCAGTGAATAGAGATTTTACCATTCGAGTGTTGATTTTGTACAGCTTCATTGGCATAATGAAAGACTGCAAATTTTTGTACATGTACAAACCTTGACACGTGTTTTTTAATATTTTGAAAATTTAAGACATGCGAGCATTACACACTCACGCAAGCAACATGTTTATTTTCAGCACATTCTCTATTTGCTTTTCTACGTGTAGCGTTGCCATAATTTGCTCGATAATGTCATCTTTCATCCTACTACTGCATTTTGAATGAAAACGACTTCAAATTTGAAACTATCACTTGTTCCATTGAGCTGAAGTATGCATGACCGCACGACCAGCACTATTCGGGAAAGTAAGATGAGATGTAGGCAACTGCAACAGTTATAATTATTGCTTTTAGATGGTGCGTGACATGAGACGTAGGCAATTGCAACAGTTATAATTATTGCTTTTAGATGGGCGTGACAAAATACTTTATTAAAGCTTCTTCCCTTGCGAGCTTTGGTGCGATGATGAAGGTCGCCAAACCACAACAATCGTACCAGATAAGTACACGTAGAGGGGCAATTCCATAGACGGGCCGTATTTACGTTCCACTACATATCTATTCCTATTGCAACATCAATCCAAAGTTGAATAATCAAGACATTGACCTCCTTCATGTTGTACTATCATTTACATGATTATGACAATTGTCATCAATCCAGCTGACATTGGCATTCGTATCCTTCAAAGTATTGCTTGTAGTATTCACAGACATCTTCTAAATCCTCGGTAGGTTCCACCTGGTTAAGCATATATCCAATAGTAATAATATACATTACGGCATTCATCGCAAGTCCAACAATAAACCAGAATATGGCATAATGCTTTGTCTTAATCTTGGGTGCAAAACAAAGAAATGAAGCAGCAAATCCAGCAAGGAGACCCCCTAAATGTGCAGCCCAGTCAACGACTGTTCCGGGAACAAACATCAGCAATTAAATTGTAATATAAGAATGCTCAAAATGATAAAAGTAACTTACATGGAACAAAGCTAAATGCCATCACAACAGACACGGAGCACATGACTGCACCGAATTGTTCACGGCGTACCTCATGCCCAATGCGACCTTGTGTTGACTTTTTACTTTCACACGCTCTACAAAATATTTCGCCTAGCTTTCCTCCAAATAATCCCATGACTGCTCCTGACGAACCGACCGAAACATTGTTTGGCATCATACATACACTAAATATAGAGCTTCCAATACCACTCGTGAGGTAAATAAACAACCAAATTCCGCTCCCCCATTCTCTCTCGAAGAATGCTCCTACGTCAATTTGCACAGCTATTTCATCGAAAGCATCGGTCAGTGATGTTGATGACATGGCCACGAAACAAAGAAAAGCAAAATCTCACAAAATAACTTACAAACATTACAGAATAAGTCTGCAAGAAAGAATATATGGGTTGAGCGATTAGCGGTTGCAACGTGTGAGGCATCGAATGTTGATAATGTTTCTAATCTAGAGTTGTTTGCAAAGAATGGAATATGTACTTACGAATTATCCCCGCGTGTAAAAATATTGGCGTCACCAGTCGCCATTCCCTACAGGAGAGGAATGAAAGAAATGAAAAGTGCCAAGTTTGACAATGTCAGCAAAGGAATCAGTGAACAAGCATCATACACGCTATTGCACTCACTCATTATTATTCAGTATCTTATACGCATTCTTTCCTCCCCAATAATCAAGAGCATCCGGAGGAGGTCCGATCATTGGATTGATTTGAAAGGGAGCAATGGTACATTGTATCATCATGACTATCAGCACAATAGTCTGCACCATGGAAAAGCCAAGACTCAGCCATCCTTTTTTCTGTTTCACAATGTATACTTCTTCATCCGCCAATTTTTCTGCATCAACGAAATCATCGCTATCTTCAGTAGACTTGAATTCTTGCAAAAGATCTTCCCTTCGGCTTAACGTCGATGATTCAACATCATGATTGTTGCGCGGGTTCGATATAACATTCGTTGCCTCAGTTGACTGTGATTTTATATGTTTGAACGAAAGGGACTTCAAGAGATCAAGATTGGAGGACGTCTTTTTTGGCTCGTATGCCTGTTCAAGGTTTGTGTAGTCGGAAACAGCTTCTTCAGCAGAGGCGGATGGTTGTGTTGATGGCATATTGTAGTGTCTACTGGTTGGTTAGTGTTTGGTGCGATGGCCAAGGTGGAAAATGTCAAAATTACTAGGCTAGAACTGTTTGCTTTCTGTTTTGGGATATATTATGAGAATAAACAATATCTTACTTCGTAGTAGGTAGTAGTAGTAGTGGTAAATTGTGGCACAGTTTCAGTTGCTCTTTTATGGTTCTCCACCATGAGTATGTTAATGTTACACAACGGGTGTTTCTGCCAAAAGTTTTGTCTATTTTTGAACATCCTTGAAACAGGACTCAAGCGGACGGAAGGTCGTTGGTAGAATGACAAGGAGTATATAATAGGTTTAGAGCCCTTTATTTTAAATTTGATATTTCAATCTACTTTCCTGACTTGGCTAATTAATATAATCGTTAAAACGCCGGTCTCTTTGTTCTTCCATTTTCTTTTCTCGTCGCAGCAGCCAGTAGCAACTAGCGACTAGCAACTAGCAACCAGCAACATCGACCGCCCACCAACTACGAAAGCACTCGTACTGAACTCTCATAACGAAACCGATATCTAGCTAATCACGATGGAAGGAGCTTTTTTAAACAACGGAGCAACAGTCGATAAGGTAAGCAACCATTCGATTCAATCCAAGCCGAAGATGATTTTGAAAGAAAGCAGTCGTCAATCGATTCGAAATTCAAACGCATTGCTTCCTCATCTTTCGCTCAGCGCTGTAGATCAAGCTCAACCATTCCTCTCCACTTCGCTCTAACATCCATCCATTCAATCCATTAAATTATAATAGGGAGAGAATGCCCGTCTCTCGTCCTTCATTGGAGCAATTGCCATTGCCGACATGGTCAAAACAACCCTCGGACCGAAAGGAATGGACAAAATCCTTCAGAAAGTATCTGAAGGCGATCAATCCGTCTCAGTTACCAACGATGGAGCCACCATTCTTCGATCCATCATGCTTGATAACGCAGCCGCTAAAGTTCTCGTGGATATCGCAAGAGTCCAAGATGATGAGGTGGGAGATGGAACTACATCCGTCGCGGTATTCTGCGGTGAGCTGCTCAGAGAAGCGGAAAAATTGGTCAATGAGAGGATCCATCCTCAGACCATCGCTGCTGGATGGAGGATGGCCAGGAATATCGCCAGGAAAGCATTGGAAGATAGTGCAGTCGATAATAGCCATGATGAAGCTTTGTTCCGTTCAGATCTGGTGCAGATTGCAACAACCACGCTTTCTTCGAAATTATTGACCCATGAAAAGAGTTACTTTGCTAACCTTGCAGTTGATGCAGTCATGAGGTTGAAGGGATCGAATAATCTGGATCATATCCAAATTCTGAAAAAGGCTGGAGGACGATTGAAGGATTCTTACCTTGAAGATGGATTTTTGATGGATAAGCAGATTGGTGTAGGGCAGCCCAAGCGTGTGGAGAATGCTAAGATTCTCATTGCAAATACTTCAATGGATACTGATAAGATCAAGATTTACGGAAGCCGTGTCAAGGTTGATTCAATGAATAAGGTGGCGGAGATTGAAGAGGCGGAGAAGGATAAGATGCGTCAAAAATGTGATAAGATTATGGCTCATGGGGCAAATGTGTTCATCAACCGTCAGCTCATTTACAATCTTCCCGAGTCCATCTTTGCTGAGAACGGAATTATGGCTATTGAACATGCTGATTTTGACGGCGTCGAGCGTCTTGCTGCTGTTACTGGTGGTGAAGTTGTAAGCACCTTTGATCATCCTGAGTTAGTGACCCTTGGAGAGTGTGATGTTGTGGAAGAAATCATGATCGGAGAGGACAAGGTTATCCGTCTTGGAGGATGCAAGTCTGGGGCAGCATGTACAATTGTTTTGAGAGGCGCATCCTCTCATCTCTTGGATGAAGCTGAGAGATCATTGCATGATGCTCTTTGCATCCTTCAAGCTACTATCAAAGAACCTCGCAGGATTTGTGGAGGTGGATGCTCTGAGGTTCTCATGGCTTTGGTAAGTGTGTATGGGACTACAGTTTCTAATCAACTTTTGATGTTTTTACGATTTGAACTCACACATCGATCTTCCAAAGGCAATTGACCGTGAGGTTGAAAACACACCTGGTAAGAAGGCTATTGCAATGTCAGCATTCGCTACCGCACTCCGTCAAATGCCCGCCATCATTGCAGACAATGGAGGATATGATTCTGCGGAGCTTGTCACCCAGCTACGCGCAAAGCATGCTGCTGGTGGAAATACCTGGGGGTTGGACATGTATCAGGGGAAAATCACAGACATGATTGATCTTGGAGTAATGGAGAGTTTCAAATCCAAGTACCAGGTGCTGATGAGTGCTTCCGAGGCTGCAGAAATGATCTTACGTGTGGACGATGTCATCAAATGTGCTCCGAGGGCTAGAAATGAAGGACATTAGATGAGTTTAGCTGAGAGAAAGAAGGGAAACCAGAGCTTCGCCGGTTGAAAGAGGCTTCAAATTGACGTCTGTTTAGCCGCAGTGTGCGAGATAAATACATCCAATGAAAACATTTACAGTTCAAATTGTTTACTAAATGAAGTAATTATGTTATGTTTCTTGTACAATTCATCTGCAAACTGCGAATTTGGAGACGGGTGCGCCTGATTTCGGTAGTTCCCTTAAGCCATATCTACTGGACGATTGTTCGACTGGATTGCCAGCTTTTATGAGAAGTGCAACCACCGATAGAATTTTCTAATCTATTCATTTTATATCCTAGACTTCAAATATCAATGAATTAATGTCATTGCTGCTCATTTTCGATGTGAATTGAATCAATCATCTTTGATCTTCATGTACTAGCGTTTGATTTGACAACAATTTTTATTTAACTTTTTCTTCTGAAGTATACAGAGCACTTATTTGAATGCAGTAGCGCGTATTCTTTGTCAAATGCTCATCATGATCTTAGATGCCTTCTTGTTAAATCTGTAGGGCTAAATTTTGGTATGGCATGATGATCATCAATCATCACACCTTTTCACTTTTCATATTTTTAAAAGCTTTGATTTTTGGCGGAGAAGTACTGATACGCACTAATTTAGATCAAAACTAATGGATGGAACTGGATGGAAGGCGTTACATTTAACATTTAATGAGGAGCCTATCAACTTAGGCCATATTATATAGCTATTTTTCTACGAAGAGACGAAAAACAAGTTCACCGTTCACCAACCACTCATACCGCCCACCACAGACCACAGCCTACCATCCTTTTCCAAGCTTGAGCATATTCATCATTCGTCATACCTTCACCAAGAGCGATTTTTACGAACAATGGATTCAGACAGTTTAAATAGTGCAGATGAGGCGCTCAGTGAAATGCTTGGGATAGGGTTAGACGTGCTTGTATCTCTAAATGAAACAACAGAAACCACTGAAGACTCGTCAACAACAAAGAATAATAATTTGTGTACAAAAATTTCACAATTATCGAGTAAGGAGATTGAACTTATTGCGAACGGCTCAAATCAACTAAAAAGGTTATACACAGACGAAGGAGTTTGTGTGTTCCCACGAGAATCATCCATCCCGTCAAAACTCATGAGGAGAATAACAGGTGAACTTGTCCATGGAAGCTCGAAGTATTCTTCTGATAAGTCTTATGAAAAGATCGAATTCATTCCAAATGGATATACACGAATACACGAAAGGAGAGAACTGACTCGATTCGAGAACTTTGTAAACGATCATGAAAGTTGGCGTGAGCTCTGTTATGGATATCTTGCAAAGTGTGTTTCAGCTATCTGTGGAGAAGAGATGATTCTCTACAAGGAAAAGCTAAATTTAAAACCCCCTGGGGGATCTGGTTTCGCACCGCATCTTGATTCTCCGTCGTTACGGATTGCTCTTGGGAATAATGGTCCATCAACTTTCGTCACTGTCATGATTGCAATCGATGATATGACTGAGAAAAACGGCTGCCTCAAGGTATGTAAAGGGCCATGGACAGAAGAGAATCATGTTGATGTAGTTGAACCAGAGGAAGGTGGGGATCCTGATGCAGGTGGAAGAGCTGGTGCCATACATGCTGCAAATGAGCTAGACTTTAGTCCCATAATCTGTCAAGGCGGTGATTTTGCAGTATTCAATGGATGGGTGCCTCATCGATCTTCTGCAAATGCTTCACCTTTTTCACGAAGAGCTGTTTTTTTAACTTATAATCCTGCAAGAGAGGGAGATTTTCATGATTTGTATTATCATAAAATGAACAAAAAGCGGGAGGACTATACAAATGTTCTCAAGGCTCAAAGAAATTCAGACCATGAAGCTGAAATCGCTGCATTGAGTAGTGTTCCGCTTGTTTTATATCAAACTGATGTGGCAGTTGCTTTTAACATTCAAGAAGTTACAAGTGAAAGCAGTAATGATCAGCTTATTCTCGATGAAGTCGAATGTTCGACTTAGGCTCGACAAGTGATCTCTCAACAAACAACAGTCTTTTAATTCTTCCTTCAGAAATCTACGGATGTTATCAAAAGAAATTCCTGATAAAAATGGATCGGACTGTCAAAAAAGCTTGTGCTGTTTCCAACCTCGGCACAATACCAATGAAATTTTATCAACGGCACTGATGATTCGTAATTGCTGGTTGCTTGCTATTGGTTTGGACGTGTGTGTAGTGTACCTACTCGCACGAATGTGTTTCTCTTCATGAAATATCTTAAATTTTAAAATAGCCTCTTTTTACGGTTTGTTTCCTTGCGATTGCACATCCAGCTATCATCTATCATCCGACAAACGACAAACGACAAAACAAAACTTGATCACAAACCACCAACCACCATGCGAATGAAGCATCTGCTATCTGCTACACACTGAGATTTAAATTTACACTTCGCAGATGCCACAATGTCATATCACAGTTCACAGTCCTATCACAGTTCCCAGTCCTATTCTTCATATTCATCATCCTACTCAAGCAATTCATTCTATAAACGAAGAACTGCTGATGATGATAGCTCACAACAAAAGAAACCAGCAATAATAGATCCACCAAAACTAAGTCTAGCACCTCCTTCATACAGTGGCACTCGGGAAATGAATGCGCAGACAGGTGCTGTTGAAATATCAATATCGACTACTGGAGATGCATCAAAGTCAATATCAACTCGACGAAGAATGACGACTTCAACCAATAGTCAAAAGATCGGTAGAAAAGAACGAAACGAAAGTAACGGCTCTTCTGCGTCGCCAAGTCTACAAAGAGATTCAAAAGGAAAACCAATTCATCAGAAAAAGGGAAGATGGTCATTTAACAATTCATGTTTAGAAATTCTTGTCCCAGTAATACTCTGGTACATTCTTGGAGTTTTGAGCATCAGCACCACGAAAATCATTCTCACCGATTATGAACATATAGGGATCACTCCATTGTTTATTACTGTACAACAATTATTGATTGGTATCTTCTTCTTGCGTTTGTGGATATTTTGCAAGAATAGAGTACCTCCCTACCCAATACCATTTAGAAAAATGTTATCATTAAGAAAGGCAAATTCAGACTATTTGGGATATGTCCAGCTTTTTCTTTCTGCTACATTCTTCTCTCTTGGATTCTGGTTGACTAACTTGTCATTTGCAGGTGCCGATGCTAGCTTCGTGGAGACTATCAAGGCGTCAGAGCCCATTTCAAGTGCAAGCCTAGCTGTCTGGTATGGATTAGAATGCATGAGCTCAAAAGAGGTTTATAGTTTGATAGGAATTTGCGTGGGAGTTGTCGTTTCAACGCTTGGGAATGCACATGAGGATGCAAGTGTTCGAGTAGATGATTTTATTTCAGATCCAGGAAATAAAGCTTTGATACGTGCCGTGTGTTCCTGTGGGATCGTGTTGGGTGCAAACCTGTGTTTTTCCTTCCGTGGCTTATATCAAAAACTGTTTCGACGCTCGCCAAACGGTAGTAAAGCGTTGGTGGACGACTTGAACTTGCAATATAGAGTGCATCAAATGGGCCTCATTGTCATGATTATACCATTCCTTTATGAGGTACCGGCATATGTACGACTATGGTTGCATGACAGTGCAGGCGGGTTTTTATCGAGAGAGGAACTACAAAAGTTTGTCGTCCTCACCGTTGTAAATGGGTTTGCATTTACACATTACAAGTAAGTGAAGTCTATATTATATAAATCTATTGAATCATCGATTCTCTTCGCTCTTACTAATTATACCTTCTTGATTTGACAATTCGCAGTCTCGCATCAAGCTACATATTAAGTCGGATCTCGGTGGTATACCACGCAGCCATGAATTGCATCAGAAGATTATTTGCAATCGTGATCACATCCATTATGTTTTCTGTACCAATCACTGCTCTTTCAGGCTCTGGCATTTTTATTTCAATTGTTGGGTTTCTCCTCTATACAAAATTTAAGGTCGACCGCACGGAAAGTGCCAGTTCGTCAAAGTCAATATTGCCATCATGACTCTTTGAACACTGCAAAGATAGATACAAAGGTTTGTTGGTTATTAATATGCTTTACATTTATCGCAATGTACTTCATGTGAGCGTATGCACTATACAAAACCGATAGATTACGTTTAGAAACTGAAAGTATTGTAAGAGAGTTAATGAGTAAGCAAGTAGTATCTACGTAGTCTGTATAGAGTTGTTGAGGAAATTTGGATTCGATGAAGTCTAATTCTCTTTCCAACAAAGAAATATAACTTTCAGGAACATATCATAGTACCTCATGGATCACAGTGCTGCTCTCTGTGATGCCCAATAGGGTTCAAAATCGCACTAGCACAAGTAGCTAGAGGTTGGTCAATGATGATGTGACGTAAGAAATTAAAGTACAATTCAATTGGGCATGGGTGAACGCCATCTATTGACTTTTTGGCCAATTACAAGAATCGGAACAAGTGAAGCAGAAGGGAAGAATCTCCAACCTCAATATATTGCAATGTGTATTTATAAAGGCATCGAGGAAGAGGCAGCAGTGATAGCATGGAATACAATATATAATAGAGCTTTTACTATGGTTTACCCAATGCAAACATTGGGCTGACAACATAGTCTTCGATCATAAAGTGTTGTCAATCGTGGATATGACACTAATCTCCTGATCTACACAAATATGTGGTGGATAGAGTGTGGTCTATAAAATAATGGTGCAACCATGGATGGAGTGTCCGGAGCACTGATGCCGACTAAGAGTAGAGGTAGAACCCAATAATCTTCCTGAAGCTGATGCTAGTCATGATGCTGGACCTGATCCTGGTATAATGTGGAACAGGAACCGGGGGAAATTAGCGTGGAAACTATATCTGCGGGATTGAAGGTTGGAGCCCATGGCGACATAAATTGGACGTCTGTTGCTAGACAGTCGGGGGCTCGGAAATCCTTTTGGTGGGCAATCAGAGGCATTGTCACTTTGCAATAGCGGATGCACCAGAATTGGCAGCAGCTGATTCAGCCAAGAACAATTTCTTACACATTAAATTATTCTTATTGCTGCTGTCTGGTATGCATGAGATGTCTTGGAAAATGGAATGGAATAACGTTGGAATCTGTTGGAATCTCGTATTATCAAATGAGAGTACTTTCTCCAAGATTGCTGGTGACTTCATTTGCTGCGAGTAGGGGACAAGCCAAAGACAAACACATGGTGTTTACTCCTTGCACCATCACATAGTCTGAATAGGCATTGCAACATCTTGTGGAATTGGTTCTTACATCATGAATAAGATAGAAAAGATGAAAGTGTGACAAAAATGGGCCATACTCTTCGACCTCCTCTGGTATCTTTCTTACTTTACTTCCACACCAAACATCATTGAGTTCATATCGGTATATCACCTATTGCAACTGTTGGTAGGAACATACTACAAGCGTGAAGTGCGACAGATCAATCTAGCATAGATTCCGGGGCTCCAACATGTAAATCACCGCAAAATGGTCTATTTGAAGATGAGACATTGCCTTTGTTTTATAGTTTTGTTTCTGTTCTTGTCACAACACTAACAAGATCAGCGCCAACGTGATCATCAGGTATCTGTCGCGAAGAAACTGTAAGTTCAGCGACAATAATCCACTTATCCTTATTAGATCAATCTAATTTGCAAGGGTGGGATAAACATCTTTGTGGTATTTGTTCACCTGGCAATAAAGTCATATACAGAATGCCTCAACACGTAAAGAGGTGGACCACCATGTCAAGAGTACTTTAGATTTCTTCAAGTATTGGAACTAGATTTTTTTACAATTAGAGATAGAACAAAGTAATGTCCAACAGGTTCCTGCTTGGCACTGCCATCTAGTATCACAAGCGTACTCAAGATAATCTGCGTAACTAACGAGGTGACTGCGTTTGAAAATATTGAACAGAAAGGAAGTTTCTAGCATGGTATTTAAAATCAGCCAATGTAACAAGAGTACTCAAGATTGACCCTCGAACGATACCTTCGAACTTCTTGGTCGCCAATTTCCTGAGACAGATTTGTTTATACAATCTCAGCTAACGCAACAAGAGTACTCAAGGTGAACTCGTTGGTCTTGAATTTCCTGGGTGTCGACATTGGTTTCCATTTATGGCAATTCTCAAATTTCAAGAGGTAGTATTAAAAATCGATCCCTTGACACAAGAGTTCACATATCTTAGATAGAGTGAGCATCTTGGGAGACTGGGTTTGGAAGTGCCTTGTAAGTCTTTTCTATTCACAAACAATCACAAGGATGTCCTTGAGATTGATATCAAAGACTGTAAGGGCTAACAGTACAAAATCGGAGATGGTTTCTTTTTTAACTTTGGGTAGACATCATATTTATCAATTTCGTCATTATAAGTATATCGACGGAGTTCCTACTATTCATTTATCTCTTTTCGCAAAGCTATTATCACAAAGAGGACTTGAATTACAGTATATCACACATAATAGGAATGGAGCACAACATCAGAACTGTATATGGTGACTGAAAGGAATATTATGGAGGAGAACAATGGGAGCGCATGCCACACGGATGCGGACAAGGCAATGGATATGGACCGAGCCTCTGGCCCGGCATTAGTTCTTCTCACCAATTTCGATTAAGAAATTCCATATGTCGGCATTCTCCTTCGTTATTGAAAGCGACATGGTAGAAAACTCAGTACACAAAGAGTCATGGAAAGCCCTCTTGGAACGTATCCAGCTTAGCCTCGATATGTGGGAATGCCTAATACGAACACCAGGAGGCGCCCTCGAACCACCTAAGAGCGATTGGGCAAAGACGTACCTACCACCAATGGAAAAATGGAAAATCATTCTTCGAACCATCCTCAACACTCGACAAGGTTTTCATGCTTGATCCAGATGGAAATCCGATTGAACTTAAGCAGCTCGACCCCAGCGAAGCACGACTAACTCTGGGGTCTGGCAGGCAATAACAGGAGATGAAACGAAAAGGAAGGAGGTTTTACTCGAAAAGATCCAGGGGTCAAATGTGAGCAAAAGCTCAATGACAAAGTCCATGGCAAGAACAGCGATCACAACAACGATCGGTAAAAGTATACGGTATCCCCTAGTAGCAACAGCTATGATAACAGCTCAATGCATCGACGTACAAAAGTCTTCCGCAAAATACTGTTTGAATGTTTGAATAAAGTTAGAGTCGTCAGCAGTGCACCACCGAGGCTAGCAATGGCACCGTCCATACAAGGAGGATTAGGATTACTAGACACATTCGGCAACCAAACCATTGACCACGTGCAAATGTTACTGCAGCATGGCCACATAAACACCATTATAGGACAGACAGCTCATGAGAATCTCACTTGAATACTTGGCACTTGAAGCAGGCACAATAGGATATCCATTGCAAATTTAGGTTAGAAACACACCCTGGATAATAGAGAATACATGGATCGGCATAAAACTGCAGTCACCATGGGATACAAATATGACAATTAATTCGAATATAAACGGACCACAACTATCGATGACAAATAATGACAGACCATTAATGGCTACCGTGTCCGACCACCTATCAGATCAGGACGCAATGTTCAACAAAGTACGTATGTTTCTACAAGTACATATATTCAACAATATCCTCTGCGCCGACTTGAAAGAGATTGACCGCAACGTATTAGAGTGCAGAGCAACTACTACAAATCCAAAAGCAAGCAAAGAAGCATCAGGTGGCCCAGAATCCCAGCACCTTTTAAGTTGGAAATAAAAATCTGGAAAAGCACGTCGGGGAAGATTTTTACAGTCACACCCTCCAATCTTCGACTGCAGGGAGAAGAAGCTAGAGAGTGGAAAGAGGATGTGATAGCACACAGCTCCTAGTCCACTAACCAAACAAAGACAGCCGTATACCAGAAAGAACGAGACCAGTGGACTCAGTGGAGCCCCATTGATACAGAGCTGAACACGACCATTCCGCAAAAGCCACCCAATACAGAAACCGGATAACGCCATCCCATGCTCCATCAGATACAATCAACAGGAACAACAACGAGCACCGGCGATCCCATCTTGACAAACTGGAAGAATCTAGGATGGACACTCCCAACTCTCACGATAACACCAGAAGCAGAAAAAGAATTTGTTGAAGACATCACCAACGTGACAGCACGAGTGGTTTCCGATAGATCATATTCATCACGACGCTCATCCTCAGCATTCAACACAATAACAGATACACCCATCACAGGAAGCAATACAATCCCAGGAGACCCTCGAAATCAAAGCTCCTAGAGAGGCGAACACTGTGGAATCTTGCCAGCAATAAGAGTAACAAACCACCTTTACAACAAATATAACATCAGCAAAGGACACTGTACCATGGGATGTGATAATAATCAACATTCGGATGGAGAAGACCAAGCCCAAGATGGGCATGTTATGACATAATATCAATGATGAGATACCATATGCACAACTCACCTTTCACATGGGAAGCACATCATGTCAAAGGGCATCAAGACGATAAATCAGACACAGACGATCTTGACAATTGGGCGGTTGCAAATATTCTTGTAGACAAAAATGCTAAAGAAGAACTACAACTACATAGATACATATCAGACGAAAGCATCTTGAAAGGAGCACCGTGGAGAATATTACACAACAGTGTACTACTTTCAGGTAATATCGAAAGCACTCTACGCGAGCTATTTACAAAAGAGGAAATGCAACAACGATGGAAAACAATGTTTAGTTTGAGTGACGATCAAGCTCAAAGCACCAGCTGGGAAGTTTTTGAAAAATCACATAAACTCATGCCAGCATGCTACATGGAAGAATGTATGGATGGCAAAATACAATGCCAGAATAGGATCAGTACGCATTAATATGGTAAGAAGAAAGCATGCGACGTCACCTGCATGCCCACACTATAGGAGCCCAGAGAACACAGATCACATTTTCACCTGCCCATCAACAACAGCCTCTACATCATATAACACACAAATGATAAAGCTGGAATACTTCTTGAAACAAACAACTTCAAGTGAGTTACAACAATCAATCCTAAAAATTGTCGGAGCTCTCCGCCATCGACGCGATCCAATATACGATGAAGGATGGAGATCAGACTATAAACGATTAACAACGAAACAAATTAACCTAGGACAACGCGCCTTCCTTGGAGGATTCTGGATAACATAAATCATCTCAGCGAAGCATCTTACTTCAAGAAAATCAACAGCCGGAAAACAGCAAAAAATGGGCAGCTATGGCCATCATAGAAATACAGGACTGTCTCTTGGAAATGTGGTTCGTTCGAAAGGACGCACTACACAACAATGAAAGAAGCGAAATCAATGTAGACAGGCATAAGGAACTAAACGATAAGATCGAAAATGTCTTCAGAGGAAAACCACACAATATACTCCTACCATACCACAGCAACATGTAATTTTCTTTAAAAGGGACATCACAATAGATCACAATACTAAAGAAGCTCCGACTTGGGCAAAAGACCAGATGGGTAAATGAAGCGGAAGACATAATGGAAGCGTACAGAGAGACAATGACACAACAAGCACATCATTTTTACAGATTATTTTCAGACAGAAACACACGGATCATAAAACCCACCCTAGCCTCATTTCATTAAGACGCGGGTGTATCCATTCTATGTGACGGTCTTCTAGACATGCACAGCCATGGCGCACGATTAAAGCTGCCCCGGCGATTGTTTAACCTTACCATAGCTCTTTAACAATAAGTCATTGAGTTGCATTGCATTGTAATGGAGTGATGTATCAGAGCCCGCCAGGTAAAGAGATCGTCCCAATGTATCTACATAATGTTGGTATCGTATTATGTCCCAACATTCGTGAATGAATCAAATTGCCCATCATCACCATACCTTTCCTCTCTTCTTACAGGATTAAATGGAAGCAGATATTTCGCTGCCATCACACTAATGGCTACAGACGACGAAACCACAAAATTGCCGATCCGGTTCATGTCAATGCTACAAAAAGTGCGGGATTGGATTAAGGAGACAATAATGATAATAAAGAGCAAACGAGAAAGAGGAATAACTAGAGAATCTTAATTTATGTTGTTGTTCCTATATTTGACAGAAGACCCATCAACACTAACTGCTATGAATCATCAGATTTTCGCTCATCTCAGTTGATCGGAATTACACACATCATCAATCACAAAAAACGCAATGCATTATGCTGACGAAAAAGCTAATTCTGCTTGTAATAGTACCCTTCACGGCAATCATTTCGACAGCCACAATAGTAGTAGTAAGGTG
>Ga0307978_1001510_pt1 | contig 17230 bp, 13 predicted proteins | sample OrgLakmetage1056_FD_203151 | JGI IMG/M metagenome (GOLD analysis project Ga0307978, IMG submission 203151) | Saline water microbial communities from Organic Lake, Antarctica - #1056 | ecosystem: Environmental > Aquatic > Non-marine Saline and Alkaline > Saline | place: Antarctica: Organic Lake...
CGCTTTTGCACTACACGCACCTGAATCCGGTCCGTGCGGCTATGGTTGATGTGGGTGGTCTGCGTGACTACCGCTGGTCGAGTTATTGGTATCTGCACCGTCCTGATAAGCGCCCTGAATTCCTCGACTGCAGCGGAGCACTAATGGCCGCCGGTGGACTGGCGGATACTGAAGAAGGTAGAAAGAAGTATGCAGAGTATTTGCAATGGCTTTCGTCTAATAAACTGGCCCAGAAGGAAATGGCCTTTGAGAAAATGTGCCGTGGTTGGGCACTGGGAACAAAGGAGTTTAAGAAGGGTTTGATTGATGAAGCCAATCGGGAAAGCGAGTCGTCTCAGGATGCCGGCAAAAAAAGTTTGCTGCGCTATGATGGGCAGACTTTACGCGAAGCGAATGAATTACAGTGGGAGTTGCTGCTGGAGCGCGGCCTGGTAGCTTTGAACAAGTCGATGGACGACTGTGTGAAGGACAAGAAATCTGCAGAGTGGAAAATCCTGCTGGCAGCCTTACTGAAGGAGAAGACCAGCGCGACCAATGTCTGGATTACCGGTAAATTGAAGATGGGCGTATCGAGTTCTGTCAGTCGGCACGTCAGCCAGTTTAAAGAGGCGGGAAAGCAAACAGATCCCGTTTACGAAGAAATAACTACAAAGAAAACGACATGACCCCTTTTTTTGAGACGAGCCAGTTTAAAGAGGCGGGAAAGCAAACAGATCCCGTTTACGAAGAAATAACTACAAAGAAAACGACATGACCCCTTTTTTTGAGACGGGAGCGACGACGTCTTTTTTTAAGCGATTTCTACGGATCAGGAGTCGTCTTAATCAGGTCTGCTCGTGCCATGTCGAGTGCAGTCATGATTTGCGCGAGTTGGGCGTCGCTGATCTGTGCGGCGCTTTCGGCATCCGCGTGCATGGCGGCGAAGCGTTGCTTGACGGCATCGCCCCTTAAAAGAAGGGCGCTGCCCAGTGCTTGGTTGAGTTGCCCCACAGGCTCGTCCCTTAGGCGCAGATACCAGGCCCCGCGCTGCAGAGCGGCGGTCACAATATGGTTGTCGATGACCAATTCCAGATTGGCGAGGGAGCGTTGGTCTGCCTGTTGTGCGACTTGTCTATAAAGAGCCACATAATTACTGAGCTGCCCGGTCAGTGCAACGGCCCGGGTGTTGGCGGCGCCGTAACGAGCCCCCGTTTCAAAGATGGCGATGGCCGCAAAAACGAGTGCTAGCGGGAGGAGAATGCCTTTAAATTTATGCATGTCTAAGCTTAGATTTGGTAGGTGTTATGATCCCGAATATTTAGCGTCTGTCGACTGCCCTTATTCGTGAGCAAGGGCTGGCCAGTTTCGGAAGAAATTATTCTGCTAAAAGTCTTACTCGATTTCGCGGATTTGGGTGCTGTCGATCAGCTTCTTGCCGGCATACATCTTGGTGATCACGACCATAGGGTCGCCGGCCTTGCACCATCCTTGTTCAGTGAGTTGTTTAAACCCGGATTGGATGGTTGTTTCGTGCGAGTGGTCGAAATCCAACAGGAAGGGTTCCACGCCGCGCATAATCAGGAGTTGGTTGAAGAGCACGGGATTATCGGTAAAGGCGTAGATCGGCACGCTGCAACGCAGGGCGGATAGTTTTTGCGCAAAAATACCGCGCCGCGTGAAGACCATGAGCGCGCCATCCAAATCGGCAGCCAGATAGGCGGCCGAGCGGAGCATCATGGAACGCGGTAGGTTGAGGGGGATGTCCTTGCGGATCACGTCGTGAGCCTCCTCCCTTTCGATCCGGCGGGCAATCCGTTGAATCGTTTGCACACACTCCACCGGATATTTTCCGACGGTGGTCTCGCCGGACAGCATGACGCAGTCGGCTTGTTCGCGGATGGCATTGGCAATGTCGGTGACTTCAGCCCGGGTGGGGAGGGGTGATTCGATCATCGACTCCAGCATATGTGTCGCGACGATGACCGGCTTGGTGTGCCGGATACAGGTATTGATAGCCTGGGTCTGAATAATCGGCAGGTCTTCAAAGGGGCACTCAATACCGAGGTCGCCCCGGGCCACCATCAATCCATCAGACGCCTTGATAATATCCTCCAGATTGGAGATCGCCTGCTGGTCCTCAATCTTTGCGATGATTTTGGCCATAGAGCCATGATCATCCAGATATTTGTGAAACTCTTCCAGGTCCTTGGCCTCGCGGACGAAGGAGAGGGCGAAGAAGTCGATGCCTTCTTCGATGCCAACATCGACATCAGCCTGGTCCTTCTTTGTCAGTGCGGGCAGAGCCACACGGATGCCGGGTAGGTTGATGTGGCGACGGTTCCCCATGGGTCCGGGGATGAGCACCTTACAGCGCACGCGCTGGTCTTTGATTTCGAGAACTTCGAGGCGGATCAGCCCGCTGTCGACGAGCACGGTGTCGCCCACCGTCATATCATTGGCGAAACCGGGGTAGTTCACATCCACGTGGCGGATACCATCTTCGCCGGTGCCGCCTAGACCCAGGCCATAAGTGAAGTCGAAGACCTCGCCTTCTTCGAGATGAAAGGTCTCCGGGACGTCTCTGGTGCGAATCTCCGGGCCCTTGACGTCCATGAGAATGGCGATCTGCCGGTCAACGCGCTGGCAGACTGCACGCACACGGCGTATAATCTTGCGGGACCAGTCGTGGTCGGCGTGGGCCATATTGATCCGGCAAATATCGACGCCGGTGCGGATCAGCCGCTCCAATGTCGCCTCGTCTTCGGTGGCCGGGCCAATCGTGAAAATGATCTTTGTTTTTTGGTGGACGCGTTGCATGTAAAATAAGAAGAGTTTCCTATCTAGTGTGATAGTATGGTGAGATAAATTTTGGTGTGAGTGGTCGCAGCTAAACGACTTTTTTCGACACAGCAGGCAGGATGCCGATTTCTGGATCCACGACTTCTATTCTCACGGAATCGCCCAGTCCGGTAAACTTTTCGCGGACCAGGGCAACGTTATTGCAGTCCTTACTGAGGTGGGCGAGGAAGACCTTTTGCAGGCGGCTGCCAGGCAGCACTTCTTCGAGCATCTCGTAAGCAGCCAGGTTGGATAAGTGGCCGTGTCGCCCCCGGATGCGTTGTTTGATGGACCAGGGCCGCCGCTCGTCGCGCTCCAGGAGGGCTTCATCGTAGTTGGCCTCAATGACCAATGTCTCCACTTCGCGAATCTGCTCGCGGACGTGGGTGGGCACATAGCCGAGGTCGGTGATCCAGGCCAGACTCTGGGGAGGGCTGAACAAATCGCCCTCCTCCCCCCAGGAGAAGGTAAAGCCGACCGGGTCGTAGGCATCGTGCGGGAGCTTGAAGGAGCGCACCTTCAGATCGCGAAAGTTGAACTGGGTGCCGGTTTGAAAGTGCTGCCAGTTCACCCGCTTACTGCAGTATTTTTCCTGCACGGCATCGGCAGTGTCGCGGTTGGCAAAGACTGGCAAATCCGCGCGTTTCGCTAGGCCGCGAAGGCCTTGCGCGTGGTCGCTGTGCTCGTGAGTGAGAAAAACAGCGTCGATTGCATCGATGGACTCACCAACCGAATCCAGCATGCACCCGATTCGCTTTGCGGAGAAGCCGGCATCAATCAGGACTTTAGTATGCGCAGTTTGCAGCAGCGCACAATTGCCGCTGCTGCTTGAACCGAGTATTCTGAAGTTGCCTGACATGAAGACGAATTGAAGGTCAGTTCACTGATCGGTAAAGCTTATTACATGTTATTTGTCATGCGATCGAACCAAACGCGACCAAACCAAACGCGAAGGCGTTCGGCTACATGGTTAGCGGTAGCCGACCTGTCCGCCGTAGCCATGGCGAAGGAGGAAGCGCTTCTGCTTTGGATGGCTGTTGTCGCGAGTGATGATCGAACCAAACGCGAAGGCGTTCGGCTACATGGATAGTGGTAGCCGACCTGTCCGCCGTAGCCATGGCGAAGGAGGAAGCGCTTCTGCTTTGGATGGCTGTTGTCGCGAGTGATGATCGAACCAAACGCGAAGGCGTTCGACTACGTGGTTAGTGGTAGCCGACCTGTCCGCCGTAGCCATGGCGAAGGAGGAAGCGCTTCTGCTTTGGATGGCTGTTGTCGCGAGTGATGATCGAACCAAACGCGAAGGCGTTCGACTACGTGGTTAGTGGTAGCCGACCTGTCCGCCGTAGCCATGGCGAAGGAGGAAGCGCTTCCGCTTTGGATGGCTGTTGCCGCGAGTGATGATCGAACCAAACGCGAAGGCGTTCGGCTACGAGACGCTATTCCCCCGTAGCGACGCGACGATAGTCACGTCGATGAAACTTATTTGAAGGTTCTGCGAAGAAGCAAAAGAATCAGGCTTGAGCATCTTTTGCGCAGCCGTCTACGTTCTCTGACAATGTCTGACTACGATACACGATTCAGCGCCATCGGTCGACTCTATGGAGTGGAGGGGCTCGCACGTATCCGGAAGGCCCGCGTCTGCGTGATCGGGCTGGGCGGGGTCGGGTCCTGGGTGGTCGAGGCGCTGGCGCGCAGCGGGATTGGCGCGCTCACCCTGGTCGATATGGACGAGGTCTGCCTCAGTAATGTGAACCGTCAGCTGCACGCTATGGACGGCACGATCGGGCGGAGCAAAGCTGCCGTGCTGGCCGAGCGGGTGCAGAAGATCGCACCCGATTGTGAGGTTACGCTGGAGGAATCATTCTTCACGGAGACCACCATGGAGCGGCTGCTCGAACCGGCGTATGATTACATCATCGATGCGATCGACGGGACCAAACACAAATGCTTACTCATCGCCGAGGCACGTAAGCGCCGGCTTAAGCTGATCACCTGCGGAGGAGCCGGCGGCTGCATGGACCCGTCGCGGGTCAAAATACAGGACCTGGCCCGCACGATCAATGATCCACTGCTCCTGCAGGTGCGCAAAAGGCTGCGCCGCGACTACGGCTTCCCCCAGTTTAAGCGACAGAAGTTTAAGATCGACTGTGTCTATTCCGATGAGTTGCCCGTCTTTCCCCGAGCCGACGGCACAGTCGCTTGCGAGCGGGAGACCGGCGCCGACTATCGGCTCAATTGCGATGAGGGCTTCGGTTCTGCGACCTTCGTGACCGGCACAGTCGGCTTCTTCCTTGCCGCCGAGGTGGTGAAGCGCATCGCGGAGACGATCGACGGCAGAACCGTCTGAGCCAGGCGCAGGCCCAGGTGAGCCGCCTCATACGGGGAGGGGCAATGTTTCTGCGGGGTGGCCGCATCGCGGCTTGTTGTCGCTCATGCCCGACGGCTTGTCTGGAGACTACGCCCTACCCATACGAGGCACTTCGATCTGCTTCCCATGGTAGGGCGCCGTCTCCTGACAAGCCGTCGCACTGTGGTCGATGTAGTATGGCCTCGCGCGGTGGGCCTAACTTGGGCGCACACCGAACAGCAGTAGATCGCTCTGGATAGTAATCTCTACGCACTACGATAGGGGCTTGCTCATCCCCGACGGCTTGTCTGGAGACTACGCCCTACCCACGCCAGGCACTTCGATCTGCTTCCCATGGTAGGGCGCCGTCTCCAGACAAGCCGTCGCACTGTGGTCGATGCACGACCGTATCGCGTGTTCGACCGACCATGCCTGCACGTCGAACACCAGTAGATCGCTCTGAATAGAAATTTCCACGCACTACGATAGGGGCTTGCTCATGCCCGACGGCTTGTCTGGAGACTACGCCCTACCCATACAAGGCACTTCGATCTGCTTCCCATGGTAGGGCGCCGTCTCCTGACAAGCCGTCGCACACCCGCAGACGGATGAGACCCTAATCTTTATCCTTGTCCCCGAGCCGTTATTTTAAAAAGTCTGGTCTGTGGAGCCCCTGTATCTCATAGGATTTATTCTGATTGCTGCGGCGATCTTCGGGATAAGTCTTTATCTGGCAAAGAAACGCCGCGAGGCCTTTCAGGCGATTGCTGCCGAATATGGCTTCACCTATAATCCTGAGAAAGATTACGGCTTGGCCCGGAGCCTTCGCTTCCTCAACGATATGGACGATGGCAGCAAGCGTTACTGCTGCAACGTTCTGCGTGGGGAATTGGACGGACAAAAAGCGCAGATTTTTGATTACCACTACGAAACTTACTCTAGGGATAGTAAGGGTAGACGGAGTACCAATCACCACTGGTTTTCGATCTTTACGCTGGAGTTACCAAAACATTTTCCTGAATTGGTCATTAAGCCGGAAGGCATATTTGCAAAAATTGGCCAAGCGTTGGGCTTCGACGACATCGATTTTGAATCGGTGGACTTTTCCAAGCGCTACAATGTTCGTTCGAAGGACAAGAAATTCGCCTACGATTTCTGTAACGCCCAAATGATCACTTATCTTCTCCAGCAGGATAAGCTGGTCATCGAAGTGGACAGCTCATGCCTTGCGCTGACGTTTAAAGGTAAGCTAGCAGTGGCTGAAATTTCCCCGAATATCGAACGCATACAAAAAATTCGTGCACTGATGCCGAATTACATCTTCAACGATTAAAATATTATGGAAATTATTATTGGTGCACTTGTTCTGATCGGCTTGCCGCTGATCTTCGTTGTCGTGACATACAACGGATTGGTTCGGATCCGTAATCATATCAAGGACGCGTGGGCGAATATCGATACCGAGCTTAAACGGCGCTACGATCTGATTCCGAATTTGGTGGAGACGGCCAAGGGTTATGCTAAGCACGAAAGCGAGACGCTTGAGAATGTCATCGCTCTGCGAAACCAGTGTATGGCCAACAAGGGTTCACCTGCGCAGCAGGCTACGACCGAGAAGATGCTCGTCTCCAGCCTCGGCGGCCTCTTTGCCCTCGCGGAAAATTATCCCGACCTCAAGGCGGACAAGAACTTCATGCAGATTCAAGAGGAGCTGGTGAACACCGAGGATCGCATCCAGGCCGCCCGCCGCTTTTACAACGGCAACGTGCGCGACTACCGCAATAAGGCTCAGGTCTTCCCAGGTAATATTGTGGCCGGGATGTTTAACTTCCCACCCGAAGCAGAAGAATTTTTCGAAGTCGAACCCGTCGAACGCGAAGCAGTCAAGGTGAAGTTTTAAGCCCCTGATTATAGCAAACTAGCGCGGCAGTTTCGATCTGGTTTCCTCGGGTAGGGCGCAGTCTCCAGACAAGCCGTCGCACTGTGGCGGTGCACTGTGGTGTCGCACCCTTGGGCCTACCTTGCCTAGCACGCCTAGCAGCAGTTCGGTGGCTGTGAATAGAAATATCACGCGCTATCCCCGGGGTTTGCTCATGCACGACGGCTTGCGTGGACCACCGCTCAGCGGGGCAAGCTGCTGCGCCCTACCATGTGACGCGCTTCGATCTGGTTACCGCGGGTAGGACGCAGTCTCTCTTGGCTTGAGCTTGTCGAAAGCAGACAAGCCGCAACCCCGAGCGAATCCCGCGACCAAGATCAAATCATGCAGCGGAACGCTTAGTCTTGCGGCTCAGACGAGTCATTATTGTTATTCACGCGTGTCTGGTAGTGAAAAGTTATCCATCCGAAAACATCTTCCCCACGAAATTCCGTCTTGGGTATCCGAAGAAGCGACATTTTTTATTACCATCGGATGTAAACTACGCGACAAACCACAACTGACGCTACCAGCCGTAAGTCGTCATCTCCTTTCATCTGCCGAGCATTATCACGACACAGGTAAGTGGTGGCTGCATCTCTTTCTGCTCATGCCGGATCACTTGCATGCGCTGATCATCTTTCCGAGGGACGTTTCAATGCGTCGTTGTATTACCTCATGGAAGTCGTGGCATGCCCGCAAGAATGGGATCGTTTGGCAGGATGGATTTTTCGATCATCGAATTCGCAGCGACGGTGCGTTTCAGGAGAAGGCAGCTTACATTCGGAATAATCCCCTTCGGGTTGGGCTTGTCGATGAAGCTGATGATTGGCCGCATGTGTTTCGCGGGAGCGGTCGAACTGGATAGGAAATTTGACGCGCTATCACAAGGGGTTTGCTCATGCACGACGGCTTGTCTGGAGACTGCGCCCTACCTTGGGAAAAGCTATCGATAAGCTAACCAAGGGTAGGGCGCAGTCTCCAGACAAGCCGTCGCACTGTGGCTGAACCTACCCGTCGATCTGCTCTTCCAGGAAGCGGATGAGCTCGTCTTCGCTGACCCGGCGCTGCTCACAGGTATCGCGGTCGCGCAGGGTCACGGTGCCGTCTTTTTCGATAGTATCGAAGTCGATGGTGATGCCGAAGGGCGTGCCGATCTCGTCCTGGCGGCGGTAGCGGCGACCGATCGCTCCGGAAGCATCGTAGAAGACGTTCCAGCGTTTTTGCAATTTCTTGTAGAGGGCTTGCGCGGGCTCGACGAGTTCGGGCTTGTTCTTGAGCAGCGGGAAGACGGCCGCTTTGAACGGAGCGATCTTCGGGCTGAACTTGAGCAGGGTGCGCTTCTCGGCTTTGCCCTTATCGTTAGGCACTTCATCCTCGGTGTAAGCAGCGGTGAGCACGGCCAGCAGGGTGCGATCGACTCCCAGCGAGGGCTCGATCACGTGTGGCACATACTTGCTCTTCGTGGCCTCGTCGAAGATTTCCATGCTCTTCCCTGAATGCTTCTGGTGCTGTTTTAGGTCGTAGTCCGAGCGGCAGGCGATGCCCCAGAGTTCCTGTTCGCCGTGCGGGAAATGGAACATGAGGTCAGTGGTGGCTTGCGAGTAGAAGGCGAGCTTGTCGGTCGGATGCACGTCCTCGGTGATCGCTCCACGCGGCAGGCCGATCGAGACGAGCCAGTCGATGCATTGATCAAGCCATTCGCGGTGGAGGGTCTTCCAGTCCGCTTCGGGCGCGATGAAATACTCGATCTCCATCTGCTCGAACTCACGCGAGCGGAAGATGAAGTTGCGCGGCGTGATCTCGTTGCGGAAGGCTTTGCCGATCTGAGCGATGCCGAAGGGAATTTTCACACGACCGGTATCAACCACGTTCTTATAGTTAGCAAAGATACCCTGTGCGGTTTCGGGGCGCAGGTAGGCGACGGCGGAATCGTCCGCCAGCGGGCCGACCTTGGTCTCGAACATGAGCTTGAATTCGCGTGGCGCGGTGAGCGTGCCGACTGCAGTGGCGTCCGGGCCGAGGGTCTTTTCGCGGGTCGCGTCATCCGACTCGGTGAATTCGATGGCCTCATTGACCAGTTTGTCCTCATCCAGCTTGGCCTGCTTTTTGTCGAGCGAGTCGCGAACCTTCTTGGCCAGCTTCACAATGCTGGATTGATCGGTGCCCTCAACGAAGGCGACATAGCCGCAGTCCTCACCGTCGAGCGTGACCGGAGCATAGAACAGCTGATCCGCGCGGTAGCGTTTCTTGCTCTCTTTACAGTCGACCATAGGGTCGGAAAAGCCGTCCACGTGGCCGGAGGCCTTCCAGATGTCGGGGTGCATGATGATGCTGGAGTCGAGACCGACGACATCATCGCGGCGCTGCACGAAGTCGCGCCACCAGGCTTGCTTGATGTTGTTGCGCAGCTCCACGCCGAGCGGGCCATAGTCGTAGAACCCGTTATAGCCGCCGTAGATTTCGGAGGAGGGAAAGATGAAGCCGCGGCGCTTGCAGAGGCCGACGATTTCTTCCATGAGCGATTCGTTCGATGCGGTGGGAGCTGTCATAAGGTTGGAAGGTGGGAAGGTTGGAAGGTTGGAAGGTGGAAGGTGGAAGGTGGGAAGGTTGGAAGGTGTGATGTTTCGTGCTTTAGGGGTCAAGGCTAGGTTGTCGGGTTCGCGGAGTCAGGACATTTCTGTCCTGAACGAATCCCGGCATTGCCAAGGCCGAGCCTTTCCCCATCCTCTCGTCGCATATGCCCGCTGATGCGAAAGAACCTAAAAGCTACGCCGACCTGAAATGGCACGAGCGTCTGCTTCTGACTCTATTGTCACTGTTGCTCAGGCTCTGGACGCGCACGCTGCGCTACCACTTTGCGCCCAATGCACGGGCCTTTGTCGAGAATCAGCCTGCTCCCAGTGTTATCGTGCTTTGGCACAACCGCCTGTTTGCCGGCCCGACTTTCTTTAGGCGCTTTTTTAAAAATCGTCGTATGGCGACGCTGATCAGCGCGAGCAGCGATGGCGCTTGGCCGGCGGCCTTCGTCCGGAAGATGGGTATGCTCCCGATACGTGGTTCGCACCACAGGCGCGGCTCGCAGGCGGTGCGCGAGATGCTTTTCGCGCACACCCAGGGCTACGATATTGCCGTGACCCCGGATGGGTCCCGCGGCCCCCTCTACGAGCCGAAGCCCGGAGCCATCGCGGTCGCCTTGAAAACAGGTGCGCCCATCATCCTATTTTCCCTCAATTTCAGCCGGGCTTGGCGCCTCAAGAGCTGGGATCGGTTCTACGTTCCAGTGCCGTTCAGTCGGGTCGAGGCGCAGGTTGAATGTATCGAGCGCCCGGCGGAACTCAGTGACGACCCCAAGGAGCTCGCTGCGCTGGTCAAGGCACGGATGGATGCGATCACGGTGGATCTGTGACTGAGCCCGACCGCACTTGAGGACAGAAATGTCCTCACTCCGTTCTTAAAGGAGAGTGGACACTCTTGTCCACTTCAGGGTTACTTCAGTAGCAGCAACTTCAGTCGCTGTAGCGCCAGGATAAGGCGGCTGAAGCCGCTACTACGCTACGCCGCTTCTCATGTCGGTATGATTGCGTTTTCAATACCAGATTTCGGGCGCGCCGGGGCCGGCGCGCAAAGCGGTCAATGCGTCCGGAGATTCTGCGGCCAAGCACAAAGCCAGCGCGTCAATAGCATCATCGCGTGCGAGAACCTTACGGCGGTAGTGCTGAATGGCTTCCGTGTAGCTTGCCGTGACTCCCTCGCGTTGTTGGTTCAGGCGATTGAGCCGTGTGGCTTCCCCGTCTGGACATTTCTTCGATGCGGCAATGGGCCGGCCGTCATTATAGCGCGCGAAGACCACTTCCGGGTGGGATTCACGCACGCGTGGATCGCTAAGTTCGTCCAACTCGCGGATTTTCGGGAAGAGATACCAGCATTGCTTGGAGATGGCCTTGCCTGTGGCGGCACGGGCCAGTTTGCAGGCTTCAGGATAGTCGCCGGCAGCGATTGCCTCGCGGGGCGGTGCAGGAAAGACCCTGGAGCCGTGGGGGCTGAGTATTTTCCGGGCCAGCCGGTCGCACTCGCGGTCGGGTCGCGTGGCGTCGGGCAGTCCGATGATCATATCAACGAGCACTGTGCTCGTTTTCGGTAGCTGCTCCAGGATGTCGGCAATCCTGGCCTCCAGAAGCCAATCCATGGAGCCGTCCGGTCGGCGGATGGCTGCGATCCAGCCGCCGCGGCAGCCGTCGATCCCGACGGCGGTATGTTGTGTTGCAGGCATGGTTAAGTCGAAGAGATGAGGGCAGACGGAGTTCCTGCGGAGATGGCCTAGCAATAATGTTAGGCAAAATAATTTCGCTCAAACATCACTCTACCACAATTTCTATACGATTCCACTGTCACGTCATGAACCGAGCGACAGGGTTCTAAAGCGAATGGCACTTAGTTAAGAGCACTTATCGTAGTGGTGTGCTTGAGCCACCACACCGACGCTTGCCTGATCTTGTGAGCGTTGCGATGGCTGCACTTCGACCAGCTCAGGCCAGGAAAGCACACCGCTACGGCTGTAGATTGCACTCAATCGCTCTTAACTAAGTGCCACTCGTTCTAAAGCCGTCAATTATTCTGCTCAATCCCACGCTCCGGCGTGTCGTCTTCCAGCTCCAGGTCCGGAATGTGGGTAAAGGCGATGCGCATGGGGGCGGCATCGTAGTCCTTTTGGGCCTCCATGGAATTGGCATAGTAGAGCGTGCGGCCGCCGTGGGCCCGGTTGACCTGGTCCATGGTATGCTGGAGCTGCATACGGCGCAGGTCGTTGTCCTCCGGGAAGAGCGAGGCGGTATGGTTCTTGTGGTGAATGAGCTTGGTGAAGGTCACGCCAACCTTGGTAGGCTTTGGGGCACCTTTCGGCCGATCGGTCCAGAGCCCGTCCAGGAGATGCCCAAGCGCAACACTGTCCTGGGTGGGGAAGCAGTGCGTCTCGGCAGCCCATCGCAGATCGAAGCCGAACTTTACCTGCACGAGCATGCAGCCGGTGAAATAGCCGTCGGCCCGCAGGCGCCGGCAGGCCTTTTGCAGCATGCGTTGCAGGGTGGCGTATGCCCCGTGAAAAGTGCGCAGCCTGGGCGGAAGCACATGGGAGTGGCCGATGGTGCTCTTCTTGGTCTCCACCGGGGGCAGCTCGATCCCGCGTAGGGCATACCACATGCGGTCGCCCTCCAGTGAGCCCCAAATACGGTGCAATTTTCGACGGCTCGCCCCATAGAGATCCTCCATGTTCAGGATGCGGGCGGTGCGCAGGCGCTCCAGCATCCTCCGCCCAATTCCAGTGATTTCGCTCAGCTCCATCGAATAGAGAGCCAGCGGCAGGTCCTTAAAGTCCACGCAGACCAGCCCGTTGGGCTTGTTCAACTTGCTGGCCAGCTTGGCAATGAAGCGATTAGGGGCGATACCGATCGATACGGTTAGATCGGCGCCCACTTTGTCTCTGATGAGTGACTTAATTTCACAGGCTTTATCCTGTGCGACCTCCGGCTCCTGCCAGTGGGGCGGCAGGCGGCCATACATTTCGTCGATGGAGAGCACTTCTTCCACATAAATGACCTCATGGATCAGCTCCTTGAGCCGGCGGTGGATCTTGACGTAGCGGGTGTGGCTCGCTTCGATAAATGTGATCCCCGGGCAGAGGTATCGCGCCTCCCGGACAGCGGTGCCGGTCTTCACGCCGTAGGCCTTTGCCTCGTAGCTCGCTGCAATGCAGCAGGTGGTGTCCACACCCAGCATTGGAACGATGCCCACCGGTTTCCCCCGCAGCTCCGGGCGGAACTGCTGCTCGACGGAGGCGAAGAAGCTGTCGAAATCAAGAAAGATGTAGCGGAGAGACATAATTATGGAATGAGTAAAATTAGACGCAATAAGTATAAATATGTTCACTATTTGAAAGAAGAAAATGCTAGCGCTTGCTAAAGTTTTTTTTGGGCTTAGGCCTCATCACCTTCGATTGTCCGATGTCACTAAGCCTTCAGCACCGCCGATACATGATGGGGGTCGTCATGTTACTGATGTTCATGCCGCCGGGCATGTGGGTGTCCTCTCTGCCGAACATTCTGGAGACTTACGATGCGGGCTGGGTTCTACCCTTCGCAACAGCGCTACCTGCGGCGGGGGCTATTTTTTCGGCGCTGGCCTTTGGCGCGTTATCCGACCAGCGCGTGAATGCGGAGAAGTTATTGGGGGTGCTGGGCTTGAGCGGGGCGGTTTTTTTGTGGCTCGCCTTCACCTCGCTGGAGCGGGGTTGGCATCCCGGTTGGTATCTTTTCTTTCAGAGTGGCAATGCGTTGATCTCGGGGCCGATGTTTGCGCTCATCACCAAGATCAAGCTGGTGAATCTGCCGAATGCGGCGAAGAGCTTCCCGATCTACTCCATGTGTGGGACGATCGGCTGGATGACAGGCGGCTGGATCGTAAGTGCTTTGAGCTTTGATCTTTCGGCTGACGCGGGCCAACTGGGGGCTTACGTGCGCTTTGTCATGGGTGGGCTCTGTTTCCTGTTACCGACTACGCCGCCCACAGATAAGGCTTCAAGGGGGTGGCGCGCCCGGCTTGGGCTGACTGCCTTCAGTCTGCTCAAGGATCGCGAACTGCGCATTTTTTACCTGGCCTCCTGTGTCTTCGCTATTCCGGCCGCTTCGTTCTACATGATCACGCCGCTTATGCTGACGCATTTTGATAGTTTGCACCCGACGGCCCAGATGACTTTTGGGCAGGTGGTCGAGGTCGGAGCCATGCTTTTCCTGAGCGTGACGGCGGGGCGTCTGCGTATCCGTTGGTTCGTGATTGTGGGTATGTCGTGTGGTGTGCTGCGCTATCTCCTCTTTGCGCTGGCCGGAGAAGTCGGCGTTATTGCGATCATTTGGTTGGGCATCGCACTCCACGGTATAATCTATACCTTCTCAATGGTTGCCGGGCGTATGTTTTTGGACAAGCGCGTGCCGGACACCATGCGCGGCCAAGCGCAGGCGCTCTTCCAGTTTCTCGTCGGCAGTGTGGCCGGGATCACCGGTGCTTTTTTCTGCAGCTGGTTGTATCGCGCAGAGGTCACTGAGGCGCTCGACAGCTGGGTAAGCTACTGGCTGGTCCTAGCCATGATCACCATGCTGCCGTTAGTTTATTTTATCGTTGGTGTGGCGGGAAAGAGTTCGCCCACGAGGGTCGAAGAGCTGCGCTGAGCAGTAAAATTGCTTTCCGTTAAATTCGGTAATGTTAGTATTTCAGTAGGGACTCCGCTAGCGGATGTAGCGAAACCGGGGTGCGGTGGTATTAACACCATCGTGTGACCTAATCTGGCAAAATAGCCAAACCATATATTGGAGCCATAAGAGCTACCCATGTGTTGTCAATAAACCGCCCGCTGCGCTTGAGTGCGCGGAGGTCACAGAGTCTAAATCTCAAATGTTCTCTCCGCCCTTAGCGACGGAGGTCTGCCGTAGATGGCGTAGCAACTCTGCGGTTAATTATATTACCAGATTAAGTGAAATATTGGTATTATCCTAAAAAGATGAGTTAAACCACGGATGAACACAGATGGACACGGATTTTACTCCTGCAAAACATTGACAATTAGAGTGTTGACGTCGAAGCGGTTCCGCAGGGTCTGATTGTTTTTCGTTCGCCATTTTGGCGAGTCACTTTTATCCGTCCCGCTCAGCGCATGTGCGTCAACCTAAGGATCGGAAGGCAATATTGACTCGGGAATAGTCATCTTAGATTGCTGACTTACAAAACTCCCCTCCTGCCCCCGCTTAGGCGGGGGCAGGCGGGGAGCTTGCTGCCTAGCTGACAGGAACGAGAACTTTTACAAATACGCCATCTATCAGGTACTTAAGTCCTTAGGTTGACGCACATGCGCTGAGCGGGATCAGTGTTCATCCGTGGTTAGAAAATTTACACACTTTCAACTGCCGAATCTAGGATTATATAATCTGATTTTGGTTTTACGAAACCTTACATTTGGGATGGGAATATTTACTGCGCTGCTGGTGCATTCTAATTCGCGACATCCGCTAGCGGAGTCCCTATTGAGTGGCAAAATACTGACGAGAGAGCCCCACTTTTCCTTGTTGCTGCACGTTGAGCGGTCACCGATTATAGGTGCATGAGATTTCTTATCGTGCTCTTGAGCTTGGCCTATTGCTTCGGCCTTCCGAATGTTGTGACCGCCGATGAGCATGCTGCAGCGAAAGCCTTGGCGAGTGCAGGGCAGGATTTCTTGTCGGTGCTTGATGTGGAGCAAAAGAAATCTGCGGTACTTTCTTTTTCGACTTCAGCCCGGGCGGACTGGCATTTCTTTCCCAGGCGGCACCGCAAGGGGCTCTCGCTCGTGGAAATGACCGGAGCGCAGCAAGCGGCGTATTGGTCGTTTCTGGAAACGCTATTGAGTGAGAGCGGCACAACCAAGGCGAAGGGGGTGATTGCGGCGGAAGCCACTCTTTGGGAACAGTCGAACCGTGGCGATCTTCGTGATCCGAAGAAATACTTCGCGGTTTTCTTCGGCGAGCCATCCGTCGATGGCAACTGGGGTGCCAGCTTTGAGGGGCACCATCTTTCCATCAATCTCACGGTTGTTGGTGGGGTGGAGGTCTATGTCACGCCCTCCTTCTTTGGAGCCAATCCGGATGAGAGTCCTGAGGGGGTGCGCCCGCTGGCCGGTGAATTGGACCGGGCGTTGGTCTTGCTGAAAAGCCTGGATGCCGGGCAGCGGCAAAAAGCGATTGGCTCGGGGATGCTCAGAGAGATTGTGACTGGTGCCAAGCAGCGCGTCAGCCCGCTGGATTTTGACGGGCTTCCCGCCTCAAGCATGACAGAGGCGCAGCAGGATGCACTGAAGAATTTGATTGAGGAATACTTGGGCCGCTATCGGGAGCCTTTTGCGAAGGATGATCTGCAAAAGATCCATGAGGCTGGTTTCGATAAGATTCACTTTCTCTGGGTTGGCGGTGACGCACGTGGTGAAGCGATTTACTATCGGGTGCAGGGGCCGACCTTCATTCTCGAATATGCCAATACTCAAAACGGAGCCAACCACTCGCACACGGTCTGGCGCGATTTCGAAAATGACTTCGGTTACGATGCGTTAAAGCATCACCTTGAGGCTGAGCATCCTTAATCCTCGCAGATCAGGAGATCTGCGTTCCCGGGAGTTGACCTGGAGGTATTACCAGGATGTAGCCGGACGCCTTCCTCCTTCGCTCAAGGCTACGGCGGACAGGCCGCGTTCGGACGGATGGGCAGCGGGTTTCGACCCGGACTTGAAAAGATCAGGCACCACTTTCGTCATCGCGCAGCACGGCTCGGACTTCGCCGATTTTAGTCTGCACGCTTTTCCGGATGCTTTGCAGTTCCTGTCGCAGCGGCGAGATCCATGCGGGGTCGGTCAGCTTTTCCGCTTCAGCTGCGTCGAGTCCAGCCAAGGCATCTGCGAGGTAGGTGCGGGCCTTCTTGAGGCGGACGAGGCAGTCGCCGGCGAAGATCGCTTCCGGCGGCCATTCTTGGTCCCGTCCGTTGAGTGCGCCGGCCAGTTTGGCTCCGGCAAACCAGATGCCGTGAATCAGTTCTTTGAGCGGATGTTCCTCATGGGCGGCCTCGGGTAGCCAGCCGTTTTGATCAATCTCTTCATGCACCCGGCTCCCAAGTTTCCGACAGTGCTCGGCCAGCGGGTCCGGTTCCAATTCGGGGGCTTCACCTTCTTTGGCCAGGGCTTCCTCGACCTCCGCATTAATGGCTTCGATCCATTCGTCACGCTCGGCTTCCTCTTCCGGGCTGAGTGGTTCCGGTTCCGGTTCACCGCGCTCGCGGCGCAGGCGTTCACGCTCTTCCTCCATGATGCGATCGTAGGCGTCGGCATCGACAAACTCCTCCTTTTCAAGGCGGGCCTGAATGCGGTCGTTGAGTAAATCCATCCGGGCGGTCTCGGCATCGGCCTCCGCTTCAGCCTGGCTTTGTGGGGCATCGTCGTCGTCCTCAAATTCCCCGTCTACTTCGTCGGTTGCCGCTTCCATCATCGTATTCATGAAGTTGATCATGGAGCGGCCATTGGCTTCGAGCTGCGCCTCTTCTTCCGCCTCGCTCATCTGCCAGGTGGCTTCCGGCTCAACGGT
>Ga0307978_1001519_pt1 | contig 17189 bp, 14 predicted proteins | sample OrgLakmetage1056_FD_203151 | JGI IMG/M metagenome (GOLD analysis project Ga0307978, IMG submission 203151) | Saline water microbial communities from Organic Lake, Antarctica - #1056 | ecosystem: Environmental > Aquatic > Non-marine Saline and Alkaline > Saline | place: Antarctica: Organic Lake...
GTCCATGATTATGTTTGTTTGGATCGTAATATCCACCCATTTGATGACCATGCTGTCCGTGACCATGGTGGTGAGAAGAGTGTACTGATGGAGCATTTGGCTGGATGTATTTATTGTGACTGTCGTGTTTTGCTGGGCCAGAATGAGGTCCATGACCAACATTATGCCCACTAGCCGGATGATGTCCTCGGTCGCTTGGTCCTCCGCGAGGCAAACCGGGAGTGGCATACATTGGACTTCCCAATGCACCAGGTCCAGATCTAGGTCCATGAGAAGGATGCGACGGAGGATGAGATCCATCGTATCTTGTGGGTGAAGGTTGACCTCCTCTCATCGTCGGGAAAGTACGATGATAATGATGCAGGTAATCGTATTCATCGTTATTATCTCCTTGAAGTGGTGAAGGACGATAGTTCTGTTCCATTTGATGAGAATGGGAAGTACTGTGGGTATTGGCAGTAACACGGGTACGATCGTTTCCTCCTGTCACAATAGGAGTACAGTATTTGGTTATAGGGGTGGATCCGGGGGCATGATGAATATTAATGGGAGAATTGTGATGTTCGTTGAACGTAGGCTGATCATGAAGATCATAAGGAGCTCTTCTTTTGAATGCAAAAAATAAATTCAGATAAGTGAGCGATTGCTTGTATGGTATTTGTAAAATGATAATATATATATATATTTGTACATGAAGTAAACGAAAACATACCTTTCGGTCCTCCTGTCCCTGTGGGCACTGCCACTTCTGGAGAAACTCAAATTAAGAGCAGGTGACGCCATTAAATCCTCAAAGTGTTTACTTTCCGAATGCGATGCACTATTAAGCTCCATGAAGGGCATGTGAATGCGGTCAAATGGAGGCGGAGAAGGCTGAAATTCTGATATGGCATCATCTTTTCCGCCGCTGTTCACATGTCCCGAATGCGAAAATTGTGCATGATCGTCGCGGTATTGGTATGCTGGTGCGTAAGATTGATTGGGTGGAGCCCCTTGACCAGGACTAGGACGATAGTCGCTCACGTGATTGTTAGTATTGGCAGTGGGTGCTTGTGTCGGATAAGACTGCTGTTGCTGGGGTTGCTGTGGGTGTCCATATTGTCCAGAATAAGGTTGCTGCGGATGTGAATACTCTGGATAGGTTTGATGTCCCTGCCCTTGCGAAGGAGGGTGCCCATACCTATGAATTTGACTATGTCCTTGACCTTGCTGACCATGCCCATGCCCATATCCTTGACCTTGCTGACCATGCCCCTGTCCGTGTGGCGAGTATGAATGTTGTACATTACCATCTGAAGGTGCTCCCGAGACTCCTGGATACTGTCGAGGTTGAGAATTGAGCTGATGCTGAGAGTTTCTACGACCACTGGTGCGATGACTTCCATCCAATGGAGACATCTTTAGTGGGGTAGTGGATTCAAGAGCATGTGTATTGTTTTGGTTTGCCTGGTTGACCGCAACAGAATCCGGAGGAGAAGTTGCCGAGAAAGAAACAGAGCTCGAAGTTCCTCGTGGCGACGGTTCAAAAGTGAGGACTCTTCTTGGCAAATGATCCGTTTTCGGTGGTGATTCGTGAGCATGTAGAGCAGCGTGAGGAAGCCCTGGTGCTTGATTAGCAGCATTAGGATCAATGAATGAATTTGAATCAACGCCAGCTCCTGTTGAATGTTCAGCACGGTCAACTCCAATCCTGCCAGCTGCATAACTGACCTTTTCAGGAGCGGAATCTGTAGCAGCATGCAAATCAACATTAAATCCGTGCGAATGCACAGACACGGAAGGTGAAGAGTCACGATCATCGGAAGGATTATAATTGGCGGTACTCGCAGCGTTGACTTTATGTTTGCTGGGTGTCCGGGACAGTCTAGGCGTTCCTGCCGAGTCAGAGGTCACCTTCCTCTTGAGGTCCACATAAGCATTTCCTGGACTGTGAGAAAACTTGGTATGCATCATAGAAGAATCCTGGTTGGGACTGGACTGGGACTGGCCGAGCATAATTTTATTTAGAGCCTGAGGATCGGAATCAGAAACAGAAGGAGACATTCTCACTTTGCGATTGACGCTGGAGATGGCGTTGCTGCCGAATCCATGTTGACAGACGCTTGCTGTTGACGTTTCTGGATGCTGATGTTTTTCGAATGGAGCAGTTGTAGTGGTATCAGGAAGATTAGAGGCAGGAGGAGCTGCCTTCACCTCTTCACATAAGCTTCCGCTAGGATTCCTGCCGCTAATGCTTTCTCTTGGGCTCGGATGATCAGACATGATAATGATTTCTCCTTTACAAATTTAATCACAGTTGTGATGCACTGTGAATCCTTCTTGTCACTTCCTACTTTTATTTTTGGCGAAAGAGGAGGTACAGTATGATGGTATGTTATCTCCAGCTGCTGAATGTGTGGTAAGTATGGTATGTTGTGTCTCAGGATAGGTCAGGATTATGTGCCAAAATCTGATATGTTGGTTTGAATTTTGCATGTTTCGTACGAATAAGGATAAAATAGATCGCAACAAGTCTTGTAAAAATTTGAATCATCATTTTGAGAGACAATTGGTTCCGGGTTCTCCAATCTGGTGTGTTTCCAGGACTGGAACATAGGCGTTTCATAAGTATTTGAAAATCTGTAATCCATAATTCGCCATGGACTGAAATTGACTGCATTAATATCAGATTATTATTGTTTGTTGTTGTTGTTGTTGTCGTAGACCATCATAGGTAGGTATAATCTAATATCATGTGTCATGTATTGCTTACTCATCACTTGACATGATGATGTGCATGGAATAATTGTATTGCACCATATACAATTCATAATATCGGGAAAACATCTCGCAATGAGTCATAATATTATGTTATTGTTACAATTTTGGGATCACTATGCAGAACTCCCTCATCACTATCAGTAAATTAATTCAACAACTTTATCCACAGCAATCCCCTGCTGAGATAAGAAGGACCCTTATAACGTGTATATGAAAGTGTTCCACCTGGGGTAGAGTCAGGTTGAAACAAGAAACAACAACTCAAAATATTTTCCCCCCATTAAGCCATGGCGCTAGCTAATAGTAACAATGTTCTCACTATGCAAATAAATCAGGTACGCGTGTCTTCAATCAACCGATCCGTTTCTATTGATTCTCGTCCAGTGCTATCTTCCTCCTCGTGCTCAGGAATTATATCAGAATCAGGATAGTCAATGATATGACTTGCCTCCGCTATTTCTCGGAGTGCACCTCCAATGAAAGTCCAACTCTCCTGCAATGCAGATGCATCAAAAGAAGTCATTCTCTCTTCAATACTTACAATCGATTCTTCCCCTGCTAACGTCATATCATCATAATTCAAACTAGTTCTTCCTGCCTCCGATCCATCCTCCAATTCTTCTAGAGAAAGTCTTGGTGCATTTGCATTTAACTTCGCATGTGCAGGCGCATTACTAGCCAAGCCATTCCTTTTATTCTTACTCTCATCGGATATCTTGGATGCTGCATAACTTTCAAGTTCGGCATCCATCGCATCTTGATCATGAGGTAAGGTTCGGGCAAGAATCAACAGTAGAACTGCAGTGATACTCCAAAACACAATCAGGCTGAGATTAAAACTATACTGCCTGGACGCCCCTAAGTATCGTTGTGATAATGTCACTAAACTTGGTCCGAATCCTCTAGCAACATTCACCATCATATTTGCGGCTGTCATTGCCGCACCTCTTGTTTCTGGAGGATTGACGTTCAGTATGCAAGGTCTGACATTGACACTTGGCAAGTTTGCAATACATGGTGCCGTGAATGCCAGGAATATAGCCAATAAACTTCCTCCGCTCAATTTGAGATCCAAGAGTCCCAAGAACGGAGCAATTCCCAACACAGTACTAAACGACATGAACAATGGCAACAGCGCTCTGTTGACTTTCAACACTTTTGTCCCGATATATCCACCAATAATACCTCCGGCTGCGCACCCAAACCCAAACCATAAGATCAGAATGGTGGAAGCTGGAACACTCATTCCCTGTTCCTGCGTGAAGTAATCATTTAAGAATGTGAATATGATTCCCCACGGCACGCTCGTGGAGAAACTCTGCAACATCAAAATGACATTCGTCTTATTTTGAGTCATGGCGTGCATGAAGCCCTCTGTGGTAAGTTTCCGATCGTACTTTGTACCATTAGCAATCATCTCTTGCAGCACTTTTTCCTTTCCACCTCTAACAGGTTCCCTGACGAAATAAAGCACCATGAGGGAAGTGACAATACTCAGCATTCCGGATATATGAAAAGGTCGTTTCCACCCCACCTTATCCCCAACCACACCAGCACCAACTTGTCCAAGGAGAATACCAGCACCCATCATGGCCGTAAGACCGCTACTGGCAGCATTCCTATCTTTCGGTTCAAATAAATCACCAAGCATGGAGAAAGCAATGGGTACGCTTCCACTCATACATCCTCCGCATAGGAATCTACAAAAGTAGAGTTGCGTATATGTTTCCGAATATCCCGTGAGAACGGAAGCAACCCCTCCCATCATGACAGTGTAGGCAAATAATTTTTTCCGATTCGGCACAACATCTGCAAGGAATCCCAATAGTGTCTGTACGGGAAGAGAGAGCACTCCTGTGGCGAAAGCAATATTTGCTCCTAGGTACAGATCACGCTGCTCGGATGTGAAATCGAAGTATTGCGCCATTTGCGTGAGATTTGGCGCCATTAGATTTTGCGGCGACCAAATGGCAAAGAAAGCGAGCGAGAGTACGAATGTCTGTGCGTGGAGTGTAGGATCAGCTCTATGTTTTTTCTTTTGCAAGAATGGTGGTTGGGGGAATTCTTGGTATCTATATTGTTGCTGGTAGGATGAGGCTAGGGAAGTACTGGGAGAGTGCATGCCACCGTTCTTGTTCATTTGTCTATCGGTATTGCTATTTGTATAGTTGTTATTGTGTGAAGCATTGTAGTTGTACCTGCGATGACCATGATTGTAGTTATCTCCTTGCGATCTTTGATTTCTAGTTGGAGTAGTATCAGTTGAATACGACGCCTCTGAATCATAGTCATTTCTATTGTCAAGATGAGATCTCTGCATCTTGAAGGCAGGGTGTTTGCTATTTCGACGATTAGGAGTGTTGCGTGAACGCGTACGAGTGTTTGACCGCATCCCTTGCCGATCGTGGTTGATACTTCCAGTATTTCCCATATCAATATCATTGTAATCATTGCTACTTTTGGAAGAAACCCTTCGCAAAACGTTCATGAGATGATCTGCTTCTGATTGTTTCTTGCTTTTCTGTTTATTTCCATTCCCATTATTCCCATTTTCATTTCCGTATGTATTGTTCATGTTCATGTTCATGTTCATTGTATTGTTGGCAGAAGCTTGATTTCGTTCAGCAATGGAAGGTGTAAGTGGTGAAATGGGTACCGGTTGCAGTGCAAGTCTTTCGAAATCGCTTCCATCTTGTTCATAGTCTGATGCAGACATGCACGATGAGCTGTCCACAGTAACTTCCACAGTTGGGAATTCCGTATGTGCATATTGATCAAGGAAGTCATTCGGATTGTTGTCATTGGGATTATTGGCATTGCCATTGACATGGACATCATAATCATGATTAACACTGGCATGAACGACAGCATGATCCTTGCAGTCATCATCAACAACATCATCATCATCACCAGGCTTTGCGGTACTCCGGAATGAAAGATCAAGATTATTTGCAACCATGTCATTGTTTGATTCTTCGCTGGCATCGTAAGAAATATTTAAATGAAAAGAATCTCTTTCGTTATCTCTATAATTTTGAGGAGAAGCCGCTGCATTGCTGGGTGGTGGGTGAGGATCATTGGACCATCCCCTCAATACTAAATCATCTCCTGAATCTGGTGAATTCAAGGGACCAGTGGCACCAATATTACTAACTCTGGTACCACTAGAATTACGATGCCTTTCATCATAGGGATTGGCCGTGTCAGGACTGGTGCTTGATTCTCCATCAAAGGAAGGCACCCCGAGATTTTCCATGCTGAAGAAATATTAATTAATATAACTCGTTTTTTTTCTATTCTTGTCACTTCTTGTTGTTCCTTGTTGATTTGATTGATCTGATTTTATGGGAAGAAATAGAATTCATGCAGTTCCACTAGGTAGCTCTAGAGTAGCTATGATGGCCGGTAACTACAATCTATATAGTACTACAGTACTTATCGTAGTAGGAGTATTAGGTATGGTATTATGCGGTCAGTCTTCGGTCTTTCGATGGTCGCTCCAAAAAGACAATTTCAATTTCAATTTATGATGTGTCGTTTGCAACGGTCAGGGGGACTAGAGGGGGGACAAAATACATATTATTAATAATATTAGAAATATAATTACGCTCCCATTTATTATTGCTTTTGACAACAAACAACAGCAAGCGAGCAAAGAAGGCGACCTAAGTGTTTACTAATTACTATCGACGGCTGTCTATTTTTAAGTGGTGCAACAACGTACATAATACACATATACCTACACACATATATATACATACATAGACTGGCTCAACCCAATCCGTCCAAAATGTCAGCCAATGAAACGTTTCTCGAGAAATTTATAGATAATATTGGAACAATTCCACTGGAGATTCGTCGAAATTTAGCACACATGCGGAGCCTCGATGAAAATTACCTTTCCCTGCATCAGCATCTGAGAGATTCAGAAGAGGAATATCTCAAGAGAGCCCACGATATTATTTCAGTCTTGCCCGTCCAATCCCGTAAAAAAAATAAGGCTACTGAAGATCATGCTCGCCATGATGGTGGGAATTGCAGCACTGCTGGAGGAGACATTGATGGGGTCGATGCAAGTATTAGAATGAATTCTGCAAATGATGGAAACCTTTCCACCTCAGAAAGCTCATCCAGTCAAGACAGCGAACGCAATGAGTGGATCAAACACAAGGAGGGAATTATTGTCAAAATCCCTTCATTACCAGTAACTGAGAATGAAAATGAAAAGATGAATACGAGTTCTGCCGCTGAAGCAGAATCTGGATCAATAGCTACATCCGATGAAGATAAAGAACATGCAAAGAAGTGTGCTACGAATAGTCAAGGCATCGACATTGATATTAATACTGATACTGACAATACAAAATCCAAGACCATGCTTGTGGTACCAACCACGGAAGAGCTCAGACAACAGATACAAGATCCATACGCTCTCTTGCAAATTGCCATACTGCGCAGAAATGCAAGGGAATTGGTCGAAGAAAAATCATCCAATGCAAATCAAACCTATACCATCATTGATGATATCATCAAGAGACTAGACGATGATATTGAGCAATTTGAAACCTTGCTCAGGACGACTGGACAATACGTCTCTGAAACAGCCGTTGTTGGGACTGGAGGACCCCAGCCAAATGATCTTGCAGCCATTCAAGTTACGCCAAATTCACCTGATTGGATTCTTGCCAAAGTCATGTCTCATGACGAGGAGACTGGAGTTTATAATTTATCAGATGAAGATATCGAAAGTAGCAAGAGTAAGTTTGAACGTGTTGTTGCGAGTGAGATAGAAGGGAGCACGAGCTGCGTTTTATCAATAGGTAATAGCGGTGATGGCTGAAGAGATCACGAGCTGCGTCAGCTCACACTGGCTGAAGAGATCACTAGCTGTGTCAGCTCACACGGGCTGCGAATTGATCAAATATACGGCTACGAGTGTCATGCATTGACATGCTTACAATCTTTATTTTTTATCGTGCGCTATCTTGCATATCCTCATCCACAGTTCCTTTCTTCCTACACTACTACAGCATTCTTGTTGCCAGAATCACAAGTAGTAATCCTTGGCGGAGTGGATAGATTGAATCGCGGGGATGTCATTTACGGGGTCTATCCCGATACAACATCGTTTTATCAGGCGACTGCTGTTGAAATGCCTAAAAAGGTTCCTGGAAAAGATGTTTTGGTGTTGGTGCATTTCAAAGATGACGGGGATGAACATGGTATTACGCATGCGAAGGCAGTACCCATGAAGCATGTCATGAAGGTGCCATATGGAGCCATACAATAATCATACTTTTATAAAGGAGATTTCTTCATTTGCGAATACATTTGTATTCACTAGCACAATGCTGCACTCCAAATGCAAGTAAAATTCCATATTAGCTCGTGCATGTGGAAGCATTATTCCATCAGGAGACTTGGAAATTGACGTATATTTGAAGACAATGAAGATCGTTTGCGATTTGAAGAGCATAGAGCTTACAAATACAACTACTTTTGACCAGATGTGTAAGTTTTGTAGGCACAGCGGAAACCGGGTGTAGAGACCGAAAGAAATACGATAGGAATATACCTGAAGCTCAAGCAACCCATTCTGCTTTCCCTTTAATCCAATGTGAACGGGTTGTGGTAGTTTGTACAAACTTTCATGGAATTACGAGGTCAACAAATATAATCGAAACGCATTTGAACGTACAAGCTCCATTAGCCCTTTCCTTTCTTTTGTTATGTTCAGAGAATGGTCATGGTTTATCCACAAAAAAAATAAAGAAATCATTGAAGATTGAACCTTTGCCTCAATTACCCAGATCAAGCTCCTAGCTAGAAGAGTGTGATATGTGCACTCTATGAGGTGCGCTCGTGCAATAGAGCTTTGCTTCACTTGCTTCCAACATTTCTGCGCTGTAAACTTTGTACACGTTCCCAAATGGGAAAGAACACAAAATCATTATGCATGAGATAAAATACCCAATGTGCTATTAGCGTCCAGTGCAGTGGAAGAATCTAAGATTTACAGGGGCTCCGTACTGCTCAAACTTCAATACAGCGAACCAGGAGTAAGAGACAAATCATAGATGCCATAATTCTCCTCTAATACAGTGATCCAGATACGTGACTCAACTGTTTCTTACTTGGGACTTGTCTTTTTAGGAATCGATATTTAGGAATACGTGTATTCCTGTGAATATATTTCGCCGAGGCAATAGTAGTGAAGGAATTCCAAAAGAACAATGTGGGACTGATCTTCTTCCACAAAACTGTAATCGTAAATGTATGGACTGCACTTATTTTTTATCGAAGTATGAAAAGACCCAATCATCAACAGCAATTTCGTAGTCACGGTGTTCATAGGCGAAGTATGAGAGGAGATGATAGGGTCAAAGGTGCCTTTTTCAAGTTGCTGAAAGATGGAAATTCATCTATGCGTTCAAGCACGGACGCTGCAAGATTTGTTCAGGGCATGGTATCTTTTCAATCAAAAGTTGAACTCCTCGGTCTCCTAGATGATGATCGCAACTTCGGATCCAAGCGAATCAAGGAGGTGCTCACTTTTCTTGAGGGAATAGATGAGGTGAACGAGATTTTGATTCCTATTCTTTCGTGTATTGTCAATGATGATACTAACCGCCCTCTATATAAACGACCTCGAAACCGGCTTGTTGCAATCATCAATGGAATACCGGGACTATATTCGATGTTGAACGAATCCGATATTCTTGCTGCCATGCCAGTCTACTCTGCCAAGGTAATTGTCACTTTTCTTGAAACTACTGTGATGACCTTAGTAGAAGCAAGAGCTAGTGATGATATAAAGAAATTGGTAATGTCACTGAAGGCTAGACAAGTTGAAGGAGTTGACAAATTATGCTCTTTACTTTTACTTGAAACCCAAAAAAGTGACCAAGGACTATCTGAACATAGTTCGATAGCTGGAGGTAACGACGTAGCCTGTTGGGTGTCAGACATGGTTATACCAGGAGACAGGCATGATAACGACTTAAAAAATTTTCGTGATATTCAACTCGTTCCAACTCAAGCTGAGATGAGCTGCCAGATCTCCCCTTGGTTACCTCTAGCTTCCCATGAGAATGCATTTATTGAGAATAAGGAGATGAGGATGCTTGATACAAACTTTAGGCTTTTGAGAGAGGATGCAGTATCTACTATGAAAACAAATATCACAGAAGAGAGGAAGGTATGGAAGAATGCCCGCCTGGTCGGAGTGAACTGCGGCTTTGAAGATGGGAAGCGAGGAGTACAGCCTCTTTCATTTCTAGTGCAGCTTGATAGCAGCTATGCAGGGAAGAGCATCAACTGGGAAAGATCGAGGATGCTTCCTCACGAGGGTGTGATTGCTCTTTGTAACCATGCGGATAAGAGCATCAATAGGCTTGGCACGATCACGATTCGTAACTTCAGAGAGAAAGGGCGATGGTTATGCAATCCACTTGGTCCTGTGATAGGCGTCACGTTTCACAACTCTGATGATTTGTATACTTCCATCCAGGAAGTTATTGATAATATTCCTGTCCTCGCGAAGGCGGGAAAAGGAGATGTCAACATTGGATACCAATCTTTGCAAGGTGATAAAAAGAAGGAATGGCAACATTTGGAGACTCTTTTTGTTTCGTACAATATGGTTGAAGCGTCAGATTCTTTCTTTTCGTACCGACCAGTTCTGGAGGCTCTTCGGGATTTCTCTTCTGTTCCATTGTCTAAGGAACTGGCCTTTCTCGAACCTTCCCTTGAGCGGCCTTCCTACATACCTTCGAAGGTCTTAATGCCCAAAACAAAAGCATTTAATGGGTTTGAATGCGACCTTGATAATTGGTCCCTTGCTAAAGTCATGGCAAGTACGTCACTTGATGAATCCCAGGCAGAAGCAGTATACCATGCTCTGACTTCACGAGTAGCGCTGATTCAGGGACCACCAGGTAAGACAAGTCAAAGTGAAATATATCATTGCACATGCCCTTATGTCTAAATCCCTTTATTATTTACAACAATCACAGGTACAGGAAAAACATTCCTTGGCTCTCTTATAGCTCAGATGATTCGTGATAACACTGATGAATCTATCTTGTGCGTCTGTTACACCAACCATGCCCTTGATCAATTTTTAGAGCACCTTTGTGACAATGGAGAGGAAAAGATTGTACGGATCGGAGGCCGTTCAAAATCTGAAAAACTCCAGCGTTTCAACCTACGTGACTTAGCTAGAACAAAAGCGCCACTTCACCATGATGCCAGAAGGCGAATGGGCGCAGTCTTTGCAAAACTTAAGCAGTGCCATGAGAGGATAGAAGAATTAAAAGAGGGATTTAGACAGACCATAAAGTGGAACAGTCCAAATGGCGGCGTTGCATCTGTTTTGGAAGTAGAAAGTCCATTAATTTATCGTCATTTCATGACTGTTGACTCTGTAGATGGATTTGAGATTATAGGAAAGGACAACAAACAAGTTTCGGCGGGAGCAATGTTTAATATGTGGGTTAAAGGCGCTTTCTGTCCTGAATACCTAATTCCCTACATTGAGCTTGAAGATGAAAATGACAAGGATGCACTGTTAACATTTTGGGAGCTCTCCGTTAGTAAAAGAAATGAGCTTTTTCATGAGTGGAGACGTTCTATCTTTGAAGACACTCATGAAAGATTCAAAGAAGAAGTAATCACTTTTGAGGAACTCCGCGCAGAAAAGGAAGCCATAAACCGAGAACAGGATCTGCAAATCTTGCTGGATGCAAGAGTAATTGGTGCCACAACTAATGGAGCAGCAAAGTACAGAGAAATACTTGGTGAAAAGAGCCCAGGAGTGGTTATAGTTGAGGAGGCAGGTGAAGTCTTAGAGCCTCACGTCCTCGCCGCATTGACCGAGGGAAGCGGAAGCACGAAAGAAACTAAACATTTGATTCTAATTGGTGACCACTTGCAATTGCGGCCCAAGGTTGAGTCATACAAACTATCTGCGGCCTCTCGGTCAGGATACAACTTTGACTATTCTCTTTTTGAGAGGATGGTTGGATCCAAGTTCCCATCGACAATGCTCAATGTTCAGCATAGAATGAGACCCTATATCTCAGATTTCATTCGTACCCAAACCTATCCTGCACTTGTCGATCATCCTTCAACCCTAACGTTTGCAGATGTGAAAGGAGTCAACAAAAATGTTGCTTTCATCCATCACGAACACAAGGAGCGCGGGGGGGGGAAAGGTTCTGGAGAAACCAAGACAAAATCAAATGATGAGGAAGCAGTAATGTGCGTTGAGATCGTTCGTTACTTACTCCTTCAGGGGTACAAGCATGACCAGATAACAATTCTTACTCCTTATGTTGGGCAAGTATTGAAATTGATTAACGTTTTGCGGTTAAGGATACGTGATGTGAGCGTCTATGTGAGCGAATTGGATCAGCAAGCGATTCTTGACAATGTACTTACTAACCAGGGTAATGATAATGAATCTTTAATTGGATCTGATTCACAGAAAGAAAGAGCAATAAGATGCAGTAGTATCGACAACTTTCAAGGAGAGGAATCTGACATCATTGTGATTTCCCTAGTCAGGTCAAATGCAAGAGGGGACATTGGATTCTTGAAGGAGGAGCAACGTGTCAATGTACTCTTATCTAGAGCTAGAATTGGACTATACATGGTGGGAAATGCAAAGACCCTTACCCAGTCGACGAAAGGGGGACATATTTGGAATCCTATCTTGGAGAAACTTCGGCAGGATAGTAGTGTTCTTGAAGGATTTCCAACAGTTTGTCAATTGCATCCCGAAGATGCAGCCATCGAAATGAAAAAAACTGAGCATTTTAGAGAACTTTGCCCAAATGGAGGCTGCACAAGACCATGTGATAGCCGTCTCGAGTGCGGACATGCTTGTCCAATGGTAAGAGAAAGCGGCTTTTCAAAACTTAACAAATTAATCATATTTCTCACGTTGCTACCGAAATAGGCTTGTCATCCAACAGACAGAAAGCATTTGATTGCTCACAAAAACTGCATAGAGAAATGCCGCAGAATCCCCCCCAACTGTGCCTTCAACCATCCTTGCAATCAATTATGTAATCAAGATTGTGGGAAATGTGAGACTGCAGTAGCCCCTGCTGAATTAAGCTGTGGACATGTTCTTAAAAATCCCAAATGTTTCGAAGTTCACAATAAAGAGGCAATCTTTGAACGTTCCAAGAAATGCAACGAGAGCATCGAACATACTTTTTCTGAATGTGGTCACAAATGTAGAACGACGTGCGGCAATTCAAAGAAAGCGGCACCCATCTGTCCTGGAATTTGCAACAAAGCAATGGATTGTGGGCACAGTTGCACAAGCAGGTAAGTACCATTGACCTCTATATCTATATATTCTATTTGATACTATTTATAGAGTTGCCAGTGTGTCATCGTTGGTGTTTCCTGATATGCATACTTTTCTTCAATCTGCAGCTGTGCAAAGTGTAAAGGTGACCACTCTTGTAAGAAGCGTTGCGAAAGAGCCTTGCTTTGTAGCCATGTCTGCAATAAGGAGTGCCACGGAAACGCTCCTTGTCCACCCTGCAAGAATAAATGCAGCAATAGATGCATACACTCTAAATGTGAAAAGAAGTGCAGCTCAAAGTTAAGTAGATCCTTGACGTACTAGCCTAAGTAGACATGCTGTTCTTTGTATTCATGATTCGTTCATCAATTTATTCATTACATAGTGCTCTACTTGTACTCATGATTGCAACTGGCAATGTGAACACAAAGGTCGTTGTCCCCTTGTTTGTGGGGCTCCCTGTGTACGAATGCCATGTAATAAGGTAATTATCAATGTAACAAACTTGAATAATATGTATCACAGGTATTATAACCTTACTAATACATGATGTGCATTATTATCAGCGAAGCGCAAGAAAATTGTCTTGCGGTCACCAATGTCCCTCTCTCTGTGGCGAGGAATGCCCAGACAGTAAATATTGCCAGATTTGCTGTGAAGCAGATAAGTCTTCACATATTGTGGATTTGATAGAATTTTCAAGTTATGCAGATGCCAATGTTGACGAAGACCCGATCATTGTTCTTCCTTGTGGACACCACTACAATATAACAACCTTGGATGGAGTGTTTGATATGTCTCAAGCTTATACAATTGACTCTACTGGTAATTTTACGACTGTAAAGCCTCTATTACGAAGCGACGACGTCAAACCCAAATGCTGTCCTGACTGCCGAGCTGTAGTACATTCTGTTGGTAGATATGGCAGAATTTTGCCTTTTCTTCGGCTGAGATTTCTAGAAAGAAAACACGTAATGGCAATAGGACTATCAACCAAAGCCTGTGCGTACAAGCTATCGAAGGATGGCATCAACGATACAGGCTTAGTTATAATAAAAGAGAAGATACTAACGATATTAAAGGAAATAAAGGTCGGCCCAACTCAATTAGTTTTTGAAGCTTGTGCTGGCAATGGCCAGGTCGAAGTTCCAAAGCCTCCAACTAAAACACTCATTCAAGCACTACAGCTTTTGGGACAAACCTATAGTCGACTTATAAAGGAATCAAAAGATATTAACCACGACCAGGCTGCCCAGATCTGTCTTGAGGTGATTGAAATTTGCGATGATACTTTAAGCTTTCGCCTAGGGGCGGAAATGAGGCTATTTTTGGCTAAGCTCCATATGAGATGGGGCCCTGGAGTGGAAGAGGATGTAGCACTTCTTCTCGATCACATCCTTGCAAACGCAGATTCTGGAACCTGTGCTCATTTAATTCAGGAAGCAACACACCTAATGGATCAAATTTGAAGAGTATTTAGCAGCAGTTCCAGCGAATCAACTACTAAATTATTAAAAGGAACAAGCCCGTCGTGATGAATATAGCCGTGAATAAATAAAAATGTGAATTCTTTTTCGAATTCAAATTCAAATACTAATCGAGAGTAACGCAGTACTAGTCAAAATCGATTCAATCCACTCATATTTTTATTACCCTTGCCTCCTCCAATGCCGAAAAAGAGTCTTCCTGGAGTGGAAACTTTAGTGAAGGAATGGGTCAAAGCCAACCCTACAGCATTATCTTGTGATGGTGCAGCAAGAACAACATTAAAAGCGGAAATGGTTGTGATGTATAATAAAACAGGAACAAAAGTCCCTACGAAAATGGGTATTGAAGGTGTACTTAAAGGGCAACTCAGGAAACAGCGTATTAACCTTGTTGCTCCCCAATTTACAAATACAGAACTGCTACAAGGAGTAAAGGGTGGTGAAAACTCAGCCAGTGGAAAACGGAAGAAGGAATATGCTGATAAACATAACAGCGTCGTAAGAGAGCGAAAGATATCAATGTCTGCTTATCTTGCTTCAAAATACACCAACAATGGAGAAACACCTGATGAACCTCCTGTCGAAAGTAGCTTGAGCTTGTATGAATTGACTCGTAAAGATCATAACCTTGACCTTTCACGATTGGTTCACTTTTCCACTATTAGTCCTGAAGACATGATTGAACTTCAGACGAAGCCTGAAAATACTCTTCAAACTTTGAGCAAAAAATTCGATTGGGGGAATAGTGAATCCTGCATTGAGGAAGACGCGAGCGCTCTGGAAGCTGCTACTGCTAGCGAAGGAGGAAGCACCATTCACACCCTTCTCTCAAATGAAGTTTTGGATCATCTGGAGGTGACAACAGTACCTCCTATTTCTGAAAAATCAAGAGAATCTGTATGGGCGAGCCCTTCTTATAAAGCTGCAATGACGCATTTTGTGAACAAAGTCAATTATCTGCCCAAAGCTGAAAGGGACAGTATCAAAAAGGTTTACATGTATTCGATCGAACCGAACGAACCTCATTATTATGATTTTTACCCTCATCTTATTAATGGCGGCCATGAAGCAAAACATTGCCGTATGTTTTTCAAGAAACGGGGATATGCATTCTTCCCCAATTGTCAAGAGATTGATTATGATCATGACGCGAGAGCAAGGATTGAATGAAAGTGAGCCCATCTCTCGAAACAATAGACTTACTACAGCACCGTTGCCAAGCTATAAAAATAATACTGTTTATTTTTAAAAAGTCAGCGAATGATCTGTAACTAAGCTCAACTCAGACGATTCAAAATTTCGCTTATCGTACGTGTAGATAATTACAAGATGAAGAAAATGATCTATTAATTACGTTCATTGGTATTAATGCAGATTCCCTCGGTCGTTTTTCAATTAAGCTCGTTACTTCATCTTGTACAGCTTTTGCCAACTGTGATATCAACAATTCCCACAATCTCAATTCTTCTTCTACCATTTGTTTCTCTTCTCCATCAAACCTCCGCAACTTCGTAATGCATTTTATGCCGAGATCAATCAGATACTCCTTGGCATCTAAAACAACATTCACATTTTTCTTCTGATCCAAGATTCGAGTCAGCATGGACAAGGTCGTCTCGCGAATATCAGAATTATCTTCATTGGAAGAATCCACAAATCTTGTCGCTGCATATTGGATCGCATTTGCAAATAAAGCAATTCTATCAGAATCAGCAGAATCCGAAGTGACCAATGTCTGAAGGAAGAATAAAGCCTTTTCTTCATGGTATCGCTCGGTTTAGGGAGTGGTTGCTTCGCAGACTCAAGTCTTTCTTTCAGATCATGAGAATATAAACCAAGAGCAGCCTCAATCATTTTCCTCCCTTCTGATTCATGCAGAATATTTGTTCTGCCACGTGATGATTTCGAATGGAGCAGGACATGGCTTGCAGTGCCCTCGCTTGAATGATCGCACATGAATTTGTCTGGAGATATTCTGCAAAGAATAAATCGATGAGTTTTGGAATATTCCCTTCTTCTAGCATCTTTTGTTGTACTGCTGGTTTATTTTGATTGAGTGTTCCGAGCGCATCATCGTCGTAGTTGGAAACTGCGCAGGAACGCTGAATATTCAAATTATATTGTGGTGGTGTTCATGCATGTCGCTTGTGTTATTTTCCTGTGTCGTCTTCTCATCTTTGAATGAATGGAGCTGCGCAGCGCAGAAGCCATCATAATATAATATTCTGCACATAATCAGAATGGAAATCCCAACCGCCCTTTGGATTGACATTTTAGATAATTTCTTAGTAGGCTCTTTGGTGCAAGCTTGCCAACCTTGCAACATACAATTGAAAAAGAAGAATTCATACCTGTCAGTGCCTTTGAAGAAGACGAAGAGAGAGACAGGAGTGAGAAGATTTGACCGTTGGAACATCACTGACTACGACACATGGAGAACACAACTTAACTCAAGCTGAGAGTCCTCGAACGAGTTTTGAACAGTAAAGTGACTGTGGACTGCAAAGTGAGGACCAACTGCGAAGAAGTGCTGAGTTCAGAGGAGCTCATGTCACAGTAGTCGTCGTTTGTTTTATTATTATTCATTGTTTATTGTCTCTTTTGGATAGTGTAATGTATCA
>Ga0307978_1001521_pt1 | contig 17182 bp, 13 predicted proteins | sample OrgLakmetage1056_FD_203151 | JGI IMG/M metagenome (GOLD analysis project Ga0307978, IMG submission 203151) | Saline water microbial communities from Organic Lake, Antarctica - #1056 | ecosystem: Environmental > Aquatic > Non-marine Saline and Alkaline > Saline | place: Antarctica: Organic Lake...
CGCACAGGAAAGGCCCGCCATGCCGGCACCCACAATGACAACTGGCTGCTTTGAAGATAAGGTGCTCACGATAGAAGCAGCAAATCCGCATGCACTGGACCGTCAAGCGGTAGCTAGGGTCTTTTGCTTTTCATACAGCCACTTATCCATCTTATTGGCGGTGATGACGCCGAAATTCGTGGTGCCGATTCCGCCGAACATAGTGCTGCCGACAGAGCCGTTCAGTTTCTTTCGACGCGCTTTACCTCCGAACCGACACAACCCGCCAGAAAATTGGCAAAGGGCGCGATATCACCATCCACACTGGCGGCTTCGAGTGCGGAAAGATAACCGACGCGCTTTTCTACAGGAATGACGGTCCAGGGGTAGCCGCCGCTGGCCAGCATTGCGTTCATAAGGATGCGGCCCATGCGGCCGTTGCCGTCCATATAGGGGTGGATGTAAACGAAGATGAAATGGCCCAGCACCACACGGACGGCGGCGTTTTCTTCATTTTGTAGCAAATCAAAGAAGGCCGGCATGGCATCGCGCACAGCCTCGTGACTGAGCGGCACGCATGTCGGCGGGGCTTTGCCTAAAAGTATTTGCCGAGCAGGCGACCAAAGCGGCAGGCAAGGCAAACAGGCGCAACGAATGCTTTTTAGCCTGCTCCCCAGTCGCGCATCGTCTTTTCCGATTAAATTAAACTCGTGGTTTTATTCGCCGCTTATTCGGTTGTGCAATAATTCGCTTATCGTGTTGTGCGGAAATTCGCTTATTGTGCAGAATCTTACTTTCTAGTCTTTTTCAGAGTTGGAATTTCCCTTAAATTTAGGTTCCACTAACGTCGTGGAATCGTATTTACCCAGTCAGGCTTTTAAACTACAGTATCCGGAATGGTTTGCATGGCCGCCCAAGGCACTTAGAGGGATGGTCGATGGCGAGACGCTTTCCAAGGGCGCACTACTTTTTGTCGATGGCCGGATCACCTCGCTACGTTTCCTGAAAAAAGAAACGGGTTTCGAAGCAATGCTCCAAGACGGAGAACCCCGGACGGCCACGGCACAAATGCAGAAGGATGGAAATCCCACATGGCAATGTGGCTGCCGAAACAAGAGCGTCAAAGAGCCCTGCCAGCATGTCGTCGCGGTATTGGCCGCGCTTTCCTATATTTTTCACGAATACAACTTCCTCAATCTCAGCCCGATTCAACCCAACGTAAACCTGCTCGCAAAATGCATCGATTCGAGCGCGGCCCGCGTTCAAAAAAAGCTCACACAGCTGAAGCTTGAGACGACCGACAACGACGCTTATGTCATCCGTGGAAATGCCGCGCTCCCACACGAACTCTGCTATGCGATTGATGCCCATACTTACACTCCTTCAAGAAGAAAAACTCATATAGAGCTTCCACCCTACGATGAATGGAGAGGCGTACTGGGCGCTCATCGCTACGCGTGCGAAAAACAGATCAAGTTTGTCGCTCATGTAGACACGAAGGAGGCACTTATAATCCACAAAGAGATCGGCAAGATCCAGTCGGTCATGGGTTTCGATTATGCTTCTAAACAAAAGCTTGTCATCGCTGACTCAGAATTGGTTGAGGATGCGGCGAATCCGGTCGAAGAGTTCTTCGGCCTTGAAGGTGTGCTTTTAAAAAACGGCACTTTGGCCACCATAGTGAGCGGGAAAGTCGAAGACCTATTGTCCTATTTCGAGCCTGACTTCTCAAGTCGGCGTTCGTATCAAGCGAGTCCGATTGGGATCTCAGGCAAAGACTTCAACCTTCGAGTCATGGCGCTTGGTGCGAAAGAGCGAAAGCTCATGAGCGAAGCTCGGTTCGCGCTTAATGGCGTGCCTGTAGAATTGAAGGAGCCCGAGGAGCCGGAAGGCTCACTCACGCTGTCATTGAACCTTAAACCATCGAAAAGGCGTGGCAGCGACCGCTACGCTTTCTCGCTGATCGAACAAGTCGGCGATTACAAAGGGGACGGCTCAATGCTCTTTCTCCGACTGAGCGATCTGGTTTACGACGCCGCCCGGGGCAATCGTCTGCTGGGAGCAAAGGCGCGGGTTGAAGCACTCTTTCGCATAGCCAGTCAATTACCACTGCTGGCGAATCAGAAATCCCGGAATGCCCACATCAAGGCAGCCCTTGGCGAGGGGCATCACTTCGAGAAGCCCGACATTCGCAGGGCGGCCACACGCTTTTTGAAAAATGTTGCCCGGGACTACTGCAACGAGCGAGCGCCCTCAGTGCCCATGCTTCTGCCTAGCGGCTCGGGGGAGTCGCCTTGGCAATCCGTGCGCCTGCCGATGGCCGCCGCACTACAGCTCGTGTGCGAACTCTACTTAAGCGGCAACATCAAGCAGTTGCTTTCCAGCTATAATGCACCTGGGACGATTGAATCCGACCCTGACCACTTGAGGCGCCTTGCCATGGTGTGCGACGCACATGGCATCGTGCTTTTGTTCGACGGACGCCCGCTTGAATCTGTCGATATCCAGATCGAGGTGGAGGCGACATCCAACGAGACGCTCGACTGGTTCGAATTGAAAGCCGATATCCGCTGCGGCACGGCCACGATACCCCGCAACCAGTGGGAGCAGCTCCTGCGCGGACAACTCATACTTGAATCTGATGGACGCATGATCATTCCCCGTCACGACCGGAAGGAAGCGATGCGGCAATTGATGACTCTGATCCCGGAGACCACTCAAGGGACGAAAGCTGGAAAAGCGCATGCCCCCCATACGGCCTCACGCCTGGAAATGCTGACGTGGATCGCGCTGCGCCGCGAAGGCGCTCAGGTAAAGCTACCGGCAGCCGCCGAAAATATTTTTCGCTCGCTGCTTCAATTTGAAAGCATTCCCAAGCGAACGGCTCCGCGCAGCATCCAAGCCAAGCTGCGCGACTATCAAAAACGCGGCTTCGAGTGGCTGGCCTTTCTCTACGAGCACCGCTTCGGAGCTTGCCTGGCTGACGACATGGGGCTGGGTAAGACACTTCAGGCCATGACCTTTCTAAGCTTTGTCAAAAACCGTGCGAAGACTCGCAATCGCTTCCTCATCGTGGTGCCGCCCAGTCTTCTCTTTAATTGGCAAAACGAATTCGAGCTATTTTGCCCCACGATGCGCGTGACCGAATATGCTGGCAGCCAACGTTGCTTCAAAAGCTGCAAAAAAGGGGACGTCATCTTGACCACTTATGACACGCTTCGACGCGACATTGAGATTTTAGAGAAGGAACATTTCGAGGTCGTGATATTTGATGAAGCCCAGACTTTGAAGAACCATGCCTCCCGCCGCACAAAGGCGGCTCATCGACTCAAACGTCGCTTCTCTCTTTGCTTAACGGGCACGCCCATGGAGAACCATGCAGGTGAATATCACACCATTATGGAGCTCGCACTACCCGGTCTGATGGGCGGTTACGATGCCTTCCAAAAAGACATACGCGAAGGCCGCATGAGTATACTACGCCGTGCTCAGCCCTTTCTTCTGCGCCGAACAAAGGATGCCATTTTAAAAGAACTTCCACCGAAACAGGAAAGCGATCTCTACCTCGAAATGAGCAAAGAGCAAAAAGAGATCTACACGCGTGCGGTTGGTGAGGTGCGTGAGGAGGTGCTTTCTGCCTTTCAAAAGAAGACAAAATCACAGGCAGGAATCGTCGCCCTCGCTGCGCTGACCCGGCTACGCCAAACCTGCGTCTCCCCGGAACTCCTCGGCAAGCCAATGAAAAAGCCTGCACCCAAGATCGAGTATCTCACCCGGCAACTGACTGAACTGATCGATGAAGGCCACTCGGCCCTCGTCTTCTCTCAATTCCTGGGAAGTCTCGATTGCATTGAGCGCAGCCTCCAGGCCAAAGGCCTCACTCCGCTCCGGCTCGACGGCTCGACGCCGACTCCGAAACGCAAAAAAGTCGTCGAAGCATTTCAAACGAAAGAAACACCGCAGATCTTTCTGATTAGCCTCAAAGCCGGAGGCGTCGGCCTCAATCTAACCAATGCGAGCTACGTCATACACGTCGACCCCTGGTGGAATCCTTCGGTGGAAAATCAAGCCAGTGACCGCGCGCACCGGATCGGCCAGAAGCAAACCGTCTTCATCCAGCGCCTGATCATGCGGCACACCATCGAAGAAAAGATTATGAAATTAAAGCGCCGCAAGCAGGCTCTTTTCGAATCGATTGTCAACGAGAGCAGCTCTGGCAAAAGAGGCCAGCCCCTGATAAGCAGAGACGACTTTCAATTCCTTCTCTCTGAGGAATAAATCAAAGCTATCGAGAAAAGCCCTTTTTCTTCGACAAGGGCAGCGCCGCTTACGGTGCCGGGGCAACCGGACATGATAATACCGCCGGAGTCAAAAAACGTAGTGACAAGCTTCCAACTAGTCATTCGCCCGGTTCGGCAAGCTGGAAGCTCGCCACTACGTTCACTCCGCCTTTGCCTTTTCATACAGCCACTTATCCATCTTGTTCGCCGTGATCACCCCGTAGTTCATGGTGCCGAGCCAGCCGGACATGATGATGCCCACGGAGCCGGCGTGATAGAGGCCTTCGATCTGATCGGAGAGTTCCATGGAGACTTTCAGGCCCTCGAACTTCGTGCCGAAGGAGGTGCCCTGCATCGACTTGGTGTAGTGGTTCACGGTGCGAGGTGTGGCGGCTTCAATGTGGTCGATCTTATCACGCACCCCGGGAATAAAGGTCTCCAGGCTGGCGACGCACTCGTCGCACATGCGCTGTTTCTCGGCTTGGTATTCTTCTTCAGAAAGGTCGTTCCACTGGTCCCACTGCGCATTGAGCGAAGCCACTACGGTGTAGCGATCCTGCGAGAGGTGCGGCCGCGTTTCGGGATAATAGACCGAAAAGGTGTGGCTGCTGGTCTTGATCGAGGTGAGCTCATCGATTGAATATTCGGGAGCCTTTGAGGTGAAGACGAGGTCGCCGATATTCGGGATACTCTCACCCTTCTTGATCCCCATATAGACCTGGCAGGAGCTGGTATTGTTGCGCACGGCCTTGGCCTCGACTACGAAGTCTTTGCTGAATTTCTCTTCGCCGACCAGATACTCGATTGTGTTGCGCACGTTGGCGTTCGACAACACGGCCTTGCACTTGATGTAGCGCGGGGGGAAGTCCTCTTCGCCAGTATTTTGGCTTCGGGCACGCACGCCGACGACTTTACCGTCTTCCACATCGACGTCATCGACGAGGGCACACTTACGCACCTCGCAGCCGTTGTTTTTCAGCTCGGCCACCATCTTTTTGATCAGAGTGTCGGTGCCCCCCTGGAAGGTGAAGACGCCCTTACTCATGAAGTTGGAGAAGACGATGCCGTAGGTAATCGCGGGGTCATCGACATGTGAGCCGTTCGCGTAGGAGATCGGCTCCATCAGGAGACGGTGCACGTCGGTGCGACCGGGGAAGAACTCCTCAAACATCTCACCCGTGGTCTGGGTGTTGTCGTCGTAGAAATTCATCTGGCGCAGATGGGTGTAGAAGCCCTCGACCTTGTCACGGTCTACTTTAAAGTCGTTGACCAGAATATTGGTAAAGTCCTCACGATCAAAGCTCGTCCAGACGTTCATCTGCGGGTTGATGAAGCGCACATCCTTGAGTTGGTGGATCGAGTCGGCGATCTCCTTAGTCCAATATTTTCGGCAGCTCTTGACCATCCCATAAGGGAAGCCGTGCAGGGAGATATCAAAGATGTGCCCGCCGGGCCGCTTGAACCAGGTGGCCAGGCCGCCGAACTGGTAGTGGTGCTCCAGCAGCAGCACCTTGTGCCCGTTCTTCGCGAGATAGTTCGCGCCGGTCAATCCACCCAAGCCGGAGCCGACGACGACCACGTCATATTCTTCTTCAATGCCTTCTAGCCAATCTTTTGCCATAATCTTAAAAATAGTGAGCCTACGCGTCCGAGACGACGCGACAAGTGCGGAGAGTAAAAAAATCTCTGCCTACACAGCTCAACCCTTTTCCGAAGGGGTATAACCGGACGCGCCTACTTTGCTTCGCGCAGGCAAGGAGGGCTCTCAATTGAATGAATCGCAGCGAAAGCACTCGAAGACCGACCCATAGCAAATCTGCGTATCGCAATCCTAAGGCACTAGGCGAGTAAGTTAAAAACCCTGAACACTTTGAGGAGCTTTCTGCATTAAAGTGCTCTTCTTCTGCTTGGCCAAAAACTCATCCAGTTGTGTTTGAAAGACCATCAGCCCACCACCGGACTTCTTGGCGCGCACGTTTCCGTCGCTTCGCACAAAATCAAAGCCGAATACGGTCGGGTCTTCTTCCTCCTCGTCCGCTGCAGCAACTGCTTCAACTGCTCCAACTGCTTGAGAACGACCAGAGCTACCCTTCTTTTCCGCCTTCTCCCAATATTTCCCGCCAGCTAAAATTCCGAGTAAGGCATTAAACTCATACTCAGAAATACTACCAATGCGCTTGTAGCTTTCAAAGACCGACTTTCCGCTGACGTAAAGCACATGCACCTCCCAACCCGTGCCCAAGGTATCATCTTCAAAATCTTTCAGCGACGGCTGGCGCCCGACATCAGATTTAAAATAGACTTGAACTACCGCAGAGCTGCCTAGAAACTCCATGTAGTTTGAGTAAGGGCCGCTTTGTCGACGAGTTGAGCGTTCATCCTTGTTACGGTAAATTACCCCGCCGCTACCGAAGAGGCGGGACTCAAAAGTATCGCGGGTCTCGCCGATGCGCGCTTCCGCAGTTTTAGGGGCAAAAAAAATGGTCACCAAGGGCAGGGATAAAAATAAGAGATATTTCATAGTAGTATTTAATTCATAGTAATTATTTTTTGTAGGCTTAATGTAAATTTTAAGCAAGATTAAGCGTAGTGCATAACGACTTTTATAATAATTTCGATCTGGATCGATTCCCCGACAGCAGTAAATGCGACTCTGGAGAGTATCGCAGCGCTTTTGAAATCGAACGAGACCGCATCGTTTTCTCCTATCCCTTTCGACGGCTACAATCGAAGACGCAGGTTTTCCAATCCGGTGAATACGATTTCTACCGGACACGTCTGACACACTCGATTGAGGTCGCAAAGATCGGGCGCTCTATCTGCAAATATCTTCAGATGCAATCCGATCTTCTTACGGACGACTTTTACATCGACCCTGATTTGACGGAAGCAGTTTGCCTCGCACACGACTTGGGCCATCCGCCCTTCGGCCATATCGGCGAGCGCAAGCTCAATGAACTGATGACCCCATACGGTGGATTCGAAGGAAATGGTCAGACGCTGCGCATCTTAACCGAACTCATCTACGAGCGCCCCGGCCGGACAAAAGGCATCGCGCCAACCCGCGCCTTTCTCGACGGCGTCATGAAATACAAGTCACTCCACAGTGAACAAATCAAAGCGACAGGAGCAGCTCCCGAAAATCATTTTATTTACGATGACCAATCAAAATGGCGGGACATTATCTTTGACGGGGTGGAGCCACCCACTGCAATCCAAAGCCCTAAAGGGTTGAACGCTTTTAAAAGCATCGAGTGCCAAATAATGGACTGGGCCGACGACACGGCCTACTCGCTTCATGACATCGTGGACGGCATCCATGCCCGCTACATCACCGCCGGCAGTTTGCGCGACTGGGCGGAGGGCTGTGAGCTCAACGACGAGCAACGAAAACTCATCGAAACACTTTATGACGTCATCCGCGAGAACCGCTATGAGCCTTACTTCGGCAGCCGCATCGGCCGCTTCGTACATGGCTGTTCGCTAGTGCGACGCGAAGGCTTCCTTAGCGACCGGACGAATCGTCACGCCTACGATCTGGTCATCGACCCGTCCGTAAAAGCCGAAAGTAAACTCTACAAACAAATCGCGCTTAGCCTCATCTTCAAATCAACCCAGCTCCAACAAATCGAATTTAAAGGAGGCCACATTCTTGAACGGCTCTTTCAAAGTCTCTCCGAGAACTGTGTCGAGGGAAACGGCAAGGGCCTGCGAATTCTTTCCGCCCAAGTTCTCGAACTCATGGATCAGGAAACCAGCACCGCCGGCCGCTACCGCCGCCTCTGTGACTACGTCGCCGGCCTGACCGATGGCCTCGCCGTGCGCACCTACAAGCGCCTCTACGATGCCGACTACGGCTCTATCGCTGAACTGGTTTAAACATTAACAATAAACTTCAGCGACATCGCTACGATGTAGAAGGCGAGCACTACCATCAACAGCGCGATACCTCCAAGCATACTCATCACTCCGTGCTGCATCACCATCAGGATGAGCGCTGTGATCGGCATGACGATCATTAGAGCCGCAGGCACAAGCACAAAGCCAAAGGCAATTTTGCGATCCTTGAGAAAGACCGTGAAGGTAACCAATGCGAGGGCAGCCAGTAATTGATTCGTCGAGCCAAACAGCGGCCAGATCGCTTTCCAAACTGGGAGAACTGAACCGTCCGGCGCAGTGTAAGTCCCCAAAGCAGCAAAAGCCGGCAAGACGAGCACTAGAAAAGTCCCGAAGTATCGGCTGCTTGCGTTACGCCACTCAAAGAGTTCTTCGAGCAGAAAACGCGTCAAGCGCGTGCAGGTATCCAGCGTCGTCAACAGGAATGTGCTGACTGCTAAGGTCGCAAAAGCGATACCCAACTCCTGAGGGATACCGAGCGCGTTGAAGAACTTCGCCGCGCCGCCCGCAAAGGTCACAACCGGCCCGCCTTCGATGATGCCTCCCATCACGCCGACACAGGCGAGCGCAAAGACTGCGAGCAAGCCTTCGACCAACATGCCACCATAGGAAATCTTCTTCACGTCGCTCTCCGTTTGAATCTGCTTCGAGGTGGTGCCACTACCTACCACACTATGGAATCCACTACAGGCCCCACAGGCCACCGTGATAAAGAGGAACGGAACCACATACTGAAGGTCATTCGGCTCGAAGCTCGTGTAGGCTGGCAGATCAACCCCTCCCCCGCGCACGAAGAGGCCAATCACCCCAATCAGCATGATCGCATAGAGAAACGTCGCACTCAGGAAGTCGCGCGGCTGCATCAACACCCCCACCGGCAGGATCGCCGCGCAATAACAATAGACCAGCACCGCCCCAACCCAAACACCTTTTCCAAAATCCGGAGCAGGATACTTCACCCCGATCCACAGCCCAAGATAGGTTAGAAAGATAAAGACCGGAATAATGATCTTGTAAGAAATACCGGATCGTCGAGCCGTCAGACCGAAGATCAAAGCAATGAGAATAAACCATCCCGATGCCGTGGCGACTACCGGCTGGTTGATAAAGCCCGAGACCGTGAGATCCAGAAAGACAATAATCACATAGATCAGGTCGATGATGACAAAAACAAGGAAGAGCTTACCCGTCGTCTCACCAACCAACTCTCGGCAAGTCGAAGTGATGGATCGACCGCGGTAGCGCAGCGACATAAAGGTGCTACCGAAGTCGTGCACCCCGCCGACGAAAATCGAGCCGAGGATGATCCAAATCCAGGTCGGCAGCCAACCAAAGGCCGCAGCCGCAATCACCGGCCCCACAATCGGCCCGGCTCCGGCAATCGATGAGAAATGATGCCCGAAAAGCACGGACGCACGCGTCGGGACATAGTCCACCCCGTCATTGATTTCACAAGCCGGCGTCACGCGCTCGGGATCGATCCCGCAGCGCTTCTCCAGAAAGACGCCGTAAAAACGATAAGCCAGGGCCAACAAGAGCGCTGAAGCAGCTAACAGGGTAAGTAACATTGGGAGTAAAATACTAGGCCAACCAATTTCCTGTCAACTACAACACGTAGGGGCTTCGCTGAGTAGGGGCTCACCTTGGGGATGCCCGTATCGCCGTTCAGGCGATACCGCTCTTGCCTTGGGCCCGCGGAACGAGATCGCCTGAACGGCGATATACGGACATCCGCCCACGGCCTGAGCATATGGTCGAAGGCAAGCAGAGCCCCTGACCCCCCGAAAATAGTTTGCCGCCCCCCCCTCCAAACCCTTACCTCCTTAGATACGACTAAAAATACACCTCCGAATATGGAACATAAGACTAAGACTCTCACTGAACTTGAACAGCACGCCGCTAAAGCACCATCGGTGAAAGCCGTCGTCGGAATCGACGGATTTGTCGATAAGATCGTCCATCCTGTCGACAAACGAAGCGGCCCGGGTGAAGCCTTTGATCGTATTCCAATGATCTCCGAGTTCGGCGCGCGCATCAGCTCGGCGGCAGGTAAGAGCGCTAACATAGAACTCGCCCCCGTCGTAGAGAAGCTCGGCGGCAACGGCCCCATTATGGCGAATGCACAATTCGCCCACGGCCTGCAGGTTCGCTACATCGGCGCGCTGGGCGAAAAAGCCATCCACCCCGTTTTCAGCGAATTCGCGACCAAGACTGGCGCGGTCTCGATCGCTGATCCAGGCATCAGCCACTGCGCCGAATTCAAAGACGGCAAAATTATCTTTGGCTCCATGGCCAGCCTCGAAAACATCACGTATGGCCACATACTCGATCAAATCGGCGAAGACGCGCTACTCGCCCTCTATGCAGACGCGGATCTCATCGCCATGGTCAACTGGACCATGATCCCCTTCCTCACCGACGTCTTCAGGGAAATGCTCAGCGACTTGCTACCCAAACTTCCGGAGAACCCGAATCGCCACTTTTTCTTTGATCTCGCCGACCCGGAAAAGCGTTCTTCCGAGGACTTGCTCGAAGTGCTCAATCTATTCCAGGAGTTCGAGACATTCGGTAAAGTCATCCTCGGCCTTAATTACCGCGAGGCCGAACAAGTCGACGGCCTGCTCGGCTTTGAACCGCTTAATAAGACGCCGGAAAATCTTCAGACTCTGGCCGCACGCATCCGCGAGAAACTCGGAGTCAATACTGTCGTCGTGCACCCCGTTGAATGTGCAGCCTGCGCCACGCCCGAGGGCACTGCCTTTGCCAGCGGCCCACTCTGCGACGACCCTAAAATCACTACCGGGGCAGGCGATCACTTCAACTCCGGCTTCGTTACCGGGCGCCTCATCGGCCTCTCCCCCGAAGCCGCCCTGACCCTCGCGGTAGCCACATCCGGGCACTACGTGCGCACCGCCGTCAGCCCAAGCCTTAATGACCTCGCTGAATTCATTGCTTCCTGGTAAGCAGCCCTCTGTCCTCCGTCATCATTCATCATTTATCTGAAAAAATGTCCGGCATGTTCATCAGCTTCGAAGGCGGCGAAGGTTGCGGAAAATCCACTCAGATTGAGCTGCTAGCGGCGCGCCTGAAACGCGAAGGCGTGACTGCCCACCAGACCCGCGAACCTGGCGGCACAAGGCTCGGCGAAGCCATTCGTAACCTGCTGCAACACGACTCCGCCGGTGAGGGCATGTGCCCCGAAGCTGAGCTACTCCTCTTCACCGCCGCCCGCGCACAGATCAGCCGCGAGTTCATTGGCCCCGCACTCGAGCGGGGTGAGGTCGTGCTCTGTGACCGCTTCATGGATTCGACGACTGTCTATCAAGGCGTGGCCCGAGCCATTGATCCCGAACAAGTCGCCGCTATCAACACTTTCGCCACCGGGGGCCTAAAACCTCATCTCACGATCCTGCTGGATCTCACGCCCGAAGTCGGCATGCAGCGCGTGCTCGAACGCAGCAGCGGCGAGTTGGACCGCATGGAACAGGAAGACCAAAGTTTTTTCAACCAAGTCCGCCGCGGCTACCTCCAAGTCGCGGAGGCCAACCCCGACCGCTTCCTAGTCCTCGACGCCAGCCAAGCCATCGAAACCCTTCAAACCAAAATCTGGAATGCAGTTAAGCCACGCCTTACCTGAAGCTCTGCGCAAAACCCGGGCCGTAGAAGTCCTCGAACGCTCCCTCGCCAACAACCGGCTCGGGCACGGCATTCTCCTGCACGGTGAAAGTCCTACCGGGCTGGAGCAAATTGTCCGTTTGATTGCCGGCCAACTCTTGGAAACCGAGCGCAATCCACTGGAACACCCCGATTGCTTCATGTTGCGCCCGAGCGGGAAGGCGCGAATGATCCGCGTCGGTGACTCTGGCGAGAATAACACCATGCGCCAGCTTGTCGTCAATATGCAGAAGTCCTCCAATCAGGGCGGGCGCAAAGTGGGCATTATCTTTGATGCCGACCGGATGAACCCAGCCTCGGCCAACGCCTTTCTTAAGACCCTCGAAGAACCACCCGAAGGCACCACCCTCTTTCTGCTCACGACTCGGCCCTACGACCTGCTGGACACTATCCGTAGCCGCTGTCTGAATTTCCGCGTGCCAGCCGCGCTCGAAACGGTTGAGCATGCGGATTGGACGCTCTGGGGCACGGACTACCGCAAGTGGCTCTCGCTCCTGATCGCCGGACCGAACAAACAGTCAATCCCGCACATCATGCTGGGAGCATATGGCTTGAATGCCCGCTTCCAGAGCATTCTTTCTGAAATCACCAAAGCGACCTGGAAAGAACAGAAGGCGGCTTTAGGCGATGAAGTAACCAGCGAGGAGAAAGACGCCATGGAGGCAGGATTAAGCAAAGGCTTCCGCAAGCAGCTTCTTAGCGAAGTTGAAAAAATGACGTCAACCTACGCGCGCGATCTGGAAAAGGCCAACCCCGGACGCCTACCAGCCACTGCTCTCAACCGGGCCATCGAAAGTCTGGAAAAGTCTGCCGGCCTGCTCGAGCTGAATTTCAACCAGGTCGCCGCCCTGGAACGCTTCTTTCTTACCTCGCTCCGTATCTGGACGGCAGCGAGGTAGTGACGGGAATTAAAAGTAGAGGCTCCGCTTGCGGATGCCCGCATCGCCGTCGAGGCGATGCCACCACCTCAACGATGATGCAAGGCCTCCGACATCCGACGGCCGGCTTCTCAACGAAGCCGTGACATCCGCAAGCGGAGTCCCTACAAGATATTAGCATTTCACCTTAACTTCAGCATCACGCCGTAGCCCCGCAAGGGCGTAGGCGACCACTTTCACCTTCACCCGCGCACAAAGCGCGCGCCCCATGTGCGGACGATTTACACTTCACGCGAATAAGCAAAAGCTGGCCGAGGCCATCGCCCTTGCCCTGCCCGACTGTATCGAGCCGGATTATAACATTTCGCCCGGTCGCGAGGTGTTGAGCATATCCCAGCGCAAGGCGGAGGCACCCCGGGCAACGCTGATGCATTGGGGGCTGAAGACGCCGCAGAATTTTCATGTCAACGCGCGTATCGAAACGGCAGATACGGCGCCCCGCTTCCGCGAGAACTGGGAGCAGCACCGCTGCCTCGTCCCGGCCAGTGGCTTTTACGAGTGGTATGCCGATGGGCTAACGAAGCAGCCTTACTACATCTACCCAACCGACCGCGAAATTTGTTTCCTCGCCGGCCTCTGGTATCCGTCTTCACGGGTCGAACAGCCGGACACTTGTATCTTGTTAACTACAGCCGCAAACAGCGAAATTGAAGCTGTGCATCACCGCATGCCGGTCATTCTCGGCGCGGAAGCACGCGACGCTTGGCTGCAGAACGAAGTGAGTAAAAACGAGGCAGTGCGGCTTGCGAATGAAGTGCCTTTTGAAAAACATACCGTCTCCAGACGTGTCAACAGTGTGCACAATAACGACAGCCGCATCATCAAAGCAACGGCTCCGCTAAACGACGATCAGATGTTGTTATTCTAGAACAAAGGTAGGGCGCCGTCTCCAGACAAGCCGTGTCACGGTGGCCCGAACTGCTGCGGCTAGCACAACGCGGCTTGTCTGGAGACGGCGCCCTACCATTCATTTTAGGATCAAGGGGCATTGACCTAGCCGCGAGAACATGAATTCTGCATGTTCACTGCTCGCTTGCCGGGCACCTCATTATCAAACCAAGAAATTTAACTGTTCATTGCGAAGTAAGTATCCAAAGTTAAAGCAAGCGCCCAGAGCACTCTTCGGGATTCTCATTATTGTCGTGGGTCTGGTTGGATGCAAAAAACCCTTCAGCGATCGGGAGCAGGACAACTCGGTCTACCGCCATTCTGAGAATGGCGCACCGGTCACGATGGATCCCACCTCTGCCTCGACGATTTATGAGAATCTCATGGTCACCACCATCTATGATCAACTCTACGAGTATAAGTATCTGGCCCGCCCCTATGAGCTAAAGCCCCGCCTGGCTGAAAGCCTGCCCGAAGTCAGCGAGGATGGGCTCGTCTATATTATCCGCATCAAGCCAGGCATTCGTTTTGCAGACGACCCCTGCTTCCCGGAAGGCAAGGGCCGCGAGGTCGTGGTGCAGGATTTCATCTACTCGCTGAAGCGGATCTTCGACCCCAAGAACCTCCCTCAGGGCGAGTGGGTCTGGAAGGGCAAAATTAAAGGCCTGGACGAATGGAAGGCCGCCGGATCGGACTACTCGAAGGAGATCGAAGGCCTCAAAGCCATCGATAACCACACGCTTCAAATCACTCTCAATGCCCCATTTCCTCAGCTCACCTATACACTTGCGATGGGCTACTCTTCGGTCGTGCCCCGCGAAGCAGTTGAATATTATGGCAAGCAGTTTGCGCTCAATCCGGTCGGAAGCGGGCCCTACCGTTTAGACTCCTTTTCGACGCGACGCGCTGTCTTTGTCAGGAACGACAATTACCGCGAAGAGTATTTCGACTTGGACTACGAAGGCTATGATCCGGGCACACAGGCCTGGGCCAAAGTGGACGTGCTCGACGGGATGCGTATTCCGGTGCTGGATAAAGTCGAAGTCCACTTCATGGAAGAGAGCATGACGCGCTGGAACTCTCTCAATAAAGGGAACGAGATTCACTACGGCGCCATCCCCATCGAACTGACACATATGGTTACCGAGGAGCTGAAACCGCTGAAGCTCAAGTCGGACTATGCCAAAAAATTCACCGGGATTAACATGCCGGACTTTGGGTTCATCTACATGCCCTTCAATATGGCTGACCCCCGAATAGGGCACAATGAAGACCCTGAGCAGGACAGGCGAAATCATCTGCTGCGCAAAGCCATTCGTGCCGCTTACGATTACGAGCAACTGAACGAACGTTTCTACAACGATATGGGTATCGTCTTCCCGGGGATCATTCCGCCCGGTCTGGATGCCCACGATCCCGACCTGCCCCGCCACTACGTGACGGCAGACTACAAGCAGGCGAAGCAGTATTTGAAAGAAGGCGGCTGGACGCCCGAAAACCTGCCCGAACTCGTCTATGGCGGAGTGGCCAGTGTCATAACCATTCAGAACTTCGAGCAATTTCGCGGCTGGCTCGAAAAGATCGGCTACCCACGGGATAAAGTGAACATTAAGACATTTGCGACTTTCGGAGATTACAACAAAGCGGTGCGCAATAAGGAACTCTCACTGACACCGGGCGGCTGGGGCCTGGACTATCCCGACAGTGAAAACGTCCTCCAACTGTTCTACGGCCCAAACAAGAGCCCCGGCGCAAACGGCTCCAACTACGACAACCCGGAATTCAACGAACTCTTCCGCAAATCAAAGCCGATGCAGCCCGGCCCGGAGCGCACCAAGCTCTACCGTAAAATGAATCAAATCATTCTGGATGACGTGCCCGCAATTGCCGGGATGATGCGGAACAGCCCGGCGATCTGGTATAAGAACGTCGTCTTCTTGCCGTCCAAAAATCCGCACGGCAGCTTGTTGAAATACGTTTATCTCCTACCCGAAGACGAAGGGGCATCGAACTGACTCATGGAAACGCTACAATACGCGATTCGGAAACTGCTCTATTCCATCCCCCTACTGTTCGGGGTGACCTTGATTGCGTTTACCCTGATGGTTTATTTTGGACCGGATCTGACACATAATATTCTAGGGAAGAACGCCAGCGCCGAGCAGATCGAAGAGGTGCACCGCGAGCTCGGCTACGACAAGCCGTTTTTACAGCGCTACGGGATGTTCCTGAAGGAAGTCTTCACCTTCGACTTCGGCAACTCCATCTCTTCCGGGGAGGAAGTGACAGCCATTCTCAAGAGAACGGTTCCTGTTTCCTTCGCGGTCGCACTGCCGGCATTTATCATCTCTAACCTATTGGGCATCGGGCTCGCATTAATGGCGGCCTACCACCGCGGCCGCTTTTGGGATAAATTCGTCATGGTCTTTGCCGTGGTGGGCATGAGCGTGAGTTACCTCATGATCGTCATCGCCTTTCAGATTTTCTTCTCCACGAGCTACGGGCTGAACTGGTTTCCGGTGCAGGGCTGGGTCGATCCGCCACCCGAATATGCGGATGCAGGTTTCTTCGAGATCGCTTACTACTACTGGTATTACTACTGGCTCTATGTGACCGTGCCGACCCTGGCCAGCGTCTTCGTGGCCCTCGGCTATAACACCCGCTTCTTCCGGGCGGTGATCGTCGAGGAGCTCAACCGCGACTACGTGCGCACCGCCAAGGCCTACGGGATCGGAAACGCCACCATCATGGTGAAACATGTTTTGAAGAATGCGCTGATCCCGATCGTCACCCGAATCATTATCTCACTTCCCTTCGTCATTATCGCAGGCAATCTGGTGCTGGAGAAATTTTTCGGCATCCCGGGCGTGGGGCTGGTGACCTACGACGCGATCACAAACGGCGACTTGCCGGTGGTCAAAGCCGTCGTGACCTGCACCGCGATTCTCTACGTCTTCGCACTGATCCTGACGGATATTGTCTATAAATTGATCGACCCACGCATCTCGTATTCAAAATGACGCAGCCCTCGACATCCAGTCCACCACCCGAGAATGCGCCGGGCGAATCCCTCTGGTCGAAGAGTTACCGGAAGTTCATGCGCGACCGCTTCGGGGTAGCCGCATTGGTCATCGTAGGCATTTACGCAATTGTTGCGCTGGGTGTCTGGCTCGGGCTCTGGGCTGGAAATTGGAGTGAACTCGGGGAGGAAGGCTTCCTTGGCATGACCCGCGAGCACTGGTTCGGCACCAATATTAACGGGCAGGATATTTTCGCCCGCGCCATAGCCGGGACGAAAACCGCTTTTGAAGTCGGCTTAATTGTCGCCGTCACCTCCACCATAATTGGCGGAGCCCTGGGGGCCATTGCAGGCTACTACAACGGGACCATCATCGATGAGATCATCATGTGGCTCTACGGCTGCATCGATGCCATACCGTTCTACCTCTTTGTCGCCGCTATCGCCTTCGCACTCGAGGGCACGCCCTACGCCATGCACGTGGCGATGATTGCCACCTTCTGGTC
>Ga0307978_1001522_pt1 | contig 17180 bp, 15 predicted proteins | sample OrgLakmetage1056_FD_203151 | JGI IMG/M metagenome (GOLD analysis project Ga0307978, IMG submission 203151) | Saline water microbial communities from Organic Lake, Antarctica - #1056 | ecosystem: Environmental > Aquatic > Non-marine Saline and Alkaline > Saline | place: Antarctica: Organic Lake...
CGGCTACCATTTCTTGCGCCTGCAGATTCGTCTTTCATCAGTTCATCCAACTCGCCCGGATCAGGAAACGCTTTTGCGGAATTGAAGATGATTCGCTCTTCCTCTGTGCTCATATGGAACACATCGTCATCGCGTCCGGTCCATTCCGAGCTCGTGGAGATTGCAGAAACACCCGAGAACCGGTCTACTTCCTTCGTGGGACGTCGACCGGTCGCAGAAGAGTTGCTATCGTGGCGATTACGTTCCGATCCATTGCGGTCTGTAGTCCGGTACTGTGTAACAACACTCGTCCTTCGCCGTCTTCGCTCTGTGGCCTTGATAAGTAAGGATGCATGTAGTCCACTGGGTAAGAGATAACGCTCAAATTCAGGGTCTAGGACTCGCTTGCGACCCATGGCTCCAGTGTGAATGATCAAGCGTCCAAACGCCGACAAGGAAACGACGACTTGTAGAAAGAGAAATGTCACCAAAGTAACCATGATAATTTGGATAGGCCCTGACATGAGCTCCACAATAAACAACATGAGTCAGAGCAGAAACAGATAGAGAGCAGCCACAACAAAGCGAGACGGTAAGCTTGTGACGTACTGTCCCATATGGATCTCAGAAGATAGTGCGAGTTGGACTCGGAAATGGCGCTGATCATACCCCACGCAGTGAATGTAGTTACAAGTCCAAGGACTGTAACGCAGGCACCCAGCGCGAGAATACAGACAATGTAAAACTTCAAGGAGCCGTAGTCCTCTTCTTCCATTGCTCGCCGCATATCCGCCGTGAAAGCTGCCGCATTGAATAGTACATTCATTTCTGCTCCCAGAGGAAGCGACAAGAGAACCATGGTGGACGCTTATCTTTGGGTTACATAGTCTTTGATTTTACTCCCTGTCGTCTTGGACCAGGCAATGTGCCGCCTCCATAATGTAGTGTTATCGACCGTTACAAAGAACTCATAATGAGACTGAGCCATGTCCCTTTGTCAAACTCGTCTCGCTCACGTTTTGTGGACCCCGGCATTTTTTCTCGCGAGTTTTAAGTATGGCAGAAGATGAATCTAGCTACGGCGTCGTCCGGCCTATCGTACTCCACAAGGCAGGGTCCGGCTCAGGTTGTTCGTGTCGTTGTCGTGTTGTCGTTTGTAGCGTCCTTTCGATCCTTCACTTTTAATTTTTACTAGGCCCCTTGCAAAGTACGCACGCCTTTCTTCAATAACGGAGAGTTCCACCACGGTTCAAAATTGCACTTTCTCCCGTTTATACGGACGACTTGCAGACGTCGGAGCGCCTCGAAAGTGTCGCAAAATGCATCTTTTTGCTCGCGCGCTGAGATCCTCACTTTTTCTCCTCAAACGGAATGAAACATGTCTTTCAAACGCCTACAATCTACGATTATGGACACTCGACTCACCATGTGCCACAGGGACCAATGGACTGGTGGAGAGTTTATTGTTTGGGTCGAATACATTGGGAATGGGGGGATGTTCGTGTCCATTAGATCAACTGGTGGTGGCTGCCGTTCTGAATGAGGAATAGGAGCGCGGCCGATGGGCCGCACGATAAGGAGGATGCGATGCCGCCCAAGACAAAAGGACGATCTGCGGGAGCCAATCCTCAGCCTCAGGCTCAGCGGCTGCTTCGTAAAGGCGGCAATCCATCATCGACAAAAGCTATCATTACTCCGAGGAAGAATGCAGACAGCACCAGCAGCACAGCACCACCAGCACAGCAGACTTTTACTTATTGCATACTACACGTGGGAGAGGAAGTGTACTGGTAAGAACGAGGAACAAGAATGCAATCCACTATTCCGCCTCCTCAATGATGGAGAGAAGAATAAGAGGGAAAAGGATGGCTACGACGCAAGCATTTTCCAAACCATACGAAAAGTGTTACTCCGGATGAGAAATTGGTGATCTTTTGCTCCGTTGTCTTTTGGCAGGCATCCCCGAGTTGAAAGGGATAACAAAACTCCTCGCTTTCGCATGGGGATTCAGCGGCACGCAAATGCAAAAGTAACTATTTCGAATGCTTGCCGATGACTGTGCATTTATTGCTATTGTGGTGGACCACTCGTTAGAGTTTAAAGATCTGACACTCCTTCGCAGTATTTCATCACCAGAGGATCATTTATATGCATTTGTGGAAGCGCGAAGACACGAAGCCCAGCCTTGTACCAAACATCATTCGTGCTTATCGTTCAGTCAAATTTCAGCAGCTCGTCGGTCAAAATTCGTCAGCAGTCCTCGCCGATAATAGTGCCATGTTCCGCGCGTCATTGGCTTATAGGAGAAGAATTCAATCACAAGACATATGACAGTATCAAAAGTAGTCATGATACGGTACCCCATGGTAGATGGTCGGTGCCTCGTGATGACATTTTTGTGTTACAAAATCCAACCCAAAAGATTGCATTTTGCGACACTTTCGAAGCCAAATATCGTCTGTACGCCGACCGTATAAACGTGACTTTGAACCGTGGTGGTTCGTTCCGTACAGTCAGAGCGATACTACCGTCCTACCCTCGCACGTCTACTCCAGAACCAACCAAAGCGAAAAACGGAAAACCGTATTCGTTTCTCATTTTCAAAGAACAAAAGCAAACCAGCACCATGGTGAAGAAAAAGGGCAAGTCCAAACGGACATCATTCAAAGACAAGTACAAGATCCAGAAGCGGACTAAAGAGACTGCTAGAAAGCTAAAAAAGAAGTCCAATCGCGATGCTGCCAAAGGAATCGTGAAGCATGACCACAAGAAGAAGGATCCGGGCATTCCCAACTCGTGGCCCTTCAAGCAAGATCTATTGAAGGAGATCCAGCGTACCCGGGAAAAGCAGCAGCAGGTTCAAACGGATGTTAAAGATCGTCGAAAGGCTGATCTCATGGCCTTGCGTGAACATCAAGAACAGGGCGGATCAGCGCGAACAGTCCAAGAGCTCATGCAACAGGCGAACCGAGACCAGGCTGTTTTTGAGACCAAGCAGGGAAAGGTCGTCACAGCCGACGTCAACGAAAAGAGCGACGGTACTGTTGCTGCTGGACAGCAGTCTCGTCGAGCTTATTTGCGCGAATTGAAAAAGGTGGTCGACACTGCCGATGTTCTGCTCCAGGTCCTCGACGCTCGCGATCCCTTGGGTTCGAGAATTCATCCTTCCATGGAGAACGTTATTCTATCCCAGACAGACAAACGTATGGTGCTCGTCTTGAACAAGATCGATTTGGTCCCAAAGGATATCGTTGGATCGTGGCTCACGACTTTGCGCCGTTCGCATCCTGCCCTTGCCATTCGAGCAAATTCGGATAAACTTTTCTCTTCGGAAGGAGGCGAGAACGCAACTTCCTCCACTTCCGCCGTTGGAATGGATGGACTCTTGCAGCTTCTCAAGAATTATGCTCGAACTGGTGGAACCGGAGGCAAGAGCAAGACGACTATTGTCGTTGGTGTTATTGGATACCCCAATGTTGGTAAGAGCAGTATCATCAATGCACTCAAGCGCACTCGTGCCGTGGGTGTAAGTTCCCGACCTGGCTTTACTACTTCTATGCAGGAAGTTGTCTTGGATCGTAACGTGCGTCTCTTAGACAGTCCGGGAGTTGTGTTCAACGATCAGTCTGCTATGTTGGGCAACTGTATTGACCCCGATTCGATTGAAGACCCGATTCCACCGGTCGCAGCAATCTTGAAGCGATGCAATCACTCGACTCTTCTCATGGCCTATAACATCCCTGCTTTCCCGCCGGGTGATGTCTTGATGTTCTTGGCCATGGTGGCTCGAACTCTTGGACGAGTCCTGAAAGGCGGGGTTCCGGACAAAGTTGCGGCAGCCCGGGCGGTACTTCGCGACTGGAACAGTGGTAAGATTCCTTACTTTACGCCTCCTCCAAAGGACGGGGCCGCTCCGGATGTCGCTGCGGACGCTGTTGTTGTTGCCAAATTTGGCAAGGAGTTTGATTTGTCCAAGTTCGACAAAGAAGTGTTGAACAGCCTCAAGGAAAGAGACGAAATGGATTTTGTTCAGTTGGAAGATGGAGATAGCGATGCGAAGATTGGAGCATCCAGGGAGGACATGGCGATCTTTACAGGTGAGGCAGGTAGTGACTCTGACGACGAAGCAATGGACGAAGACAGTGTTGATGAACCGGCAGGAAGAGCAAAGCTAGCTTCCGCAGAAGACTATGACTTTGATGCCATGTAATCCTTAGTCAACTTGATATATAGTACAAGGCTGATCTTAGACTAGTAGATAGCAGTCGACTTGAGTACGGCGTTCCAGTCTATCAGGTACGTACGTGTTCGATGCCGTCCACACGAACAACTCCGATCATCCTTTGGCGCTTTTTTTGGTTCTCCACATCCGCCAATCAATCAAACTTCCAAACTTTGTGCCAACAACAAATTGTTCTGTGGGAAATCGACGATGAAGCATGAGGTACTCAACACCTGCATCTTCGCTGCGTCTTCCTTTCCGCAGAGGACCACATGCACAAGAATCTACGTACGACGCTGCGCCTGTACTTTGGGAGCCTACGGTGCAAGGGTCGGAAATCAGCCCATCTGTCAGTAGACCATCGACATTGTCGGAGGGTTCGTCAGCTGTGGTACAATGCGGTGTGTGTCAGCAGAATCAAGGCCGATACACCTGTCCAAAGTGCGAGACGCCATACTGTTCTGTCTCATGCTATCAAAACCATTGCGAGATTGAAAACTCTTCACAAGGATGCTCCGAGTCCTTCTATCACGATCGAGTCTCGCAGGTTTTGCAATTGGAACTCAGGGCAAAGCAACAGGATACGCAGCGCATGCTGTCTCGCAATTACGCGCAGCATCAAGAAGATCAACTAGTTCATTCGGATTTACCATCAGAGGCCACGGAAGAGGAGCTTCATACTATTCTTGCCACGCTGGAAGGTGGCGATGAACAAGAGCTAGCACGGTTGCTCTCGTCGTCCCGGCTAAAGACTGCTTTCGAGCGAGCGATTGAAACAGGAAACCTGCATGATTGGTTCCTAAAGCCGTGGCATCCTTGGTGGAGAAAAGAGATAATAGTAGAGGCAAATGGAGATGAGGATAAATACGACGGAGGAGGTTTGGAGGAAAGCGGTCGTGGCAAGAAAACTTTGGACCAACTTCTTCTCGAAGTCCCATCCTTTCGTTCAATCCAGCCGACGGGGAGGGATCTTCCAGACCTCAGTTTCAATCTTGTCAGCATTATGTATGGAATATCATGGATGTTACGTCTGTATTATGGGGTAGAAAACGCCAAGGAGGTTGGGGTGGATGCTGTCAATACTCTTGTCCAAGCTTCACCAGTCTTGGGCGATGACGCTAGATTCGGCACGCTAGAAGAAGCATTGACAGCGAGCACGGTTGCTTCCACTCAATCTTATCAACTCGACGATGGCTGTAACACTCATTGGTCTACCATGACGCAGGATATTGCTCTCATGTGTCGAAACCGGCGACTGGTCGGTCGTGCTCTATTGGAAGCGATTGCTGTTGTCCGACACGCGCTTTCGATTGTAAAAAAATCTGGAGATGCAACTGGAGCGGCAAAGATGCGCCGACTACGCAAGAAGTTAGAGTTCTATCTGGCATGGTCACTGGAGCAGTCTGCAATGCTCGCGGGTGTCTCCGAAGACATCGAGGTGTGGACACACGACTGGAAGCTCTCTAGCGATGCAGATGGGGCTGCGATGCTCCTTCCCGAGGAAATTGTGCATACGTTGGATATGGGGGACGCCAGCAGGCAGCAAGCTGCTTCAAAGGAACCAACTAGTCTGTTGACAGAGGTCTCATCGCACCGAAAAACAAAAAGCTAACGGTAACTAGATTGTAAAGACTGGTTTCAAATGGATGCATAGTGTGCTTGCTAGTGGTAAGTGGCGGGTTCCATCCGACTACAAAACTGCGTATTTCCCGGATTGCAGTTATATTTGTTGGAACAATGTGTTTGTCTTCCCCGAATTATAAGGCGGTGACCATGACGTCCTCATTAGGAGAACGCAGTCGCATGTGTCTTCATCGGGAGGTCTTTGTTTCGGCCGACCCAGAGGAATCAATTCCATCTTGCTGTTGCCTCATCATTCGGGCACAAAACTGGAACTTTTCTTGCAGTCGCTTGTTGGCATTGCACTCTTCGGTCAGCTCATCCCGAAGTAAGCGTAAATTTCGGCGTGCAGATGTCAAATCAAAAACGTCAGCCAACTCGTTTCCTTCGCCTTCATAGATATTCTGCAATTCCCTTCTAATGAATCGGTGAAAGTCGTCGACGAATGGTAGCATGAAGAAGCAATTGAACTTGGTGGTCACTGTTTGACAGAACTGTTCACGCCAGTGTGTAACAATGTGCTGTACAAGGCCACCGACGACAAGATTCGTTCGGTTGGCGTCTCTCGACATACAAGCCTCTTCCATGAGCTGTAGCAGGTTCTGGTAGTCTTTATCCACCCTTCGTTTACTGTCGTCGATGGGTGTCAGTACCTTTGGCTCTGCCACGGCGCCTGACGAGGATGGACCGCGCGACCCACCACTGCGATTGTTCTTGCCGTGCCTATTGTCCTTGTTTTCCTTTTCACCACCGTCCTGGCTCTCTTCATCTTTCGCAGACTTTAATGCCACTTGATATACGGCAACCATATCCGTCTTGTCGGGAAGAGCGCGGCTCAAAGCACCACTACCCCGGTCGTCGAGGTTCCAAGTCACGTAGCGTGTGATGGCAATAAGATCGTCTCGGCATTTCATCATGGCCTGCGTAACAAGACGAGAAAACAGGGCGTGAGAAAAGGTTCCGTTCCAACTGCAAATAAGGCAGAGACAATAAGGCAGAGACAACTTTCACCAAGCGCCGCTACGTACGGAGTCGGCGCACTGTCTGACAAACTTTTCAAAGATACTTCGAATGAGCTGACGGAACTGTGGGTTTTGCGAAATGTCCATGGACTGCTCAATCCTTTCTTTCTCGTTGTCTGCTTTATCTGGTTCGAGATGCATGTAATTGACCTTTGACCTTTCTCGACCCTCGCGAAGCATGTATTCCGTGACGGGACACAGCCGATCCATGACGTGCGCCATTCGTAGCTGCAGTGCCGAAAGCAAAGGTTCAAAGGATGTGCGAGCCTTTTCCACTGAAATAACGCACGCAGCTTGAAGAAAGTTAACACCATCGTGTGTTTCGCCCATACCGGCAGCGTTAGCAATCTCATCTTCGGCAATGGTGGGGACTCGCAGACACCTGGCAGCGAGGTGGAACTCACGGAGCGTACGGTGGTATTGCGAACCTCCGTAGAGGCGGTGGTTGCAGTTTCCAACGTCGGCTTCTACGAGTCTCTCCCAGGTACGATCGGAAACGGCCATGGGACATCCTTGAACATCTGTAGATATAAAGAAATAGAGCAACAGTGAGCATCTATTCACCGAGCGAAAACCAAGGAATAGGTTTGCCAATGTAGCATGCATGTATTACGTACCGTGAAACGATCCAGCCGCCGAGGTCTCCTGGCGTAGCGTTTCCCCAAAGAGAGCAGCCGGCGCAACAATACTTCCGTGCATGGCTTTTCTCAAGCAGACGCAAAACTCATCACAAAAGGCGTCGGCGCCAGCCTTTAATCGGTCCAGGGAGAGAGACTCCAACTCTCTTTCGCAGGCTTTCAAACGGCGCTCGGACGCCACATACTCGGACTGCAACATGGGGATAATCTTTTGCACGTTCCTGCGGTAGCACTCGTCCACTCGCTTTTCCAAAAAGGTTCGCAAGTTGTTGATACCGATCCGCGAAATGAGACCCGCGTTGGCCACTTCCCCCGCCTTGCCGATGCGCTTTAATCTCTGAATGACGACAGCGCGGTCCGCATTCTCCGCATCCCCGCAGGATTCGACAAAGTCCTCGTCGCTGTCAAAGGCAAAGTCGCCCGAGATTTGCGACTCGGTATCGTAGCGTCCCACGCGGCCACTGGGAACCGATGTGAAAAAAGGGCCACCCATTTTGTGCGGCGAAATGCGATCCAAAATGGAGGCTCGCAAAAAGTCTTCGACGTCGGAGGGCGTACCAAACTGCGGCACCTTGGTGTCAAACTTGGTATTGACAATCACAGTCCGCGACAGGTCCGGATCGGCCTTTTGCACCACTTCGCGCGTTTGTCCGTGCTTCCAGTCGCTCGAGTCTTCCACACATAGAATAATGTAATCTTCGCAGCGCATTTTTTCCACCACGAGCTTTTCCGCTTCCCGAGCGGCCGCTTGCAAGGCTCGTTGCTGCGACAAGGCTGCTCCGGCACCGCTGCGACCCTTGGGTACCTTTGGTGCTGAAATGAGGCCGGGAGTGTCAATGAGAATCATGTTTGGACAATGCTTGTATTCCATGCGAATGTTGATTTCTCGCGAATCAAAGGAGCGGACAGGATCGCGCTCCAAACGACGATTCTCCTTTTCAATATAGTCTTGAATCTCCGACAGCGTCATGGGACGTTCCTTGCCGTCTTCGCCAACCAGGAACCAACGGGGTACGCGACAGCGAGGATTGTACTGCATGCGAAGCGCCACTGGACGTCGTGTCTTTGTTCCACCACCAACCTGGTTGAACTGAAATCCCATGAGTGCTTCAATGAGTGCAGATTTACCAGACGACTGGTGTCCAACCACGACAACGGCAGGAGCATCAAAGGGTTTGTCGTAGGACTGTAAGAAGAGTAAAGAGAGAGAGAGAATGTTGGATGAGTAAACAAGCGAGGAATAGAATGATAGAGACTGGATACCACGTTTGATTCGTACCTGAGCCAGAGTGTGAAGCTGGTTGTAGGCATCGTAGAGAGTCTCCTTGCCGGCCCCCGAGGAGAGCTGGTCGCCGTCACCGGACAAGCCTGCCGCCTGAAACGATGGCATTTCGAATTGAAAATCGTCTTCGTCAAAGCCCACGTCCTCATCTTCGTAAGCATTCTCATAGTACTCGGCGTCCGATAGAATGTCAGCTGTTTCCTCTGCCAGAGGCTCCTGTGGTGGCAGGCGTCTCGAGGATGATGACGATGCCGACGTTCTCGAAAAGGGCGCCGTGGAACGGCGCCTTGGTTTGTTGGGGTTTCCTCGGTTCGGCTTGGCGTGGACGCCAGACCCCAACAGCGCTACCCAAAGAGGTGCGAGCAGCAGGACCTGCCTGCAGCGTAGGTGCAGATGAGCCATGGTTGTCGCTCTCAATGCTTCACTGCCTGGTGCACTCTCGTTTTCGTCTTTTGGGTCGACCTGCGTTTTGGGTTCGAGAAACGAAGGGCAAAAAATCAAAATGGATCGGAAGGCTGAAGTTGCGCGCGTCTTTTTTCAAATCAGTGATTAGGAGCATCGGAAATAAAACCTTGCCGGCGTGTCTAAGTATTATAATTGTGTTTGACGGACTCGATCGAGTCGGCTGGTGTTAGCTATTCATAGCAAAAGGGGAGAAAAAAAGCTCGTCGTTGACCATGGTCATCATGGTGCTCATAAGGCGTCAACAGCAGATTTGCTCATTAAGGAAAGTCGGGAAACACTTTAAAGTGCAGGAACTTGACAGCCAAGTAAAAAGTCGCCACCAGAACAAGATAACGGCCGACAAACGAGTCGACAGCCTCAAGCACTTGTCGTACCGCCTGCACCAACAATAAGAAAAAGCAGTACATAGCATAGTTAGACGACATGCACAAGCGGGTCGCCTCTGTCGCCATTTAGATCCAATAACACAAGCATTCCCTCTTTCGCAGTACTACTTACTCCCATGGCCTGTCCAGTGAATCGGAACGCTCCACTCAACAGTATCACAACCAAACTACCTGGATTCGTCTCACCCCAATCAAACTCCTTTTCCACAACAGCGCCATTGCCATCCTTGGGAGGCCCAATAACTCGCGTTTTGAAGGGGCCTATACCAAGATCCAGCGTGACGGGCTTGCCTATCGCACGATCGTAGGCAAAGCCACCCAATAAACGAAAGGGTAGGCCGAGCAAGAGGTCGGCGTAAAAGACAATCACGGTGAGAATTTTGGTGCTGCCAATGAGAATAAACGTCGTGGCCAAGGCAAAAATGGCACCCGCCAAGAACGTTTCCACCGTTTCGTGAATGGGCAAGATCCACGAGACTCCGTTCTTTTGAATACTGTGTGCGAGTGTAAAAGTGACGAATGCGTTGTTGATGTGTGAGTGTGGGGTGCATGAATCGAGAGTCGAAACATGGAACCGACAAAATGTACGTTGTACTCACAAGGGTCCCACAGCCTCCTTGAAGAAGGATTCCACCACACATAGCTCCAAGCGGACGCGCAGGAGTCCCCCAGCAATGAGGGGACCGTACTGCACAAAGGCCTCGTCGCCCACAATGGCTGATAAAAAGGTTTGCAAGCCTCGGTAAAAGACATCGGAAGTGGGGCAGACGGGTTGAAACTTGGAGGGGTCCAGGTAGCCGGCCGAAATGGCCGACGAATCAGCGAGTGCCTTGTCGGCACCAAGGGCCAGTGGGATCAACGCCGTGGACTGCATTGCTGTCCGGCCAGCGCGCGACAACTGGAACGAGTCGGATGGCTGCGGCAGTCGCTCACGCTCCTGGACCATGGGTCGAAGAATGGGCTGATGGACTCTTGGCGCCTGGTTGTGAAAAGTAGTAGCGAGGTCCAGGGGATCAAAGGTCGTGGCGTTGGTAGTCAGGTGGCGGTGCGCGTCCAGAGACGACATGCAACGACCCAGAAATGAGGAGCCCGCCGACCTGGTGGCACCACTGCAATGTCTCGTAGCAGTGGCAGTAGCAGTAGCATAATGGTGAGGACTCGTCCGAAAGGCAGCTACCGAGCGACTCGCACCCAGACAGAGTACGACCGACAAAAAGGTGAACACCTTCATCGTTCCCAATGTTAAGGGACCCTTGCTTTGCTAGAGTCGTAGACTACTCCGCGATGGTTGCAATGGCATGGATGGTAGCTACGGTATTGGTCGCGAGTCGAGTCAACGAGCGAGCGAGAATGCTCATAAAGATACGGTGCCAAAAATGACGTTTTCTGAAGTGACATATCGAGTGGGAGATTCATAGTAGACCCGGATTTCGACCCGGACCTACTGTAGCTACTATGATACCGGTACTGCGTATGATAGATGATAGCTACAGGTATGTTAGGTACTTAGACAATCTCCAGAGACCGATAGGTCTCTTGACACAGCAGTAGTAGGGAATGGTACAGCCAGTAGGGATCTAAGAGTTCCAGTGCCAATAGTGGTAGTACTACTAGTAGTACGATACTAGTGGGCCAGCAGTATACTACTACAGCAGCACCAGCCGCGCAGCAGGCAGGAGTCAGGAGGATCCTCATGGTGAGGAGCTTCTAACGTAGTAGTTTCGTGCTCCTAGGTACAGCGAACAGCCACCCGGGCGGACCTACTCTAGGCAGTACATCACCGTCTTCCCATGCCGTGCAGGTATCGGATACGCTTAATCCTGTATATAGAGTGCGTGTATTGTAAAGCTATTACTAAGCAGGTAGCTAGCTAGTTACTAGCTAGTTAGTACTAGCTAGTAGTAGAAAGTGATGCCGCGTCGGTTTCAATTTTGGGACACAGGAGACCCTTCCGGGCCTACTACATCAGTGCTGTCTTAACGACGTGATCGCCCACAAGAGGGTCAAGCGATCAAGTCAAGGTTGCCCGCGACCATCATGTAGAGAAAGGTATCATTGTTGTTGATACCGGTAGCTAGTACCGGTACGTGTGTAGTAAGGTCAGACAAAGTCGAGTGAGTCGAATAGACGAGCGAAATGCGAGAAAAACCCGCGAAGTCTCAGAAACGGACTTTCAAAAAATCCCCTCCTCCTCCTCCGCCTCCGACACAAATCTTAAAAACATATTGATAGAAAACACTATAGCACCATGACGCCCACCCGCAAAGATGCTGCGACGGCTATACTGTTACAAGAGCTCCAACAGGCCTGCCGGAGACCCTTGTACGAAGAAATTGTCTTGGTGGAATCCAAACTCGCTGCTCTGCCAATAACCGCACCGGTTGACGAGACGTCGTCGTCCAACAGTCTGCACAGGGAACGAGCTGCTGCTGCTGCTACTCCTGCTGCTGATGCTGGAGGAGACGGTGTCGACACGGCTTCGCAAACGTCCTCTGCGGCAAGAACCAACATGCCGAGCTCCTCTTCTAATCGAAGAGCCTGGTATGAGGTGAGTTTGTCCGTCGTTTTGCTTGTTTGTTCATTGATACAATTCAGCTCGCTGTTGGTTGTCGTTGCCCTTTTGTCTCGTGCCAGCATCTCTCTCACGCCGTATCCGTTGGTTTCTTGATCAACACAGCTCTTGTCAGAAGCGGCGGAACTCTTGCCGTATTGGACCGAACAAGAGCACGGCCAAGTGCTGCAATTAGCATCCATTCTATTGTTGGGATTCTTGTTGCCCTATTCGACAGGAAACGAGCTTGGCTTGCTGCAAAATGCGCGCCGTGAGCAAATGACCGATAACAAGCCCTTGGATAGTGTGGAGTATCTACTGCAAATGTCACTGGAGAAACGATTGGAGAAGTCAGTCATGGTGTACAACGCGGGGGAATTTGGGGAATTCGACGCCCTCGCCGACGGCAGTTTCGAACTCGCGTTGGACACCTTTTTGCGCCGTGGATTGGCGCCCCTGTTGTCCGGACGACCCTTTCACCGTTCACAAGTTGATCTGCTTCACCTCCTAGCCATGGCTATTCATCCCCACACCACTACAGAGCTGCTTCCCCAGACGGCCCGATACTTGAACGCTGTACCCCGGGCCGCTTGGATCCGCACCCAAGGACTCCTGCAGAATTCCGCCGCGCAACACTTTCAAATACACGCGGGGCATCGTTTCCAAATGGTCCAACTACTGGCCACCCACTTGACGTTGCCCTGCATGGAAAATGACTTGTCGGCCAAAGTGGTGGGTCCCTTGTTGCACGGAGCACTGCCGCATGTACGAGCGGCCCTGCGAGGGTTTGCCAAGAGTGCCATGGCACCACGGACCCATCAGTATGGACCAGCGTCGTGGCAGCAGGCCTTGCAAACGCTAGTGTCCGTGGCGGTCCAGACCAAGAATGTGCACATTTCGAGCGACGAATGGAATTTTCAGTTGCACCAAATGTTGGAGGATAAGACTGACCACGGGTGTGGCGACAAGTGCACTAGCTGTGGCAGTCTTGCGATGCAACGATTGCGAAGTATGCCACCGGCAGGCAATCAGGTCTTTTGTCCACACAAGGCACGAGGTCAGCTGCTGGCCACGTTTATTACCAGGCGCTGTCAGTCGCGACGACGACGACATGTCGGTGGCTCCTTTCTCAAGCACGCGTTGGGATCACTGACGGATGCCATTGAATGGCAAGTCGATTGCTCAACGGTGGACGAAGACGATGATGACACTGCTTCGGAACGATATACTCCGTGTCTGCTGGCGTCTCTTTTCTTTGCGGTCAAGCACTGTTTTTACTTTTTGCCGACTACGAATAAGGGTGCAGGCACAAATGAGGGCTACGATGACCATTGTGAAACCCTTGTTGAGAGTGCGATTCAGTGCTTGCACCATCCCAATACGGACGTTGTGAAAGAAGCGCTGGGTTTGCTAACTTTGGCGTTTACGTACCGATCGTCAAAAAGAGTCGACGGCTATGCTGGGAAGCTTTTAGAGGCTCTGAAAAGCTCGTTGCTACTCGAGACCAAAGGCTTTGACGTTGAGAATGTAGTAGCTGTCGCTTCACAAAAGTCTCCTGCATTTGCCTCTTTTCTCTACAACTTTCTTGTTGAAAAGTGCGGCGCCAACCTACTCAGCGACAATGCTGCTAGATGGATTGCAGCCATTGCTTCGAATTCCCCTTCCGTTGTAACGAAAGACAAGGATCGACTCCTATCCATGCTCGAAAAGACGGCGACGAAGAAAGGCACTTTTCATCTTATGGCTTCCTTGTTATCCCTCCGCCACGTTCGATACTTTGCCGTAAAAGATGGGGAGGTAGACCATGTCGTCCGTGGTGTCTTGCGTCGTCAGAATCAGCGATGGGATATGTATCAACTGGCAAAACATGCACTGGTGACGGGTAACTTTGGAATAGCCGCTGAAATTTACCGTTTGACCCTCGCATCACCTTTAAAAGAGAAACATTTCCTTTGGATTTCAGCGCTTGCCAAGCTTGCTCAAGCAGAACTGTCCCTCTCGTACGACGCCGCAAAAGCTATACCTTCCGCTTCGACGATGCTACGCTCAGCAGTATCGTACCTTCAGTCCCTTCCTACCTCGGATACGAACAAGCAAGACAGCTTCGGCTTTCAGATCCGATTTCTGCTGCTAAGACTAGACTTTCTTGATCTCATCACGATCCTTCGTCAGCTTACCCGAGAGATGCGGTTGACAGGTAGAGGCCCTGCCAAACATACTCGACCCCACCTTCACCTTCAGAATCTGTTGAAAAGCTTTATCGCTCTTTCTTCGCGCTATCGGACTCTCTACCAGCAATATGGTATGGAGTTCCATTATTCACAGTCAAGGCATTCGGTAGCTACCTTCCAAAGCTTATGTATATTTATGACACTCGCGACTAGAGCCGTCTTTTCTGATGTGCTACCTGCCCAGAGTACAAAGGTCTCTGCAACTAGCATTCTACCCGATTCCAGTCAGCCAATGGTGTTGCTAATTCGGCGGCTGGACGAGCTCGTTGTTCAACCGATGGACACACTGCCGGATACACTCGTCCGCGCCGCAGCCATGTTGGAACTAATCGACGGTATCATCATGGTCCCAATTCCTTTTCCAAGCGACTTTCTCTCAGTGAGACCAACATCTTTTGCTACTCTTCGTCTTTGTGCAGATCCAGACCAGGCTGTAGAATACGGGGCGAACTCATTGCACGCCATTGAAAGCTATCCTTCCTTGTGCTTTAGCTTTGTTGCGTCTGGCTCCCTTCCCGAGTCAATGCTTGTTGGTTCGCGACTTGCACTGTCGACAGTTCTGGTGTGGTATCGGTTTGTGTACAAGGGTCCCCTACTGGAGGAGGATGCCCCAGTGGATGACAAGCTAGAGGAAGGTAGCCCTTCCATGTCTCGGGAGGGTATCGAAACGAGACTGCCGAATCTCTCGAGCTTCTCGCCAGTAGTTTCGCGTCTATTCTCTAACGGTCGCTTCTTTATCCCCATTGAGTGCCCGCCTCTTTTGGATGAAGGTGTGTTTGAGGTGGAAGTTCGAATTGGTGCTCGAGACGTAAACGGCGCCGAGTGGGAGATTCCTGTTGAACCTGCTGGTATCGTGCGGTGTCTTCAGATTCGAGTATCTCGATCGCGTTAATAAAGTAAAGCTCACATGATCTCTAGAATCGGTTTCAGGACGAGTGCGCTAAGCTTAATAATCTGAATTGTCTCCAAGCTACGTCGTAAAAGGTCCCTGGACTAATAATGAACAAAACTGTAAAAATGGGAAAAGACAACTACGATTTGGGGTTTAGTATTGGCTGGGTCGTGCTAGTCTTGGGTCCGTCAAAAAGAATGAAACGTTGCGTGTCGCGTGCCGCATCGCCGCGCGCTCATTTCGACCATGGTGTTCACATCCCAAGGCACGCCTTTCCGAGCGACCAGTATGCTGTGTATATAGACTCTAGATCCAAGGAACTTGACATGGTTAAGCCACCCAAGACTATGCAACCCGAGGCGGTCAACCTCGAAAAAGCAGGACGTGATTCTGGGAAAGCCTTTCAGGACGACAGCCATCATAATTATATGGCGAGAAAGATTGATCTACAGAGAAAGCAGTTTGGCCTTGTGGTTCCACCTGATCCAAGGACGTTGGAGGGTACTGTAGCAAATGAAAGGCCCAGGAAGGCTGTAGCCGAGGTTCACTTTGCGCCGGACGTTCAGGATCCTAGTGAGAAGAAGGCGAAGAAACGCAAGAGGAAGAAGATTGGGTTGGACTCAGTCTTGCGAAGATTGAAGCGTCGTCATGGAAAAGTAAAAGGATCGTCGAAATCTTTTACCAAGCTGAAAGAAGATGTTACCCAGAGTAGTCATGCTAAGACTGATCCGCCTCCTCAAGCTGCTTCGCATCCCCAGTCGCACTCGAAGGCTGAACCAGACGCGAAGACGCTGCATCAACTAGAGACTCGTCCAGCGATGGACAAGGTGGGCAATCACAAGTATTCACCAACGAAGCAAGCGCGACCCGATCTCTTTTTTACCGGTGTTTTCATCTTGGTAAATGGCTACACGAATCCGGACACGGAAACCTTGCAACGACTCATGCACAAGCACGGCGGGGATCTCGACAAGTACGAGACTTCCCGGGTGACACATATCATTGCGGAGCATCTGTCAACGGCCAAGGCCAACATATACAAGCGCCAAAAGAAACCTACCCCAGTTTGCAATCCAAATTGGGTAGTGGACTGTGTCCGTGCCCAACGACTGCTTCCGCACGCCGAGTACCTCATAAAAGAGGTCCGTGGGGGTGATATCGGTATAGCGACCTACTTCGAAGATGATTATGCATCAGATTCGATAGACCACCACAACACGCTCGTTTCTTCTTTCCAGGAACAGGTGGGAGATTGCTTGAAAATCCCCCCTTCATCACCTCCTCGGTGGGAGCCCATCAAAAGTGATGCGAAGACTGACAAGATTGACACTGTTGCGAATGCTGTAGTCTCGCCGGTGCGACGTGCGACTTCGTCATCGACAGATACACCATCAGCGCCTATAGAAGACCAAAATGCGGTATCACTCGCACAGAAGCTAAGTAGTCCCTCTTCTAGAACCGATGAGAAGTGTATCGATGGGAGGATTCGGACAACCGGAACCGATCCAAATTTTCTGGAATCCTTCTTTGATCAGTCGCGCTTGAGCTTCATTGGAAGCTATAAGCAGCGAGCTCGGCAGACAACACAGAAGAAAGTATCACGCCGAAAAGGAGATCACCGATTTGTCTTTCATGTCGACATGGATTGCTTCTTTGCGTCGGTTGTCCTTCGGAGCTTTCCCGAGTACCGTGACAGACCCGTAGCTATCTCTCACCAAGGAAAGAAACGATTAGTCGATGGAAGTACAAAAGTTAGTCCAGTCTTTTTCAAGGGTTCGACGTCTGAATGCGCTACTTGCAACTACACGGCACGCGGGTTTGGTGTAAAGAAAGGAATGTACCTAGGCCGGGCTAAAGAGCTGTGTCCTGATTTGGTTGTGCTCCAATACGAT
>Ga0307978_1001525_pt1 | contig 17162 bp, 14 predicted proteins | sample OrgLakmetage1056_FD_203151 | JGI IMG/M metagenome (GOLD analysis project Ga0307978, IMG submission 203151) | Saline water microbial communities from Organic Lake, Antarctica - #1056 | ecosystem: Environmental > Aquatic > Non-marine Saline and Alkaline > Saline | place: Antarctica: Organic Lake...
CAACACGGGGACACCAAGGTATCGGAGAGTAAGTTGGAGATCGATAACTTGATCGGTGGCGATTCTTGCGGCAACGAATTCGGATCCGTAAGTTGCAGTTGGTACCGTACGGTACTAACAGTATGTAAAAACCCTTATCTTGCTTGCAGAGCAGCCATACGATTGATTGTTGCTCCTGGTGATGGGACCGACACTTCAAAATCTGAAGACGTAGACGAGGATGATGAGAGCGTGGAGGCTGTAGCTTCTGTGAGACCGTCTTGGGTCACATGTTGCATCATCTAATCCATTCAGGAAGCGCCCCACAGAACGACAACTTCAAGAATATCCTCAGAGCAAGAATAACGCCAAGAAGAAACAAAAGACGATTGTGGCAAGCAAAATCCCTCTGAAAGAGTTGTATGCTCACGTTGAGCAGTTGGATCACAAGTTCTTGTCACCGCAAACTGGCAAGGCACAGACTCACTGGGCGTGCATCTGCCTTCATTGTAAGTCGGCAGCTGCTTCTGAGGATTGCAGCAAGAAAGGCAAAAAGAAGCAGCCGGTGAAGATGGCGAAGTACAGAAAAAATGTCGAGGCGCATTTGAAAAATTGCGTGCACTACTTACGTTCAAATGGTGGATATAAAATTCGACAGCAGGTGCCCCTAAATGCTGGTAGAGCGAGCTTTCCGACGATTTCCTCATCCGTCTCCTCCAGCATCCCCAGTACTCCAATGAGACAGCAGGAGCACGGGCACGTGGGCATTTTGGAGCATCTCCTCGTCCTGCCGTATTGGCAACCTCGGCAACCTCGAATCCAAGAATGAGAACTTTGACCAACTACTATGTGCCACCGCTCACTGCACCGGAGCAAGAAGTGATGGAGTTGCGCTAACTCGAGATGCTGGCGGTGAATGCCTTTCCATTTATCTCAAGAGCAGCGATAGCTTCCGTCGATTCATTGATTCAATCCGCCCAGGAGCTTCATTTATGATTCCTGGACGGATTAAAGTCAAGGAGAAGCTCCTGGTGAAGTCTGCAAATGAGGCACTCTTAACTATGACTGCGGAGGTGGCGGTGTTGGTCCAAGCTGGGCATCGTGCAGGTACGGTCACTGACGCCTGGTCTAATGTTAACAAGGTACACATTGATGGTGTTAGGTTAACTCTTGGTGAATTGTCCTTTTTACTGCAAGCTCTTCAAGCCGACTCGGAGCACCACGCCATCGCAGTCGCAAGCGGATGGGAGAAGCTTCTTTTCCACAGTTTTTATCATGTCTTTCACTACTTTTGCTCCGACGATGCTGGTCAATGCGGAAGGGCCCAACGCATCCTGGCATTGCGCTATCCTTTTATTATCTGGATGCGATGTTGGGCTCACCAGATCAACCTAATGGTTAAGGGTTTGCTACAGCGCTCTCAATTCAAGGCGACTTGCGATAAGGCCATCACTGCAGCAAAGGCAATCACGTTGTCAAGTAGCAAAGGGATGCCAAGACTAAAGGCAATGTGTGAAAGTATGTATGGCGAGAAGGCGGCAACATCTATCTTAAATGTTGGCGAAACACGTTGGAATTCCACACAGCCGTGCTTTGCATCTCACCTCCGAATCACATCGGCATGCAGGATTTTTGCACAGATTAACACGAGCAACATTCCAGCTGAATGGAAGTTTGGAGAGATGAAGACTTTTGGATGAAGCTTGAGGAAGCGGAGCTGCTAATCCGACCGTTCTGTGATGCGTCGCACCTCATGTAAGGAGCAACCAACACATTACCGCATGTATTTCTCGTCCTTCTGAATCTTTTCCAGCACATTACCGACTTCGTCGGTGGGGACAGCGGTGAGAGTGGCGACGCGGCTGCCATGCTCCACGATATTGAGAAGCGCTGGGCACGGGAAGAACAACCATTGTTCTTTCTTGCATTTGCGTTGCATCCCAAGTACCGTCGTGCTGCAAGTGCATTACTAGCGGAGTCAGAGATTCAGTATGGAAGTTGGACAAAGAAGAAGAACTGTCTTTCCTCTGCGCGTTTAATCCAAGCTGCCACGTTCTACTACAGGAAATACGAGCTGCTTTCCAATGGCAACAGCAACGAGAGCAACAAACCAAAAATGAATAACCTGGGAAAGGATCTGAAACGATGGTTGCGTGGTTCCTCACAGCTTTCCGACATGGACGAGTTTGACTCTTCTACAGAGGACCTAGTTGAGTGGTGGCACAATCAGAATGTAGTACTCAGAGCTCTCTAACTTGGCCGCATTCCTCTTGGACTGTACAGTTCAGGCAGCAACGTGCGAAAGATTGTTCAGGGAATTTGCGCGACAGCACACGAAGGTGCGCAACCGATTGCATCCATCCACAGTGTTTCAGATTACGCAGGTAAAGTACAATGTGCACAGGACTTACAATAAGGACAAGTCATCTGCAATAGAAAGAAGGGGGCTAGAAATCGCATGGTTTTTGCTGAAGCATACCCGTGTTGATGCTCCTCGTAACGACGACAGTTCCGACAATTCGGAAGAAGAGGAGGAGGAATCCAAAGAGCTCGACAGCAACGACTCTCATGCTAGTGATAGTACTGATGAGGAGTCAAACGATGATCTGTTTGGAGCCACAGCTCAAGATGGTGGCCCCGAGAGTAGTTGGTTGAACGCCCTTCAAGCTGTGGAGCCAGACATTGACGACGATGATGAGTTTGATCTGGAAGAGGTCGAAGAGCCGGACTGCGACAGTGACGACGACGGCAGCAATAGTGACAATGACGAATGCTACGAGAAGAGACGTCATGACTTGAAAGATTTACCTGCTGACAATGACAAGAAGTACCCGCAAGAGGACGCCCGTTACTTTTTGAGGCAGAGGTCAAAGCAGTGTGTACGAACCGACAAGTACAAGCTTTCTATGCTGTGTGCGGTTGCCTCCGATTTGCCAAATGAAGTCAAGATACCAACGATCATGCGGTATACAAGTAGTAGTCAATACCATTAGCAATAGCAAGTTGTTCAGTGGCGTACCGGTCTACCCTACAACTAGAAAAACAACTAGCTCCATCGCTGTGAATATACAACTAGCTCCATCGCCGTGAATATTTTAGATTTACAACTAGCTCCATCGCGGTGACTATTTTAGATTATTTTAGATCTTTAGATTATTTTAGACTATCTTTAGACAGATTTTAGACGCTTTAGATTTAGAACGGATCTAAAATCTAAACTAAAACGGCATCCTTGCTCCCATTGGCCAGTAAGGCTTTGTTATCTCGTTGTAAGTAATAAAAAATCCCAGCCACACGGATACGTTTAAAGGGGAATATCCCAGCCATACGGGAACGAGTGAGCGGGAATATCCTCTACTTAAATTGCGAATCAAGATCGACTCTGAGATAGGGCTGGGACACTGCTCAGCCAATCGGAGCAGCTGGCTGAGCAGCTGGCCGGTGCAGAACGCGGGCACAGTGGAGTACTCAACGATCGATACCTATCGATACAGAACGAGAGCGTTCGCTCTCGCACTTTTTTGAATCTCTTCGGTGTCACATTTTTGGTTGCGATGGATGCGCGATGGATTGATATCGTAACAATAGACTAGCGACATTAAACCACCAATCTCACTTCGCATAAAACCTAGTAGGCAGTTGTGAGCAGTAGCAATAAGAATCACCACGGCAACACCGATTGCGACAGCGCCAACAGCGGACTCTGTTGCGGCCATGGCCCGACAGCATGCCACGCACAACGTCGCGAGCAACCGACGATCAAATGATAGAAGCTACGAGGCGGATTGGAAGAACTTCATGAACTGGGCTAACATGATGCGAGAATATAATGATGTACCGGCTGGTACAAAGTACTTAACTCGAGAAAATGTGGACTTGTACTTCCAGACGGAAGTTGTGGCCCGAATAATTCAACCGACTGGCGCCCGCCGTATCGTCAGCTCATTGCAGCGAATGGCGAATGATATCAAATACATTGATGGATCAGATCATTTTGTGGTTGAGAGCCACTCTGTCAAGACTGCTCTTGAAGTGCACACCCGAAAGTACCAAGTTCGGATGCAAGAAAACCAGGTCACGGACCCGCACGCAAACCTGCCCACGGACATCATGCCCGACGAGGACTTCGAGCACGTTATACGAACAATCATGGAGACTTCAATCAGCTGGAAAGATCTATAGCTGGCCATGGTCACATTTGAGCAATCTTTCTTGCGCTTGGATTCCTTGCGGAAGCTGTGCTTGCCACAACTCTGCTGCAACTTTACCCACGGGCCAGTACCGAATGACACGCAAGGCATCGGCATGGACAAGTACGTGCTTACGTACATCCTAAATAAACGAGTGCAGTAGCTGGCGTCTAGCGGCATAAGTTTTGGCTAAGATGCTCCGTGGGCAGGACAGCGTTTAATTTGTTCGTCCGACTTTTTGCCGACACCAATTTGAACTTTTATAAGGGCGATCTGGGTACGAGTCCAGAATGGTGGAGCCGGCACTTAATTTGCGAATGGGCCAATGCCGATGCGGCGTACAAGGAGATATATGCTCGAGCGGGGGTAACTTGGCGAAAGACGACGCATTTACGAACACAAGGCATTGAAACGGCAAGCCGGGAAGGCATAACGGAAGACGAGATCGGGACGCTTTTGAAGCATATCACTCGGAAGACGGCACGCTACCTTACCGAGCTCTATCCACCAACCATAAGTACCCAATCTGGCTTCACGAAGATACCAGGTACACTCTTTGCTCCAAGGTCGGGTCTCGAGATTCCCCGAGAGGCAGAGATGACTCCCGACCAGCTAGCCTTGTTACTATACCCTCAACTTACAAGGTGGCGTGCCAAGTATCAAGACCCTCGTGGCGACCACAGCCAAGCTGCCCACAACTTTCTGTACGAACTTCTTCCATTCCTTGCCATGACAATCTTTCAAGATGGAATATACTGGTTGAGATATTTGCCCAACCACCAAGCCACCAGGCTTTTGAAACAAGTCATGCTAAATTGGTACCATCAGAGGTGAGCCCAATGGGCAAGAGCGAGAGTCGATCAACTCGAGGACGAGCGAGACTCAAAGGTCTCAACCCTCAATACTGCAGCCCAAGCTGGATTCAACTCCGTTAGTAGGGTAATGTCCCAGATGGAGAACAGAGTTGGTAATATCGAGGCCTCGATTGAATCACTAAAAGGGATTGCCGAGGAAACCCAGAGATTATTGACCGAGAGGTGGATTGCTCCAGGTTTGGCACCACCATTGCAACATCAACAGCCGCCGCGACAACGTCCAACACCACCACAACAGCCACCTCGGTTGCAGGGGGCACTACCCCCTAACCATGATCATGCGCAACTGCCGCTAAGGCCAAGAGCAGTAGCACGCGCCATCAACGTGAATGATGCTCTGCGGAACGATGACGGGCGAGTCCCAGCCTCTCCGCCCACACTACCGCCGACAATGGTGGAGTTACTGAAGGAGCACCACGTGTATGGCCTGGCTGCGTTCGAGAGCGGTCCCAAGGGAGCGTGGCCACAACGTGTCAGAATTGCGTTCTCGCGCCGTATGTACCTCTACAATCAGATATAAAAAAAAACAAGCAAATCTCTTACGTGGCGGCGAGGATTTCCATCGAGTAAAGATGCCCAAGGCGGCTCTCAAATTAGATACCGAGAAGCGACAGGGAAGGTTGCTTGCTAAGGTCGTTGTCTTTCTAAAAGAGAACGATCCGGACAAGAAGACGAGAAAGCGCAAAGTGCCAGTAGTCTAGGGCAAGAATAAACGATCGTATCGTATTATGTCATCACTAATCGTATCTCATGTATCATGCATAATGCCAGGTGGTAGCTTCTAAAGCCTTGCCACCGTAAGCGCGGCAACGTTGCCCTCCGACAACGAGCGAATGCAGAAGTCGGTTGATCCTTCGAAGGGATGGGTGGTGTCGAATACTTTGGTCAATCTCAACACGACGACGTGCTTATCGCCGGCAAATAGCAAATCCTTGCACGCATCGAGTACGAGCTTGCCCAAGTTATCAACGTCAGCACCAGCCGGCCAGAGAGAGTGGCTCGCAGGCTTGAGTGTGTCGCGTTCTCGGTTGCACCCGACAAAGTGGACTTTAGGTCTTTTCATCCTGAAGATGATGTCCATACGGACGGGCCAACCTGCTGGGTTCAGAACCGAACTAATTGATTGCTCGCCACTGTCATGCTTCAATTTCTCCAAGACTTTGGCCTTGAAGCAGGCCTTCACGCCTTTACTCGGGTCGGTGAGCCACGCGCGGCCTCTGGCAGCATGAGCACCACCAGCACGCCTCTGGCACATGCGTGGTCGCTGTTGCGGCCTGGGATTTCCTTGGATACTAGTTTTCCAGCGGCGTCTGTCAAGGTTTCCCAATATATCGGCGGCGTTGTCGTTAGAGCAGCTTGTATTTGCCGCCACTGCAGCAACTCCTCCGTGTTGCCCGTTGCCTTTGTCCATGGGGGCGCTGTCGTCGTCCGCTTCCACGAGATCGATAACTTCATTGCTCATGATGTGTCGATACACGGGAAGAGGGTTGGTATTGTTCATACAGATATTGTGGTGTCAGAGCGAGTCGGGGTTAGTTGGGGTTGAAAGCAAAGAGCGCCGTCAAGAAGTCCATCACGACGCCATTGTTCTACCACCATTCATTGTCTTCGCTGGCCTTCACCGTTTCCTTGTTCTGCGTTCCGTGCACTTCTCCGTCCAACCGAAGCAGGAGTTCGTGGTGTGACACGGTACCTAAAGTTAGACCAAGATATACTAAAGATCACACAATTCTCCAGAGTACTCTCCCTTGTCCCCACTGCCTGTGAATCATCCACATTCTGCCGGCCAGACCGTGGTCGCGCGAGTCGCGCGGTGTCATCTGGTCCCCCGAGAAAGGTTCCGAACTTCCTTGAGGATTTTGAGCGTTGATTGCGAACCCAGTCTATCGCCTTCGCGTCGCGTATCGCCTATCGCAGACATTATTTTTGTTCTGTACCAGTACCAGGTAGACTACGTAAACTCTGTACCAGGGTTTACTCATCGGCGACTTCATTTCGTGGAGATCGAATCGAATCGAATCACAGCGCGCGCAACTTCGAAAGCAATCGAATAAACTGCTTTTATTACAGAACTTCGTGATTCGTTTCGCTTTGCGACTTCTCTTGGAACTTGAAGAAATTTTCTGTCCGCTAATTCGGGACAACCGGCAAAACCGCAATTCTACGCTATAAATAGAAAGCTATTTGTATCTACTACCGGTGTCCCAGTAGGTAGTAACATTATAATAATATTACAATCAAAGAATCCAAGATCGTACCGGTATCGCTACTCTCACGCATAAATTCAGTACAGTGAGAAGGGCCAAGAAGTCACCCAGAAGTGCGAAGGATAACAACTTATCCATCAAGATGGAGTCTCGAATAGCACAGCAAGAGACGCTAGCCCGGCTGGGAGCTTTCTTGGGTACTTCTTCCGAAAAGGTAGCCCCCACAGAGTCTCTTGGCACGGAACAAATTTGTGGATCAGGAGAAAGCCTTCGCAAAGAAGTGTCAACGAATTCAATGGAAGCCTTTAGATCTCTTTCGGTTCCTGGTCTTTCGTTAGAGGACGAGGGCGAAGAGCATCGATCCAGTAGCAAAGACAAGGACTCCAACGCTAAGAAAAGTAGTTCGCAGTATGTTCAGGGTCACGCGACTTCGCTTCTCGCCCGAGAGCTCTACATTGGAGAAAACGTACTTTGCGAAGCCGTACTCCTTATCGATATTGACACAGTTCCTGGTATGCTTCTCAACAACGTCTACGAATCCTTTGCCGTCCTGGTTATAAGTAGACTCCGGGCGTATTCTCACTTCTTGGCTTACCAAAGAGTTTCCCTTGCCAAGGATCCTTCGGTGGACCCTACAGCCATGGCATTGTCAGTCGAGCAGAGGATTAAGGCCGTCATGAAGACGGGATATCAAGTCTCGATCGAGTCTGTTGAGACTCGCTTTGATATTCTCCAAGATGCAGAAGTTCCCCAAGATGCCGAGGAGAAGACTCCAACGACGTTACCATTCGAGTTTCAAGTTGAGATGAACTTACTCGTTCCACGTGCCAGTGGCGATCAAGAGGTGGTCCACGTTTCCCTTGCCGCTCCTGGGCAGATTATCGGTAAGTAACGTGGAGCACTATTGTTATACAACAACTGGCCGAATGCCGTTAACTCAAACAATGCCCTAACTTACCTTGCCTCTCTTTCCTATAATTTACTTTGCCAGGAACGTACGATTTCAACTCGAACGTTGTTCAACAAGTCAAAGTCGACATTGATACGCACATCTTGCTGTCGCAGATGATGAAGCAAACTTCGCGTATTGTTGGAGTTGTGGTGGCCTTTTCCAATTCCAACCTGTTGTCGCACGACAACAGCAAGATCTTTCGTAGCGAAAGCTGCGCTGCCATGCCTCCTCCCTTGCCCCAGCTCACAGCTGTGTCGAGCAAGCGAGGACTCCATCTACTAAGCAAGGCAGCCGAAGAAGCGGAGCGTCCGATTGTCTCGCCTGATCTTTGTGCACTTGATGAACCGACAACTGTCTACCACAGTATTCCTTACATCTACTTGGAAAAGCGTAGTGCTTGCATCGACCAGGACGAGCAAGCAGACGAAGACAACGAAGATTTTGGCGACCTGGCGCAAGGTGGGCAAGTCTCCACTCTTTCGCCGGACCAGTGTGCCGACATTATCGACTGCGTCTTTGGCGATATTGACGACGACATGCTCATGGGTGCTCCACCGGCCAAAAAGCGCAAGGTTTGACACAAGTCCAACACCACCAAGAACCACTTATGCCAGCACCAACTACGAATAAGACTTCTACTCCGATGGGAATGAACCCTCTTCATCCTTTGCAGCCTCCCCGACCGATCCGAAAACGTTTACAGACCAAGAATAATACAAAATCTCCGATACCGAAGATCACACATTCTGAACAAGCGAACCCAACACCATTAGCAGTATCCAAGCGCCAGCATGTTTCCTCCCACCCACCCGACGCCGTTTTTGAACGCACGCATCTGGCCCATCTACAATGAATATTCCACTAATACCTCCTTCTGACATAATCCACTACAACAGGGCGCACGACGCGCCCACATCAACGACCGACACAGCGGCAGGGACAAAGAAACGACACCGCCAATATTAAGTATACTAGACTACTACCTCTTTGTCCCTCTGAATTTGTCGCATCCAAAAGAGCTCTACTTGTCTCGGCAACTAGACGCCAGTCTAGAGTGTGTGTCGTGCAACAGACGACTGACTTGATCCGCAGGAATGCCCTGTTAAAGGGTGCTCCGTGGCACTAACGAAAAATGTTGAATTATCTGGTGTTGCGCGTTGCGCCTTCCATTACCTTTGTAGTCCTCCGTAGCGTGAAGATCGTCATAGGTGCTCGGGTTTCAGCAATCCACTGGGCCGCCTTGATGTTCAATGCCGAGACGGATGGTTGGGGGCCTCGCGATTTCTTTAATAAGAGGAAGCGATAAATGACGCCATCGCCATCGCTGTCAACAGCGTTTTCAGCGTTCAGAGCCTCGCTCGGTGATGAATTGCAGAGATGATACTTTACCGGACAGATGTCCAGTTGAAGTGGGCCGTAGAAACTACATGCGAAGGACTGGTACATAAGCTACGTAGGAAGTAGAATTCGGAATCACTGAGTCGGGCTACTAAATGTCAGATGTCAGAGTCAAGCCTCATTCTTCTTCACGAATTTCACGGGCGAAGGAGAGGGGCGTTTTTCGCAAGACTAGTGGCATCTTGACGTGTCTGGCATTGGATGAAATAAAAACTAGCTACTACGTTAGCCGTCAAACATACAGTAATACCGGACAGAATTGCCGGTAGCCCAACGTAAAAACTTGGTACTGTACTTCGTCCGGTATAATAAAAGAAACTTGATGATCAATCAGAGTTTTCGGTGCGCGCGGGTCAGTACTGTAGTGCCGGCTGGCATGACTGGGTAGTCGTGGACCTCCGGCGTGGAGTTATATGAGTAACGTGGCACTAGACATCTATTTCTGGGCAATAATGTTCTTTGGCGTGTGAATGACCATTTCGACAGTTACTTATATAAGAAGAGTCATCCAACAGCCCTTCAGGTTTCAGACGGTCATTATTTCCCGTTCAACTTTTTTGGCCCCTCATCTTCACCTCCCCAAACGCTGTTGCTGTTCCGCTCGCCGGTTCGCACTTCACTATTGCTGACATTCATTCGATTCTGCTGGCCCTTTACCATGACGGAATACAACATTGGCAATATAGATGTGCAACGACTGGGATTTACAAGTGCCGACAAGGCTGAATACAGAAGGGCGCAAAAGCAAGTTGCAGCAGGTGCTCCTCATCATGATGTCGTTACCCCTTTGCGAAGCGATGCATCAAAGGCCTCGGTACGAAAGGTCATCAACCCCACTACGTCATCGCGCAAACTAATGCGTCAAGTGTCTGGTCTAGGTATGGAAGATCCCATCTTTGGAACCAAAGAATCGGGTCCTATGCATCCTTCCAATATCTTTGACGATATGAGCATCGGTGACATTGCAGAAGACATGCGGGACATGGTTTCGATAGCTTCGGACCCGACGGCCACGGGAGAAGATGGCTTGGACGTAAACATGTTTCAAGCAAGCCTATTGCACTTGAACAATAGCTTATCCGAGTTCTCGGCATCGGAATTTTCCATGCCACCACAGGCGGTACCCGTTTCGCCGGCTTTGCCTCTTTCTTCTTCGCCGGGTGAGAACAAGGGAAAGCCTACAGTTGCAGTGGCCTTGAGTACCAGACCTAGTATCAGCAATAGCAACAGCAGCAGCAATTCCAAAGAAAGGCGCTCTTCGTCTTCTTCCTCTTGCAAAGAAAAGCGCATCAAGTCCCATCGGAAAACGGCGGGTCAGCCACCGAAATCACCAGGCAACAAGCGCCGAGAGGTAAAGCTTCCAACCAATGTCATGTGCTTGGACGAAGTAGTAGGTGCACCACCTGTGGCCAAGGCTGCACCCAATAGTAGTAGTAAGAAATGCATGAGCCCTCGCGATAAGGCGCCTGCCACTGTGGTGGCTCCAGGAGGCATGCACGATTCCTTGAGCTCGATTGTCGATAACATTCTGATGGGAGCCACCACGACACTAAAAAAACAAGGTGCCGTGTCCAAGGAACTGTACCACGCGGCGCTCAGTCAGAGCATGCCGGATATAAATGTCAACGATTTGTTGGGACTAGTAGCAGCAAACCCTCGAAGACGTAGCGTCCACCATGCTCCTGATGGTATCCGCCGAGTAGAGAAGGTGACGCGACGACCGGAGCAAGTTCGTGAGTTAATGACGCAGCCAAAGAGTGGAACCCATCGAGTCTTGCCGTTTTTGACAGACGACTTGTTGGGAGAATCAACAGCAAAGGCCAGAGTACGTAGCACTGTTGGTAACATCCGAGAAGAAAAGGTGACGCGACGACCAGTGCAAGTCCGAGAGCTAATGGCGCAGCCAAAGAATGAAACGCACAGGACCTTGCCGTCCATGGTGTCACTATTTCCTCCAGAACAAGAGACGGTGCCAATCCCTGTGAAGAGTAGCACGAGTACCAGTCGGCGTACTCCGATGTCCTCGAGCAGCCGAACTAAACATGTTTCCAGTAGCAGTAGTAGACGATCAGCAGCTCCAACAGAGGGCAAGAGTACCACGAGTTCACGAACATCACGAACTTCTCGGCGCACAAGGACTTCGGTGAGCAAGGAATCCCCACAAGGCAAGGTTTCGATTGCCGTGTAAAAAAAAATGAAAGGGTTGGTGGTTGGGTTGCGTGAAGGGGGGGGATATCGGATATCGGGGTTCAGAGACTCTACTACTATAATTAGCTGCTAGCTGAATAGCTCTTCTGCCTTCTGTTTTCAACGATAAAACGCCCAATCAACAAAAACCGCGATATGAAATTGGCCTCAAATATGGATAAGTAACATCCTGTTATCAACACATATTTTCCTTTTTAAAGTCTAATCGGCCATGCTGCTGATTTGGAACCATCCCCAATCGGATTCAATGTCGTACAACTTGTTAACGGCGGCCCACTCGTCAAAATCGTTGCATAGTTCACCAGCCACATCCGTGACTGTCCCGGCCTTGGGCGGAAAGCCTTGCTGCCCCTCTTGCACCAGAATTTCACCCGGTGTGCTAGAAATGACCGGCAAGTCCAAAAAGCCGCAGCATTCCTTGGCGGTCCGGGCAAAGTTCTCGTGTCGACAAAGTCGTTGATGTGTTTCCTTGGCGCGCTTGGAACTCGGTTTCTTGTGCTCGGGAATGTATCCCCAGTGCACACCGCCCATGACGGTCGATATCGAATCAAAGTCAGCGTCCGACAAAGATGGAATGAGATTGTACTCGCATCCTTCACAATCGACATTCAAAACGTCAATGCGGTGCGCGGCTGGAATGTTGGCTTCCGTCAGCAAGGCGTGCCACGGACGCAATTTAACTGTCAATTCCACATCACCCTTTTGGCGTTCGGTCGCGGGCGTCCACGCTCGTGTACTTGTCGTGGCGTGGGGGCGCCACATGAATTTTGCCATTTGCGGCGTGGCCGTGAGCCGATTGGGACCAACACCAGCCAACAAGACTTGAATGGAATCGCGGGCGGTAAAGTCGTTGCACCGCCAGGTCATTTCTTGCAACAACCAATTGGGTTGGGCGGCTTCAATGGACACAATCTTTGTACCTGGATACAAGAGTGCTGCAGCCATGCTGGTTAATCCTAGGCAGCTCCCGACATCGACAAAGAGCTTGTTTGTTCCAAGATTCTTCGTGAGTCCTTGGATACCGCCGTCATCAGCCTTCTTGTTGAGTTCCGCGAGCACGTATTCCAATCCGTCGTCTTGCGTCGGCGCCCACAAGTGCAACTGCGTGCCCACGAGGTCGCGTTTCGTCTCGGTTGCGACTTTCAAAGTTGTTTTCAACAAATCTTCCGACATTTCGGCGCGGGCGGCACTCCATAGATCCAACAAGGCTTGTTGCCGCGAATGCGTGGCATCGCAATGAATCTTGCTCTTGAGGCGCTCAATTTCCGGGTCGGCAGCGGAAAAGGCGGCCAAACAAAACAAGTGCTCTCCTGTAATGGCATCGTCTCGGCCGTTCTTGTCACCGTCTCGAAAGCCATCGTCGTCGAGAGGCTTTCTATCATCATCTTCCTCGTCTTGGTCCAGGGCGGCGGTGTCTTGGTCTGAGTAAAGCAGTCTTCTTTGTCTTTGCTGATCTGGAGAAGTCTCTATTCCATCGTCAACTTCGGAACTATTAGATTCGGACGCTTCCTCGTCGTACTGATCGGCGTCTTTGTACGTTTGATTCAAGAATGTGTGACAATCCAGCGTATGGATAATATCGTACGCGATGGCATTGTACGATTCGCTCTCACGGTCTTGCGTGACGCGGAGGTTGGGATGGTGCAATGCTTCTGCCACAGCCAACGCCGTGTGCTGCTGCAAGGCCGTCGCAACGGCTGCACGATCCGCCGATTGGCCCGTGAGCACCAAGCTGAGCATGTACGCCACGCCCAGGCAGACGGTAGCCACGGCGCCCAGCTTGGCCTTATCGTACACCTTAGTTCGCTTGTTTCGGAGCGTAGTGGCGCCCTTGACGCGGCGGCGAGTCATGGAAACCATACTTTAGTCGAGGCTGTATGCGATTATTACTACTCCACAGTACGTACTGTAAGATCGACCGAGAGCACTGCTGTTAGCGCCATTGTGAGTATTCAGAGTTACTACGTATGTTAGATCCGCTTCTGTTTCTGCGGTTTCTGACCAATGTCTCATGTCGGTCTCCTTTTACATCGGTCGAGTACTGGCCGTCCGCCCGTCAGTGCGTTTCTTTCTCCCAAACCATTCAACCAAAAGTCGCCCCTCGCAAGGAACAATTGACCAACTGAATCGCTCTCACAATGGCCATAAAGAGTCAACGCAACTGAACTTTTACAACGCATACCACCCATACGCACGATCATATAACAAAGCGCATACACAGTCTAACATGAGCGCAACAGTAACAGCCACAAGACCGTCTGCCGTCCTCGTGAACCCCCTACCCGTCGACCCCAAGAATATTCTTCCCGGCGACGTGGTCCAACTCTCGAAACAGCCCACCACCAAGGGTCGCAACGTTTCCGGCCGCACTTGGAAGGCTCGTCCCCAAAAGCGAGCCTCTGCTTTAACCAAAACCAAGGTAAACAACCAGACCAGGTCGTGGGATGAACGACAAGCTGCAAAACTCGCTCGCCAAGAAGCTACCACCCTGCAAAAGGAACTGTCGGAAGAAAAGCGGCAGCAGTGTCTGGAAAAGAGAGCGCGCCGCGAGGAAAACGAAAAGCGGCGGGCCGAGAACGAGCTCACGTCCATGCAGAAGTCGGTGCAAAAACTAAACACCAACAAGATGGGATCCACCATGAAGGCCATGTCCAAGAAGCAGCTCCGGCAAATCAAAAAGACCCGCGTCAATACCAAGACGGGCGTCGTTGAATACGTGTCGGCATACGCCAAATCGCAATTGTGAAGGAGGGGAATGATACAGTAGTAATCATCATGGTGAAAATGTACGTTTTGATTGGACCGGCTGTTTTTGCACGGCTGTTCTCTAGGAGTTGTATGATAGCGAGCTCTAGTAGTAGCTCTACTCTCTAGTAGTAGCTCTACTCTCTAGTAGTAGCTCTACTCTCTAGTAGTAGCTCTACTCTCTAGTAGTAGTAGTACGATAGTAGCTACGTTACTACTGACCTAGTACGACAGCATGAATGATACGCAGCCGTGTTGTTGGTTTCATCTTGATACTACGTACTGTACCGTATAGCAAGGCGTTTACGGCGTCAACAATGGAGTAATAGTAGCAGTACCATGCAGTACCAGTAGACTAGCTAAAGTAACGGTAGAGTCCTGCTATCATACGGTTGGTTTCTTCTTCCCCCAGAAACATCCGGGTTTAATTATTCGCGCGCTTTTTTCCACGCTTCGGTCGGCACAATATTCGATCGCGTACCGGTACCGGTACTTGTATGTTGCGCGTATCGTACCGCCATCATTCTGAATTGATTGCATCTGCATTTGCCACGATGACCTTGCGGGGCGGCCGTTCATTCCGACGATCCAAAGAGCCAAAGGGCCACTAACCAGAGACGACGTCTATCGACACCCGATAACGTGATCGAGCATCATGAGCGTCGCAAGCAATAGCAATAGCAATGGCAATAGCAATGGCAATGGCAATAACAATAGCACTATGAGGGACGAATATCTCGAAATCCTCGCCAAGGATTCCATCGATGAAGAGCAAGAGCAAACTTTCAAGACGGATGACAATGATGATAAAGATGACGAAGATAAAGATGACGAAGATGACGACGAGCTCATTGAAGTGCGCCAAGACGAAGAGGAAGACGACGAAAGCGATGAATCAGACGACGAAGAGTCGACGGAAGAATCAAGACAACGAGAGAAGTACACGTTGAAAACGTCAGCCGTTGTACGGCACGGATACATGTTCTTGTTGCACCTTTTCTGCATTGCCATTTATCTACTGCCCATGCTCATGCCGTCGGAATACAATCAAGGACACGCCGTATTGGATGAGTTGCACATTACGCAAGACACCAACAAGGACATTAACGGTGAAACAACGATCCGAACGATCTTTAGCAACGACTACTGGGGACGACCCATGACGAGCGCCAGCAGTCACAAGAGTTGGCGACCCCTGACGGTCCTCACATTTCGGCATTTCAAGGGCATTCCTGCCATGCACATGAATACGCTCACTGCATATCGACTATTTAATGTGTTGACGCATGCTGCCACGGCCGAGGCCGTGGGAATCCTGTCGACCAAACTACTCGTGACACACGCTGACCCTCTCTTGCTGCGCGTCCTGACGAAACTGCTCTGGGCCCTGCATCCCACCCACGTCGAAGTCACGGCAAATGCCGCCAATCGACCCCATCTATTGGCCGTTCTCTGTAGCGTCATTATGGCCGATCCCGATACACCCTGGGCCGTCTTTTTGGTGGCACTGCTAGCCGGCTTTTTGTCGGCCGAAACGTTTTTGTTTCAGATTGTTCCCGTTGCAGCAACCTTGTTTGCCATTCAGTACATTCGGCTCTATCACACGGTGGATCCGCAACCGCAACAACGTCGACGTCAGCGTTCTAGTAGTAGCGGTGGTGGTGGTGGCGATGGGTTGATGCGACAAGTCTTGACAGCGGCGTGGCAAGTGGCGGCCCGCATCGTGCTGGTGGTGACTGGCGGTCTGGCGTATGCGGGCGGTCGCTATTACTTTGACACGCTATCCATTCCGGACGGCTTGATCCGACCCGCCGAGAATCCCTTTTACAGCCTCACGGGCCAAGCCCGGGTTCGCAACTATGCCTACGTCTTGGCCATTCACGCGGCCAAGGCGTGGGATTTGGACTTTGTGGGCTTTTCACACGAATACGGGCACGCTTGCATAAAAACAATTGACTCGTGGGAAGATGAACGCTTGTATATTCCAGCAGCCATGGTACTGGTGACTTGTTTGACGGCCTTTTATCTAGCGTTTATTCGGCAGAGACGGCGAGCATCCTTGTCGATCGGCTTGTTGCTGTTTCTAGTCCACTTGGCGTGGATGGCGACTCTTTTTCCAGTGGCGGGTATCGTCAAGGTTGGAACGTTTATTGCCGATCGAATCGTGGTAACATCCACTGTCTCGGTCAGTATAATCATGGCGAATGCTGTCACGTCGTGGGTCCTGTGGCGACCCAAGGATCGCAAGCAACATCGTCAAAAGCTGTGGATACTAGCATTGGTGGGGCTGTGCATGTGGCGACGCGTTCACAATCGAACTTTGGAATGGATGGATTCGATCCCCTTGCTCAAGTCGAGCCTCGAGACGTGCCCCGACTTTGCCAAGGGCCATTTGGAAATCTCCAAGGTATATTCGGGCTTGTATCCAGAACGATACGATCTCAATCAGAGCAAATGGCATTTGCAGCAAGTGGAGGCCATTGATCCGGACTTTTGCGACGTGCACGCACAATTTGCGCATGTGGCCATTCAAGAGCATCGATACACCGAGTTTGAAGAACGACTGACCAAGGCCATGATGTGCCAGTTTACACTGGGGAGCTCCATG
>Ga0307978_1001526_pt1 | contig 17155 bp, 14 predicted proteins | sample OrgLakmetage1056_FD_203151 | JGI IMG/M metagenome (GOLD analysis project Ga0307978, IMG submission 203151) | Saline water microbial communities from Organic Lake, Antarctica - #1056 | ecosystem: Environmental > Aquatic > Non-marine Saline and Alkaline > Saline | place: Antarctica: Organic Lake...
AAAGAGGGTCGTGAATATTCTATTTCTAATTGGTAAGCAGTCGCGGATCTTGTTCGGCGCTAACAGGTAAATAATACATTCCATGAACACAGCTCATGTATCAATGAAATAAAATCAATTTTAATCATGTAATAAACATCGTATAAATCAAACTCTACTTACAGCTTAAGGCAAGCTTTTTAGTTTTATTAAACAGAGTTGATACAAGATAATTATGATTAAAGATTTTACATTTACTATTAAGCACATTTGTCTCAATGAAAACTACCATCCTTCAGACAATACACGTATGACCACCAACTTTGCTAATTTAGCTAGAGGAGAGAGCCGCCAGCAGAATTTACGCAACGCCTTAAAGATGATCAACAACAGTTTTAATGCCTCGGCTTATTGGGATAACCCTAAAGGAGACCGATATAGTATTGAGCTTGAAATAATCTCTGTTGATATCGATATTGAAAACAGCGGTAAGACCTTCCCATCAATTGAAGTATTAAAAACTAACATTGTTGATCATCAAACCGACGAGCGCATTGAAGGCATTGTAGGCAATAACTTCTCTTCTTATGTGCGAGATTATGATTTTAGTGTGTTGCTGAGTGAGCACAACAAAGGCCAAGCCGAATTTAGCATTCCGGAGAGTTTTGGTGATCTGCATGGAAAGCTCTTTAAGTATTTTGTGAGATCAAATATTTATAAACAGCATTTTAATAAGCCGCCTGTTATCTGTTTGAGCGTTTCAGATAACAAAACCTATCATAGAACTGAAAACCGACATCCTTTATTGGGTTTTGAATATCAGGCGAATGAATCATCTTTGACTGAGCAATATTTCAAAAAAATGGGCCTACAGGTACGCTATTTTATGGCTCCTAACAGCGTTGCGCCTTTGGCATTCCATTTCTTTGGCGATTTACTGAATGATTACAGTAACCTCGAGCTGATAAGTACCATCAGCACAATGGAAACATTTCAAAAAATTTACCGACCTGAAATTTATAATGCGAATGCTGTTGCAGGAAATTGCTACAAACCCAATTTGAAGAATCAAGATCATTCACTAACTCGAATTGTTTATGATCGACAGGAGCGGAGTAAGTTAGCGATTGAGCAGGGAAAGTTTGCCCAAGAGCATTTTATCGAACCACATCAAACAGCGCTTGAGCAGTGGTCTGCGAATTACGCGGTTTAATAACCAAAAAGTAGGGCTGCACTATTATGAAGAGAAGATTATGAAGAGACTATTACCAACATCAACCGCCGGTAGCTTACCTAAACCCTTATGGCTGGCACAAGCCAAAACCCTTTGGTCTCCTTGGAAGTTGCAGGGTGAGGAATTGTTAGACGGCAAACACGATGCTTTAAGTGTCTCGTTACACGAACAACAGCAAGCGGGTATCGATATCGTGAGTGATGGCGAGCAAACGCGTCAGCATTTTGTGACCACATTTCTTGAGCACCTCACGGGCGTTGATTTTGAGGAGCGTAAAACCATAAAGATCCGCGATCGCTATGAAGCGAGTGTGCCTTGTGTGGTGGGTCCTGTTTCACGACCTAAATCGGTCTTCGTTGAGGATGCCAAACACTTACGTAAGCAAACAAATAAACCCATTAAGTGGGCTTTGCCTGGCCCCATGACAATGATAGACACGCTTCATGATGACTATTATCACAGTCGCGAAAAACTCGCGTGGGAATTTGCGAAAATTCTCAATCAAGAAGCCAAGGAGTTAGCTGCCGCGGGGGTTGATATTATTCAGTTTGATGAGCCCGCATTTAATGTGTTTTTTGATGATGTTAACGAGTGGGGTATTGCTTGTTTAGAAAGAGCAATTGAAGGGCTTACATGTGAAACAGCGGTGCATATTTGCTATGGCTATGGCATCAAAGCTAATATAGATTGGAAAGCGTCGCTGGGGTCACAGTGGCGACAATATGAAGAGATATTGCCCAAATTGCAAAAATCTAATATCGATATCATTTCCCTAGAATGTCATAACTCGCGTGTTCCAATAGAGCTACTTGCACTTATTCGTGGTAAAAAAGTAATGGTAGGCGCCATCGATGTCGCAACGGATAACATCGAAACAGCTGAGGAAGTCGCCAAGACTCTGCGAGAAGCACTCAAATATGTGGATGCTGACAAACTTTACCCTTGCACAAACTGCGGCATGCTCCCTTTGTCTCGTGACGTCGCAAGAGGTAAATTGAATGCGTTAAGAGCGGGTTCAGATATTATTCGAAAAGAGCTATCAGCAAAAACCTAAGCAACAAAAGTGGTGTCAAACAGGGTAACTACTTAATGTATGCAGTCCATCAATAGTTAAAAAACGGAGTTAACAGATGTTGGAGAGAATTCACTTAGAAATACTAAGCGCAATAAAAGAACACAGCACCTTAACTAAAGCAGCTGATTCGTTGTATTTATCTCAGTCTGCATTAAGTCACAGTATCAAAAAATTAGAAGGTCAACTTGCTACTCAAATATGGAAAAAAGAGGGTAGAAATTTGCGCCTTACCGAGGCTGGAGAGCGTATTCAAAACCTTGCCAATAGGATATTGCCTCAGTTCGAACATACTGAGTTGTTACTAAATCAAATTGCAAAAGGTGAAATGGGATCGCTGCGAATTGGAATGGAATGTCATCCATGTTATCAGTGGTTACTTGGCGTTATTCAGCCTTATTTAACGCGGTGGCCAAATATCGATATGGATGTGAAGCAGGAATTCCAGTTTAGCGCCTTAGGGGCATTACTTAGCTATGAAATAGATGTATTAATTACTCCAGACCCGCTCTTTAAGCCCCAAATAGAGTATGTCCCCGTTTTTGACTACGAACATAGACTCGTCGTTTCTTCGTCTCACAAACTAGCAAAACAAGATTTTGTGTTACCTGAGCAACTATGCGAAGAAGTGCTGTTTAGTTACCCTGTTGTGCCATTGAGGCTTGATATTTTTAGTCAATTTCTCAATCCAGCAAAGTGCTCAGTAAAAAAGCACAAAAACATTGAAACTACCGAGATCTTGTTACAAATGGTTGCCGCTGGCCGAGGTGTTTGTGCCTTGCCAGGCTGGTTAATAGATGAGTATTCAAAAACAATGCCCATCACCAGTCTTCGTTTTGGAAAAATGGGTTTTAGTAAACAGATTTTTGTGGGCATTCGTAAGAACGAACAGCATATTGACTATTTAAATGATTTCATTGTTCAAGCTAAAACAATCACAACTTAGCGAGGCGAGTAGGTTAGTGTAAAATTAATCAACGATAGTATGGGCGATATAGCAAGTTTGCCATTGGTAAAATCCGCGTTAATTCTAATTTTAAAGTCCAAATTACATGCGAAAACTCATTTTGCTCCCACAAAAAGCTCGCAAAAAGAGAAAGATCGTTGGTGATGACTTCTAAAGAGTCTTGTTCTGATGCTTCACTTTAATATATTTTCAGATTGGTGTTACAAATTAATGATATTGCATTGCGAGTTACAATATCCCCCCATGAACTATAACCTAATGGCGGTTCATAGGAGTGTGAATCAACATCATATTTTCCTTCGTGAGAAGTCATTATTGCCATCGTGCTTGTGGCTGCGGCTTTGACTCCATCATCTGTCGCTCGTGAACCAATGTAAAAGTCATTACCGGGCCAGGAAACATGGTCCCATGCAACAAAACTGGTTAATGAGCAGGCGCTAAATTCTCCTTTGGTATCCTCATAATTATGAGGTGAACAGAGCTGTCCTTTGTCTTTATTACCTTTTAGTAGGGGTCTTATTAGTAATGAAATATGATTAATTTCGACGCGGTCATTCGCACATTCATCATAGGTGTCAAAATAAATAGCTCGTATTGATGGCAGTTGCACTGCGTATTTTGTGATGAGATCAATCAGTACTTGTTTTAATTTTTCTCCAAGTTGCCCTTTGAATACTCCTGCAAACTGCCCACAACCTATTCCTGGTATGGTAATTATGGTGTTAACGCATTGAGCTAAGGCAATCTCATTAGCATAACGTAAACAAGGGAGGAGGCGTCTTTCATAAAGACCATAAAATGCTTTGTAGCTGATTTGATCATTTGCAACCACTTCCTTAAAATCACACGGTTCGTTACCTGTCCCGTTTCTTAACAATGCACCTGGTGTATAAATTAATGAGGCACTGAAGGGAGATGGATGTATGGTAGGGTACCGATGCAATCCGTTATCAAACACTTTGACTTGCATAGCTATGGATATGTCGCCCAAAATGTTAAGTTCAGTTAAATTCCAATCCGAGCCATCTCCATAAACGCTACTCTCGGCAAATATTTGTGTTTTTTTCGTGTTTAGTAAACACGTCATAAATTCTAATACGGTTAGCGCTTCAATTTTTTGTGAGGACAACACTTTTTGTAATAATACGCCGGCTGTTTTTTTGCCTGCTTGTAACTGACTGAGGTAACGTTCTGCCTTGGTGAAGCTTATTTGGCTTATCAAGTTTATATAACCTACATTATCTGTTCCCAATTCGATATACCTCTTTTTTTGTAACATTTTAATGTTTAAAAATCAGTAACTACTCAGCGAAAATAAATGAAAAAAGTGCTTGGTGGCGTATTTTTCACCTTTTCTATTTTATTGTGCATGTTCGATAGTCGTCAAATTCCTTTCTTAAGCGCCCTGTGTGATCCACTGTGATCTTCTTTTGTGCGGTTGATCTGCGCACATGTCGGTTGTTTTTTTCCTTCCCCAACGGTCTCCACTTGAGGATTTGACCCAAAAGGGGTGTGGTATGATGTCGTCAACTTTTATAGACTGATCTATGCATAAATGCCACTCAATTCCATTGACATTCAGGCCAACCTCGCCGCCATTAAATCGCAGCTTCTTAAGGAGCCTGAGTTATCGCCCGCGTTGAAGGCATTGATTGAAATGCTAATGATTATTGTCGAGTTGCTCGCACATAAATTAGGGCTCAATAGTCGTAATAGCAGTAAACCTCCCTCTACCGATTTCCCGAAGACGAAAAATACAGACAACAAGACGTCTACTAAAAATCAAGGTAAACCACGCCCAAAGGGTAGCACATTGACACAAGTCGACACCCCCGATGAGATTGAATACTTGCCGCTTGACCGGCATAAACTGCCCAAAGGCCGGTATACAGAGATAGGCGTTGAAAAACGCCAGGTCATTGATATTGAGTTTCACCGCGTGATCACCGAATATCAAGCGCAAGTGTTACAAGATCAAAATGGGAAACGTTTTGTCGCTGATTTTCCCCGTGGTATTTCAAAAGCTATTCAATATGGTCAACAGTTAAAAGCTCATGCGGTTTATCTTTCGCAATATCAGCTATTGCCTTATCAGCGCATAGCCGAATACTTCAACGAACAGCTTAATATTCCCATTAGCCAAGGTAGCATTGCGAACTTTAATCAATTAGCATTTGATAAGCTAGCGGCGTATGAACAATATGCGAAAGAGCAGTTACAACAAGCGACGTGTGTGCATGCCGATGAAACCGGTATTAATATAAATGGTGAATTACACTGGTTACATTGTGCCAGTAATGATAAATGGACGCATTTCACTGCGCATAAAAAGCGTGGGCTCGATGCTATTGAGCATGCGGGTATATTACCTCAATTTGAAGGGGTATTGGTGCATGATCATTGGAAGCCTTACTACCGCCTAGACCAATGCACTCATGCATTATGTAACGCACATCACTTGCGGGAACTTACCCGCGCCTATGAGCAAGACCAACAATCGTGGGCGGGGCGAATGAAAGCGTTGTTGGAAATCATTAATCGCGCCACACATCAGGCACAGGGTGAGTTGAGTGACAAACAGCAACAAACCTATCGGAAATACTACCATCGGCTAGTGAGACAGGGCGAGCAAACGTGCCCAGGTCCTCCTGAAAAAACGCCCGGTCGACGAGGAAGGGTAAAACGCAGTAAAGCTAGAAACCTATTGGAGCGATTCATTCACTATGAGCACGATATCCTCAGGTTTATGACGGATAAGGCGGTCCCTTTTACGAATAATCAAGGTGAGCGAGACATTCGCATGACTAAAGTTCACCAAAAAATATCAGGCTGTTTTAGAAGTCAGGGAGGCGCGCACGCTTTTTGCCGCATTCGCGGGTACTTATCTACCTGTAAGAAACAAAATGTACCGGCAACGCAAGCGCTGAATTTACTATTAAACGATAAGCTGCCTGACTTTTGTTCGCTACAACAATAATTTCGCTGAGTATTTACAAAACTTTTCATTTTTTCAAAAAAATAGTTTAACTTAACTGCAATTCAACAAACTCTTTATAAACCGGACTCGCTGCCATCAACTCGGCATGTCTGCCTTGCCCTATTACTTTTCCTTTTTCTAATACAATAATATTATCGGCGTTGATCACGGTAGATAAACGGTGTGCAATGATCAATGTGGTGGTTTTGGTCATCAGTGAATCTAACGCTTGTTTGACGTATTTTTCACTGCTTGCATCTAATGCGCTGGTTGCTTCGTCTAATAATAGAATAGGGCGCTTGGCTAAGATGGCTCTAGCAATGGCGATGCGCTGTTTTTGACCACCTGAAAGTTTAACGCCACGCTCGCCTAATTGAGTTTCATAACCGTCTACAAAATCCAAAATAAACTCATGTGCGAAGGCAAGTTTTGCCGCTTCAATTACCTCTTCTTTAGTGGCCTTGGTGTTAGACAAACGAATGTTATCTAGTACCGTGGTGGCAAATATAACCGCATCTTGTGGTACCAGCGCAAATTGGCGGCGGATATCGTAGGTGCTGATACTCTTTTGCGCCGTATCACCAATTAAAATTTCACCATAATCGATATCGTAGAAGCGCATAAGTAAATCAAACAACGTCGATTTACCAGCACCACTGTGGCCCACAATCGCCACTTTTTGGCCGGGCATGACACTAAATGATACTTCCTGAATAATTTGTTTTTCAGGCACGCTAGGGTAGCTAAATCCGATGTTATGCAGGGTTAATATAGCTTTTTTAGCATCAACTAGTGCTTGCTCGTTAACTCTAAAACCTTTGATATTGACATTGAGCGCTTGCTTTTCAATGTGTTCAAATGGCGCTAAAGTAGCGTCCGGAAAAGTTGCCCCAATGGGAATATCAGATGACGTATTCATCAACTCAACGATACGCTCACTGGCACCTGCCGCTTTTTGCAGATCACCAATTACTTCACTGATGGTGGCAATAGAGGCCCCTGCGAGTACGGCATAGAAAACAAAGGCAGTCAGTTCACCAGGCGTAATAGCACCAGATATAACATCTAATGCACCAACCCAAGCAACAATAAATATAGAACTTAAGCTGATAAACATGATCATAGCAATTAGAAGGGCGCGATAATGGATGCGCCTTGAAGCACTTTGCATTATTTGTTCTGCGCTGGCATCAAAACTCTCCACGCTTTGGTCTTCGTGATTGTATGATTGTAATGTATGGATTTCGTGTAGGCTTTCGTCAATTAATGTGCCCATATTGGCGACATCGTCTTGGCTTACTTTGGCAAAATACCTGACTTTTTTGCCAAGTAATTTTATCGGTAATAAAATGATAGGCACGGCAATAAACACATACAGGGTCAATGTGGTGCTGGTGATCGCCATTAAAACGAGTGCACCAATAAACATAACAAATGAGCGCAGTGCCATTGAAACACCAGTGCCAACCACCGATTGCAGTAGCGTCGTATCACTGGTAAAGCGAGATATGACTTCACCTGTGCGAGATTCGGCAAAAAAGTTTGGCGACAAGGTGACTAAATGAGAAAACAAGGCTTTGCGAATATCTGCACATACTCTTTCACCTAGCCAAACCATCAGATAAAATCGGCAGTAGGTGGCAATACTGCCAATGAAGGCGATGACTAACACCAGTAAAAGCGAACTGAGCAGCATCGACTCATCACCCGCAACGAAGCCTTGATCAACAACTACCTTGATGCCTTGGCCTAAAACTAACCAAGACATGGCACCGACAACCAGTGCTATTAATGCAAAAACAACTTTGCTCGTGTATGGACGTAAATGTGAAAATAGCCATGAGAGTATTGAAGTACTGCTGTTCAATGAAGGGCCTTTTGGGGTTGATTAAGTCGTATTATAACGTGTTTATTAATACTCTTTATCTCTATATTGGGTCAAATTTGTTATTTTCACTCTTCTCATCAAGGTTAATAAAAGCAAAATATTGATTAACCAAATTACACCGCCACCTAAACTAGTCGCATTTACGGGTGTTGGCACTGCCAAAGTTGTGGGTGCTGGCGCTTCAACAGTCACGCTAACACTCATTGACGTTGCAACTTTGTACCCGATGTTTGTGCTCAAGCAAACGTCATGCTCTGACCCTCAGGATCAGCTGCCGAGGCTGTTAATGTGATTGATTGACGGGTGTTCACATTCAAACTACTTTCAGTATTTACTTGCGGCGCCTGATTTGAGTCATCATCACGAATAGTTACGGCAACGCATTTTCTAAGCGAATAAACAGTGACTCAAGCGCTTCACCATCGCCGTCATTCCAAGTCAGTGTGCCACTCTCTGGGGCTAAAAAATCATTGCCGCTGGCTGCGCCACGCATGATTTTATAATCAACGGAAACCGCTTTGTTGCCTGAGCGTATGACGGATATGTTAACAACGCCGCCTTCTGTTGCTTCATACAACGCAGATGAGAAGTTAATATCGTCTCTTGTGGCGCTGTTAGTCTCACCTTTTAAAATATACACACCGCCTTGTATATCACTGGCCAATATAATGCCTGAGGGCAGATAAGGATACACACCCCAAACGCCGTTAAATGAAGCATTGGTAGACGATGGGAAAGTATCCAAATAACCAAGTTCAGAGCGCCAACATTACGCAATATCATGCTGACGGCTCCCTTTATGCATGACGGTTCAGTGGCGACAATGTCAGAGGTAATCGATATTTATGCGGACGGTGGAAGGGGCGATGGGGTTAACAATCCACTTAAGAGCCCGTTTGTGCAAGGCTTTGATATTACAGATGAAGAAAAACAGGAGTTGTTGAACTTTTTAGAGAGTTTGACGGACTATTCGTTTATAGGTCAGTAGCTTAGTAAGTTAGCAGGTCAGTAGGATAGTAACTTACCAAGTCAGTAGCTGAGTAGGCTAGCCGCCAACAATAATTATTGCGCTTGTATATGGCAATATAGATATCCCAGATTGGGTTACAAATTCTCTAATCTGTATGTTATCAGATTCCCACATAAGCACTTTGGTAGATGACATAAAGCCAAATGGGAGTGGCATCTCATGGGTTTCAAAAGACAAATTTACGGCTATAAATACCCTAGTTTTTTTGTAAATGCGGCTAAAAGCCAAGAGCTTCTTTTCGTTATCCGCTGCATAAATCTCTGTGCGACCCTCATGAAAAGCCGGGTACATTTGCGCTAGTTTGGACAGCGACTGCAAATACTCTGTATATTCTGAATTATTTTCAATATGCTGTTGGTCATTCTCACTCAAAAACACATCGCCATAAAAGCCAAATTGATGTGCCCAAAAAAGATGTATTTTCTTCTCTAATAAATCGATCTTTGCAGGAACTTACTTTAATGCTTTTGCATTGTGCAACAATGCTATTGAATCATTGGTGAAAGTGTAAGGCAGATTTGGTTGTGCTTGGTTTGCTAACTCGGTAGTTAATGCAGCACCAGGATCAGCCACCAATGCTTGCAATTGCTCTGCAAACTCAACCGTGCTTTGATTATTGTTAGAATTTAAGAAAAACGATTCTGCATTTTTATACCAAGGCTCAATATTGTCCTTATGCAAAGTGGCGTTAGTATCAGGTGTTTGAACAGGCAGGCAAGCAGCAAGGAGCAATACGCTAAGTAACACAGAAACCATGAGTCGCAATTATTTACTTCCTTATTTGTGTAGCCCGGTTGACTCTCTCTGATCAGGATAGCAGATCAACCATCTTGAATTACCTAAACGTCTTCCAATTAATATTCGTCGACAGCAACAATTCTCGCAAACTTAACGCTCTTGGTGTCGCCTTGCCTTTGCTATTCCATTTATGCCCGCTGCAAGCTGCACTTAAAATGGCTTTACTAGGTTTCACTAAGCGATGGCTCACATGAGTTTTTGCGTCTTCGAGCGATGCGCCGTTCAAGGCAAACCAGGCAAATTTATTGGTATGTAATTTGTCTACTGGGCTGGTAAACATATCAATTGAATCGAGCTCAATATGCTCATTGCCATAATTATTCACGTAAACGCAAACCACCCCGCCATGATAATGATGTTGCTTAAACCAAGTTTCTGCTTTGGCTATTTGTTCTTCACTGGCGACAAGTCTAGCGGCGGGGCATTTGTTAGCTTGTTTCGACTTCCAAGTGCCATTGTGAACATCGACATCGATTGGTGTGGGTTCGTTAATTAGAAATTCGGCGGCATTTTTAATATGATAAGACAAACCACTGAGTTTTCGTTTCAGTAGGATAGGGTCTTTAATATTGCAAGTAGCAAGACTCAGCAGTTCTCTTTCATACAAGGCATTGCATAACTCGGCTACGTTGGGGAATTGCTCTGCTAAGTTAAATATGTTGGTTTGATCGTTTTGCTGGTCGCTCATCACTTACTTTACTTAATTAAAATGCTAAAAAAACGAAACCGCATCTTAAACCATAAAGATACGGCTTTCATTAATTACTCTAATTTTATTGGCAAATAGCCCTTAAAACTGGCCTTTTCGGCCTGCATTTAATGTAAAAGTCGATTATTGGCCTTTAATTTCAGAGCGTCCATTGTAAGGTGCTGGTGTGCCTTGCTCCGCCAATTCCGCTTCAATGCGAAGCAATTGGTTATACTTAGCAACGCGGTCAGAACGACAAAGTGAGCCGGTCTTTATTTGGCCAGCAGCTGTTCCTACAGCTAGGTCGGCAATCGTCGCGTCTTCTGTTTCGCCTGAACGGTGAGAAATAACCGCAGTAAAACCGGCCTCTTGAGCCATTTTAATTGCGTTTAATGTTTCAGTTAATGAACCGATTTGATTAAACTTAATCAAAATAGAGTTAGCCACACCGTTTTCAATTCCGCGCGATAATATCTTAGTATTAGTAACAAACAAGTCGTCGCCTACGAGTTGTATTTTGTCGCCAAGAATTTTAGTTTGATATGCCCAACCATCCCAATCGCTTTCGTCTAAGCCATCTTCAATAGATAGGATAGGGTACTCTGCAGCCAGGTTAGCAAGGTAATCACTGAAGCCATTTGAATCAAAAGATTTACCTTCGCCACTCAACACATACTGGCCGTCTTTGTAGAATTCTGAGGCTGCGCAATCGAGCGCTAAGGTAACGTCAACACCCATTTTGTAGCCCGCATTCTCAACAGCTTGTACGATAACCGACAGTGCTTCGGCATTCGATGTTAAGTTTGGCGCGAAGCCTCCTTCGTCTCCCACGGCAGTACTCAAGCCTTTCGCTGATAATACTTTTTTCAAGCTATGAAAAATTTCAGCGCCGGTACGCAATGCTTCGGCAAATGAGGTTGCGCCAATCGGCTGAACCATAAATTCTTGAATATCGACGTTGTTGTCTGCATGCTCTCCACCATTGATGATATTCATCATTGGCAAAGGCATTGAGTAACAACCTGGAGTACCGTTCAAGTTAGCGATATGCGCATATAACGGTAGCTTTTGGCTAATTGCCTCCGCTTTTGCAACCGCAAGTGACACTGCTAAAATTGCATTCGCACCCAGTACTTCTTTATTTTCAGTGGCGTCCAAATCAATCATCAGCTGATCGACGCTAGCTTGAGCTGCCGCATCTTTACCCAATAATGCGGGCGCAATTTTATCGTTAATTGCGGCTACGGCTTTTAGTACGCCTTTACCTAAATAACGAGCCTTATCGCCATCACGTAATTCTAACGCTTCTCTTGAACCTGTTGATGCCCCGGAGGGCGCACAAGCACGACCCATAGCGCCACAGTTCAAATAAACATCGGCTTCAACGGTCGGATTACCACGTGAATCCAAAATTTCGCGACCTATAATACGAGAAATATTCGCCATTTTTGTTCCTTTAATTTGTTGTTTATTCTCTATTTGTTCTTAGCGTATACACCTGCCGCTGCTACAAACCCGGTAAATAATGGGTGTCCATCGCGCGGCGTTGAGTTGAACTCAGGGTGAAATTGGCTTGCTACGAACCAAGGGTGATCTTCAATTTCGATAACTTCAACCAAGGCTTTGTCATTCGATAATCCACTTACTTTTAAGCCCGCTTTTTCAATTTCGGGGCGTAAGTTATTATTTACTTCATAACGGTGACGATGGCGTTCATAAATTTCAGTTCTGCCATACATCTTTTCAACTTTAGTGCCTTTTTCTAAGTGACAAAGTTGACTGCCCAGACGCATAGTACCACCTAAATCGGTTGTAACATCTCGGACTTCTTTGCTGCCATCAGCGTCTAGCCATTCAGTAATGAGGCCAACAACGGGGAATGGCGTTTCTGACTTGAATTCTGTGCTGTTGGCGTTTTCCATACCGGCAACGTTTCTAGCAAACTCGATGTACGCAACCTGCATGCCTAAACAAATACCTAAATACGGAACGTCGTTTTCACGAGCGTATTTTGCAGCGGCTATTTTACCTTCAATACCGCGCGCACCAAAGCCACCAGGAACTAGAATTGCGTCAAGTTCATGCAGTAGATGGATGCCCTTACTTTCGATATCTTGCGAGTCAATGTACTTAATATTAACGGTTAATCTATTTTTCAAACCAGCATGCTTTAATGCTTCATTGACTGATTTATAAGCATCCGGCAATTCAACATATTTGCCGACCATACCAATATTAACTTCGCCAGTGGGGTTTGATTCTGCATACAGTACTTGTTCCCATTCAGCTAAATCAGCTTCCGGACAATCATAACCAAACCGCTTGACAACGATTTCGTCCATGCCTTGTGCTTTAAGTGCGGCAGGTATTTTGTATATGCTACTAGCGTCGCGAAGTGAAATAACCGCTTTTTCGTTTACGTTGGTAAATAAGGCAATTTTTGCACGTTCGTTATTTGGCAATGGTACCTCTGAACGACACACTAATATGTCTGGCATAATACCGACAGAGCGTAATTCTTTTACGGAATGCTGAGTTGGTTTTGTTTTGGTTTCGCCTGAGGCCGCGAGATAAGGCACTAAAGTAAGGTGCATAAACATGGAGTGGTCACGACCCACTTCGGTGCCTAACTGGCGAATAGCTTCGATAAAAGGTTGTGATTCGATATCACCTACTGTGCCGCCAATTTCAACAATAGCGATGTCATTACCTTCAGCGCCCGCAATAATACGGCGTTTAATTTCATTAGTGATATGCGGAATAACTTGGATGGTTGCGCCTAAGTAGTCGCCACGTCGTTCACGCTTAATCACTTCTTCGTAAACGCGACCGGTTGTAAAGTTGTTACGGCTGGTCATACGGGTGCGAATAAAGCGCTCATAATGGCCTAAATCTAAATCTGTTTCTGCACCATCGTCGGTAACAAATACTTCACCGTGTTGAATTGGGCTCATCGTGCCGGGGTCAACATTTATGTAAGGGTCGAGTTTGAGCATGGTGACCTTTAGGCCGCGAGCTTCAAGAATGGCGGCTAAGGATGCTGCTGCAATACCTTTACCTAGTGATGAAACAACGCCACCGGTGACGAAAATATAATTTATCATGCAAAACCTAGGGTACTTGGGTTGAACGGAATTTATTAACAATCCGTTTTGTATAAGTTGTTTTTCGGACCACAGACGAGGCGAAATAGAGCTTTACTGATATTCATTTTTAACTAAATATTAGCTTATATCGAAGGCCAGATCATGAATCCTTAAGCACATTGAAGGCGCGCTTTGATGGGAGGATAGTATACTAAAAAACTAGCCTTATAGTAAATGAAAAATGTGTGAGAATAGCGAAAAAGGGCTTGATGAGGGTTTCAAATACCGTGGAATAGCCATAAAGAGGCGCCGATAAAGCGACTTAAGCCGGATCCGGTTTAAGAACATTGAACAGGCATAAATAAGTTAGTCGAGTTATATTGCGATGTCGACGACCAGTGTCCTGGGCTTTCATATTTCGCATTACTGCGATTTCAAAAATAATTAGCTTGGTCATGTCTTTACTATATTTAAAAAAGAATGCCCCGATTTGCTCAGTTACACAAGATTTAATGGCTAAATTGTATGGGGGCAAAGGCTATTTGAGTAAGGCGCTGGCGACAAATTTATTCGACAAGGGTGTTGTTCTAATAACAACCGTTCCTAAAAATATGAAGGCTAAAGCCATTTCTTTATGGGGCAGCGCAATGCTCTCGAACAGTTTATTATTGAAATAATAAATGATCAATTGAAGAACATTTCGTACATATATAGTGCTTCAGCCATCCCAGGATGAAACTCTTTATGCTCAATCTCCTGAGTCGATTAGTGGCTGATGGCTTAAATTAAACGAAACCAAGCCTAAATTTCACCGACGCATAGCGCAGCGTAATAACGGTGTGTAAATCGACACAAGACATCTGTAACTAACCTTTCTTGACGTCCTAGTATTTAAAATACGTTGGATATTTGTCCTGTGACTTAATTCACGGTGATACTTCGATATTTATATAACATTTGAGCATAGCTGATCTATGCATTGGTATTTGAAGGCATTGACATATTGTATTCTAATAACTCTACGGTTTTCAGAAAATTGTCAGAATTTAGGTTAAAAAATTATTACTGTTGAGAGGAACCGTGAATCCACAATATAAAAATAATATAGATTATGAGGGGATATGATGAAAACACAACAACATACTCAAAACTGGCTAATTAAACAGAGAAAAACGTGGAGCTCAGCTGCGATCTTATTAATGTTTGCTCCGCTAGTTGCACTGACCAGTCAATCATTACAAGCTGCCGAATTAGCAACAGACGAAGCTGAGTTATTAGTAGAGAAAATCGTCGTCACTGGCTCTAGACTTAAATCGGGCAACCAAATATCAAAAGCGCCTATTAAAACGATCGACGAAGTGTCGTTTGCTTTGACGGGCAACCTTTCAGTTTCAGACGCAATCAATGAGTTACCTCAATTAGGCGAAAGTTTTGGTTCACAAAGCCAAAGCATCAGTTCTCTTAATGATGGTTTCAATACGGGGATATCACTGGTCAATTTGCGAAACCTTGGCAGTAAGAGAACCTTAGTTCTAGTGAACGGTCGGCGCCATGTTGGTGGAGCGCCAGGTACGTCTTCTGTCGATCTCAATGCAATACCAGCAGGAATGATTGAGCAGATTGATGTAGTGACTGGCGCGGCTAGTGCTGTGTATGGAGCAGATGCCGTTTCAGGTGTAGTTAATATTATTCTCAAAAAAAATTATGACGGATTCAATATTAGTAGCCGATATGGTCAAGCTACAGCGCAAGGAGATGGCGAAGAAAAATCTACATCGATAACGTTTGGACACACTCTAGAAGACGATAAAGGATCATTTTTAGTTTCTGCCGAGTTTTCTACTTCGGAAGCCATTTTCGCAAGCGATCGTAGCTTCGGTGAATTTGACGGTTGTAAGTTTACTGTTGATACTAGCTGCGGTTCCAGTGCTATCGCTGGTGGCCGGCTGCGTAAAATTGGTATAGCTGGTGATTATACTTTTGATGATCAAGGCGATCCATTGCTATGGGATGGTTCTCGCTATAATCGTTTGCCTAATCGAAATATGCAGATACCTATTGAGAATAAAATATTTTCCAGTGTATTCAATTACAATTTATTTGAATCAAACTATAGTAGTGCCAATCTTATTGTTGAGGCGTCCTTCTCAGATTCTAAATCTTCTGTACAGATGGAGCCTCAGTTTTTCTGGTTTCGCAGAACTGAGCCACAATATACCGCAGGTTTTAACCAACAACTAATACCGGTTGATAACCCTTATATGCTAAGTGCGATAGATAATATTGAAACATTAACCGGAGAAACGGCAAGCTTAAACCCTAGTGGTATTGAACTCCTGAGGAGAATAACTGAGTTAGGTGTACGTACATCTAGAAGCGATCGTGACAACCATCGTTTTTTGGTCGGCTTAGAAGGATATATTTTAGAAGATTGGTCTTATGAAATGTATTTTCAGCAAGGTCGAGTTACATCGAGTCAAACTGACGATAATACATTAGATAAAAAGCGATTCTTTGCAGGATTAAATGTTGATGATAATGGCACCCCAGACATTCTAAATGATGACACTTGTCGAGATGCTGCTTTTGCTGCTTTGGGTTGTACCCCTGTAAATTTATTCGGAACAACCTCAATTTCAAGAGATTTCTTAGACTACTCGCTTATCGACGTGGTCAGTCAAAGCGAATCTCAACAAAATGTTTATTCTGCGTTCGTCTCTGGTGAACCATTTGAATTATCTGCTGGTTATGTCGGTCTAGTACTCGGCGTAGAGTACAGAGATGAATCAAGCTTTGTTATTGCTGATGAGGCCTTGCAAGATGGAACTGCATCTACTCGGGCATTACAATCTATTAATGGTGATTATAATGTTTTTGATATATTCGCCGAAACTAACATTCCAGTATTAGTTGACTTTGGTATTATCGATTCATTTGATGTTGGTGCAGCTATACGTTTTAGTGACTATAGTACCGTTGGCCGCGAAGTATCGTGGAGCGTTAAAGGAGATATGTTGCTTAGCGAGACTATCCGCTTGCGCGCTACCTATGGCACTGCTGTACGCGCACCTAATATCAACGAACTATTTTCTCCGGTGCAAAGTGGAAATACCAATATCATTGATCCTTGTGATACAGATGGTGGCGAATTAGTACTTGACGAATTTACCGCAAGCAGCTGTGCACAGGTAATTGGAGGTGGATCTGTCAATTTTGACCAGACACAAATTCAAGGGCAAACAGTAAGGGGACAAACTGGAGGAAATGATTTACTCGCTTCAGAAGAGGCAGATACATTTAGTGTTGGTGTTGTCTTGACCCCAATAGATAGTTTGTATGTGTCTTTAGATTATTACAATATTGAACTTGATAACGCGATCAGCACTTTTGGGCTTCAGGATATTGTTAACCAATGCATTATCGGTGGCGTTACGGA
>Ga0307978_1001528_pt1 | contig 17148 bp, 17 predicted proteins | sample OrgLakmetage1056_FD_203151 | JGI IMG/M metagenome (GOLD analysis project Ga0307978, IMG submission 203151) | Saline water microbial communities from Organic Lake, Antarctica - #1056 | ecosystem: Environmental > Aquatic > Non-marine Saline and Alkaline > Saline | place: Antarctica: Organic Lake...
ACGCCGTTCTCGCATTCATGCGCGAAACCATCCCGCATGAATGGACGAAATTCCGCGACAAGGTGTCAGACAACTTCCGCGTCATAACCCACGGGAACTTTCGGATTTTGGAGTAGCGGCGGTATAGATCAATCCGACAATGAATGCGGTCCCACTTCACACGGTCCAGAAACGGATGGGGCATGCGCAGCTCAGAACCACCGCGATTTATACCGATGCGGTCGGGAAAGAAGAACAGGATATTGCAGCAAGGATGTGGGGGGTAGGGGGATGGACCTGACGCGGATCGATGCTGCCAGCAATGCGCGCGGGTTCTACCGGATGGAAATCGTGTGGGGGCTATTTGGCGATTGGTCGGTTATGCGGGAATGGGGCCGCATTGGACAGTCTGGATAGGTCAGGATCGAATGGTTTGAAACAGAGGCGGCCGCGAAGCGCGCTCGGTTTGATATGCACATGCAGAAAGCGAAGCGCGATTATGAATAGCCTGATGCGAGTAGCGGCTTTTGTCCAAGGGTTCTGGCCCTGCCAAGGGCCTGATTTCCAGTGCGGCAAAGGACAGGGTCAGAAATCACCCGTTTTAACCGTCTGCTGAGTGTCCGCTGTGCGGAAAAAGTGTGAATTTGCTGCGGCTGCGCGAAGGGTCGCTTTCAGCACGATTATGACCTGGAGGTCTACAAGTGGCGACATTTGGTGGAAAGCTACTTCGCAAAGATTAAAGAGTTCAGAGGTATAGCCATAAGATACGACAAGAGAGAGTACATCGCAGCGTCAGCGGTACCTCCACCTTAAGCACAAATCCCGGTCCGCTCGATGCAAAGAATGGAGCCAGATACATAGAGATCTGCGATAACAGATGTTCGATTACGATCCTTTTTTATGCATGTATTCTATGCATGCATTAATATTAATCATTTTCTATCGCTCTCAACGCATCAGAGGTGCGTTGGGCTTCCCGAAGCCTGAAGCTCGCCTTTTAGTGAATTGATGGCGCAGAGACGTGATCGTCACGGCTAGCGCGTCGTCATTTTGACAAAGGGGCAATTCATGACTTTCTATAACAAAACGATATGCGCTGCAGTCGGAGCCATCGCGCTCTCGATCATGGCTCAAGGTGCGCATGCTCAGAACCGCGCTGATGTTCTGATTGCATTAGGCGAACAAGGACCAAACTCGCTCGACACGCTTACACCCATCTCTAATGATTATACCCGTCTGATTGCGTGGAACGTATACGACCGGCTTGTCGGTCATGGTACGATGACGCTGGAAAACGGATCGGTAGTCTATGACAAAGACAACATCATTCCCGAGCTGGCTACTAGTTGGGAGGTGTCCGAGGACGGCACCGAAATGATATTCCAGCTTCGTCAGGATGCCACATTCCACGACGGCAGGCCGGTCGAAGCGAAGGATGTGAAATGGTCGTTCGACCGCGCCGTAAATGCAGGAGGCTTTCCGCTGATCCAGATGGGGGCTGGCTCACTTACTGATCCGGCACAGTTTGAGGCCATTGACACCCACACTTTCAAAATAACAGTGCCAGACGGCAACAAGCTAGCCCTGCCGGATCTCGCTGTGCCCATTCCGATCGTTTACAACATGGAACTCGCGCTCGAACACGCAACTGAAGAAGATCCCTGGGCAAACGAGTGGCTCAGGAACAACACGGCCGGTGGTGGCGCCTATCAAGTTACACGCTGGAATCCCGGCAACGAAATCGTATTTACTCGGTTTGATGACTGGAAGAATGGCCCCCTGCCGGCGATGGAAACCGTGGTTTACCGTCAGGTTTCGTCCGCTGGAACCCGCCGCGCTCTTCTGGAAAGGGGTGATGCAGACATCTCGATCGACCTTCCGCCACGTGATTTTGCCGAACTGGGCGAGACTGATGACATCAAGGTCGTCGGTGTCCCCAAGCAGAGCGCGCTCGTCTACCTCGAATTGAACACCACTATCCCACCGCTGGACAATCCGCTGGTGCGGGAGGCAATTGCATATGCCATTCCGTATGAGGCGATCATGGATGATGCCTTCCATGGACGTGGCATCCCGATGTTTGGCGCCCCTGCTGATGAACCCTTTGCACCCACTTGGCCAGTGCCGAGCCGCTATAATACGGATCTTGAAAAAGCCAAGGCTCTGCTGACCGAAGCAGGTTTCCCTGACGGATTTGAGAGCGAACTTTTCCTTGACCTGTCAAAAGCCACGGCTAACGAGCCCGCCGCTTTGTTGATCCAAGAGAACTTAGAAAGGATCGGCATCACCGCAACGGTGGAAAAAGTGCCTGGCGCCAACTGGTTTTCGAAACTTCTCGAAAAATCCATGCCCATGGTTCTGACAAGCTTTCACGCTTGGCTCGACTACCCGGAGTACCACTTCTACTGGACCTATCACGGGGGTAACAATTCCGTCTTCAACGCAGCCAACTATGTCTCCGAACCTCTGGACACTCTCATCGACAAGGCCCGTTTCGAGACCGACAGCGCAGCCTATGAACAGCAGATCGTCGAAATGATCGAGATTGCCATGGAAGACCTACCTAAAATTCCGATTGTGCAGGATTTCACAGATGTTGCCATGCAGCCCAATGTCGATGGATACGCTTACTGGTTCCACTCTCTGCTCGACTTCCGTTCGATCACTAAGGACTGAGGCGCACAATATGAGCATCCACGTTCCAGGCCTTTATCCTTGGCCCTTCGACGGCGATCTGCGCCCCGAAAACACAGCGCTGATCGTAATCGACATGCAAGTCGATTTCTGCGGCGAAGGGGGATGGGTTCATTCCCTCGGCGTAGATGTCGCCAACACGCGGCGGGCAATAAAACCCATTGCCCGCCTGCTCGAAACCTTGCGCCCTCTTGGCTATTTTATCATCCACACACGCGAGGGACACCGTCCTGACCTGTCAGACCTTCCAGCCAATAAAGCGTGGCGATCTGCGCAGCAGACCGGCAAAGGGATCGGTGCGAAGGGGCCGCTAGGACGGTTCCTGGTCCGGGGTGAACCCAACTGGGACATCGTGCCAGAGCTTGCCCCTGCTGAGGGCGAGATCATCATCGATAAATCCGGTAAGGGCTCATTTCATGGGACCGACCTTGAGGCGATCCTACGGCTGAAGGGTATTCGAAACCTGATCCTGACGGGAGTGACCACTGACTGCTGCGTGCAGTCCACGCTGCGCGATGCAAATGACCGAGGGTTCGAATGCATTCTACTGGAAGACTGCTGCGGCGCCGGAACGCAGGACCATCATGATCGCCAGATCGAAATTTTCCGCATCATGGATGGGCTCTATGGCTCTGTCGCGATGTCCGATGATTTAATCAGCGCCCTAGAGGTAACGTCATGACGACCAGACCCTGTACATTTCCTCAGATCGCTTCACGCCCTTACAACTGGCCATTCGATGGGCAGTTTTCACCTAACGATACTGCTCTGATAATTATTGATATGCAGATAGATTTCTGTGGGCAAGACGGATGGTGCGCGCAGTGTCAGGGCGATCCGATGCCGATGGCTGCCGTGATCGAACCCACCCGACGCTTGCTTGAGGCCATGCGGGCTGCCGGTTTCTGGGTTGTCCACACCCGAGAAGGGCACCGCGAGGATTTGTCAGACCTGGCCGAGAACAAGCGTTGGAGATCGGCACGGTTCAATGCTGAAATCGGCACGCTCGGCCCCTGCGGACGGATGCTGACGCGCGGCGCGCCGGGATGGGAAATAGTTCCCGAACTCACCCCGCTCGAGGGAGAGCCGGTGGTGGACAAGCCCGGCAAGGGATCTTTTTATGCTACGGATCTTGAACATATCTTGCGCACCCGGGGCATCCGTAATCTGATTTTTGCTGGCGTTACAACGGACTGCTGCGTACACACGACAATGCGGGACGCGAATGATCGCGGGTTTGAATGCATGCTGATCGAGGACTGCTGTGCCGCTACGCTGCCCCACAACCATGCTTCGATCATGTCCTTCACGCAGATGGGTCATGGTATATTTGGGACAGTCGCTCATTCAGACGCCCTGATTGCAGCAATATCATGATCCGTCTCATCCTCCGGCGCCTTGCAGCGGCGGTCCCCTCGTTGCTTGGCGTGATAGTAGTGACCTTCGTGATCTCACACACCCTGCCCGGTGACCCGGCGGCCTTTTTCGCGGGACCGTCCGCCACACCTGAGAGTATCGCTGCCACCAGGGCCGAATTGGGCCTCGATCGCCCCCTGCCGATCCAGTTCGCAGATTATACCTTCGACCTGCTTCAGGGTGATCTCGGACAGTCCTTCACGTCAGGACAACCCGTCCTTGACGATCTGCTGCGGCGGCTGCCCGCCTCTCTCGAACTAACACTCTTTGCTCTGTTGTTTGCTGTCATCGTTGCGCTTCCGCTGGGTTTGCTGGCGGCGGCAAACCCGGGAAGCTGGGTTGACCACATCTGCCGGGGCACTGTTACTGCGGCGGCGGCTTTTCCGTCATTCTTCGTCGGGTTGCTGCTAATCTTCGTCTTTTACTACTCATTCAATATCGCGCCCTCGCCGGTGGGTCGGCTTGAGATTTTCTTTGCTACCCCGCCCAAGATCACCGGGTTTTACACCATAGACGCGCTGATTGCCGGGGATATCCATGTGGCCCGGGCCGCCTTTGGTCAACTGATCCTCCCAGCTGTTTCGCTGGGTCTCTTTGCACTGGCGCCGCTGGCGCGCATGACACGGGCCTCAATGCTTGGGGTTCTGGGGTCTGAGTTCATCACCACGGCACGGGCCGAGGGGTTGTCGTCTTGGACGATCCTCGTCACCTACGGCTTCCGAAACGCATTGCTCCCGCTGGTCAACGTACTGGGGATGATCTTCTCCTTTCTGTTGGGCGCGAACGTGTTGATTGAACAGGTTTTCGGCTGGCCCGGCGTCGGTTCTTATGCCGTCGAGGCCGTTTTGGTGTCTGATTATGCCGCAATTCAGGGTTTCGTCGTGATGATGGCGTTTCTCTATATTCTACTCAACCTTGCGATGGATATTCTGAACACTGTTGTCGATCCGAGGGTGCGCTATGACTCGTGACATCACCCCCCTGTCCGGCGCCGCCGATGCGCCCGAAGCCACAAGAAAAAGCAGCACGACCAACAGAACGGCCTTTGGTCAGTTCCGCGCCAACCTGGTACATGTGCTGCGGACAAACCTGCTGACCGGCTTTGCCGCGCTGATTTTCGTGATGCTGCTGCTTGCGGCTTTGCTAGGTCCAAGTATCGCCCCCTATGATCCTCTTGCCACCTCATCAAACACACTGAGCCCGCCTAGTTGGTCCCATTGGTTCGGCACCGATCACCTTGGGCGGGATGTGCTATCGCGGGTGATCGTGGCAACCCGAGTGGATCTGGGAATTGCCGTTTCGGCAGTCGCAATCTCCTTTATGATCGGTCTGACTCTTGGGTCTGCAGCAGGATACTTCGGCGGCTGGACAGACCGGCTGACCGGCCGGTTTGTCGACACGATCATGGCCTTTCCACTCTTTGTTCTGGCGATGGCAATCGTTGCGGCGCTTGGCAACACGATCTGGAACATCGTGCTGGCCACGGCGATCATCAACTTGCCCTTCTACATCCGTTTCGCGCGCGCCGAGGTGAACATGCGCCGCGACGCTGGCTATGTGGAGGCTGCTCGCTTGGGTGGCAATTCGGCACCGCGAATTCTGGCCGTGCATATCGTACCAAACATCCTGCCCCCCATGATGGTGCAGGTCTCTCTGAACCTTGGATGGGCGATCCTGAATGCCGCCGGTCTATCCTTCATCGGCCTTGGGGTGCGTCCACCGACTCCTGAATGGGGCATCATGGTATCCGAGGGCGCCAACTATATTTTCTCAGGAGAATGGTGGGTTTTCTTTTTCCCCGGTGCCGCTCTGGTTCTGGCCGTCTTTTGTTTCAATCTTCTTGGCGACGGACTGCGCGACATCCTTGACCCGAAAGGACGCACATGACTCTGCCTGCTGCATCCCTCCCCGTTTCGCACGCTTCTCATCAGAATCCGACCGTCGAGCCTGCACGCGCCGAAAAGGTAGCCTTGGTCGATGTCGAGGATCTGTCGGTATCGTTTCGTACCCGCGACGGAACTGTGGCCGCACTTGACCGGGTCAGCTTTTCCGTAGCCCGGGGTCGCACACTTGGCATGGTTGGAGAAAGCGGATCTGGCAAATCGGTATCGGCCTACGCATTGATGCATCTTCTGGGTGATGCCGCCGAGGTGTCGGCCACCAAGATGACACTCGCTGGACTTGATCTGCTAACGGCCCGGCCCGACGCGATCCAGGCGCTTCGGGGAAAAACCGTTTCGATGATTTTCCAGAATGCGCGCATGGCGCTGAACCCGATCCGTCCGATCGGTCTGCAGCTGATGGATGTGCTGCGCCGTCACCGGGCAATGATCAAGGCAGACGCCCGGGAGGCCGCGATCAACGCCCTGGCCGAAGTACGCATCCCTGACCCGAAACGCCGGTTCGATGCCTATCCCTTTGAACTTTCAGGCGGAATGTGCCAACGTGTGATGATTGCACTTGCGTTCGCCAGCGACCCCGAAGTCCTGATTGCAGACGAACCCACGACCGGGCTCGACGTCACAACCCAGGCGACGATCATGGACCTGATCGCCGAAAAAGCGGCCAAGCGTGCGATGTCCACAATCCTAATCACCCACGATCTGGCGCTGGCCGCAGATCATTGTGACGATTTCGCCGTAATGCACGCGGGGCACGTTGTGGAACGTTGCACGACCGCGACAATCAAGAGCGCCCCGGTCCATCCTTATACGAGTCTTCTGGTACGCGCGACGCCCACCGCAGCCTCGTCACTGGCAGAACTAAGCTCAATTCCCGGTAACCTTCCCGATCTGCGCAGTGCTCTGCCGTCCTGTCGTTTTGCCCACCGTTGCACATTTCGTCAGCCTGTCTGTGACACACCGCTGCCGCGCGTGACGCTTTCGGATCGCCACATTGTGGCCTGTCACATGCCTTGGAAGGACGCGCCATGACCGTCGAACAGGTTCCCGCGCTTTCGGTTGAGGGGCTGGGCAAGCGATACCCCACTGCAGGAGGCATGCTTCATGCGGTAGATGATGTAGCGCTGTCTATCGCGCGTGGCAGATCTATGGGGCTTGTCGGGGAATCCGGGTGTGGGAAATCCACCCTTGTGCGCCTTGTGTCCCGGCTGATTGACCCTAGCGAGGGGTCCATAACCCTCTCGGGTGCTGAAATAGGGGATGTGCCTGCGAGACGCTTCGGCACTCGTCCCGAACGCGCCCGTATTCAGGTGGTGTTCCAAGACCCTTCGGACAGTTTGAACCCACAGTTCCGGGTCTTCGACAGCATCGCCGATCCGCTGCGCCGCCTCGGCGAGTTGAGAGGGCGCGCGGCTATTGCGGAAAAAGTCAACGCCACGGCAGCAAATGTTGGCCTGCCAGAAGAACTGCTCATGCGCTATCCGCACCAGTTGTCAGGCGGACAGAAGGCGCGGGTCGGCATTGCGCGGGCCATCGTGGTGGACCCCGAGGTTCTGATCCTTGACGAACCCACTTCGGCGCTGGATGTTTCGGTGCAGGTTGTGATCCTGCATCTTTTGGCCGACCTGCGACAGCGGCTGAACATGACATATCTCTTTGTCAGTCATGATCTGAACGTAGTCAGACTGGTGTGTGACGATGTGGCGGTCATGTACTTGGGCCGGATTGTCGAAATCGCCTCAGTGGCTCGTATATTTGAAACTCCGTCCCACCCCTACACTCGCGCACTGCTGAGCGCGATACCCGGCGGTCCCATTGCCGAACGTATCCGCCTGCAGGGCGAACCCCGCAGCCCTATCGACCCAGACCCGAATGCCTGCCGTTTTCTGGGGCGGTGCCCCAAAGGTGCAGACTTGTGCGGCCAGAAAGGGCCCCACCTGACAGAGGTCGCCCCTGGTCAGCGGGTCGCCTGCCACTTCCCTACTATTTGAGGAGAAAACTATGCCACTGAGTCAAACTGAATATGGCGCTCTGGACGCCGCCACTATCGCCCTTGGGGTCAAGGACGGCAGCTTTTCGGCCCGCGAGGTGACTGAGGCCGCGCTGGAGCGAATGGGTCTAACCGAACCCCATATTCATGCCTTCTGCACACCTGCTCCGGACCTTGCCCGGCGCACCGCTGATGCAATCGACGCCGCCCGCGCCCGTGGAGAAGATCTCGGTCCGCTGGCGGGGGTGCCCGTGGGCATCAAGGACCTAGTCGCAACCAAGGATCTGGTGACGGCTATGGGATCAAAAATTTATGAAACGTTCACTCCTGATGAAGACGACATCGTGGTGGAGCGTCTGAAAGCTGCGGGGGCAGTTATCGTTGGCAAGACGAATGTTCCCGAATTTGGTTACTCAGGGGTTGGTCACAACCCGGTATTCCCCACGACGCGCAACCCTTGGGACCTAGCGATGACACCTGGCGGTTCGTCCGCCGGATCTGGGGCGTCGGTGGCCGCAGGCGTAACGCCCTTTGCCATAGCATCGGACGGGGGTGGGTCGATCCGTATTCCAGCCGCGCATTGCGGGTTGTTCGGTATGAAGGCGTCGATGGGACGTGTACCACTTTACCCTGGCTGCCGGGATTCACGTCTGCCCGGCGTGTCAAGCTGGGAGACCCTGGAGCATATAGGCCCGGTGTCGCGCAGCGTAGCTGACGCAGCGCTAATGCTGTCTGTTATCTCGGGGCCTGATATGCGCGACCGCCACACGATACCGCAGGATTTCGACTGGATGGAGACACTGAGCGGCAATCTGAAAGGATTACGCGTCGCATGGTCCGAAGACTTGGGATATATGGCCGTGGATCCTGAGGTGCGTAAAATCGCCAGCGCTGCGGCCCAGATCTTCGAGACAGACCTTGGCTGCACCTTGACTGCCGCCGATCCAGGGTGGGACGATCCTTTCGCCAGCTTCTGGGGGCTTGTTGCCGCCGACAGCGATCTGGCGGGAATGCGCGCCTGGCTGCCCGAACATGCTCATGAAATATCGCCCCATCTTGTCGGCTTTCTAAGAACCCCTTTTACCGCAGAGGATCTGACCAACGCCAACATGGCCCGAAAGACCCTGGTCAATCGGATGGCTTCGTTTATGCAGGGCTACGACCTGTTGCTAACGCCGACTCTGTCCGTGCCTCCCTTTCCGGTTCACATGCAAGGCCCCGAGAAAATTGAAGGACGGATGGTACCCGATACCGCGTGGCTGGGATTCACCTATCCGATGAATATGACGGGGCAGCCGGCCGCAACAGTGCCCGCCGGGTTCACCGCAACGGGCCTGCCGGTCGGGTTGCAAATCGTAGGGCGGCACCTGGACGACTCAACAGTGTTGCGCGCTGCAGCCGCTTTCGAGGCGGCGCGCCCATGGTCAGGGCGTCGCCCACCCCTTCTCGATACTGTGCTGAAGGACTGAACCCATGACACCATCAACCATCGCGGACCTTGGCGCCGCCGCCAACCTTTCTATCCCCGAAGATCGCCTGCAAGGAGTGATCGATACATTCGCTATCACCATGGCCATGGCAGCGCGGGTGATGACCGCCGACCTGCCTATTCAAAGCCTTGAAAACGCGCCTGTCTTTGACGCGTGGTGGGAGACAAAGTAATGAATATACCCGCAGCAAGTGGAACCGAAACCGTCTCCGCGATCCGTGCAGGGGAGACAACAGCAAGAGCTGTGATCGATGCCACGCTGGCGCGCATTGCCACCGAAAATCCCAGCTTGGGCGCCTTCACAGATGTTCTGGCAGACCGAGCACGCGCTAAAGCCGACACTGTTGATGCGATGCTGGCAGAGGGACACGATCCCGGACCTCTAGCTGGCGTTCCTTTTGCCGTAAAGAACCTCTTTGATGTCGCCGGGCTGACCACACGGGCGGGATCGAAGATTAACCGTGACCTTGCCCCGGCCGTGCGGGATGCTGTGCTGATCGAACGGCTTGAAGCCGCTGGCGCGATCATTGTCGGAACGCTGAACATGGGTGAATACGCCTATGATTTCACTGGCGAGAACCATCACGATGGTCCCTCGCGCAACCCCCATGACCACGAGCGTATGGCGGGAGGGTCTTCGGGCGGATCGGGCAGCGCGGTTGGTGCAGGGCTTGTGCCTCTCGCACTTGGCTCGGATACCAACGGGTCGATCCGCGTGCCCTCCTCTTTCTGCGGCATCTACGGATTGAAACCTACTTATGGCCGTCTTCCGCGCAGCGGAAGTTTTCCTTTCGTCGACAGTCTGGACCATCTCGGTCCGATGGCATGCAGCGTTGCCGACCTTGCCCTTGCCTATGACGCGATGCAGGGCTTTGATGCAGGTGACCCTGCTTGCGCTGACCGTCCCGCACAGCCCGTATCAGACCTGATCGCGGATGGGGCAGAAGGGCTGAGGATCGCAACGCTTGACGGATGGTTCCGCTGGGGCGCATGCGCGCAGGCGATGGAGGCCGTTGACGCCTGCGCCCGCGCCCTTGGCACCACGCGCACCGCCACCCTTGACGGTGCGCAAATGGCCCGCGAAGCCGCCTTTGTCATCACCACTGTGGAAGGCGCTGCGTTGCACATGAACGCGATACAGACCCGAATCGAAGATTTCGGCCCAGCTATCCGCGACAGGCTGCTGTCCGGCGCTTTGGTGCCGGCCGCAGCCTACGTCAAGGCCCAGAGGGCGCGGCGGGCCTTCCAAGTTGAGGTAGCCGCCTGCTTCGCGGAAAACGATGTCCTTCTGGCACCGGCAACGCCAATGACCGCCCCCATGCTAGGCGCTGAAACTATGGAGATCGAAGGCCAGACGGTGCCATTGAAGGCGAATATCGGGCTTTACACCCAGCCGATTTCTTTCGTTGGACTGCCAGTGGTTACAGTCCCTGTGCCGGGGGCCAGGCTGCCTATCGGCGTACAAGTGATCGCAGCACCTGGTCGCGAAGACCATGCTCTGCGCGTTGCGCACAGCCTTGCCGAAGCTGGCATCGCCGCTCTACAACCCACCGGCAAGGTCACGTGATGCAAGTCGACATTCCAGAAATCAAGGCCGAGCTTCAGGCCGCATTCGATACCTATGAACGTGCATTGGTTTCAAATGACGTCGCAGTCCTGGATGAGTTGTTCCAGAACGATCCCCGCACCATCCGGTATGGCATTGCCGAAAACCTCTACGGCTACGGCGAGATCGCTGCATTTCGAGCGGCGCGTCCGGCACAGGGGCTTACTCGTAGCCTTGAGCGGACCCAGATCACGACTTATGGCGAGGGATTCGGCATTGCCATGACACTATTCCGCCGCGCACCTGGAAAAATTGGCCGCCAGAGCCAAACCTGGGTACGAACCCTAAATGGTTGGCGTATTGTAGCTGCCCATGTCAGTCTTATCGACGAGTGAGCTTGTGTTAAAAGGCCGAGGGTGCTCTGAATGACAACTGATACATGCCTTCTTGCCGTCTGCGGCGCCCATATGGACGGACTGGCGCTGAACGATAGGCTACGCGACCGTAGCGCAAATCTTGTCGAGCGGACCTCTACCAGTAATGCCTACCGGCTGTACGCCATCACCGACCTTACGCCACCGCGTCCCGGATTGATCCGCGTCGAGCCTGGAGCAGGCGCGCCTATCGAGGTGGAGCTGTGGCAACTTTCGGCCAGTGCGCTAGGGAAGATCGCCGCCGAGATCGACCTGCCTCTGGCCATCGGCACACTAACTCTTGAAGATGGACGCCGGGTGACCGGATTTGTCTGCGAGGGTATCGCCGCAACGAAGGCTACCGACATCACACATCTGGGCGGCTGGCGGGCCTACCTCGCCGCATCAACAGAAAACCATTTCACTGAAAGGAATTCCCTCAAATGATATGGACCCCCGAAACTGGCGCTCTGGATCTGAAGAGCCTCCGCACGCTCTATGCTGGCGGCAAAATCACTCCTGTTGACGTGGTCAATGCGATCCACGATCGGATTGCAGCAAGGGGCGATGATGGCGTCTGGATCACACTACCGGGCCGCGAGGACTCCATAGCCCGCGCCAAGGCGGTTATGGCCAGGGGCACACACCAAACGCTGCCACTTTATGGCGTACCATTCGGGATCAAGGATAATTTCGACCTTGAGGGCGTGGCTACGACCATGGCTGTGCCCGCCTGGAGCCGGATCGCAGAAACCAGCAGCCCGACGATCACTACCCTGATTGAGGCGGGCGCAATACCAATCGGCAAACAGAACATGGACCAGCTGGGTATGGGACTTGTTGGCGTACGCACAGGATACACCGTGCCCGCCTGCGTATTTGACGATGCCTATATTTCCGGTGGGTCGAGTTCGGGTGGGGCAGTCAGTGTGGCCGCCAACCTCGTCAGCTTCGCCTGCGCCAACGATGCGGCAGGCTCTGGCAGGGTGCCCGCTGCCCTGAACAACATTGTCGGATACAAGCCAACCCCCGGTCTCGTGCCGCGCTTGGGCCGTTCGGTAGCAGGGATGGTGGGATCGGACAATTTTCTTACCCTGAACATCGCCGACGCCGTGACGCTGAGCAACCTCTGGTTCCGCTACGACCCCGAGGATCCATTTTCCAAACCAGCCGCAGCGACCTTCCACCTGAGCCTGGCCGACGAAATAGCCCCGTTTCGGTTCGCGGTACCAGATGCTGCTTCAATCGATTTCGATGGGGATGCTGAAGCCGAACGACTTTTCTTCGAAAACGTCGCACGCCTTGAAACCTTGGGCGGTACGCGCGTCGAGATCGACATCTCCCCCTATCTGACTGCGGCGCGTCTGCTTTATGAGGGACCTTACATTGCGCAACGTTATGCCAACTTCGGTCCGCGGATGGAACAAGATCCCACCGCCCTACATCCTGCAACAGCCAAGATCCTGTCCTGGGGCCGACAATATTCGGCGGCAGACCTGTTTGAAGTTCAGTACAGAATGGGCCGTTACGTGCAGATGTCACGCGCGCTGTTCAGAGATATCGACGTTCTCGTCACGCCGACATCGCCCAGCACTTACACCATCGCAGACATGCAGCGCGACAACATCGCGCTGAACGCGAAAATGGGAACTTACACCAATTTCGTGAACCTCCTCGACCTTCCTGCCGTCTCGATTCCCGCCGGATTCCGGGCCGACGGAAAATCCCTCGGCACAATGCTGATCGGCCCTTCCCTCGGCGATGGTGATATTTTGAACCTCGGCGCTGCCTTGCATACCGCACTCGATATTGCTCCAGGCCTCAGGGTTGCATGAGGTCAGTCAGGGGCTAGTGCCGGTCGGGCTAGGTATATGTGAAAACAGATGCTAAATACCCATTTAAGGTCGTTTATTATTTATTTCTTGCCAATGTTCTGTAGATCGTTGGCCTAGAGACAGCGAACAGTTCTGCCAGATCGCTGATGGAATAGTCACCGGTGGCATGCATCCGCGTGAGCTCTTTTTGTTGTTTTTCAGAAAGTTTTGGCTGTTTTCCACGGAGTTTCCCCTTTGCCCGTGCGATAGCCATGCCCTCCTTGGTCCGTAGCCTGATGAGATCGGCCTCAAACTCGGCAAAGGTAGCCAGAATGTTGAAGAACATTTTACCCATGGGGTCTGTCGGATCGTAGATGGACATTCCCAACGCGAGCTTGACGCCTTTTTTCTCCAACTGATCTGCGATCGCGCGCGCATCGGGGACGGATCGGGCAAGACGATCCAATTTTGGCACGACCAGCACGTCACCTTCCCGCACTGCAGCCAGTGCCTGGTCGAGACCGGGGCGGGCGCGGTTTGTGCCCGTCAGCCAGTGGTCAGTATAAATGAGATCCTCTGATACGCCCAAGGCGCATAGGGCCTGCCGCTGTGCGGTCAGGTCCTGTTTGTCGGTCGAGCAGCGGGCATAGCCAATTTTGGTCACAGTCATAGCTTGGTGTACGATTAAGGAGCCCCATATGCGAATTAAATCGTACCACCTATACGAGACGCTCTAACGTGTGGTTTCTCTGACCCTGTAGATGTTCGCGCTGATTGGCAGGGTTCTTTCGGTGCTATTTGTCAGTGGTAACCGCTACGGGATTGGCTTGGAGGGCGGCGTAGAGGGCGGACTTGCCAAGTTTCACCCGGGCAGCGGCCTCGCGGACGGTGAGGCCGGAGGCAATAAGTTGGCGGGCACGGACGATCTTCTCCGGCGTGGCTGCCACGGGCCGTCCACCTTTGCGCCCCCTTGCCGCTGCCGCCGTGAGTCCCGCATGCGTCCTTTCGCGGATCAAGTCGCGTTCGAACTGACCCAGAGCCCCGAAGATATGGAATACGAGCCGCCCAGTTGGGGTGGTGGTGTCGACATTCTCCGTCAGCGAGCGGAACCCGACGCCGCGGCCCTCAAGATCGGTAACGGTTTGCAGCAGATGTGTCATCGATCGGCCGAGGCGGTCGAGCTTCCAGACCACTAGGGTATCGCCGTCCCGCAAGAAAGAGAGTGCCGCATTCAGGCCCGGTCGTTCAGTCTTGGCGCCAGACACGCCGCGGTCCTCGAAAATGCGGGTCGTCCCTGCGGAGTGCAGTGCGTCGAGCTGGAGGGCGAGATCCTGCTCGGCGGTCGAGACCCGGGCGTATCCGATGAGCGGCATGGTTTTCCAATCGACACGGCTGGGCTGACACACCCATTGCGCTCCATTTGTCCGTAAACCCATCCAGAAATCAAGTTGTCCGATAACTCATTGCCATGATATTTTCGGACAGGCTCTGCATCTTTCCATAAAACGCACGTTTGATGGAAAGGGTTCTTGATTGAAATCTTGATCGGGCAGATACTTTCGCTCATACATCGCCAAGGATGTCGACATGACATCTCCCGGATTTGCGTCATCAAAGGCCATCGCGCGTTTCCACCTCCTTCAACCACACTTGGAGGAGGATATTCCGCTGGCCTGCATAGCTGCCGAATGCGGTATTGCCGAACGCACCCTGCGCCGCTGGCTCGCGGCCTGGCGAGCGAACGGCATTCAAGGGCTGGAACGGGCACGGCGCAGCGATGCCGGTAACAGGCGAATGCTTGATCCGGATCTCGAAGGTCTCGTGCGAAGCATGGCGATCAGGCGTCCCCGACCAACTGCGGCAGCCATCCATCGCAAGATTCAGGCCGAAGCGAAGGCACGTGGTATCGCCGGGACCAGCTACTCAGTCGTGGCCAGTATTGTGCGCGGGGTCAAACCAGCGCGTATCGCGCTCGCGACGGACGCGGCAGCATATCGCGACCAGCATGGCTTCAAGGTGTCGATGAGCGGCAAAGGCAATTGCTACGACAATTCCATGGTTGAAACGTTCTTCAAATCCATCAAGGCTGAGCTGATCTGGCGCAACAAATGGGACACACGCCGTCAGGCAGAAGGCGCGATCTTCCAGTATATCAATGGGTTCTACAATCCGCGCCGCCGTCACTCATCGCTGGGTGGTAAAAGCCCCTTGGCATTTGAACGAAAGGCCGCATAAATGAGTTCAGAGACCGGAACGTAAGCGCGACAAGACCATCGTGACACGAGCGTCGATGATGTCCCAATCCATTTTGGAAATTTGCTTCATAGCTTTATCTCCGCGTCAGGGTTTCCGGCGGCAAGCGCGTTCATGTAGGCGAGGCACAACTCGCAGGAGCGGTATTTACCGCCATAGGCGGCCTTCTCTTCGCGCTCGACAATCGGGAAGGTTGAGTAAATGTAGCGGATGTCGTCGCGGTCGGTGATGCCGTAGAGGTGGAAGAAGACGGCATCGAGCTTGGCGCGCTGGACAAGGCGGCGCTCTTTGTCCCAGGTGAAGGGTGGCTTTACGATTCCGGCCTCATCCACGTAGCCCATGTCGCGGGCGAAGGGAGCTATGTCATGGGCGGTGTAGGTGAGCTCAAGAACGGCCTCACGCACGATCTCGGCGGCGGTTTTTGGGCCGAAGTGCATGTCTTCGTAACGGGCAGGCGGGATAACTGGGAGTTGTTCCAGTATATACCAGCTAAAATTTTGGCCTTGCAGCTTATTTCTGGCCGCAAAGTCAAACGGTATAGACATCAGATTAGCTTGCAGCAGGCTTACAGTGTTCCCCCACTCTTGTTTCGAAGTCGCTGTGCTTGGCAATAAAAGGAAAAGACTATCACCATAACCGGTCCAAGGGCAGATTGCAGAAACCATCGTCCGGGAGTTGGTCGTTGCGGTGCTCCTGCGATAAGCAATCAAAAAGTCTTGATTAACCTCTGATGGCAACTCTGCTTCAGGAATGAAGTACTGAAATTTAATCTGAAAATTCGGATCAGTATGCTGCTCTTCAGAAGTGCCAACGGAAACATACCCCCGGCGAATATTTTCTGGATTAAAATCGACACCTGCAAAACGGTGATCATAGGATTCAACGGACCGACCTTGGAAAAGGGGAAGCCATTTTCCGTCTTTAGATTCCCACTCATTTGCACCTACAAGATACGCCCCTTCAGCTTCTTCCAGCTCTTCTCTGGTACGGAATAGATAGCTATCATTGGCCATGTGAAACATGGTGGCGTACTTTACTGGCCATTGACTGACAACTTCACTTGCCGATCGGTCAACCAAGACTGGAGCATTCCCATAGACACGTGTTGTTAACTCAGCATTTCGCCTTGAAATGAAAACTGGGGCTGTCCCTGTGTTTGGGTTTACGCGTGCAAAATCTTCAGCACTCAGTTCGAAACAGCGATTTGGATCACCTAGCTCTGCAACATTGTGCAAGTAGAATGCACATCGCGCCTCCCCATCTGTCGGTGATGGACTTGCGACAAACGCGCAAAACTTAAACGAAGCATGTACGTGAGGGAAGAAGACCTTCTTGTTTTCGAAATCATAGAGTGCTTTCAACCGCCCTTCCGTTGCGACGCCTTGGAAGAACTTCGCTGCGGTTTTATCGGACGCGATACCTGACGGAACGATTAGGCCTATGAAGCCCGCCTCTTGAACGACTGTCATGGCACGTTCTACGAAAAGAGAATACAGGTTCACGTCACCACCTGAAAGAAGCGGGTAGTCCGGCCTTGTTGCACGGGTCAGGGTTTGGTTGAGTTTTCCCTTACCCGTAGATTTGGTCAAGTGACGACCTCGAACTTGGCGTGGCCAAGCCCGGTCATTTTATTGAGAATGTGGGTGCCAATCT
>Ga0307978_1001530_pt1 | contig 17134 bp, 18 predicted proteins | sample OrgLakmetage1056_FD_203151 | JGI IMG/M metagenome (GOLD analysis project Ga0307978, IMG submission 203151) | Saline water microbial communities from Organic Lake, Antarctica - #1056 | ecosystem: Environmental > Aquatic > Non-marine Saline and Alkaline > Saline | place: Antarctica: Organic Lake...
ATTGGCGAAAAAGAATCGTTGCGCCTGACCCTTTACCAAAGCGTGGCCAAGCTGCTGCGGGCCTTTGGCAATATAGCCAATGAAATGATTGAAGCGGGCTGTAACCCGCAGGATGCCGAGTCTGCGCACGAGCAGGTTGCCTATTACGAAAAAGTTCGTGATGAAGTGAAGCTGGGCAGCGGCGATTTGGTGGATATGAAGCGCTTTGAGCCTGCAATGCGCCATTTGCTGGATATGTATATCCGTGCCGATGACAGCGAAACGCTGATGGATTTTGAAGAGCTGGGTTTAATTGAGTTAATTGTGGAAAAAGGCACGGCTGCGTTAGAGGCGCTGCCAGAGGGCATTCGCAACAGCCCCGAAGCGACTTTGCCAGGCAACCCAGGCAGTCTGACAGCGAGATGCTGAACGGCGAAAGCCATTACCTATGGGGCCGGCGCCACCGATTGAACGTTGAGGAACGGGCAGGGCGCCACGAGGTTAAAGTCGCGCCGGGTAAAATGTATCTCTATGTAAATGCTGGCACTTCTACCGAAAACAGAGCCTTGCTGCTGTCGCAGTTCTATCGTGCCGCTCTGAAATCACGCATCGACGAGCTTTTGCAGCTCTGGCAGGAAGAAATTGGCGTTACAGGCAATAGCTGGGGCGTGAAAAAAATGAAAACCAAGTGGGGCAGCTGCAGCACAGACGAAAAGCGTATCTGGCTGAACCCGGAGCTTGCCAAAAAAAACCCTGAGTGCCTTGAATACATACTGGTGCATGAACTGGTTCACCTGCTCGAGCGCAGGCATAACGAGCGCTTTAAGGCGTTCATGGATAAACACCTGCCGGATTGGCGAGAGCGACGAAACCTGCTGAATAAAATGCCGTTAGCGCACAATAATTGGATTTATTGATTTTAAGAATATGGCGCATCTATTCAACTTCTCGATTTTCAGAGACAAAAAAACCACTATAAACCGGCCAATTATCCGGCCATAACGGTTGTTTTTCAGGTTGAGTAAAAATAATAAAAATGATCTATAATAATCAGATAGAGAGTATTAAATTCTAAATGAAGCGGACATTGAACCGGCCAATTTATGACATCAAAACTCGACATCACGCCCTTTATTCCTCAAGAGCCCGCGCTTGAACGGCATGGGATTTTTGATCTGGTGACCCAGCTTGATCGTCAGGCCGCACGGCTGACGGGCATGATGCCGACCGAAAGTGCCGACACAATCCTGGGTCACATGTCCGTCATTAACTCCTACTACTCCAACCTCATCGAAGGAAATCGAACGCTTCCCCATGAGATCCGGGAGGCTCAGCGTGGGTACTACAGCGAAGACCCGGTCAAACGGGATCATCAGCTGGAATCGGTCGCACATATCAAGGTTCAGGAATGGATTGAAGGCCAGGATCTGACACTGGAAACGGTTTGTTCTACGGAGTTTATTCTCGCGCTTCACCGTCGGTTTTATGAGGGGCTTCCAGAGACTTCACGACAAGTACACGATGAGAGTGGGGTTGTCGCAATGATTGAGCCGGGACACTGGCGGCAACAGAATGTGAAAGTCGGGAGACATATTCCTCCCGATGCCCAAGGGCTGGTGAGCTTGATGGAGGGGTTTTGTAATGAATATCGATCTGCCCGCTATTCAGGCCACGGCCGGCTGATTGGCTTAGCTTGCGCTCACCACCGTTTTTTATGGATCCACCCTTTTATGGACGGGAACGGTCGGGTAGTTCGGTTATGGACGGATGCCCTCTTTCGAGCGGTAGGCCTAGAAAGCTACGGCATCTGGTGCCTAAGCCGAGGGCTGGCACGTCAGTCTTCGGACTATAAAGCAGCCCTGGCGCAAGCGGATTACCCACGACAGGGTGAAACGGACGGTCGGGGCTATCTGAGCCAAGAGCGCCTGGCATTGTTCTGCAAATTCATTCTGGAAATCGCGCTGGATCAAGTTAGTTACATGACGAACTTGCTGGCTCTTGATGGGTTGCGCTTCAGAATGCGAAGTTATATCGAGGCTCGAAATGATGGTCGCATTCCTGGAATGATCGGTAAGTACAAGCCCATAACAGCACTGCTGCTTTACAATGCGTTCCTGGCGGGCTCTCTGGAAAGGGCTGATGCCATTGAACTAACAGGGATGCCTGAACGCAGCGCCCGCCGCCTACTTGCACAACTAAAAGAAGATGGCTTGCTCAGCGAAACCAGTAGCCGATCCCCTTTAAAGTGGGAGATCCCAGAACACGCAGAACCGTTTTATTTTCCGCAGCTCGCACCAGGTGCTTAGTGGTACGTGCGCCATCGAATGGGTTGGCGTTACCTAACGCGAGCATTTAAAGCAATAGCTCGGACTCCAAAGGTGGCTGTCCCAAAGCCACGGACTGATTTCATCGTGATAATCACGGCGCAGGACGTAGGCGCTTTTTCCTTTCAGTTTGCCCACAAAATTCGAGATTGAATGTCGAGGGTGAACGCTGGCAATCAGGTGAACGTGATCGCCTTCGCTGTTGTACTTGATTAACTCCGATCCCATCTGTTCGCAGGTATCTCGAAAGATGACTTCCCGCCCGCAATACCCGAAAAAAAAATTACAATCTTACTTGTAGAGATGAAATGCCAATCTGCTATTATTACAAGAATAATTGTAATATGGAATCAGTATGAATCTCACTTTACAAATACATTGGGAAAATGAGTGGCACGATGCTGGCACCGTTCGGTTCCGTAAACCCGAAAATGGATTACTTGGCGACCCTTTTTTCTCCTATGACACCAGATACACCGTAAATGCCCTGGAATATCTGGGTGATTTCAATGCGGAGAACCTGATCGATAAAACCGCAGTGGGTGTAAACCTGCCCTGCCATTTTGGTGGGGACTACCTCAATGGCGAAATTGCTCCTGTATTACGCGACATTATTCCGCAAGGAGCCAGCAGGCGTCTGTGGGTGAAAATGATGGGTTACGGCCGTGATCCGGAGCAGACCATTGATACGCGATTGCTGTCTGAGGGATGCATTGCGCCGATTGGCAATCTGAGAATCAAAGAAGCGGCTGAGGCGTTCGCTGAACGACTGGCGGCGGCAGCGCCGGCTGTACGGTTCACGCGAGAGCAGGTTTGCAAGCGCGCCGATAATCTGATTGAACACGCCTACAACCTTGGTATTGCAATCGGTGGCGCTACTGGTGCCGGTGGTGATGCCCCGAAACTGCTGATGGTTGAAACCCATGACGGCGATTTTGCGCTGGAAGGCACCGTGGCTGAGGCGGAAGTGAAGGAGCATTGGCTGGTCAAGTTTCCACGCGGGCGCAAGACCGAGGCGGATATCAACGTGCTCAAGGGCGAAGCGGCCATCTACAAGACACTCGAGCAAAGAAATTTTGACTCCATTAAAAACGCTCGCATCGATGAGTACAACGGTCAATACGCTTTATGGATGCCCCGTTTTGACCGCGAGGTGGTTGATGGGGTGATTGTGCGCAATGGCGTTGAGTCCATTTATTCCATGATGGGGAAGATTGGCGACGGAGCGGCTTTGGTTCATACCGACATCCTGGAAGCCCTGAGAGAGAAGACGACCAAACCCCAAGCCAAGGATGCCCTGCTTGCTGACTATCTTGCTCGCGATCTTCTGAACTTTGCTGTTGGCAATAAGGACAATCATGGTCGCAATACCGCGTTGATTAAACGTGGAAAGGATATTGAACTCGCACCCGCTTATGATGTTGCGCCAATGGTTCTAGATCCTGAAGGCATTGCCATGACGACCCGATGGCCAAGAGAACTCCTACAATCAAACGGAGAACCGAACTATGTGGGGATCGTGGTTAAATACGCGGGTGACCTTGAGTTGGCTACGGATCTCCTGAGCGACCACCTGGTAAAGCTGGACAACATGACCGAGGCCTTGAGACGCAACGGGGCGCCGGAAGCTATGCTCAACGCCGGCGGATTGAAGCTGAATCTGGCTGGCGAAGTGCTGATGGCTCTGAACACCCTGATTGAAGGTGGCCCGGCCCCGAGGTAACTGCCATGCCAAAACTCATGCAACCCGTAAGCAGTGAAGAGCGAATCCGGGCACGCGAAGAAATCTTTGCCGCGCTTGACCGCGGTGACCTTGAACTGGGTGGTGCGATCCGGCGTATGCGCCGTGAATGGACAGGCCTGAGCCAAGGGCGCTTCGGCAAGATCGCAGGACTATCAGCCAACACGATGTCGGCCGTGGAACGGGATGCGGAAAGCGCGACAGTCAAAACGCTCAACCAGATTCTCAAACGCTTTGGGATGCGCCTGACACTGCGCCAAATTTCAGCAATTCCAAGTGATCATTAACGGAATTTGGGGAGTCGGTGCGTATTCCAGCCAAGCATGTTCCCAGTGTGTCCACGCTGAAAAAGGCAACCGCCCGTCGCAAGGCGCTGTTTTCCGATCTTGGTTCGGGAGCGGTGTTTTGCGTGGCTCAGCTGATGATCGAGAATAGCTTCGGGGTAAGCGTGAAAGAGGTGTTTGAAGTGAAGCAGGTTGATACCGATTACTTCATCGAGTATTGACCATGAACGCGCCGCTATTTTTCTGATAGGCGCGGAATTGTGAGCAGGTGATATTTTAGATTTGAGATTAGCCCATCATTGCTATCGGTGAGCCGAACTAAAACCAAACAGTTTAGTGAGCGGCTCAGATTTTACGTCAGTGACTATGAGAACTACGTGGTCGCGCCCACCTCAGGAATGAGTTGGCGACATTACCCACGGCCACCCAACACATTGTTGAAGTGGACGGTGGAGGCGAAAAAATTTGAATTGCTTATCCGTCGGTTGGGGAAGATACAGACGAATAAATCCGGTCGCAGGTGCTCATTGAGCTCGGTGGTCGAAACGTTAATGATGCAATGTTGCCCTCTGCTCGGACGCATTTATAATCTTTAACCGATAGCTCTCTGGACTGCCACATAATGCGTGACTTCGTCGCCATCCATCACCGGTGAGATTTTCCATTCAATAACAAAAGCGGAGCCGTCCTTGCGATAATTAATGGTGTCGCCGTGAAAGGTCCGATTATTCTTCAGATCTTCAGACAAACGCTCTTTTACTCCTCTCTCGGTTTTGGGTCCCTGAAGCAATCCTGGTGTTTTTCCGATTACTTCATCCGCAGAATAGCCGGTCAGATTGCTGAAGGCCTGATTTACATAGATGATCACAGAGTTTTTATGATCGGAAGAAGCTTTTGTCACCATGATCGATTCAAAAGCTAAGCCAGCGACAGTTTGAAACAGTGGAGATTGAAGCACTTCTGTAGAACTGACCATACATGTACCTTTACGTTAAAAATGGTTTTTTTTGATATACCACTATTATCTTAGTATTACGAACTGCACCTGTCACTGTATCAGTTCGGGAGCAAACCAAACCTGACCAACTAAGCTGATCGTGCGGAAATCGAACAAAGTTGAGGTCGTTGGTCTCTTTCAATCGTTTCGATTAGTTAACGGAAGAGCCGGCATACTGGGGTTTCCTGGGTGGCAGCAGCTTCTACGCCAGCGAACCGGTCTTTGTTGAGCGGCGTTTATTCCGCGAGCTGTCTCAGGCTTGGATCTATATATCATTTTGGTAGATTTTAGACGCCGGCTTTGTGGTTTTATATATCACCACACTGGTATTTAAATCAGTTAATGGCTGCGATAAAGTCCACTATACTGGTATTTAGGCATGGCGATGCAGAGCAAACAAAAGATCCTGACCGTACAGGTCTACTGGAGCCACGAGTGGCACGACGCCGGCACCGTCCGGTTCCGGAACCCCAAAGCAGGCCTCACTGGTGACATGGCGTTCACCTACAATGGCCAGTATGTGAATGCGGTCACCACTGCGAAGGAGGGCTTGTCATTCAAGGACGAGCGGGCCATCGGTCATAACGTCCCAGGACACCTGATGAAAGGATACCCACGGGAGGCGGTTGCTCCGATACTCCGGGACATTGTCCCTCAGGGTGCCGGGCGACGGTATCTGCTCCGTCATTGGGACGTTACCGGGGATCCAGGCCCGTCCGTTGACTTCAAATTGCTCAGCGAGGGGTGCATCGCACCGATCGGCAACCTGCGTATCAAGGAGGCCGCGGAGGCTTTCGAGGCTCAGGTAAAAGACACCAAAGTGGTTTCGTTCACCCAGGGTGAAATCAGCGATCGGGATGAGTATCTGCTGGAGTACGCCAATCAACTGGGTGTGGTCATCGGTGGCGCCACCGGCGCGGGCGGTGATGCGCCAAAGCTGCTAGTCGTCGAGTCCCGGGACGGAGGCTTCTACCTTGAGGGGACCCTCCAGGAACCCGAAATCACCCATCACTGGCTGGTGAAGTTTCCCCGAGGACGCGTGACTGCAGAGGATCAGGACATCCTGCGAGCAGAAGGGATCTTCTACCGGGCTTTAGACCAGTTGGGCCAAAATACTATCCGGGGTGCCCATGTGGTGGAAGGCAAGCTACCGGCATTGTGGCTTCCGCGATTCGATCGGGAAGTAACTTCGGGCGGGGTTCGGCGGTACGGAGTCGAGTCCATGTACAGCATCAACAAGATGATGGGTGATGGAGCCAGGATGAAACACCCTGAAGTTCTGGCCCGGCTGCGCGAGGCGATCACGCACCCACCGGAGTTTGATGAAACCCTCTGTGAGTATCTGGTGCGCGATGTCATCAACTACACAATCGGCAACAGTGACAACCACGGGCGAAACACTGCTCTGATCAAGCGCGACGGCCGGGTCAGTCTGTCTCCGGCGTACGACCTGGCACCCATGGTGCTGGACAAGGAGGGCATTGCCCGAACGACGGTCTGGCCGAAGGATTACCAGCATTCGGTCTATGAGCCTTACTACCACAAGGTCATACAGGACTTTGCCGAGGATCCGGACGCCACCCGGGCCCGATTTATCGCCGAGCTGGAAAAGCTGGCGGACCTGAGAAAGAAGGTTGTGGGCTTGGGTGCACCCGAGCGGGTCTTGGAACACAAGAACATAATCTTTGAGCGCCCGGCGCGGTTCCTGAAAACCCTGAAGAATGAGGGGGGAGGCGACGATGCCTAGAATGCCACCAAAGGTTGAAGAACATAAGCGCGAAGTGGCCCAGGCCGAGCTTGAGAAACGCATGAGGCAGGGCAAGATCTCGGTGGGGGCCGCGGTGCGTGAGATCCGCCAGCGCTTTGTCGGTATCACGCTGGAAGACTACGCTCGATTGTGTGGTCTGTCGAAGACCACCCTTATGAATATAGAGCGTGACGACCCCCGGGTTCTGCTGGAATCTGTTAAAAAAGCGGTGGAGCCATTGGGGTACCAATTGTCCCTGGTGCCTGCTGAGGATCTCTAGGGAAGCAGGTTTCCAAGCGTGGGGTCTGAGGTTTTCCTGGATTCCTGACGCAAGGAAGGGAACATTGGCGACTGCTTGATGGGCTACTGCAACTGGTAGCGCTCCCATGCAATCAATGACGGACTGCCACCGGTGGTCGCGTAACGAAAAACTAAAATACTGTCCGGTATTATTGAACCACTACATTGGTTTCCGGTTTAATGATTTCGGACACCAACTAAGGTGGTAATATTGCCGCCTTAAGTGAGGTGTCTGATGGCTAAAAAACGACGTTGTTTTGCCTTAGTTCAAGCATGTGCTGGAGCGCATTGCCGAGGCTGACACGTTGCAAAAGTAGTCGTTGCAGCACAGCGCAATCGGACTTACTTAACGTAACTTTCATTTGCATTACACTTTCTGAGCTTAAACTGGCTTATTCTTGGCCGGTTCCGGACAAGGCCATCAAAGATGAAAGAAAATAGGTTACTTGAAATGCGGATATTCAAGGCTGTCGTAGACGCGGGAGGGTTCACAGCCGCCGCGCATCTGCTTGGGGTAAGCCAGCCTTTCGTGAGCCAGACGATGACCCGCCTGGAACTCAGGTTGGGTGTCCAGTTGATTCACCGTTCAACACGAGGCCATAGGTTGACTGGCGAAGGCGAGCAATTTCTGATTGCCTGCGGCAGGATACTCTATGAGATAGAGTTAGCGGAGGCAAAAATTTCTTCAGCGCACTCAAAGGTTAGCGGAGAACTCCGAATCAGTGCACCCCTCGCCTTCGGCCTGGATCAGATAGTGCAGTTACTTCCTAAGACTATGGCAGATCACCCTAACGTTGTCTTCCATCTTGCCCTGTCTGACTCGATTGCAAATCTCATCGAAGACAACGTCGATGTGGCTATTCGTATGGGCAGGCTGACTGACTCTTCCCTCATTAGCAGGAAGCTTTGCAATTTGCAACGTTTGGTAGTGGCTGCGCCCAGCTACTTGGCCGCAAAGGGGGCGCCGCAGACGCCAGCAGACCTTAGCCGGCATAACTGTCTTATGTGGGAGGGACCGCTTGACCATCTCAACCGCTGGTCGTTTCAGGTTGAAGGAAAGATACAAACATTGCTTGCAAACGGTAACTTCCGCAGCAGTAATGGCCTGACCTTATTTGAGCTATGCACAGCAGGAGTCGGCGTCATGCGGCTGGCCGAGCATCTGGCGCTCCCAGCCATTCGAGACGGTAAACTGTTGCCGCTCCTGGCGGCCTACCAAGCCCGCGATGACACCTCGATTAGTGCGGTCTTCCTACCGGAGCGTGAACTTCTGCCCCGGATCCGAAGTTTTGTCGATTACCTAGTTGAGGCTTTTCGTCAGCCGCCTTGGGCCGAATAGTACAAAATTCCGCCTATTAAGCTCGACAATAAGTCTTATTCGAGTGACGCGGTTGACCATAGCTACGCGATCAATCTAACGTCTGCTAACCCAAGGTTAAAAGCCGGCGCCAATTTTGACGATAGGATTCATACGGTCCGGTGATAGCTCAGTATTTTCATAAAAAAGAGAACCTGAGTCTTGCGCTCACACCAAAAACACCAAGCGGAGGTTAAAAAGAGTCACCGAAATAAGCAAATTAAAACAATAATGGCAATGACCTTTTTGCAAGGAAACTGCCAAATTTTGAGAGTAATAAATCATGAATAAAAAACTAACTCTGCTATTTTCTGGTCTGATGAGTATCGCAACTGCACTTCCTTTCACTCACTCACTCGCGTCAGCCGCAGACGACAATGTCTTCGAGGTCCGACTCGGTCATACCGGTTCCCCCGACCACCACTTTCAGGTTATCTCCGAGCGCTACGCGGAGCTTGTAGATGAACGTACCGACGGTAACGTCAAGATAACCGTTTATCCCTCCGACTCGCTTGGCAAACAATTGATGCTGGTTGAGGGAACGTTTATCGGCACTAATGACATGGTTTTGACTTCCGACGCGGTGCTCTCAAATTTCGTACCCGAAGTTGGCATAATTAACCTACCATTTATTTTTCGTGATCCAGGACATGTACGGCAGGTGCTGGACGGGGAAGTTGGTAAAGCGCTTTCCGAGAAAGTCGAGCAGCAGGGTGCCGTCGTTCTAGGCTGGTGGGAGAATGGTTTTCGGCATATTACTAACTCTAAGAAGCCAATTACGAAGCCTGAAGATCTCGTCGGGATGAAACTACGAGTCCCCGAAGGACCTATTTTCGTTGATACCTTCGAGACCCTCGGCGCCAATGCAACACCCATCGCATTTACCGAACTCTATTCCGCTTTGCAGCTCGGAGTAGTGGATGGTCAAGAGAACCCGCCAGCTCACATTCTTACCCAAAAATTCTACGAAGTGCAGGATTACGCTTCAAAAACCGGGCATATCTACCTCTCATCCCCGGTGTTGATTAACAAAGCACTGCTCAACCGGATGCCTGAAAAGTATCAGCAGGTAATGATTAATACCGGCAGGGAGTTGGCGGCTGAGCATACCCGTATGGTGGTTTCAGAAGAAGATGCCCAATGGAAGAAAATCCAAGAGTTGGGCATGAAGGTGAACGAAGTTGAGAAGGCGCCCTTTGTCGAAGCAACGAAATCCGTTATCGAAAAATATCGTGGTGTCTTTGGCCCAGAACTTATCGACCAGATCATAAGCGCCAAGTAACGGCCCAATGAGAGGAGGAGCTGCGGGTCATCGCGGCTTCCAAGCCCTTGTAAAGGTTCTTTCTGCTATGTACGAAAAAATGGTCGCTTTGCTAACCAAGACTTTGACCGCGTTTACAGCGTTTTTGTTTCTGATGATGACGACACTTGTCTGTCTTCAGGTGTTCTTCAGGTATGTTCTGAACGCTCCGCTTACCGGTTCTGAAGAAGCTGCGCGTGCCATACTTATCTATGTCGTCATTCTGGGTGCTGCTGCTGGGGTGGCTAACCGATCACATCTAACGATTAGTTATTTTTATGAGAAGTTCCCTTCAATGCTTAAGAAAGCCGCTGCACTAATTTATTTCATCTCGATCCTAAGCATTGCCCTGTTGTTCGTGATTAAAGGTTGGGACCTCGCGCAGCGCACGATGATGCAGACGACGCCAGCATTAAGAATACCAAAGGGGCTTATTGTATATGCCTTCCCAATCGGTGGCGCGTTGATGTGCTTTTACTCGATAGGTTTGCTCAGAGGTGTGCTGGGCACATCAAATAACTCGCATTCATCACAAAACAAGAAATCGCTCTGAGAGACGGTCCATGGTTCCTACTTTATTTATTATTTTTTTTATACTAATTTTTCTTGGTGTGCCAATCGCTTTCTCACTTGCCGGCGCTTCCATTCTGTCTCTATACATTTTTACAGATATGTCCATGCTGCTTGTCGTACAGCGGATGTATTCGGGATTAGATGTTTTTGCACTGATGGCGATACCACTTTTCCTGTTTGCTGGTTACCTGATGTCAGAGGTTAAAATTTCGGACAAGCTTATTAATCTGGCATACGTATTTCTTGGCCGGTTCAAGGGCGGGCTTTTCTTAGTAGCCACAGGCTCCTCAGCTATTTTCGGTGCCATTTCTGGCTCAGCAAATGCGACAACGGCTGCGATTGGCTCTGTTATGATTCCGTCAATGGCGAAAAAAGGCTACGACCAAGCAGATTCTGCTGCTGCAGTGGCCGCCTCCGGTATTTTGGGCCTTGTCGTGCCGCCGAGCATCACGATGGTTCTATACGGGGTTGTTGCCGGAGTATCCATAGGCGATCTTTTTCTCAGCGGTATAGTACCGGCGATTATCATCTCTGCGGGTCTGATGGCGGTTAACTACTTCATAGCCCATAGGCGGGGCTATGAAGGCGGTGAACCAGTTCCGATGCGAAGCGCTTTGAAAACGTTCCGAGAGAGCGCCGTTGCACTGGCAATGCCTCTGATCATTCTTGGGGGCATATACTCGGGTGCATTTACGCCCACCGAGTCAGCGGCGGTTGCGAGTTTGTATGGACTGCTTGTTGGCTTCTTGTGGTATCGAAATCTGACGTTCAAAAGTATATTCAGTGTCAGCAAGAAGACAGTTGAAGTATCGGCTACGATTCTTTTCCTAATCGCGACCTCAAATATTTTTACGTATATCCTTACCTCCGAGAATGTTCCTCAGGAATTGGCCTCAAGCCTTATAGGGTTTTCTGACAGCAAGTTTGTGGTTCTCCTGATCATATTGGGGATGCTACTTGTCTTTGGTACATTCCTAGATAACGTTGCAGCAGTGATTCTGGTTACACCCACTTTGATGCCTGTCGTCGGAGCCCTGGGTATTGACCCCATATTCTTCGGTGTTTTCATGGTAATTGCAGTTGCTGTTGGGCAAATAACGCCACCAGTTGGACTAAATTTATTTATTGCAACGAACCTCACCGATAGACGATTTGAGGATGTTTGTAAAAGTACAGTTCCTTATTTGGCGCTATATTTATTCCTGCTAGTATTTTTTATATTTGTTCCAAGCTTGCTGTCAGTATTTGGATAGGCAGATCGGAGGTTGCACTCCTTATCTCGGCATTCATGTTCAGATAAATTTTAAACCTATGGTGAGAGCGAGTCCTGTGTAGTTAACGATGTTCGTATTGTCGCTTATTTTTAAGCTTTATCGGGGTCTAATTAATCACCTCATACACCAACATTCCATTCATAATTAATGAACGGAATATTGGTGTCAAATCATTTAATGCGGACTTAGGTTACGTTGCTCATAACTTGATGTGATATATCTTATTACGAAGCACACATTGAATCTGGTAGAGCGAATAGGTAATATTTGTAAAATCAAATTAAAGTGCAAAACACACTAGCGTTATATATTGGACATTTAGAGTTGGAGAAAAGTGATGAATTTAGGTGAGAGAGTTTCAGTTTATCAGCCAGAACAGGAAGGTCTTAAGTTTCCCGACCTCCCTACTTTTTCAAACGTAGCAGATGAGCGCCGTCATCGTAAGGAGCGCCTGGTAGCGGCGTGTCGTGCCTTTGCGATACACAACCTAGACTACGGATTTGCAGGGCACCTCACAGTGCGGGATCCAGAGAGAACAGAGCTATACTGGACAAATCCAATGGCTGTACATTTCTCCCAAGTGAAGGTATCCAACCTCATTCTGGTTGACCACGAAGGCCAAGTTGTCGAGGGTGATTATGCGGTGAATCGTGCTGGTTTTATACTGCATGCAAATGTGCATGAAGCCAACCCGGACATCATTGCGATGTGCCATGCACACAGTGTTTACGGCACTGCGTTTGCCTCACTTGGACGGGAGCTTGAGCCCATCACTCAGGATGCATGCGCCTTTTTTGAAGACCATGTGGTCATTGGCAGTGAGGCTGGCGCCGTTGCCGTCGAAAACAAAGCCGGTTCCAGTGTTGCTGAGTCATTTAAAGGTGTGAAAGCCGCGATTCACCAGAACCATGGGTTGCTCACCGCCAGTCGTCACAGCATCGAAGCCGCCGCGTTTTGGTTTATTGCTCTTGAGCGGTGCTGTCAGCAACAGCTGTTGATCGAGGCAGCCGGCGTCAAGCCGACACTCGTGACGCCCGAACGAGCACGTTACAGCCGGGAGCATGTGGGTAGCGAGTACATTGGCTGGCTGCACTTTCAGCCTATCTGGGAGCAGTTACTGGAAACCAACCCGGGTATGCTCGACTAATTTCAGGTTTGGTATCGATTTCAGAACACAGTCGCGCTTCCTGCGATGTTTGACTACACTCAGATCGGCCTGCCAGGAAATCTTCTGTTTGGCCGACTACAACAACAATGCTAGGAGACTTGCTAATGACACTCTTCAAGGCCCTTACCGGCATCGCCGGTGCGATCGCACTGACTACGGGATCGGCGTTCGCGGATGACCTTCGCTGGAAAATGCCGGTCGCCTTCGCTACCAATTTGCCCGGCCTCGGTTCCCCTGCCGCCTGGGTTGCCGATAACCTCACCACCGCTTCCGATGGCAGTATCCAGGTTCGCGTCTATGAGCCCGGTAAGCTGGTTCCGGTATTCGATATCTTGCAGGCCGTTTCCGATGGCAAGGTTGAAGCAGGTATCACCTGGATCGGTTACGACCAGGGCAAGGTACCTGCGATTCCGCTGTTTGCGGCTGTACCCTTTGGCATGAAGCCCTGGGCCTACACTGGCTGGTATTACTACGGTGGTGGCCATGAAATGCTGCAGGAAGTCTATGCCAACAAGGGCTTCGAAGTGCACGCCCAGCTGTGCGGCATTATCGGGCCTGAAACAGCGGGTTGGTATTCGGAAAAAATTGAAACACTGGAAGACTATAAGGGTCTGAAGATTCGCTTCGCGGGTCTGGGTGGCAAGGTTCTGGAAAAACTGGGAGCCTCGGTCACCATGATACCCGGTGGTGAGCTCTACCAGGCGCTGGAGAAAGGCACCATCGATGCGACCGAGTTTTCCATGCCCGCCATCGACCAGATCCTCGGCTTTGATCAGGTGGTCAAGTACAACCTGTTCCCGGGCTGGCACCAGCAGTTCACTGCCAATTACATGCTGATCAACAAGGACGAGTGGAACAAAGCTACCGCTGCGCAGAAAGCGCTGGTTGAGGCCTCTTGCACTGCCGCAACAACCCTTGCCCTGGCCGAGGGTGAGTACAAGAACGGTAAGGTTCTGGCCGGCTTCCAGGCAAAAGGCGTTCAGGCCGATCAGATTCCCATGGATGTGTTGCGTCAGCTAAAAGCGGTGACCGACGAAGTGCTTGCGGAAGAAGCCTCCAAGGATGCTGACTTCAAGCGCGTCTATGAAAGTCAGAACGAGTTCCTGGAAACCTACAAAGTGTGGGATTCACGCGCCTATGTTCCGGGGGATCTCTAAGGTCCGGGGCTGACCTTGAGGCATCGGAAGCAATTCCGGTGCTCTCTGACCAAATCTGGATGGCCCTTCGAGGCCATCCTTGTTTCATAATCGGCTTTCTGAGCGAGGAACTGTTGTATGACGGTGTCTGGTAAAGGCTCACCACAGAACGTGCGGACATCGGTGCCTGGCTCCGACGAACGTCTCCATCACCATACGGAGTTGCCCACAACCTGCGTCAGTGAGTGGATGGATCGTGTGATTTCAACGATCGGCAAGGGAGCCTCCTGGCTCTGGATCGTGGTGACGGGCGTCATCATCTGGGCGATCGTTGGCCGTTACGCCTTTGACCATGGTTCGGTGACATTGGAAGAAGTCCAGTGGCATCTGGCCGGCATGGGTTGGCTGCTGGGGCTGGCTTACACCCTAGTGGTGGATGGCCACGTCAGGGTGGACGTCATTCATGAGCGCCTGTCCATTAGAAACCAGGGCTGGATTGAACTGTTTGGCCTGGTTTTCCTGTTGTTGCCATTTCTCGGGCTGGCGGTCTACGAGATGTTCCCTTACGCCTATAGCTCCTGGCAACAGGGTGAAACCAGTCAGGCACCTTCCGGGCTTTCTCACCGCTGGGTGCTAAAGGGCATTCTGGCATTGTCTTTTACCCTGGTGATTCTGGCAGCGCTATCCCGCTTACTGAAAGTCACCGCATTGCTTTTCGGCTTCCCAAAGCCAATCCGGATCGAGTCCGGGAATAACAAGAAAGAGGATGCGTCCTGATGGAGCTTGAAACCCTGTTTGTAATCGGCATGTTCCTGACCTTCATGGCCTTATTGATGACCGGTTTTCCGGTTGCCTGGGTGTTGGGAGGCACCGCGGTCATCTGGACGGTAGTCGGTGTGGTGGCCGTTGAAGATTTTGGTGCCAATCTATGGTTCGACTATTCCTCTTCCATGGGGCTTGTGCCCGAGCGGGTATGGAACGTTGTAAACAGTGAGACCCTTGTGGCTTTGCCGATGTTTATCTTTATGGGCATCATGCTTGATCAGTCTGGTGTCGCCGAGCGACTGATGAACAGCATGGTAAAACTGTTTGGCGCGGTTCGCGGCGGATATGCGGTAACGGTGATTATCATTGGCGTCCTGTTGGCGGCGACCACCGGCATCATTGGTGCTTCCGTGGTGCTGCTGGGCATGCTCTCTTTGCCGGTAATGATGGAGAACAAGTACGACAAAGGGTTTGCCGTGGGCACAGCCTGTGCCACCGGCACTCTTGGCATCCTGATTCCTCCTTCCATCATGCTGGTGCTGATGGCTGACCGACTTGCGGTTCCGGAAGCGTCGGTGGGGGATCTGTTCATGGGTGCGTTCTTGCCCGGCCTTATGCTGGGCGCTATGTACGTTGCTTATGCCATCATCCGCCCCATGCTGCAGCCGCATATTGCGCCAGTGCCGGAGGGCACAAAGAAGGTGTCTTGGAACATTGTCTGGGAAGTGGCCAAGGCAGTTCTGCCCACGGCTGCGTTGATTCTTGGTGTGCTTGGTTCTATTTTTGCCGGTATCGCCACGCCCACGGAGGCTTCCGGTGTTGGTGCCCTGGGCGCTCTCTTGCTGGCTCTGATGTCAGGACGTCTGAACCTGAAAGTGCTCAGCTCTTCGCTGCAGCAGACAACCCGTACGTCGGCGTTCATTTTCGCCATTTTCCTGGGGGCAACGGCGTTCTCTGTGGTGCTGCGTGGTCTGGGTGGCGACGAGGTGATCAAAGATGCGCTGCTGGGGCTCCCATTCGGACCCTACGGCGTGGTACTGACCATTCTGTTCGCGGTGTTTTTGCTTGGCTTTTTCCTGGACTGGGTTGAGATCACGCTGATTATTCTTCCGCTGGTGGCACCGGTTGTCCAACATCTTGGATTCGACCTGGTGTGGTTCACCATCCTTTTTGCCATGTGTCTGCAAACGTCTTTCCTTACGCCACCGGTAGGCTTTGCGCTGTTCTATATCAAGGGCGTGGCGCCGCCGGAAATCACTGTGATCGACATCTACAAGGGCGTCATACCCTACATCATCATTCAGTTGGTGGCCCTGGTGATCGTATTCCTGGTGCCCGAAATCGCGACCTGGCTGCCCAGCGTGGCTTACGACTAAGGAGATAACAATAATGCGTCTAGAAAACCGGATAGCCCTGATTACCGGGGCGGGTCGTGGCATTGGCCGGGCCATCGCGGAACACTATGCCCGCGAAGGTGCCCGTGTAGCGGTAGCGGATCTCACGCTGGAAAGCGCACCAGAGGCCGTTGAGGCCATTGAAAACGCGGATGGCTTGGCCATGGACGTGACCGACGAGGCCGTTGTCGATGAAGGTGTCGCCACCATTGTAAAAACCTGGGGTGGCCTGGATATCGCCGTGGCGAATGCCGGCATCCAGCACAGAGATCCCATACACAAACTGGCCTATGCGGACTGGCGTCGAGTGATAAACGTACACCTTGATGGCGCCTTCCTGGTAACCCGGGCCGCCCTCAGAAGTACTCAGAAGTATCGGGGTCAAGTCTTGCATTTTGCCTCTGCCTTGCGATTTCGTTGTAATCGTCTCATTCTGTCCCGTCTCAGTTAGAACCACGGAAGGATCCAGGGAATGGCCAGACCGCTGCGACTTGAATTTGCCGGCGCGTTGTACCATGTAACGTCTCGCGGAAATCGGCGTGAGATGATTTTTGAATCTGACTGTCAACGCCAGTTTAAAACTGACCCACTTATCGCCAATCTAAAATGTAAGCGCCCTTAAATCGACCCACTTGCCCTCAGTCGATCTGCGGCACTTTTTTTGAAGCTCGCTCCAGATCCACATTCCACGGCAGCAGTGCTTCCAGCTTTTCCAGTGTGTCAGCGTCAGCAACGCGCTCCAGAACATGCTGGATATAAACCGACGGTTCCAGTTTGTTCGCTTTAGCGGTTTAT
>Ga0307978_1001531_pt1 | contig 17130 bp, 18 predicted proteins | sample OrgLakmetage1056_FD_203151 | JGI IMG/M metagenome (GOLD analysis project Ga0307978, IMG submission 203151) | Saline water microbial communities from Organic Lake, Antarctica - #1056 | ecosystem: Environmental > Aquatic > Non-marine Saline and Alkaline > Saline | place: Antarctica: Organic Lake...
CTTTGTCCGCCTGGTTGATAAAACTACGAGCCTTGCTGGCAGATTCCTTCTTTTTCTTCAGTGACTGTAGGTTGCTCATCTGTTATCTCCCATCAGTGCCAACACCTCGAACAGCGTCTGACTGATTTCCTTTTTCGCTTTCTCGTCATCGGCTTCAAAAACAGAAAGCCCCGACTCCTCGGCATCGTCATAAACGTTTCTGGTGAAGATCACGGATTCCAGTGCTGGAAGGTTAAAGCTGTCAGCGACCGCCTTTGCATCGAGTATCCTTTTGACTTGACTCGGCAGTGTCGGCGCTTGGCTGATGACGGTTCTGGCTATAAGAGCCGGGTTTGTAATTCGGCTTTTTTCTACGAGGTCAGAAACGTAATCCAGAGTCTTTAAATCTCTCCGTTTCGGTCGAGTCGGTATCAATATTACGTCTGAAACAACCATTGCGGAGCGCAGTTCTCGTGTGTCTCTGCCGCCACAGTCGATAATGAGTATTCGGCCAGATTCGGCTAAAGCGACCGCCGTTTTGGATATGTCTCCTGTCATGGCCTGGTGATTTAGTGCGGGAGCATCTGTTCCTGATCGCTCGTCAGCCCAGTCAGAAGATGTTTGCTGAGGGTCAGCGTCGATAAGAAGAACCCGGTAGCCTTCATTAACCAATGCCACCGATAGATTTTGCGCCAGGCAGCTCTTGCCTGAGCCACCTTTTTGCCCGCCAATTGTGATGATCATAAGTGCTTCTCAGGATGGATAATTAACTAAAATAGAGGCAAATGATCAAATGATCAAATGATCAATTGATCATTTGATCATTTATTTACTCAAATCAATAACTAAGGCTCTTGCCAGTTCTCGTTGGTTAATGTAATTTCAGATCACACAAACGAAAAAACCCGCAATTAAGCGGGCTTTTCGGGCGGGCAGTGTTACAAGCACTGTGATCCGCCACGGTCTCGGGAAATTCGGTGCTTTGGCGGGCGTCGATACGAGACCGGAGAAATCCATTCTAGCTTTGTCCGTACATTTGGACAACCCTTTGAATCTCTCCGGTCACCCGAGCCAGCACAACAGTGCAAGCGTCCATTGGCTCAGGGTGTAGCTTCCGGCTTGTCCATTCCCTGTTTCACCAGTCTCGGTCCCGCTGTTGTGCCCGCCACCCGCGCTAGGATGGGGATCTCTCGAAAGCGCATGGTAAAGGCAGTTTGCTGTGGCTCAAAAAGCGCCGTCACGGGGGCGTAGACAAATACCCAAACCGAGCCCTGTAAATATAAGAGACGCCACGAGAGGCGCTTTGTAGAGCGTGAACTCTTATTCACTGACGCTAACAACGATCAGTGACCGGTGTTGCGACCGACTGACCGACGGGCTTGCCCGCAGTTTCCAGCACGTTCACCGGCTAAGCCATAAGGCGCTTTATATAAGCGCCTAAGGGTAAGGCTTGGCCGGTAAAAAGCTCCCTCCCTTCCTCCGAGCTGCCTCCCGGCCAAGCCTTGAAAGGGGGACAAGTCAGGTGCAGTGTTTTTGAGTTCGGCAGCTGTTTCATTCAACCAAATATCGAAAAAGAAGTTTTAGCAGTGAAATAAAGTAATGCCTCCTTTCAGCTTAGCCGTCTTGGTGGAGATTTCGTAAACTCACATCAGATCAAACTAGTCTTTGAAGCCAAGTTGGCTGTTGCGATCGAATATAGCTTTTTTTGTCCGAAGCTAACTTGCTAGCACATTACTTTATGTTGATCACATCCTCTGCCGGTTAAAGCCAGGCATGACCCTAAAGTTTTGAGTAATCATTTTTTGAGTTCCACAGATGAAAAAGCCGGCTGAGAAGTTGGTTTTTTTTTGGCTTTTTTTAAAATGCGAGTAATAAGTATTGATAAGTAATAATAATAATAATATAATTATTCTTCTTATAATTACTAAGGGTTTGTGATGGACATTAGCGCTGAAATTCGTACTCGCATCGTTGCCGCGGCAGAGCAGCTTTACACTGAGGCAGACAGCGAACGATTCCCGACTGTTGATCAGGTTCGTCGTGCAGCTCGAACAGACATGAACAGCACCAGCACGGTTATGAAGGAGTGGCGTCGACAACAGACAGCTGCGCCTGCTGCTGTGGCTGTGCCGATTCCCGACCGGGTGAGAGATGCCGCGATGTCTGCCGCTGCCGTTATGTGGAGTGAATCTCAGGAGCTGGCTAATGAATCGTTAGACGTTGCAAAGCAGGCTTGGGAAATCGAGCGTGCCGACGCTGATGCGATGCGTGCAGAGTTGGCAGAGGCATATGAACAGCAAGCGGGCGAGCTGGAAGCTCTCCAGCAGTTGTTAACTGAAACACAAGCCAGCTATGAGGTGGCGAAAGAGAAGCAGCAGCAACAGGCTGTAGAGTTAGCGGCAGTAACGGCCAAATTTGTTGATGCTGAAGGCAAAGAAAAGACTGCTCAGCAGCGTTTGGGCGAACTGAGGAGTGAACTGGCACAGTCGAGAGTGGACGCAGCCGATCAAGCAAGGCAGCAAAAACTGGAGGTTGAATCAATTCGGAAAAAATCAGAACAGCAAGCGGAAGATTACCGCAAACGCTTCAGCGAGATTGAACAACAGAAAAACGATCTCACTAATGATCTGACCGCCGTAAAAACTCGCGCTGAATCTCAGAAAAGCGCCGCTGAGCAGCAGCAGCAGGCGGCTACAGTTCAGTCGGACAAGCTGTCTGGTGACATTAAAAGCGCAATTGAGAAGGCCGATAAGCTCGCCAGTGAACTGAAGGCTGCCAATGAATCTGCGGCTCAGGCTCGCGAAAATGCAGCGGAACTAATTGGAAAACTGGAGGCAACCGTGGGGCAAAATAAAGAGCTCATGGCAATCCTTGAAAAGCTACACGCTGACAGGGAAGGCGTTAAGAAATAATGGTGAGACCATCTTTTGAAGAGTTGACCTGACGAGCTTCACGCCCCAATATACTGTATAAATAAACAGTGTTTTGGTGAAAATTATGCCCTGTATTTTGCTTGGTGGCTCCCGCCCGCTCCTGCGGTTAAATATCCCGCTCTTCCTGGAGCGCGTATCCGCAGGTTTTCCATCGCCGGCAGAAGATTACGTTGAGAAAACTCTAGATTTAAACGAACTGTGCATTCAGCATCCGTCCGCGACTTTTTTTGTGCGAGTGGACGGGGAATCCATGATTGGTGCCGGCATTTTTCCTGGTGATGTATTGGTGGTTGATCGGTCTCTGCGAGCGCAACACGGTGACATCATTATCGCCAGCCTAGAGTCGGAGATGACAGTTAAGGAGTTACATCTGACACCTCCGCCGATTTATCTGCTTCCACGGAACCCAGCTTACCAGCCTATTCTCATTGAAGAGGGCATGGTGCTAGAAGTTTTTGGTGTGGTCACCAATGTCGTTCGATCGCTCAGGCGGGGAGGGAAATCATAATGGTGCTCCCCGAAGCCGCTGCATGAAAACGGTTTATGCCCTCGTGGACTGCAATAATTTTTACGCCAGCTGTGAAAAGCTGTTTCGACCAGATCTACGTGATACCCCTGTGATCGTGCTGTCCAATAATGACGGCTGCGTGGTTGCCCGCTCACGGGAAGCTAAGGCCCTCGGTATAAAAATGGGCGTTCCGGTGCACCACATCCGATCGGAAATTCGACGGCATGGCATCCACCTGTTTTCGTCCAATTACACTCTTTACGGTGACCTGAGCCGGCGTGTAATGACGACCCTGGAAGCCCTGGCGCCGCGGATCGATGTGTACTCCATTGATGAGGCTTTCCTGGATCTTTCAGGCGTTGAGCGGGTTGTTGCCCTGGAAGATTTTGGGCGCCAGGTGAAAGACATCGTTGTTCAGAATACCGGCCTTCCAGTTTGTGTTGGCATCGCGCCCACCCGAACGCTAGCGAAACTCGCTAACTATGCGGCTAAAAAATATCGGGCAACTGAGGGTGTTGTCGATCTGACCGATATTGGACGGCAGCGACGATTGATGGCTTTGGCGCCCGTGGATGAAGTTTGGGGTGTTGGCCGGAAAATATCGGCCAAGCTCCAGGCAACGGGGATCACCACCGCACTCGAACTCGCTGATGCTGACCCTGCAACGTTGCGTAAACAGTTTTCCGTGGTGCTGGAACGCACCATTCGTGAGCTGAACGGTATTGCCTGCATACCCTGGGAGGATGCCCCTCAGCCGAAAAAGCAGATCATGTGCTCCCGTTCGTTTGGCGCCCCGGTCAAAGCTTTATCGGATCTCGAAGAGGCCATTGCCGAGTTTGCAGCGAGAGCGACAGAAAAACTCCGGAAAGGGGGGCAGTACGCCGGCGCACTGATGGTGTTTTTCCGAACCAACTCGTTCCGAACGGAGCTGCCTCAGTATTCCAATAGCGCATCCGTGGGGCTGATCACACCCACCCAGGATTCGCGGGTCATCGTCCAGCAGGTATTAAGTTTACTCAGACCTATGTATCGGCCGGGTTACCACTATGCAAAAGGCGGTGTGATGTTGAGTGAACTGGTTAACGAGGCGGCCATCCAAGAGGATTTTTTCGCCAGCCCGTCACTTGGACAGGATGACCGAGCCGCCCGGCTGATGTCTGTGATGGACGAGATCAATCGAAAATCACGAGTTAAGGTATGCAGTGCCAGGCAAGCAGGCCAAGCGGCTTATGCGATGCGTAGAGAACATTTGTCGCCGGCTTACACCACGGCCTGGTCTGAGCTTCCGACAGTCCGCTGATCTACACTCGATGGATGCGTTGAGTGTTCATCACTGCTGACAAGTTTCATAACGATTCAAGTGTTTGTTTGAGAGAATTCTATGTGCGGTCGATACAACGTTACAGAGTCATCTGAAGTGTAACCGTCCGGCAAACCCATCTTGAGCCTGATGTCGCAGCCTTCAAGATAGTCCACTTATTCTTTAGTGGACACTATTTATGAACAACGTAAGCGTAACCCGCCCTTACCGAAAACGCCGTCGGCACGCTCCGGAATTTAAAGCGCGGCTGGTGGCCGAGTGCCACAGTCCCGGAGCTTCTGTTTCCCGTATTGCCCTGGATGACGACCTCAATGCCAACCAACTTCGGCGCTGGATCAGAGAGTCGAAGCAAGTAGAGGGAAGCCAGCCCCCAGCCTTTGTACCGGTTCGTTTGCCAGCAGCAGGCGTGAATACAACGAAATCTGCCGATAAGGATCGTATCGTCCGCATCGAGATTCCACGAGCCGGCGGGTCGGTTTTGGTGGAGTGGCCCGCCGATCAAAGTCAGCAGTGCGCGGCGTTTCTACGCGAACTGTTGCCATGATCCGCATTGACCAGATTTGGCTGTCCACCGAGCCCTTGGATATGCGGGCCGGGCCAGATACGGCGTTGGCGCGTGTCGTTCAGGTGTTTGGCTCAGCCCGATCTCATTGTGCGTACCTGTTCGCTCATCTTAAGGACGTACTGACAAAGCTGCCAACGCAGAAAAATAATACGATTGAGGGGTTGCTGTTTCACAACTGAACTTCCCTGAGTATTAGCAAGGTATGATGAGCAGACACTTACTTCTGACGCCAATGCGAGCAATCTGAAGACTCGGTGGCCGTGGCGGGTGGTGTCGAGACTTACAAGAGCATGCACGGGGCATCGAAGGTAGAATCATGACAAAAAAGAGTAAACGTTATAGCCTGAGCGAGTTGGTGGCCCAGTGTGACCCGAATGCCCCAACATCCGAAGCTTTTCGGGAATGGGAGCAGGCGCCGATGGCTGGAATTGAACAGGCTATAACCCAACACGCCATCGACGTGATTACTCAGGCGATCGGAGCCTGGGAATCCCGAGAACAAGCACTGGAATGGCTTCAGCGCCCAGTTCCAGCGCTCGAACATAAGCGCCCTTGCGATCTTCTGGGTACTCAGGGGGGCTGTCGCCGGATAGCCTCGGTACTCCGCAAAATTGAGCAGGGGGATTTCAGCTGACAGCAGGCTCGCACTGTTCCTGACCTTAAGACGGAGGGTTGCGATTCTCCGTACGGTCGTCATCAATGTTCTCCTCGGAATCAGAAAACTCATTCCAAACCGGATCGGTTGGCCGGTCGTAGCGTTTAACCGAGCCCTTGAGTCTTTCTAGAGGCGTAAGCTCTTTTGGGAGTGGTTCAGCCAGTTCGTCGGCATGAGCCTTGTGGGCGTCAAGGCCTGTCAGAAGCTCTTTCTCAGTTAGGTGTTGTTTTGTCATGATGGTGAACTCTGTATTTCCTACCGGTAGTAATCTATCCGATACGAACGTTTTTTATAGAAAGCCCGATCCAAATTGGTACAATTTAAACGATGTCGCTACTTAAAATATTGGTATTGTCGAGTCTATGACTCATTGACGACACTTTTCGTGTGATGGCCGGACGCAAACGTCGTATTGACGGCGTTTGCGGTACAAGCGAGCCACTACATATCTTGGTGGCTGCGCCATCGAGATCAAGATGGGTTTACCGGGCGCTTACAAACTTTTGGCACTGTAGCTGAGATCATAAACTGCACGAGGCTACGCAAGAAATACGGCGGTTTTTTCGCAAAAACTTAAGGTCTCTCCTAACCCAAGTTATCTGTAGTGGTTCGTTTGCCTTTCTTACTGGTTCCGAGCCTTGAGCTGCACATCAGCTATAAAGTCTGAGATGCTGTACAACCACGATGTTTGCTGGTTTGTATAAGTTGGGTGAATTTTTTTTGGAACGATGAGTTGTAGCTTTTTTTCGCGCATTTGGTCTGTCTGCCGTTCTGAAATCCCAGCTTCGATCGTCACTAGGTATTTCTTTTCCAGTCGATCACCTTCAGCGAGAACTTGGCGCCAACGATCTTTACAGGTAGTTTTTGCACCTAAAAGTGTAAGTTCATCGATGGAGAAAGCTGTATCGTGATATGCAGCGAAACTGGGAAACATCCAGTCAGGCTGTTGTTTCCCTTCGGTGTAGAGTTTTCCTTTACCGGGCTCAAAAATAAGGCTGTGTTGTTCAAAAACTGTTGTCAGGTGATTTTCAAAGGCATGCCCGGCACGAGATTTCCTGCGGTTTTGAACGCTGAGTGAAAATTTTACAAAGGCATCAACGTCTTCTCCATCCTCTCCAAAACCTTGTTTCAAACGCTGTGAAACGAGATGCCTTTCATAGGCTCTAAACAGCAACTCTTCTCTATCTAGCCAAGCCACTAATGCAGCATCTGCACCATCACGAGAGTCTATGCCTGTTAGATCCCGTGCCAAAGAAGACAGAACGTCAGTCTTTGGAAGTTCTTTCGGGAAGAGCTTTAATAGCATATTGAGATCATTATCAACGTCTTCTTGCCGAAATGGATTGATCCCAATTTCCTCTAGAAGCATCCGTATGGGGAGGATCATTGACTGTTCCGGCATTCCTGCCGGTTTCATGTTCGTTGTCAGGTCCGGCAAATCGAAAAGGTGGCGTAGCTGCGTTTCTGCTGCTGAGCCTTTGGGCGTAAATATCATCGCAAGTGAGCCGTCTTTATTCTTTGCGACAACAGCCATATCGCTCTCAGCAATTAGCTGTGTTACCTCATTGCCAGGGTAATAGAGACGGTATTCTGCTGATCGGTTCGGATCAGCTCTCCGTGTGTCATACCAAGTCGCAAAGCCATCACAAATGATAGGAGGAGACTCCTCGTCCTCTGAGTTTTCAGGGATATAGGCATATATTGTCGGGAAGGTGAATGTCGCAGAACCAGTACCAAGGATCTGACCCATTCCAGCTTTTACGAGCCCGCCAATTTCATGTTGATGTGAAGTGTTTGAGGGCGCTGCATCAACAGCGGTCAGATATTTGGCTGCGGCTGCCTCAAAAATCTCTTTTACTGAATCCATCATCGTTCTGCTCTCCAGCAATTTCCATATATTCTGAATCGCCATTGAGCCAGTTTTTGATGCTGGAAACCACTAAGGGAAGTGGTAATCGATGCTTACCTTTTAAAGAACACTCCCAAACTTCGCAAACCCTCCATCCCATCGAGAGTAATTTAGATCGGTTGCTGGCGTCGCGTTTTTTATTAGCAGCTAATTTGCTGGTCCATTGTTCAATATTCGTATCAGGAAGCCTTGAAAAGTGGCAGCCATGGGCGTGCCAAAAACACCCTTGTACTTGTATGGCGGCATTATATTTCGTAAAAACCAAATCTGGCTTGCCAGGAAGGTCTTTTCGATGGATCCGATAACGTAAGCCCTCACGAAAAAGGGCTTTTCGTATTGTCATTTCAGGCTTTGTATTTTTGTTCCTGATCGCCTGCATATTTCGCCGGCGAGTTTCTTTGTCATGCACATCAGCCATCAGGCGGCTTCAGAACTTTTGTTCACAAGCTTTTTTTTTGCAGCAATTATCCGTGGTTTCATCAGCTGAGCTACTGCACGGAATACGGGGACCGCTACAGAGTTACCAAACTGGCGATAAGCTTGGGTATCGGAGACTGGAATCTTAAAGTTCGATTCACCTGGTTTGTCGAAGCCCATAAGGCGAGCGCACTCTTTCGGGGTCAATCTTCGTGGTCGATTTTCCATGTTAGCCTGATTATCGAAGCCTAAAACTGGGTTCCATCCTCGATCGACAAGAATTTCTGAGCCGTCTTTGTGATACCTGGCTGACAACGTGCGTGCTGTATCGTTTGGATGAGTCAGTCCGAAACCGAAACCATTGCCTTTCTTTCGATGTCCTTCGGCGTAATCGAACAGGTACTTCCAGAGATTTTTGGTGAGGATATATTTCGGGTTTATAGCGCTGACAGGCTCCAATATCTCACCAAATGTCGGAACGTGCTCCGGCTTCAACTTGTCGATATCTTTGAGCGTAAAACCTTTATGAATTTCAAGATCGCGGCGGAATCCAACCAGCACAATCCTTTCCCTGTGCTGCGGGACGAAGTTTTTCGCGTCTATGACTTTCAAGTCTCGGGAGCCCTCGAAGTTAACGTCTGCGACTTCATATCCCAGCTCATTGAGGGTTTCCAGAATTACTCGGAATGTTTTTCCTTTGTCGTGACTTTTAAGATTTTTCACGTTTTCCAACAAAAAGGCCGCTGGACGCTTGGCTTTTAAAATTCGTGCTACGTCGAAAAACAAGGTTCCTTGGGTATCGCATTCAAAGCCATGTTTTCGGCCTAGAGAGTTTTTCTTTGAAACCCCTGCAAGCGAGAAGGGTTGGCAAGGAAAACCGGCCAGGAGTACATCGTGATCGGGTATGGCTTGATCAATATGTCGATACGCGTCTTCTTCGGATACGTCAAGGTGATCTGAAAGAGTTATCTCTCTGATGTCTTCATTGAATATGTGGTCGTTGGGATCGCTGTGATGGTTTGCTTTATAGGTTCTGACTGCGTACTTGTTCCACTCACTGGTGAAAACACATTTACCGCCAATTTCATCAAATCCGCGACGAATGCCACCGATGCCCGCAAAAAGATCGATGAACCTGAATTCATGGCCTGACTTCTGAAGAGGTTTGGGGAAAAACCCCTTCAGATGTTCGTATTCGCCATGGCTGAGCTTGGCTTCCGCACGACCTTTTACCCAGCGATTAATTCGTTCTCGATTCCAAGAATCATACCCCAGTCCATTAAGAACCTCGGCCAAGTAGGTCTGATCGTAGATCGTTAGCAATTCATTCACTAAGGCCAAGTCTTCTTCATTTCTCATTGCGACCTCTGGGTCAAACGTGTGATTTATCGTCACTCAATTTTCCCTTATCAGATGAGGTATTGCCAGGCCCTTTCTTGAAATATTCTTCTAGGTCATTTTTGCGAATCTTGTTTCACTGCTTCATCGAGTCTGATCGTCGTAACGAGGCATTTAATGTCGTTCGAGACACTCTAAAATGGGCGGCTACTTCAGTCTTAGTGATTTTGGGATCGGACAGCATGGCTGCTGCTTTTCTGATGTCGGTGCCGGACATGGAAGGTTTGCGCCCTCCCCTACGACCTCGTGCTTTGGCCGCCTGAAGTCCTGCAATCGTTCGTTCGCGAATGAGGCTGTGTTCAAACTCGGCCAATGCGCCAAAAATATGAAACACGAGCCGGCCACCGGCGCTGGTTGTATCAATGGCTTCAGTGAGCGATTTAAAGCCGATTTCTCGATCGTTGAGGTCTTGAACTATCTCAACCAGGTCCTTGAGAGATCGAGCAAGCCTATCCAGCTTCCAGACGATCAGAGTATCCCCCGTTCGGAGCACACGAAGGCATTGCGACAGTTCCGGTCGCTCTCGTAATTTGCCCGTTATTTTTTCTTGAAAGATCTGTTCGCACCCGGCTCCCTCCAAAGCATCTACTTGGAAATCCGAATTTTGATCTTGGGTGCTGACCCGTGCATAACCTATGATCATAAAAGGTACCTTTTCTGTTCATAGATTGTTTTACGTGATTGTTGACCATAAAACAATGGAAAATCGGGCTTTTTGAGAAAATTAGACGGACGTTCAGAAAACGACCGTTACTTGAACGACAATGCTGGTCACTTTAGAAAATGAAGCGTCGTTCATAGATATTTTGATCGTCATCTGTATGATAAAAATAGGTCTCTTAGTCAGGATGACTGAGAGACCATGCCGGCTCTTGTGCCTGGCTAAAATGCGACACCTGCTTAGTGGTGTGACTGCCAGGGAGAGGTCGGCTCTACTTTCAATCTGGACTCCATTTTTACCCGCTTCTGTTGCACCTTTTAAATGTATTCCCTTCTACTTAGCACCTTGGCCGGAACGACCTCGTTTGAGTAACGCGATGGGCGTTGGCGCCAATCTGCATGCTACATTTTTGGTGTTTTGCCATTTCCATTCGTTTTTACGAAGAAATCTCGTGTGTTTTTTCATCAAATCGAGCCAAAAACTGGGATTATCTTCATTTTGAAAAGAAATCTGGAGGTGGTCGTGACTCAAAACTCCAAAATTTCAGCTTGAACAACCAATTTTGTAGCTCGACCAACCAATTCGTGGTTCGATCAACCAATTTTGTAGCTCGACCAACCAATTCTGTAGCTCGACCGACCCCCCCATTCGTAGCTCGACCAACCAATTCTGTAGCAGCAATCCTTTTGACGGAACGATTCATTCAGAGATCAGGGAGCATCACCATAACCAGCTCCGGGTCGTAACCGGCGACCAGCCAGTCCTTGGGGGAAATCTGTTGCCCGCTGTCGGAAATTTCCAGATCCCTATTTTTCGCCATCATAAAACGCGACATGCTCAGCGCATGCGCATCTTCGTGTACAGATGCGACAAGACCGTCTAGGACGGTGTCCGGTTCAGATCGATCCAACGGGGCTAACCTGATCGTTTTGTCGATGATGGAAACCTCAACCACGTCACCCACATTTATTCCGGCTGCAGCCAACACCTGTAGTGGTAGAGAGACGTAGACATCATCTCCGTCACCGTGAATTGTTCCTAAAATCCTGCTGCCTGACATTACACAACTCCTTCTCCAGATAGCCATTGAGATCAGTATAGAAAATTTGCGCACTGAAGCGCTCTCACCATAAAAATAACACCGGTACTTTAGACAAGGTGGAAGATCTAAATGACTGGGTGTTTCAGGAAGAGCCGGAGCTAGCTAGGGGCGCGTTGACGTTTGAAGATAGGGTAATCTAATCGGTGGATGCAGATCCCAGCAGTCGCCGATGTACTAATCACGCGGTTTGCCAAAACACATTGGTGATAAAGCGTCCTAAGGGTTTTGGTGCCAAAATGTCGAGTGTGGATCGGCCATACCGGATCGAATAGTTACAGCTGAAAGCACATTTTTTTGGCCATATTCACGAACGCTACGGGGTTAGTACATCCCAAGTCGCACCTGCTTGGTCAGCGCCAGTCCCAGTCCGCCTCGCGCATGTACCCAAAAACTCCCCCCAATTTTACTGAATATTGAATAACGCGGGAAGCCGAATGACAGCGCAAGAACTCATCGAACGACTGAAAACCCTGCCACCGGAGACGCTCGTTTTAGTTGAGGGTTATGAAACGGGTTACGACGACATTGTGAATCTGAACACCCAGGACGTAATTCAGCTGCACAATGCTGACGAGTGGGACGGTGAATATAGTTTTAATTCAAACGAGCAATGCTCTAACCGCGAACATTACGCCGGTCTCAGTGGACTACTGGGTCATGTCGTGCCAGACCCGCAGTTTGACGACGAGGAATCGCGTGACAGCGCGATCTATAACGAGGTGGATAATGTTAACGGTGCCGAAAAAAGGGTTTTTTCGGCGGTTATCATTCCCGGTCGACGTGGAAATTTTCGGTAGGTGAACGCAATGACCAAACAAAAAAATTGCATGCTTAATGAGCTAGTCGCCCGGTGTTATCCTGACGCACCCGTTCCTAGGGGCGTGATCAATTGCAAAAATGTCGCCTCGGTGGGTCTGGAACAAACGGTGATGGACACACAGGTGGATATCCGGGAGGCGGTTCTAAAATTCCAGGAGCAGCTTTCAGACGATGTCATCCTGCTGGTTCTGTTCGGTAGCCGGGCGCGCGGCGATTACCGGCCTGACAGCGATGCAAATCTTGCAGTCCTGTTCCGCGGAGAATGTGGAGATTTTATGAGAATGCGGTTGGGTCTGGCGAGCATCGCCTATGACGTTCTGTTGTCGACGGGAGTGCTAATTCGATCGTTTCCGATTTGGGAGGCCGAATGGTGTAACCCGGAGAATTCCCCACACACGGGCGCGCTGCATGACATCGCCCGCGAGGGCGTCACCCTCTGGCAAATTTGATCATAAATACATTACAGATCGTTGTCCTGAGTCGACGGTGTGCGTATTCCAGACGAAGCCTGCCTGCCCAATTTGTCGGTACCGGTATTGATTTGCTCGTTCAGCTCGTCGGCCTGCCCTGTGTTTCGAACTTCACACTTCGGTTCTGGCGGTCTCTGCAGCCCTCTGGGCCAGTTTTAACCGATTAGCTAGACCATACGCATGGTCAGGACGCGCAGCGGCCTCTGAGACCTCTGAGGCCCCTGAGTCGCAACCAAGACGCCCCGACCACGCAGAAGGTGTTTCAATTTCGCAAACCAGGCAATCGATCGCAGTCGACAACCGACAACCCAAAGCCCTTCTCCTGCACATCCGAATCCAACCGCCAAGCCCGGCGCGCCACGCAACAGACAAACTCAGAAAAGACCAGCAAAGTGTTCGGCGACAATTAGGATGACCGACCGGACAGGATAGTTGACGCCGAACAAGCAAAGCCAAAGACGTCCCGGCCACACGCAAGGGGTTCGATTCACATCCAGGCGCAGCCAACCTCACGAGAGCATCGACAACCGACGGCAGACAACCGCGGGTCGAAACAGGACGGACGACTCACTCCGACAACCAGCTATCACCGACCAACAACCGATCACTACACCGCGCAACGCGCATCGTTTTATTCTTCTCGCGCTAAGTCGAAAACGGACGGATCAATCTGCGAATATCGAAACTCGACGCAGCGCACAACCGGGCCCGAACGCCGGATAGCAAACCAACACACCAGGAAAACACAAGCACAACACAGAAAACCAAACACCCAAGCGATTCGTTATCCAGGCGGAGCGTCTCACCCGCAAGCGGGCCATCAAGCGACACGTCGACAACGGATTCATCACCGAGCAATCGAGCCCAGACCGGCCACCGCAGCGGTATTCCAGAGCAAGCAAGGCAACCACAGAAAACCGAACCCGATATCCCGTGATTCGCGCAGCTCAACCCGAGAACCAGGCAAGCGCCCTCAGGAACAAACCAACACCGGCGAACACGCCAAGCTTCGGGCAACTGAGAAGTGATGGGTCAAGCGGGGACAACAGGACATCGAACACCGACTCAGGAAAAGCGGCTAGTCTTCATTCGACAAGGGGAGTTGGTCGTCTAGGCTCGACGAGTGGCGGTGACCTGCAACAGGAAAACACGAACCGATCATCGGGAATCGTCTGCGACTCAATGAACCCGATTCTGCCCGATTCTACTTAGCGACAAGGCTCAAGGGATGGACGTCAAATCAAAACACAGGGAATAAAACGGAAGGGAGGAAGCTGGGCGCGGCAGCCAAACAGATACCGCACCCGATTCTTAAAGCGACTCAGTTGCCTTCGCGACAACGCAACTCAACAACCCAGCAATCGCGATAATCACTGACACGACCTGAATCGACACAGCCATGAAAGCGGCTTCGCCACACAGGATAGGGGACAATCCAAAAACAGCGACCATCGACAAGACCAGAGCCACGGACCGAAGGACATAAACCGAACCCGATTTTCCACCGCAACCATTCTCTGCAACAAGTGAGTCATGAGCTGGACTCCACTTCACAGGCGCAAAGAACCCGATTACCGATTCAGACACTGAGTACATTGAAAATCTCCGCTGTTGTTTTCTTTTAACGCATTATATACATCACCGACATTTCAACTAATCATCTTCCGACACCTTAACGCTCGGATCCCGACTGGCAAGTGTCCCCTCGATTGACTGCATTGTGTATCCCAATTCCCGGATACGACTGTGCACACCTCGGATACGCACGAACTCTTTTTCAGCCTCAATGAATCCTTCAATCTCTCTCGGTTTTGCGAATTTCTGAATTTGATTAATGCTGATTTTTGTCGCCCGATCCCGCATCGGTATGTTTTCTGAGAATGACTTTTCTCCATGTTTCCGAAATCGGAACCACGCAATTGTATCGCTCCAAACTCCAGGCCTGACCCTTACGCCCAGGTAGCCCGATTTCTGACCTAGGGCACGACCCTTGTAATGCCAGTATTCTTCTCTTACCTCCTCGGACCATTCCGATACTGTATCCCTCAGGAGTTTTCGGGCTACGTGCATAACTTTCTGCCAGTCGCTCCCCTCGTATCCACTCATTTGACGGATTCGGTCTTTCTGCTCACTATCCAGGAAGTCACAGGCATCACTGAGCAAATACGCCATACCTGTAACCTCTTCCCAGATCTCCTGTGTCATATCCTTGTCATCCTGGACAAAACGCTTGATTTTCGATTCCTGCTTCATACGGTGCTCCTTTACAAAACCTATCTATGTGCAGGACCCCCCGGTCGTGCACAGCTGTAAAGTAGCCCCCCAATCTACTAACTAACTGTGCGGGACCCCCCCTACATACCGAAGCTCGGTTCGTACCATTTCCATCTAATCCCTTGGCTGGAGGGGGGGGGTCCCGCACAGTAATAATAGGGAGTAGATGGCACCTAAATGACATATAGACGGGACCCCCCTTAACAGCGAGAAACGCCGTGAAACCGGTTTCGACCTCTGTCTGTGGCGGTTCAATGATTCCGGACGCCAATCAAATAGAAGCCGCTCTCGCGGATCTCAATCGTCTAAAAAAAGAAGCGGAATTGAACGGCAATATCGTTGTATTGGAGGGTAGAAAGGCGGACGTCAATCAGATGACCTAGTCATTGAAATGGGCCTCGCTCAATGGCGTGCAATAGGGTTTGCACTGAATCTGATTTCAGAGTCCGAGTCCTACCTAGTGGATGACTGCGGTTCCTATCGAAATGTTGTCAGCCAACGGGTGGCACCGCTGCGAAAGATCCTAAAAATTTCTGGGGTCAGGTGTATGCACGACCTGCGAGCAGAGCGACTGATTGACGTTTACGAGTGGAAAAGCGGGCAACAGGCTCCAATCAAAAAATCCGGGCCATTCGGTCGGGATGCGGACCTCGTAGGAAGAGCTGCATCGTCAGGCGCCATCGCAAAAACAAAATCTTTACGAGGTCGGCCCCATGAATCTTAACGACGTAAAAAAAAGAATAAAATGTGACTCGACATTACAAGCAGAGCGCATTTGGGATCTGCATATTCGCCGAATAGAGCGAATGACTGCTGATGTCGAGAATCGATTTCCAGACGTTAGGCATGCCAACCAGATCTGATTGAAACACTGCCGATGGCTGCAAGAGGGGTTCCCTCCAGGAACAAAACGCGACTATCGGAGTTCACTGCGGTCCCGCTCGTCGAAATTTTGGACTGTATAAAAACCTTAAATCACGACATCCCTCTGCTTTTATGACAGATTCTAGAATATCGCCCTTTGGGAGGCTTTTTTTAGAAAACGTTCACCGGTGAACGTTTTCTAAAAAAAGCTTAAAAATCCAGCATAAACAAAAAGTTAAACCTCTTTATAATTAAGCTTTAATTATCCGTTTTTTCGCTTATATATGTCTATTTTTTGAACAGTAACCTTCGCCTGAAATGCACTGAAGATGGCAAAAACAGAGCCCTCATATAACGCTCTTACGAAGAACGAAAAGCACCTCTAGTTTGGTGCTGTGAAGTTGCGTGGACGGCACGCGTGCTTGAACAGGAACGCTGTTTTTAGTGATAACTCTGAATCATGAGGCTGGGGTATGTCACACTAATTCCAGCCGGATCAGCAAAACGTTCATGCATGACCGTTTTGCCAAAAATCCTATAAAAACTATAATAAACAATAGGTTAACGTTGATTATAATTAGGATTTAATTACCCGTTTTTTCAGTTTTTGCCTCTGATTTTTCAGAGCAGCTTTGGGGCCAAAACCTGGAGATCTGTGGAACCGATAGGCTGAAATTCAAAATTCTTCACTGCTGTAGTTGATATCTCATTCAACCGTTAGATCTTACGGTTGGATGAGCTTCTTGGCGGAAACCTGGAGATTTGTGGAACCGTTAGAATCAACATTGTTTTAGCTTGATTGAAGAGTGCCCATAGGGATTGTCTAGCAGCTCCTCAGCCCTTCGGTTAGTTCCGGCAGTCGGCCAGGAACGATCGTATCCACGAGGCTTCAGCCGGCCGTGGTTCAAGCTGGTAAATCTTCACAATCCGGTAAAATCGAGCGACGTAACCACACTGGCCGGCAGGTGGTAGCCACTCATCAGGGCCTTGATCAGACTTACTTCTATTAAGCGACGCTTCGACAGCCACAATATTCACGGAGTCGTTTGCAAACTCAATCCGCCTACCCCTCGTCCATGTCGCAGCTCCGCGATGCCAGGCCCAGGAAAGTGCGACGACGTGGTCGATGTCGATGTCGGATGCGTTCTGGATGACCAGGCCTGTGAATGGGCTGACCCAGCGTCCGGTTACTACTCTGCAGCGTTTTGCTTCGGCAAATCTAACTTGTGTAGTTGATGTGGTGATCAGGGCTTCT
>Ga0307978_1001536_pt1 | contig 17095 bp, 24 predicted proteins | sample OrgLakmetage1056_FD_203151 | JGI IMG/M metagenome (GOLD analysis project Ga0307978, IMG submission 203151) | Saline water microbial communities from Organic Lake, Antarctica - #1056 | ecosystem: Environmental > Aquatic > Non-marine Saline and Alkaline > Saline | place: Antarctica: Organic Lake...
GACGGTTTGGAATTCAGCGTTTCACGCGATATGTTTGAGGTTTTGTGATGAAGAAATTTTATGTTTCTGCAATTGACGGTTCAAAGAAATATTTGATTGCAGGGCCGTTTGAAGATCATTCTAGGGCGTTGGCGATGGTTGAACCTGTAAGAAATCGCGCATACGAAATCAACGCTAAAGCCTGGTTCATGTCTTGGGGAACTTGTTCAAGTGAACAGGAATTTAAAACACCGCTTGGAATTTTTGACACACTAGATTAACAACAACGCAAACAGTAGCAAGACGAAGAAAAACGAAATCACCCACCCGGCTCCCGGGCAGACCGGAGGCGGGAGGCCGCCAACAAGAAGAAGGATCAGAAGCAATGAAGAGACAACTGCCTGAGATGCCGCCGGGGATTGCGGCGCTGGACGTGGATGACCGGGGCTGGCCGGTGCCGTGGTTCGTGTCGTGGACGCTGGGGGCCCGTGGCCCGGACTTCCGGGTGGTGACGCGGGACAAGGTGGTGACGGCGCTGCGCTTCCGGCTATGCTGGTGCTGCGGCCAGAAGCTCGGGACTGAGGTGGTGTTCGTTGTCGGGCCGATGTGCGGCGTCAACCGGATCAGCAGTGAACCGCCCTCCTGCCACGACTGCGCCGGGTGGGCCGTCCGGGCGTGCCCGTTCCTCCTCAACCCGAACATGCGCCGGATGCCCAGTGAGGACGGGGACCGGGAGGTGGGCGTCATGGTCAAGCGCAACCCTGGCGTGAACCTGCTCTGGGAGACTGGACAGTGGGAGGCGTTCCGGGTTGAAGGGGGCGTGCTCATCGACCTCGGGGACCCGCTCAACGTGGCCTGGATCAGGGAGGGCCGCAACGCGACCCGGGAGGAGGTTGACGACAGCATCGTCGGGGGCATCGGACAGCTGCGGGACCTCGCCCAGGAGGACGGCCCGGAGGCGATGGCAGAGCTGGCGAGGCGGGAGAGGGCACTGGACTGCCTGAAGCCGGGGGTGGCGGCATGAGGGTGCCTGTGTACTGCGGGGAGACGTTTGAGGCCCTCACAATCATCCGGCTCCGCCCCTGGGCGCTTGAGCTCCTGGACCAGGGGTCTGTGTTCCTCCCAGGCCAACAGAGCGAGGTCAACGAGGTGCGGCGGGACGCACAGCTGGCGGTGATTGAATCAGCCCTGCGCGGGCTTGGGAGGCGGTGATGTTGACTGTTGTTGTTCGGATATGGCGGACTGCCGAGGAGAGCGAGGACCGGGAGCTGCGGGTGAACCGCATGGACCTCGTTGGACAGGTGGCGCTGCTTGGCTTCCAGTTCAGGAACGCCGGGGCGGAGCCCTTGGGCATGGAGGTGCTGGGAATTGTTTGACCTGAAGCGACCGTGTGTCAACTGTCCGTTCCGCCGGGGGCAGGGCGGGGCGTTCCGGCTGGACCCGGGGAGGCTGGAGGAGATCATGACCGGGAGCGCCTTCCAGTGTCACAAGACAGTGGACTACAAGGCCGGGGACCGTCCCCAACAGTGCGCGGGGCTCATGGCCGTCCTCCGGCGGGAGGGCGAGGACAACCAGATCATGCAGATTGCTGAGCGCCTCCGGGCAGCCCGGTTTGATGACCTTGACCCCCGGGGCGAGGCGTATGCCTCCTGGGCTGAGGTCCTCGCTGCGCATGAAGGCAAGACGGGGTGAGTGGACCCGGAGCCCGGCTGCCCAAGGGACCGTCTTAACTTAGCGGTGGGCCGTCTTAACTTCGGGGTGCCCAAAGGGTGCGAAGTTAAGACGCATAAGTGTATGAGTCCAAACAGAGAATTGCGTCCGTCTTAACTTACTTAACTTTCTTAGGGTGGTTTCACTTCGCCCGACAGGGAAGTTAAGACTGCCCTCCCCTATTTAAGTTAAGAAAGTTAAGTAAGTTAAGTTTTGCCTGGGGGGTCAACTGGTTATGCGGAACGGCTTGCCGCCTGTCTCCTGGGCTAAGTTAAGTAAGTTAAGACGGTTTGGAGTGGCCGTGGGCTGGGGATTGCCTAACTTGCGTTTTGTTGGTATTCTCCCGCGCACGGGAGTTTGCGCCACATGCCACGACAAGATTCACCAAAGACCCCCCAGCAGCAGTCCGGTGTCGGACGGCCCACCACCCTGACCTGGGAGGTGTTCCAGGCCATCTGCGCCCGGGTTGAGGAGACGGGCGTCAAGTACGCCAGCTGCGCCGCCTTTGGCTTCCAGGGCTCCTGGGTCACCACTCGCATCAAGGAGCTTGAGACCCTCGGGCAGCCTGAGTGGCGTGAGCTTTGGGAGGAGAGCCTGGAAATGTTCGCAGACCGGCTTGAGGCAGAGATGGCCCGCAGGGCGATTGACGGATCAGACAAGCCGGTGTTCTACAAGGGCGAGATTGTAGGTCACATCACTGAGTTCAGCGACACCCTCGCCATCACCCTCGCAAAGGCCGTCCGCCCGGAGCGCTTCCGTGACAACGTGAAGCTGGAAGCAGACATCACCGGGGGCGTGCTCCTGGTCCCGCCCAAGATGACGGTGGAGGAGTTCCTGGCCCAGGCATCCAAGCCGTCAGAGGACGCCAGTGACCAGGGAGGCGAGAGCTAAATTGTCTGACCAAGATGACTACCTCAAGAGACTTGAGGCCCGAATTGCCGCCCTGGAGAGCGTGCCCAGCACACGCACACCGGATGACGAGCGCCTCGACAACCTGTTGAGGAAGTTTGCGCGCAGCATCGAGATGACCGCCTGGTTGGGCGGAATGTGTCTGAAGGTCGCACCCGTCATCGCGGCGCTGTGGTTCTTCGGTGAGCAGGCCCTACAGTGGGCCAGGGAGTCAGCGACGCAATGGCTGGGAAGGTAACAGGGAAGGTAGCTGAAGTGGGCAACTCACGTCCGTGGATGTTTCTTGCTGTACTCTGTGCCGCCTACCTTGCCGCGCAGGTCCTCCCCGCGACTCGCCTTGTCTACAACCCGCAGGAGGTGTCGATTGACGGCCAGACCGTCACCCTTGCCCGGAGCTTCCCGGGTGACGCCCTCGGGCTCCCCCGTCCCCGCATCGCCTACCGCGAAACGGTGCGCCCCCTCACGCCTGGTCACAACGGCGGACAGTCCTGCATGGATGAGGGTGGGCCCTTCCGCCGCTACGACACAGCGGAGCCAGTCGGCACCTGGGACATCGCCTGGGCGGAGCCCTGTCTGTCTGACCCCCGGGGCTACGCGTGGCAGGCGACGTGGACCTGGCACTTGGGGGTGTTTACCTTCGGACCCGTCAACCTCACGCAGCGCGTGTTCACAGACCAGGAGCAGCAGCCATGAACGACAACCTTGAGATCAAGCTGATGGAGCGCCGGGACGCCACCCGCTTCCTGGAGGTGCGCCTTGAGTCCGTGCTCAAGCCGGGCGTCATCGCCCTCACGCAGGTCAACGACCAGGGAGAGGAGGGCCGCACCAGCCAGGCTGTCCTTGCCGCCGGGGGAGCGCTGGCTGAGTACCTGGGCCAGTCCTACGGGGACCAGTTCAACAGTGACGACATCGCCAAGGAGGCCCGGGAGCTGTACCGGGAGCTCATGAGCGACATGTGGCAGGCCCTCCACTGATGCCCCTTGATGTCCCCATCGTCTGGGCTCCACAGCCCGGCTCGCAGACAGCATTCCTGCAGTGCCCGCTCTTTGAGGTCCTCTATGAGGGGACCCGGGGGCCGGGCAAGACCGATGCGCTGCTGATGGACTTCGCCATGGACACCGGACAGGGGTTTGGATCGGAGTGGCGGGGCATCCTGTTCCGCAAGAGCTACCCCGAGCTGGCTGACGTGATCAGCAAGTCCAAAAAGTGGTTCAGCCGGATGCGCAACCCTCCCAAGTTCAACGAGGCGAACAGCACCTGGACCTGGCCCGGGGGCGAGCAGCTCCTGCTCCGCCATATGCGGCGCGTGGATGACTACAGCGCCTACCACGGCCACGCCTATCCCTGGATTGGCTTTGAGGAGCTGACGACCTGGGCGACATCCGACTGCTTCACCATCATGCAGTCCTGCTGCCGCTCCACGCACCCGGACGTTGCGGTGCGTGCCCGCGTCCGCTCCACCACCAACCCGTATGGAGTGGGTCACAACTGGGTCAAGGAGCGCTACCGCCTCCCGGTGATGCGGGGCAAGCCCATCGTCAATGCCCGCTCCTCTGACGGGGAGCTGGAGCCCCCGCGCATGGCCATCCACGGCCACATCTATGAGAACCGCATCCTGCTGGACAGCGACCCCAACTACATCAGCCGCATCCGGGTCGCAGCCCGCAATGACGCTGAGCTCCAGGCCTGGCTCCACGGCTCCTGGGACATTGTCGCCGGGGGCATGTTTGATGACGTCTGGGACCGCAAGACCAACGTGGTGGGCAACTTCCCCGCCCGGCTCATCCCCCGGGGCTGGCGCATCGACCGGAGCCTTGACTGGGGCTCCTCCACGCCCTTCTCCGTGGGCTGGTGGCTGGAGAGCAACGGGGAGCCGATTGAGTGGGAGGGCCGCGTGATCGGGCCCATCCGGGGTGACCTCATCCGCTTCTTGGAGTGGTACGGCTGGACCGGCAAGCGCAACGAGGGCGTCAAGATGCTGCCTGACGCGGTGGCGCAGGGGATCAAGGACCGGGAGGAGGACGCAGGGCTCAAGGGACTTGTCCGCCCTGGGCCCGCTGACCACAACATCTACACCAATGACTCCGGCCCAACGGCTGAGAGCATCATGCGCGGCAAGGGCGTCACCTGGGAGCAGGCCAACAAGGGTCCGGGCTCCCGCAAGAACGGCTGGGAGGTGATGCGGCAGATGATGTCCAGCGCCCGGCCCGAGGACGGGGAGGTGGTCCGCACCAAGCCGGGGCTGTTCGTGTGCGACCGCTGTCAGCAGTTCCAGATGACGGTGCCAAGCCTTTCTCGCCTTGACCGCGACATGGATGACATAGATACTGAAGCAGAGGACCACATTGCTGATGAGACACGCTACCGTGTCCGGCGGCAGGACCTCACCGTGCACCGGAGGGTCCAGTGATGGCCGATAAAGACGCAACACCCGCAACGCCCTCCTCCGCCTACGGGCGGATGGCTCCGCGCTGGGCACTGGTCAACAGCCTCCTCGGGGGCACCGAGGCCATGCGGGAGGCAGGAGAGGCGCTGATGCCCAGGCACCAGGAGGAGAGCGAGCCCAGCTGGACGCGCCGCCTGGCCGGGGCCACCCTCCTGAACATGACTGAGATCACCCTGGACATGCTGGCTGGCAAGCCCTTCAGCGACCCTGTCCGCCTGGCGGAGGACGCCCCGCAGCAGCACCAGGACTGGTCTGAGGATGTGGACCTCCAGGGCAACAGCCTGGACGTGTTCGCCCGGCGCTGGTTCCGCGACGGCCTGGCCAAGGGCCTCAGCCACGTCCTCATCGACATGCCGAGGCAGGATGAGGAGGGCGGCACAGAGCGGACCCTTGCCGACGACCGGGCCAGCAACGCCCGGCCCTACCTGCTCCACATCCCGCCTGAGTCAGTCATCTTCATGTCCGGGACCCTGGTCAACGGGCGGGAGGTCCTTGACCACGTCCGCATCAGCGAGTCAGAGGTGGTCCGGGACGGCTGGGGCGAGGCTGTTCAAGAGCGCATCCGCGTCCTGGAGCCTGGTCTTGTCCAGATATGGGAGCTCAGGAAAGGACAGCGCAAGGAGGAGTGGGTCATGGTCGATGAGTGGGCGACTGACCTGGACTACATCCCTATGGTGACCTTCTACACGTCCCGGCAGTCCCTCGGGGTGTCCAAGCCCCCGCTCCTGGACCTCGCCTACATGAACGTGCGCCACTGGCAGCTGGACGCAGACCTCAACAACATCATAAGCGTGGCGTGCTTCCCGATGCTGGCGATGAGTGGCGTGGACCAGAATGAGGCCGGGGACGGGGGGCTGATGCGCCTCGGGCCCAACCAGATACTGGCCACCCGGAGCGAGCACGGCAAGTTCTACTATGTGGAGCACACCGGCGCAGCCATCAAGACTGGTGAGGATAAGCTCCAGCACCTGGAGGGACTCATGGCATCCTACGGGGCCCAGTTCCTGAAGGAGAAGCCGGGGGACCTCAAGGCCACCGTGCGCGCCCTCGACAGTGCCGAGGCCCTCAGCCAGCTCCAGGCAATGACCCTGGTATTCAAGGACGCCCTGGAGACGGCCCTGATGGTGATGTCCGACTGGGGCGGGATCGGGGACGGCGGACCCAGCGTGGAAATGAATGTTGACTTTGGGTTGAATGATCCTGATGAGGCTGGCTGGACCGCGATTGAGAACGCCCGCAAGCGCCGGGAGATCAGCCGGGAGGCCACGATCAACGAGATGACCCGCCGGGGCTGGCTGTCCGATGACTATGACCAGGAGGCCGACAAGGTGCTGCTGGAGGCTGAGAGCAAGGAGCTCATGGACGCCATGGCCAAGCTGGACCTTGACCCCACCGCCCCAGATGACCCTACAAACCCACCCAAAAAGGACCCGAAAAATGACGATGACATCACAGAATAAGACAACCCTTGAACAGCTCCTCACCCACTGTATCCGCAGCAACGTCACCGCCCGGCTGGTCCCCGTGATGGGGAAGTCCGGCAAAATGGAGTTCTACATACACGCCGATGGGGCCGACAGTACCACCCTGGACTTCCAGGTAAGCAACAACGAGCTGAAGCCGCTGGAGCGGGCAGCCGGAGGCTGAGATGACCGCCAACCAAGACCTCTTTGATGCGGCCCTCCGGCACCAGGTGGCGCTCCGGCGCTACTCTGACCGCCAGCGCCGCCAGATGCTGGACCTGCTTGAGGCGGCTGACGCTGACCTTGTCGCCAAACTGCGTGCCCGCCTCGGGGAGGTAATGGAGGGGAGCGCCACCAACCAGCGCCTCAACGCCCTCCTGAAGGAAGTCCGTGACACCAGGAGGGCTCTGATTGACTCGCTTGCTCAAGACACCCAGGCAGAGATGGAGGCGCTGGCGGCTGCTGAGGCGGCATGGGAACAACAGATCATGGCGGAGGCAGTCCCGGTTGAAATGAGCACCACGGCCCTCCCCCTGGAGCGCCTCCGGGCTGCCGCAGTCACGTCCCCCATGCAGGGCAAGCGCCTCAAGGACTGGTTCAAGCACCTCGGGGACGGGGACCGGGCGCGGCTGGACCAGGCCGTGCGCCTCGGGGTGGCCAACGGGGAGACGCTGGACGACATCGTGCGGAGGATCGCAGGGACGCGGGCCAATGGATACACGGACGGCATCCTGGCCACCACCCGCCGGGAGGCTGAGACAATCGCCCGGACGGCTGTGAACCACGTATCCAACGCCGCACGCGGCGAGGTCTGGGACGCCAACCAGGACATCATCTGGGGGCTCCGCTGGACCGCGACCCTGGACGGGCTCACGAGCCACATCTGTCAGGCCCGGGACGGGGCGATTGCGGTGAACCCGGGGCGGGAGATACCGCCGGGCACCGACCTGCTGGACCCGCAGGAGGCCCGCCCCCCTGGGCACCCCAACTGCCGCTCCCTCATGGTTGCCATGCTCGCCCCGGACATGATCATTGGTGACCGGCCCTTTGTGTCCGATGACCGGACGCGGGAGCAGCGTGAAAAGGACTTCCGCCGGGAGGCCCGGGACGCTGACCCGGAGGCATGGAAGGCTATGAGCCCAGCAGACCGCAACGCTGAGGTGAAGCGCATCCGCGACAAGTGGGGTGATGAGAACATCGGCACCGTCCCGGCCTCCACCACCTATGAGGAGTGGATGCGCCGCCAGTCCCCTGAGTTCCAGGACGCGACCCTGGGGCCCTCCCGGGCTGAGATGTTCCGCAACGGGGACGCGACCCTTGACCAGTTCGTGGACACCGGGGGCCGCACCCGCACCCTGAGCGAGCTGGACAACCTAACGAGGGCTCCCGCCACACCAGCTGCCCGCGTCCGGGCTCTGGGAACCCAGACGGGCCACGAACACTTTGAGGTGTTGGATCAGTCAGGCAAGTCAGTCATTTCTGGAACCTCCGGTCATGCGAGAAAAGTGACCTTTTCTGATTCTCAGGTCCAGGCGATGTCCGCCCAAGGCGCTGGACTTTCCCTCCACCACAACCACCCGGCCCCAGTCACGTCTATGTCTCCCGCTGACGTATGGGCATTCAAGCGCCTGCCTGGCTTGGACAACTTCTGGGCCCATGCCTTTGACGCATCTTTCCAGATGACCCGCACACGCAAACTAGATAATCTCACACCAGCCGTCCTCGCCCGGGCAGAACGGGACGCCAAGGCCGTCCTCGCCCGGGCTCACAACCGGGGGGCCGACATATCCCAGTTGCTCGCCCTGGAACCGCACGCAATGATGCTGCTGCTCCAGAAACGGGGATATGTGAGGTACAGCTTTGAGCTCCCGGACAACTTCCAAGACGCTGCGAGGATCATCAATGAAAATCTTTGACCCGCCAACAAGTGAAGCCGGGCGCGACCAGTGGGAGGCATATCTTGCTGAGCTGAGCCCGGTGAGTGACAGCGAGGAGTTCGACAGGACGGTTGAATTCATCAAGATGCGGTTCAATGAGGGGTTCGACCTCAAGAACCTGCTGCCCGACCCTTGACCCACACCAACGGGAGGCTTGCCCCGGGCCTCCCCTTGGGCTACAATGCCGGGGCGACAACTCCACCCAGGGCGACCCCGGGGTGAGCGATTCACAGGAGACAATGAATCATGACAGTACTTAAACACGAGGTTGACAGCGACGGCTTCAACACAATCCCCGAGAACCTGCGCAGCATCTACCAGCCAGTGGAGGGCGATGAGGGCAAGTACCAGGTCCCCGAGGAAATGCGCCCGGTTGCCGACGCCATCACCGGCCTGTTCCAGGCCAACGGCAAGATCAGGAGCGAGAACAAGGAGCTGGCCAAGAAGGGCCAGGTGGACCTGTCCGGCCTTGAGGACTTCGGTGAGGACCTCCCCACGATCAAGGAAAAGATCAAGGAGCGGATAGAGGAGCTGGAGACGGCTGCTGCTGCCGGCAAGGAGGGCAAGCTCAACGTGGACAAGGTCCGGGGCGAGATGAAGGCTGCCATGGAGAAGGCAGTGGGCGAGGAACGCAAGGTCCAGGACGCCCTCCGGGGCACTGTCCACAAGTACCTCGTGACCTCCGGTGCGAGCGAGGCCCTGGCTGCCGAGGGCGGCATGGTGGAGCTGGCGATGCCCTTTGTCCAGAACCAGGTCAAGGTCCAGGAGCAGGATGGCGAGTTCAAGGCCGTTGTTGTCGACAGCGACGGTGACCCCCGCATCTCCGGCGGCACTGGGCAGCCCATGACCATCCGGGAGCTGGTCAAGGAGATGAAGGGCCAGGAGAAGTATGCCCCGCTGTTCAAGAGCGAGGCCAAGGGCGGGGGCGGAGCGCTCCCCGGCAAGACCGGCCAGAAGCTCGCCCCGGCAAAGGCGGACGCCACCCCGATTGACCGCATCAAGGCAGGGCTCGCAGCCCGGGGGCGCTGAGCCTCCCAACCCCCGGGGCTTGACCCCGGGGCCTCCCTGGGCTATTCTGAAGGCGTCCTTCCTCCCTGTTGGACCACTGGGCCCGGCCACTGCGCCGGGCCTCTTTTCGTTTGGGGCTTGACTGCCAGACAATTGTCGCCTATCCTCTGTGACCAGGCCAAACCCCTCCAGGGCGATCCAGGAGGCCCGCGTGCGATGCGCATTCAGGCTCTTTTGAAACACTCTTGGAGGATTGGACATGGCTTCCGTCACCCTTTCTGAGTCCGCAAAACTTGCTCAGGATGAGCTGGTTGCGGGCGTCATCGAAAACATCATCACCGTCAACCCCTTCTTCGATATCCTGCCGTTTGACGGCATCGACGGCAACGCGCTGGCTTACAACCGGGAGAACGTCCTAGGCGATGTCCAGGTGCTTGGCGTTGGTGGCACGATCACGGCCAAGGCTGCCGCGACCTTCACCCAGGTCACCTCCACGCTCACCACGATCATCGGTGACGCAGAGGTCAACGGCCTCATCCAGGTCACCCGCTCCGGCGACGGCAACGACCAGCAGGCCGTCCAGATTGCGTCCAAGGCAAAGTCCGTGGGCCGCAAGTACCAGGATATGTTCGTCAACGGCACTGGCTCCAGCAACCAGTTCGACGGCGTGATCAACCTGGTGGACAGCTCCCAGATGGCCACGACCGGGACAAACGGGAAGGCGCTGGACTTTGAGGTCATGGATGAGCTCCTGGACCTCGTGACCGACAAGGACGGTGAGGTTGACTACTTCATGATGCACGCCCGGACGCTGCGGAGCTACATGGCCCTGCTGCGCGGCCTGGGCGGCGCGAGCATCAACGAGGTGGTCCAGCTGCCCTCGGGCCGTGAGGTCCCGGGCTACCGTGGCGTGCCCATCTTCAAGAATGACTGGATCCCAACGACCCAGACAAAGGGCACCGGCGGCGCAGTCAAGACCAGCATCTTTGCCGGCACCCTTGACGATGGTTCGCGCATGCACGGCATCGCTGGCCTGACTGCCGAGGCTGCCGCAGGCATCCAGGTGGTCCCGGTTGGCGAGAGCGAGACCAAGGATGAGAGCATCACGCGCATCAAGTGGTACTCCGGCCTGGCCCTGTTCAGTGAGAAGGGCCTCGCAGCCGCAGACGGCATCACCAACTAAGGCGGTGCCCTCAGGCATTATTCTAACTGAGCGCCCGCCCTCCCCGGAGGCGCGGGCGCTTCCATAAGGAAACAGGAGACACACCATGGCCGTAGTTGCCCACCTCGTTGAGCGGGCTGACGCCCCCGGCAAAAACTTCACCGGCTCCACCGTGGCCGAAACCATCGCCTGATAGGGCGGCACTGACAAGGAGAAGGCAGCATGGGAATTGTAAAGAGGCGTCTCAGCCTGGCGGGGGACCTTGACGGACAGACCGTCACCCTGAAGGCAGGCGGGACTGACTATGAGTTCAAGGACGGCTCCATTGAGTTGGAGGGTCCTGATAAGGACGTGGAGAACCTGAGCAAGTACCTCCTGCGGTGCTGGCAGGCATATCCCGACCCCAGCCGTGAGCTCGACAATGCCCGCGCTGCCCTCAAGGAGGCCAACGATGCTGCTGAAGCTGACACAGATGAACCCAAAGCGGGGGATGGCGACCCGGGCGGGGCCGAAAACGATGCGGGCGGAGCTGGTGAACCGACACCCGAGCCCACCGACCCCGATGAAGGCGTCAGCGATGCTGAGCCCGAGCTTGGGACGGCGGAACCAGGACGCCCTGGTGAAGGGGACGGACAGAGCCCCATTGCCAAAGCGCTGAGCCAGCTTGACCCCGAGGACGATGAGGCCTGGACCGCAGACGGCAAGCCCAAGATGTCCGCGATTGAGGCAGCCATGGGCCGGTCTGACGTGACCCGCTCGCAGGTGGACGCCGCCGCACCGGGCTTCGACCGGGAGGCCGCACGTGGCAATGGGTAAGACCATCCGCAAGCAGGCCCCCACGGCCACCGGCTCCTCTGTTGGGCCGGGGCGTGGACGCCAGGCGGTTGAGGTGACCCTGCCCGAGGAGGGCAACCTGTCAATCCGGCGGGCTGAGAACGGCGTGATTGTCACCATCTGGGACAGCACCAAGGAGTATGACGACCCGGACTACGAGCGCACGATCATCGTGGACCGGGTTTCAGACATCACAATCAAGTGAAGGGAGAGACAAGATGAAGAGCGGCAAGATGATGGGGGCCAAGCGTGGAGCCCCGGGAGCCAACCAGCACATTGGCGCGGTGAAGCCTACCGTCCACGCGGGCAACTCCCAGTCCCCCCGCCCCTCCACCGGCACGCGCAAGCCTGCCGCACAGACAAAGCAGTCCTGAGATGGGCTACAGCAAAAAGAAGCCCAAGGGCAAGGGCGGCAAGGGGAAGTAACGCAACATGGCCTTCTTGGTCCAGGATGATGACGGGACGGTCAGCGGGGCGAACGCCTACGCTGACCTGACCTTTGTGCGTGAGTACCACGCTGACCGGGGCCTGGACCTGTCCGCCCCCGGAACGTCTGACGACGCCCTCAAGGCGGCAATCATCAAGGCCACGGACTACCTCGACAAGCGGTGGGTGTTCCCCGGAGAGCGCCGCAACCGCGACCAGGACACAGAGCACCCCCGCCGGGACCTCTATGACCGCAGCGGATACCTCGTGACAGGCATCCACCGCGCCGTCAAGCAGGCGGTGGCAGAGCTGGCGCAGAGGGCACTGTCTCAGTCCCTCCTGTCCGACCCTACACGGGACGACACAGGCCGCACCGTCCTCTCCAAGCGGGAGGAGGTTGGGCCCCTCAAGGATGCTGTGGAGTACGCCGCAGGCGGCAGCTACACCTTCCCCGAGTATCCAGCCGTGGACCGGCTCCTCATCTCCGCCGGGCTCATCCGCTCCGGCATCACGGCAGTGAGGTCCTGACATGGCGCAGTATGACAGCGCGATTGCGACAGCCACAAGGCTGATTGCGAAGTTCGGGGGCCCAGCCGTCCTCCGGCGCTTTACGGACGCCGCGCTGGAGGACCCGGACAAGCCCTGGAGGCGCTCCAAGCCCTCCACCAATGACACCCCCATCCAGGCTGCGTTCCTCAACTTCGGGGACATGGGCCGGGCCGGGGAGCAGTACATGCCCGGCACCGACATCCAGACCGGGGACAAGCTGGTGTTCATCCCGGGCGAGGGCCTCAGCGAGGCTCCCCGGCTGCGTGACCGCCTGTACCGCGACGGCGCAGGGCCGGATGACGAGGGCTGGGCCATCGTCCAGGTCCAGACCCTTGACCCCAACGGACAGCAGGTGCTCCACCAGCTGCAGGTGCGCCACTAATGGCAACCACCACACCCAACGCACGCGATGAGATGCTCACCCTGTTCCGGGACGCCTGGAACGCAGGGGCTTCTGCCGCTGCTGGCATAGCAGACCCGCCCCGCGTCATATGGGACGCGACAGAGGAGGACCCGGACAACGGCCCCCGCTCTGACGAGCCCTGGGCCCGGGTGAACATCTCCCACAATCCCCCCGCCGGGGGTCAGCGCACATTCGGCAGCACCGGCAACCGGCGCTTCGCCCGGGCCGGTGTCCTCACAGTCCAGGTGTTCACGCCCATGAGCGTTGAACAGTCAGTAACAATGGCGGAGGCCCTTGCGGTCATCGCCCGGGACGCCTTTGAGGGCGTCAGCTCCCCCTCGGGCGTTTGGTTCCGACAGGTGGGCATTCAGGAGGTTGGACCGGATGACCCGTGGTTCCAGCTTAACGTCACAGCAGAGTTCAGCTATGATGAGCTCAAATAAGGAGGCACGAGATGGCCAACAAGATTGACAGCAACATCACGGGCCTCCGCTATGCGGAGGAGGTCCTGGGCACTTTGGGGGTCCTTCCGGGCTCCCCGGTCTGGCATCCTCTGGAGCCCAACAGCTACGGCGAGTTTGGCCCGCAGGTCAGCACTACGGCCCGGGCACCCATCACCCCGTCCCGCCAGCGCAAGAAGGGCGTTGTCACGGACCTGGACGCCACAGCTGGCTTCCAGAATGACTTTGTCCAAGAGAGCCTGTATGACATGATGCAGGGCTTCATGTACGCTGACTGGCGGGAGAAGCCCAGCGCTGAACCCACGGCAGTGACCGGGACGGCCTACACTGTCACGACGCCCCTGGGCTCCAGCTTCGCCTCTGGCGACCTTGTCTGGGCTGAGGGCTTCTCCACCCCTGCGAACAACGGCCTGAAGGTCGCCACCGGCTCCACCGCAACCACTGTTGTCGTGTCCGGCCTCACCGCAGAGGCGTCCCCGCCCGCCGGTGCCAAGGTCACCAAGGTGGGCGTCCAGGCGTCCTCCGCTGACGTTGAGGTTGACGTCACCGGCACCGTTGTGAGCCTCACCAGCACCACCCTGGACTTCACTGACCTCGGGGTCATCCCGGGCGAGTGGATTTTCATTGGCGGTGACGCCACAGCCACGCAGTTTGCAACCGCAGCCAACAACGGCTTCGCCCGCGTCCTGTCCGTGGCGGCCACGAGCCTCGTGCTTGACCGCCAGCCCGGGACCATGGTCACGGACGCTGGGACCGGCAAGACCATCCAGCTGTTCATCGGACATGCGATCAAAAACGAGAGCGACCCGGCCCTGATCAAGCAGCGTTCCTACCAGATGGAGCGCAGCCTGGGCTCAGCCGGGTTTGAGTACATCAAGGGCTGCGTCGCCAACACCATGGAGATCAAGGTCACCACGGCGGACAAGGTCATGGTGGACCTCGGGTTCATCGGCATTGACGCTGAGTACCGCATTGTTGCGGACGGGGCCAAGACCGGCTCCCGCCCAGACGTGCCTGACCAGGAAGCGTTCAACAGCTCCAGCGACTTCTCCCGGCTCCGCATGCTCAACGAGGACACGGCAGCCACGCTGTTCACCTACCTCACTGAGCTGACGGTGACGATCAACAACAACGTGACGCCCTCCAAGGCCATCGGGACCCTCGGGGCGTTTGACGTCACCGCCGGGGACTTTGTGGCCGCAGGGTCTGTGACCGCCTACTTCACGAGCGTGGAGGCCATCCAGGCAGTGCGGGACAACGACGACGTCAGCCTGGACTTCGCCATGGTGAAGGAGAACGCAGGCTGGGTGTTTGACATTCCGTTCATCTCCATCGGGGACGGACGGCCCCAGGTGGAGAAGGACACTGAGATCAAGCTGCCTATCACGATGGAGGGCGCAGAGCACCCGACGCTCCACCACTCCATGATGGCGGTCAGCTTCACCTATCTCCCAACGGCAGCAGAGTAACAAGGAGACGACGCAATGGCAGCAACTGAAACCAAGCCGGACATCAAGTCCATGAAGGGTCCAGAGGCCCTCTTCAAGACCAGCTCCAAGCTGGAACAGGAGGGCATCTGGCTCGACTATGGGGACTTCAGGATCAAGATCGCCCGGGCCGGTGCGACCAACAAGCGCTTCAAGAAGATCATGGAGGACCGCATGAAGCCGCACCGCCGGGCGATGGCCAACGACACGATGTCCAACGACCTGGCAGAACGGATCACCCGCGATGTCTGGGCGGAGTGTATCGTGCTTGGCTGGGACAGCCCCCTGGGCCAGAACGTCATGCCCTACAAGGGCGTGGCCTTCCAGTTCAGCGTGGACAACTGCAAGACCCTGTTCACCGACCTCCCGGACCTCTACATTGATGTGCGGGACCAGTCGATGAAGCTGGGCTTGTTCCTTGATGGCGATGAGGAGCTGGACACGGGAAACTGAGAGGGGTCCTGCGGTATGAGCTGGAGCACGGGCAGAGTGAGCGGAGGGTCCTGGAGGCGTCCTACAAGCGGGGAACGCCTCCCCCGGACTTTGTCCTCAACGCCCCCGTGCTCCTCCCGGGGCTGGACCTCTACATTGAAGCGTTCCGGGAGCTTAGCACAACGCGCCCCCACATCGGGATGAATGGCGCACCGGGGCCGATACCGTGGAACCGGATCAACGAATGGGGAAGGGAATTTGGGTTTGAGGGCGAGGCCAGGGACTACCTGGTGACAATGATCAGGGCTCTTGATGATGAGTACCTGGAATGGATGGGGAAACAACGTGGCAAGCCCGGAACGGTTCAACCGCAGAATGGGTCGCCTGGGCGTTGAGATAGCCCAGGCGGCTGACCGCACAGTCAGGGCGGCGGCGCTTGCCGCTGACCAGGCTGTTGTCATGGCTACTCCGGTTGACAAGGGCCGTGCCCGCTCAAATTGGATTGTCCAGATGGACGCCCCCGCCCGGGAGGCCATTGACGCCTACGCCCCTGGCTCCAGCGGCAGCACCGCAGGGGCAAACTCCGCCTCAGCCCTCGCCCAGGGACAGGCGGTCATCGCCGGGTATGACGGGGACCGCAACAGTGGCATCGCCATCTCCAACAACCTGCCCTACATCAACGCGCTGAACAGTGGCTCCTCCCGCCAGGCTCCCGCCGGGTTTGTCCAGAAGGTCATTCAGGCTGCCGTGCGCCAGGTCCAGGGGGCTCGCTTCCTGAGATGACCACTGAACGCATTGACATCATTGTATCTGAGCGGGGATCCCGGGTTGTCCGCCGCAACATCAACGACATCGGCGGGGGTGCCATGGGTGCTGCCCGGGGCGTCCGCTTCCTGATGACGGCCCTGGCTGGGCTCGGGGCTGCCTTCGGGGCAAGGGAGATACTGCGCCAGGCAGACACCTACACCCTCCTGACCAACCGCCTCAAGCTGGTCACCTCCTCTGCGGAGAACCTCAGCCGTATCAATGAGGAGCTGTACCAGAGCGCGCAGAGGACGCGCACGAGCTATGAGGCCACGGTTGACCTGTACTCCCGGGTGGCCCGGAATGCGGACGCCCTCGGGCTGTCCCAGCAGGAGCTTCTGGACATCACCGAGACGGTCAATCAGGCCATCCGTGTCTCCGGCGGGACCGCCATGGAGGCGGAGGCCGGGGTGCGCCAGTTCGGCCAGGCCATCGGCTCCGGTGCGCTCCGGGGCGATGAGCTCATCAGCATCCTTGAGAACATGCCCCGCCTCGCCCAGGCGATTGCCGAGGGCATGGGTGTCACCATCGGTCAGCTCCGGGACCTCGGGGCGGAGGGGGCGCTGACTTCCGACAAGATCATGGATGCCCTTCAGCAGACTGCCCCCGAGATTGCGGCGGAGTTCGCCCAGCTCACCCCCACTGTGGGCGAGGCGTTCACCGTCCTCAGCAACGCGGCACTCCGCTTCATTGGACAGCTCAACGAGACGCTGGGCGTCACGGACTTCCTCGCCAACGCCCTGACCTTTGTGGGCCAGAACCTCCAGACAATTGCCCGCCTGGCGGGAGTGGCGGGCATCGCCCTGGCTGCCGCCTTCTCCGCCAACATGATCGGCAGCGTGGCGCTCTTGGTCCGCAACTTGATCAGCATGCAGATCGGGATGGGGGCGTCAAGCGTGGCGACTGCCGCCTGGGCTGTTTCCGTCAACCTCGCCCGCAACGCCATGTGGGGGCTCAATGCTGCGATGTTGGCCAACCCCATCGGCCTCGTGGTCGCAGCGATTGCCGCGATTGTCGCGGCCCTCTTCATCTTCCGGGACAGCCTCAAGGTGACGGCGGACGGCGTGGTGTCCCTGGGCGATGTG
>Ga0307978_1001537_pt1 | contig 17053 bp, 16 predicted proteins | sample OrgLakmetage1056_FD_203151 | JGI IMG/M metagenome (GOLD analysis project Ga0307978, IMG submission 203151) | Saline water microbial communities from Organic Lake, Antarctica - #1056 | ecosystem: Environmental > Aquatic > Non-marine Saline and Alkaline > Saline | place: Antarctica: Organic Lake...
CTAGAATCGTCCAAAGCCAAGTAAATTTGTATAATTTCGGGTTTTCTACTTTAGATTTATAATATGGGTATAGCAAACTTAATGCGGCCGGTATGGTCCAAATGCCTGATTGAATAAAGAAACTCCAGTAGTAGTAAAAGGGTCTCACATTGTAACTGGACCAGTTGGAAGTTTCTTTGTTTGCAATTTCATCAAACACCATAGGACTCTCAAACCGAACATACGCATACCAGCTTCCACCTAAAAGTATTCCAAAAAGCAAACACATCAAGCTTATTACATACACTTTTTTGCTTGGTTTATAGGTTATGAAATAGGCAATAATAAAAGGCAAGAAAACGGCATACAGACTTACTGGACCTTTTGATAGTATGGAAATACCTAAACACAGTATTGCTAAACTTGCATATAGAATCGTTTTACTATTCTTGTTAAAGGATTTCACCAAAAAAAACAAAGCACCAATTATAAATGCGTGTGTGTACATGTCCGACGGTGCTTCAAAACGGATAAAAATATAATAAAAAGAGGTAGCTAGAATCAAGGCTCCTGCTATCGCAATCTCTTTAGATTGCCCTATGGTTTTGAATAAAAAATAGCTAAATACTACTCCTAAACTTGCTATAATCGAAGTGGAAACACGATAAAGAAAAACAGAGGCAATATCAAATTGAGTAAATAGCGTTGTAAACCAAGCGGGAAAAGGTGGTTTTTCAAAACGGGGTTCTGCATTCATGGTGGTTAGCAGCCAATTTCCTTCTGTAAGCATTTCTCGTGCAACATTAAAATTTCTAGCTTCCATGATAGAAATAGGTAATTCAATTAAATTGAAGAAAAAAAGGAATAGACAACAAATTAGTAGGCTGAATACGGGGTATTTACAAATAAAATTATGCATTTTCTTGAGCTAATAAAATTAAATTTCGAATGTAAATGACGATACCAAAAGTGTGACCTATAATCAATACAGGGTCTTTTCTGAAAATACCATAGCTTAAAATAAGAATAGATCCAATTAGGCTTAAAATCCAAAAGCCGCTGGGTAATTTGGATAGTTTTTGTCGTTCAGAATAAAGCCATTGATATACAAATCGAAGTGTGAAAATAACTTGGCTAATAATACCTAACCATAGTAATGTGTCTGAAAAACCATTGTTTATCAGCAATAAATTTAAGTCGAAAACATTGTTGTTATAATAGTAAAATACCACAATAACAGGAAAAAGCAACAAGAAAATTCTGGAAATTAATGGAAACTTTTTCCATTGATTTTCTAGTTGAATGTTTCGAATGTATATGAAATAGGTTAAACTTTGACCAAGCATAATGGCAAAGTCATTGCGTAAATATCCATAAATAAAAAGCAATACTGACGCAAATAGACTCACTTGCCAAAAAAAACGAGGTGCAATTACCTTCTTTTGTTTTTCTGAACTTAACCATTGATAGAAAGTACGACCAGAAAAAAGCAGTTGAGCAATAAATCCTATACTGTAAATATAAACAGAAGACTCTAGCATGATTTCGATTCTACTTTGTAAAGGATATATTTTTTCTTCATCCAGAGGTAGGCAAAACAGTCAATTAGTGGGCCAACTAGCCGATTCATTAAACCAAATTTTGCTTCACCTGCAATTCTAGGAAAGTGTCGAACATCAATTTGTTTTACCTTTCCATTTTGAAGCATAATCATAGCTGGTAAAAAACGATGCAAGCCTCTAAACATCGGAATTTGTTGTGCATAACTGGTCTTCATTACTTTTAATGGACAACTAGTATCATTCATTCCATCTTTGGTGAACGCTCTCCGTATGCTATTGGCAATGGTAGAACTCATATTTTTCACAAAACTATCCTTTCTGTTTTTAGAGCGGTCACCTGTAACAAGTTCATAGTTGTCTATATGTGCTAAAAGAAGCTCAAAATCTGCAGGATGAGTTTGTAAATCAGCATCAATATATCCTGTTAACTCTGTAGTAACATGATCAAAACCAGCCTTGATAGCAGCGCTTAGTCCATAATTTTTGTCAAAATTTATATAATTGAAATTAGCGTGAACAGTACATAATTTTTCGATAACAGCTAAACTGCCATCTGCAGAACCATCATTTACAAAAAGCAATTGAATCTGATGATTTTAAACCTTGATGTAAGAAATAAATTCATCAGCCATACGAAGTAGATTTTCAGCTTCGTTGTAAACAGGAATAATGACTGTTAAATTATATTTTCTCATAACAATTGAATGTTGGTTTACAAAAAGTACGTATTGAAATTATTTAAAACTGCAATATCATAAACATTTTTGAGTTGAGTAACCCAAGAGTAATAAAATCATAAATCTTGTAACGCCATTATTGTAAAACTTTTTTCCAATAAACTAATCAGCAATAAAATTGAAGCCTATTGAGGTAATATGTGCACTGAAGTTTTGCGTAGTACGTTCATAATAATTGTATTCTACATTTATACTCTTTAGACCAAAGTTGCCTATTTTAAATTTATTTAAAGGGTCATAAAATTTAAATCCTAACCCATATTGATGCGCATCATAGGTTGCCAAATCATAGTCTGAAGTATAGAAATCTTGAGTGGATAAGAGCGTGTTGAATTCGCCAAAATAGTCTGCCTGAGTTTGCGTATAGTATCTGTATGAGGGATACAGCGTATAATTCATTCCTATTTTTATGGGTAATTCAACTTTAAAGGTGTGTGAATTAATACCCCAATCATCGCTGTAATAGCGGTAGTAGGTTCTTAAAACAAAAGTTTGATTCAAGTAAAAATTTGTACGATTCCCTAAGGCTAATTTTGTGCGTGTATCGGGCAAGCGTTCAACATCATTTCCTAGCCTAAAATTTTCTATCATGGTATCTTCTATATCACCGAAATATACGCGTTGGTGTGGAGTAGATAATAGACCATCTTGCATTACAAAATCAGCCATAAATACAGTTTGTACAGACTTTGAAAGGATTTGCGATAAACTTGCACCTACACTATATGAATTTCTTCCAACATCTTGAAAATCGCTATAATTAGCAGCGTAGTTGGCATTACCAGTAAATTCATAATCATCTAAGCTAAAGCTTTCTCTAAATTCAATTGGGTATTGCGGTCTCCATGAATCAAAAAACACATTCGCTTTTACTTGTAATTCGGTGTTTTTTTGATTGAATAGCTTGGTTATGCTTCCACCAAATCCAAATGAAGTATAGTCATATTCATTTGCAAAAGAAATATTTCCGCTAAGTATGGTATTTCTATCGTCTGATGAATGTGCATAATTGGCACTCAAACCAAACCAAGTGTCTTGACCAGAAGCGCCCGTTGAGGCCACAAAAGGATCTGCTTGTTGTGCGCCATCAAACGGATTGATGTTGCTGGACGAAGCTGATGTGTAGGCGGAAACGGTCGCATCAATACTCAATACATCATCATCATTTAAAGGAATCAATACATTTATTGATGGTGCGATGTCGCTTAATTCCTCTGTGCCTATTCCTCCTGTTACAGCAGCATTTTCGCCATCTTGTGTGTAATAGCTAGACAGTAAATTTACCTCCATCGTTTCCAAAACTCGTTTTTTGTATTCTGTTTTTTCATCTGCTTGCGCCACAGCTGTTAGTGTTACAAGTAATAAAAAGAAGCAATAGTATGAAGTGTTTTTCATGTTGTTTAGTTACAGCCGCAACCGCCGCCAGTTTTTCCTCCATTTGCACCTGCTGCTGCTTCACGATAAGATTGAAAGGTGGATTTATACTTATCTAAATCACGTTCTGATAACTTCATATCAGGATCGTTCAGATTGATTTTTTCGTATTCTTTTACCGCCACACAAGAGGTGAAGAATAAGCTGATTAGCATCAATTTTGTGAGTGTTTTTATCATTTGCTTTTTGTATTTATATTTGCTGAGGTTGCTATGCCGCCATCATCTTTAACAATAATGGCCTCCACTTGCGGTAATTGATTTATGAGATTTAGTCCAACGTCCACACCCATCACAAACACAGAAGTTGCCAAGGCATCGGCTAATTCAGCTTTTGGCGCAAAAACAGTAACGCTTAAAATGCCTTTGGTAGGCATTCCAGTTCGTGGGTCTATGATGTGTGCGTAGCGTTTTCCATCAATCAACAAGTACTTTTCATAATTTCCAGAAGTTACTACTGCGTTGTCTACTAGTTCAAATAATCCATAATTCTTTGAGGTATCTAGTGGGTTTGTAATGGCTATTTTCCATGCGCTTCCATTTGGCTGTACTCCCCAAGTATTCATATCTCCTGAGGCATTGATAATTCCACCAGCAACCCCTTTGTTAATCAGTATATTTTTTGCTTTATCTGCTGCATATCCTTTTCCAATAGCTCCGAAGCCAATTTTCATTCCTTTTTTGGTTAAAAATACAGTCGAGTTTTTTTCATCTAAATGAATGTTTTTAAAACCAATTGCTTCAACCGAATTTGAGATATCAACTGGATTTGGCTTTTGGGCTTCTTGACCATTGAATACCCATATTTTATCGATAGCTGCAAAACTAATATCGAATGCACCATCTGTTATGGCTGAAATATCGATAGAACGTTTTATGAGCTGAAACAATTCATCATCCACTTTTACAGGCTTTATTCCTGCATTTTTATTGATTGCAGAAGTTTGAGATGTTGGTTTCCACGAAGAAATTAATTCTTCAATACGTTGTATTTCACCAACAGCCAAGTCAATGTATTCGTCTGCTTCTTTTTGCGAAGTAGCCACAACGGTAATTTCAAATTTGCACCCCATCAAGCCTAAATCACGTTTAAAGATTTGTTGTGCTTGAGTTCCAAGACCGATAAAAACGATTAAAATAAATAGTTTACTTCGCATAAATGGCATTTATATATTCACTCGCTGAGAGATTTTTGTAACCTAATTCATTTATTACTTCGCCATTACTAGTGAGCAATACCACAAAAGGGAAATATCCATTGCTATTGTATTTCTCCGCAAGTGCATTGTTTTTGTCTTGTTGAACTTGTGGTAATAGGTTTTTTTTGCGTTTTGGAAAATCAGCTTTTAGTAAAACCAATTTTTCTTTTGCATGGTTTTTAAACTCGGCTGTTTGCCAGACTTGGTCATCTAGTTTAATGCATGGTGCACACCAATCTGAGCCAGAAAACACCAATAAGATATTTTTTTGTTCTTGCTTAGCTTGTTTTTTAGCTGAAGCTAAATCGTAAGTCCAATCTTGTGAAAAGCCTGTAAAGCTTATAATAAGGGAAATAATTAATATGCTTGATTTCATAATGCCTATTTAGTATGTAAAAATAACGCCCAAAAAAGGCAAATACTATATAGCTGAACGTATCTTAAGCAAATCTTAAGTTTTAAGGAATAATGAGTTTAAAACTAGTTTGCTCATTAGATGTAACTTCAATCTTAATTTGTAAAAGTTGGGCTGCCTTTGTAACAATGGTCAATCCTAAACCATAGCCTCTTGTTGTGTTTTCATGGTCTTTGTTGCGGTAAAACGGATTAAAAATAGCGTTGATTTCATCTGTTTTGATTTTTGGTCCTTGGTTAGTGATGCTAATCTCAACTTTATCATTTATCTCCTGTAAGTGAATCTGAATAGTAGATTTTTCAAAAGCGTATTTTACAGCGTTTGATATTAGATTATCTAAAATTAAACTGAAATAGACCTTATTTGAAGTTATAAAAAGGCTTTCATTTTTTTGTATATCAATGCGAAGTTGTTTTTTTAAAATTTCGTATTTATAATTTGACAAGCTGTGTTCAATAGCATTGAAAACAATTAACTGCTCAGTTTCAAGTTTCGTTTTTTGACTGTTCAATCTTGCAAGCATTAGTAATTTATCAACTGCATCGGTCATTTCATCAATCTTCTTGATATTGTTTTTAATTTCTTCAATATACAATTCAGGTTGGCGATTTTTTCTGATTAATACTTCAAGGTTACCTTTAATAACTGCAAGTGGAGTTCTAAGTTGATGAGATGCATCTGCAGTAAATTGTTTTTCGCGTTGAACAGCTTCATCAATCCGATTTAAAAAATCATTTATTGCCTTTGATAAAGTTTCCAATTCGTCTCCATTGTTCGTCTCAGGTAAGCGTTTATTAAGGCTGTTAGAATTGATTTCATCTACTTTTTTGGCAAATCTTGATATCGGCTTGATGGTGATTCGTGAAATTATACGTGAGGTGAAAAAAGTAATCAGTAGCAATATTGGATAGATGACGAGTAACGCATCTAAAAGAGTTTTAATCACTAGCTCCGCATCACCAAGCGGTATCGCAATGGCAATGAATCCATGATTGACCTTGTTTTCAGTAAGTTGAATTTGAATTTGCCTGACATTTTCCTCATTCAATTTCTTATTTTCAATAAAGGTTTCAGTTTGATAAGGATTTATTTGCAGCGAATTTTTTTGAAGATTTGGAGACTTGTCTAAGCTTTCACCTTTAGCATTGAAGAGTTCTACAAATAAGGGATAAACTTCTATTTCTATATGTTCACGTTCTAGCCATTCATCTTTATACACAAAATAGACGGTATCTTGGCTATGAATTACTTCATTAATGTGCTTGTTTGCTTCAAATTTTAAAGCCGTATCAATTTCAGAATAGACGGTGTTTTTGACCGTGAAATAAATCGCAATAAACACCGCTAGCGATATTCCAGCAATGCCTATCACCGAATATAGGGCGATTCTATTTTTTATTGATAATTTCATTGGTCATTTGCAATAAAACCCACACCGCGTACGGTTTTAATTAGTTCATTTTTTTGAAGTGCTAATTTTTTTCGAATGGCATTCATATACACATCTAAAACACTAGTATCATAGTCAAAATGAATATCCCAAACCTGTTCAATAATAGACTGTCTGTCGCAAACTGTACCTTTATTGAGTATTAAATAGGCTAAGAAATTAAACTCCTTATCCGTTAGTGCAATTGGTTTTCCAGCTTTTGTAACTTCATGCGTGCTCCGGTTTAATGTGATTGAGCCAAGTTCTTGTAAATCATCTATTTTATAATATAGCCGTAAATGGGTTTCTATTCTTGCAAGTAACTCGTCAAAGTTAAACGGCTTTTTTATATAGTCATTAGCGCCGCTTTTCAATCCTTCAATGGTATCTTCAATCGTGTCTTTAGCGGTTAGAAAAATGATGGGTATTTTGATGAGGTCAGCTCGAAGTTGCTTACAGACATCAATGCCTTTTAGTTTCGGCATCATCCAATCTAGTAATATTAAACTGATATTTTCTTGCTTCACAATTTGCAAGACTTCTTCTCCGTTTTGCACCACTAAACACGAATATCCTTCTTCGGATAAGCCTTTTTTTAAAAAGCTAGCGATTTCGATTTCATCTTCGGCAATTAATATGGTAAATTCTTGTTTATTCATAATCAATGACTGTGACCCCCACTACCTGAGGAAATTAAATCAAACACCCCTATTGTTAAAAACTCAGCCTTAGTGTTTATTGCATCTGGATTTAAAATAGGTTTGAAGCCATTTTGAGGTGTGCTGGTTTGTATTTGTATTTTCATAAAAATGAAATAATTAGTTGTTTTTCAAGTATCAATTTTTAATTTATCAAATTGAATTTAAATATAATGCTTTTCTTTGCGTTAATTATTCGTGAAGTAAAAATTATAGTATCATAACAATAAAAATGATATGTTTTTGCAAAGCACCAAATTTTAAAAAAACCAAATGCTTAAAACAATTCAAATTATTGCAGTTTTGCAAGGAATTTTAGTGATTTCTGTATTACTAGTAAATAGAAAAGATTACAAAAAAACAACATTTTGGCTGTTATTCGGTTGTTTACTTTCAGTTTTATTTTTTATTACTGGTGATGATGATAATAATCTGTTTGTTCAAAATGCTGATTGGTTTCTTTTTGATAGTTCTTTATTTGTAACATTTCTTTTTCTTTTTTTTAGATATTTTAAAAGCGGGAAAGAAAAATTTGCTGGGATCGATTATCTTTTCTTTATACCAAATATACTTTATTTTATAATTGAAGCAACTGAGATTGTAATAAAGAAAGAATATATACTTATTGATTTTTTTGAAAAACTTGTAGAAATAACATTTGTACTTTATTTATTATAATTTATGTAATGGTTAAATCCAAAAAGAAACATTGGATTATCTATTTTGCAATACCAATTACTCTTTTGTTTACACTTTCTTTGTTATTTGAAATAGAAGATGAGATAGGATATGCTGTACTACCTTTTCTGAGCAACAAAAATTTCAATACCTACCTTTTATTAGTTATTGCATTTTTCTTTTATTTTATTGCTTTTAAATTGTTGAGTAAAGGCAAAGAAATATTACCAAAAAATGAAATAAATAAATACAAAAACTCCAATCTTAACCCAAAATTAATTCAGCAATATAAAACTGATTTAATAAGCTCGATGGAAAAAGATAAATTATATATTAATGGCAAATTGTCCATCCAAGATGTTTCTTCTAGTCTCGGTATTCCAAGGCAATATATATCGGAAGTTTTAAACGAGCACATGGATACCAATTTCCAAGATTTCATCAATCAATATCGTGTAGAAGAATTTATAATAAGGCTAAAAAACGACCAAAATAATCATTTTACACTCTTGGGTATTGCAACAGATGTAGGCTTTAATTCTAAATCTTCTTTTAATGCTATATTCAAGAAATACAAAGGTTTAACACCAACTCAATTTAAAAAAACCCTTAGTTAAAATACCAATTAGTGCAATAAAATTGTTCTGCACTAGTCGGGTAAAATTAATCATAATAGACATACGTTATTTGGACTAACTCAAACTTTTAGTTCAAATGAATAATGCCAATTTAAAGTACCCAGTGGCTGCATTTTTATATGCAAGCAATTTTTTTTCTACTCTACAAGGAAAAAACAACACTACAATTTCACCAGTATTTATTCATACCTCAAATGTAGTAAGCATACAAATGAAGAAGGTAATTATGCCTTTACTTTTATTTTTATTTTTGTTTGGCGTGCATTTTAACGCTATTTCACAATATGAAACCAAACCTTTTTACAAAACAAAAAGTTTATTAAAGAAAGCAATTATTCCCTCTTTACTGGCGGGATCAGCCCTCCTTATTACCAATAGTAATTTTGAAATACGTTTACAACGAAACGTTAAGTTTGGAATACCCGAAAATTTTAATACAACATTAGACGATTATACTCGCTTTGCACCATTGGCTCAGATGTATGCTGCAGATGTTTTTGGTGTAGAGTCAAGAAGCCATTGGTTTGATCAAACCAAAAATGCTGTAATTGCAATGTTAATAACAGACTTAATTACTTCAAAGTTAAAAAGTAATATTGTTAAGACCCGACCAAACGGAGCTAATGATAACGCATTTCCATCTGCTCATACCTCTTATGCGTTTACTTCAGCTACTATTTTATACGAAGAGTTTAAAGACACTAAACCTGTTCTTGCTTATAGTGGTTTTGCCTTCGCAATAACTACAGGATATTTGAGAATGGCTAAGGATGCACATTGGTTTTCTGATGTCCTTCTTGGTGCAGGAATAGGAATAGCAGTAACTAAATTAGTTTATCACTTTGATTATTTATTTGCTTGGAATCCTTTTAAGTACAATGAAAATATTATGATAGCACCATCTTTTGATGGGCAAAGTTTCGGAATTGGTGGTATAATACAATTTTAAAAAGATGAAAAACGAATTTGAAAGCGTATTTGATATTACAAATATACTTGTAAAACCTACTTTTAACACAGATCTTGTTATTGTCGTACCTTGTTATAATGAAGCTAAACGTCTTTTAATAAATGATTTTAAGTCTTTTTTAAAAAGCACAAACAATGTAAAAATTATATTCTGTAATGATGGCTCTACAGATAATACACTTCAGATTTTGCAAAAAATAAAGGGATTTTATCCCTTGAAAATTAGTATTCATAATCTCAAAAACAATGTAGGAAAGGCAGAGGCAGTTAGAGAAGGAGTTAGGTATGCCTACAAGCTGAATTATAAATTTAAAAAAATAGCTTATTTAGACGCAGATTTGTCTACCTCATTATTCGAATGTTACTCACTTAGCAAAAAAATAAAAAATAGTGTAGTTTTTTGCTTTGGGTCTAGAATTTTAAAAATAGACACTCATATAAAAAGAAATGCTTTTAGATTTTTAACAGGTAGAATAATAGCTACTTTAATAAGTAGACAATTAGGTTTATCAATTTATGATTCTCAATGTGGATGTAAAATTTTTTCAAGTGAAATAGCGAATATACTTTTTAAAGAAAAATTTATTTCTAAATGGTTATTTGATGTTGAGATTTTTCATAGACATATCAAAATGGTTGGTGTAGAAAAAATTAAAAAAAATACACTAGAGATTCCTTTAAAATCATGGATAGATAAGGATTTATCAAAAGTAAAATTTTCATATTTTTTTAGATTATGGCTTGATTTATATTTAATTAGAAAAAAATACTTAATTAAATCTAACACAATAAATCAAAGGGTATTTAGCTTGGCTAATATCCATAAACAAATAAATGATTAACCGCTCATATACATTAATTTATGTTTGATAAGTTTAGAATTACAAAAATAACAGATAATGTTTTTTTCTATAAAATTACATTTATAGCTATCGTCATTATAAGATTAGTGTTAAATGCGTTTTTGCCATTAATGGATAAAACGGAAGCGCGCTACGCAGAAATAGCTCGTATTATGCATGAAACTAATAATTGGATTACTCCTTATATTGATTATGGCGTTCCGTTTTGGGCTAAACCTCCTTTGTCTACTTGGTTATCTGCACTAAGTATGCATTTATTTGGAGTAAATGAATTTGCCGTAAGATTACCCTATTTGCTAATCAGTTTACTTATAGTATTGTTAATTGCTAAATATGCTAAAAGACAATCAAAACAAATTTACTTAGTTGGTTGTATATTATTTACACTTCCTGAGTTTTTTTTACATGCAGGCGTGGTCTCTACAGATACGTTTTTGGCATTTAGTGTAGCTTTAGTGATGTTGTCTTTTTGGGAAGTTATAAATTTCAATAAAAAATATTGGGGCTATCTTTTTTTCGTTGGCATTGGTTTGGGGCTTCTAGCAAAAGGGCCAATTATTTTAGTTCTAACTGCTCCTCCTATTTTTTTATGGTTAGTTTGGTTTAATAAATTTCGTGTTTTCTTTAATAAAATCCCATGGCTTTCTGGGCTATTATTACTGTGTACAATTGTTTTACCATGGTATTATTTAGCAGAAATAAAAACACCTGGCTTTATTAACTATTTTATTGTTGGAGAAAACTTTAAACGATTTTTTGTTTCTGGTTGGAATGGTGATAAATATGGATTTGCAAAAAAACAACCTTTAGGTATTATATGGCTTTTCTTGTTGCTTGTAACTATTCCGTGGATTCAAATGGTTCTTTTTAAAATAATTAAGCTCAAATGGAGTGTGTTTAAGGATAAATGGAGTAATTTTTTAATTCTTTGGTTGTTTTGGACTCCTTTGTTTTTTACTTTTTCAAAAAGTTTAATACATACGTATACTTTACCAATAATGATTCCAATTGCTTTATTAATTATTTATTGGTGGGATAATACATACAAGAATAAGCAATTATTTTTAATAAGTTTAATTCTTCCAATACTAGTAGCAATCCTATTTATCGTCTCAATATTTTATACTGATTTTGAAAATCAGTATAAAACGGATAAGTTTTTAATCGAAAACAATTTAGGAACTATAGATTTTGATAGATTTTATTATTACGGAAAAAAAAGCTATTCGAGCCAATTTTACAGTTCTGGGAAAGTCAAAATTGTAAATGAAGACGCCTTGATGAAACTTTTAGATACATTAGAAACTGCACACTTAATTATAGATAAAAGAGATTTAAAAATACTAAGTAAAATAGCATCAACAAAAATTGTTTTACTACAATCTAACGAATATAAAAATTTATACTATTTACAAAATTAACAGATAATGAAGTTAAAGGGGATGTGAATAAAAGCAAAAATTAATTAAAAAGAAAATAGATAAAATGAAAAATACATTGGTAAATACTAAAAATTTCAATAAAGTAGCAAAGATTTCTTTGCTGTTTTGGATACTAAAAATTATAGCTACTACATTAGGAGAAACTTTAGGCGATTTGTTGGCTCAAACACTCAAATTGGGATATGTGGTTGGTCTTGGAATAACAGGTATATTCTTTATAGTTGTTTTGTTTTTTCAGATAAAAGCTGAAAAATATAGTCCTGCTTTATTTTGGTTAGTCATTATTGGCACTACAACTGTTGGCACAGAAATATCTGATTTTATGGACAGAACACTTGACTTAGGTTATTTCGCAGGCTCTTTTATATTAATAACATTGCTATTAAACACACTTTGGATTTGGAACAAAACGATTGGTAAGATTGAAGTATATCCCATTTCCAATAAAAAAGTGGAACTCTTTTATTGGATTGCCATTCTCATATCAAATAGTTTAGGTACTGCTTTTGGTGATTTTTTGAGTGATAATGTTGGGTTGACTTATTTACAAGGCGCAATGGTAACATCAGGTGTTATTGCAATGGTTGTTTTACTGCATTATGTTACAAAAATAAATCATATCATTTTATTTTGGATTGCATTCATTTTTACTCGTCCATTTGGTGCGACTTTTGGTGATTTGCTCACAAAAACAACTGCCGAAGGGGGATTAGATTTAGGAACAATTCCTGCTACTTTAGTAAGCTTTTTTCTTATGGTGGTAATAGTGTTTTATAGTTACAGGAAGAAATTTAATTAATATGAAACCTTTAATAATTAACAAGCAATAAAAAAATGAATAAAATAAAATTAGTGTTGTGTTTAATATTCATATTTTCAATAAAGTTCATTAATGCGCAAGTTCAAGATTCACTGTCTTTTATCAAATCAAGAAAATTGTCTGATGAAGACTTTTTAAAAAAGAAAGAGGGAACATTTATAACCGGAATACCTGACTTTTCTTCAGATCCAGTTACAGGCTTTGGCTTTGGAGTTCGCAGTAATGTATATTGGAATGGGGAACGCACAAATCCGCTATTTGCTTACACACCATATTTAGCAAAATTGAAAGCAAATGCATCATATTATACATCTAACGCAAGAGAATTGATTTTGTCATTAGATGTTCCTTACTACAAAGGCACACGTTGGCGATTTAAAGTAGATTTAAAAATTCAACAGAATCCAGCAAATTTATATTTTGGTTTAACAGAGGCTACATTAGGCGATTTAAGTTTACCATCTGACCCAAATACAACATTTAGCACATACAGTGAATTTAATAGAGCAAGAAGAACTTTACGGTCTGGCGAAATTGGAGAAGCAGATTTTGTAACAGACGCACTTTCTAATCGTTTTCGCGAAACAGAATATATGCTAAATTTAAAAGCTGATTTTGCCATAGGAAATGGAAAATGGAGAATTATGGGTGGTTATGAAATTCAAAATCTACAATATAAAACTTTTGAAGGAGTAGAAGCAGAAGCAATTAATCCAAATACAGGAGAAGAAATAAATGCACCCAATGGTTTCTCACTTTTACAAAGGGATTTTGACCAAGGAATTATTTCAGGACTCGATGGTGGTTGGGTTTCCATTTTTCAAACCGCTTTAATATATGATACAAGAGATTTTGAACCAGACCCAACAAAAGGTTACTATTTTGAAATTGCAAACGAATATTCAAGCAGATATATTGGCTCGGAATTTGATTTTAACAAGCTTTTTGTTCAAGGTCGATTTTATAAAAAGTTGCCCTTTGGTAAAAGAACTGTTTTAGCCGGAAGATTAGGAATAGGTCATATTTTTGGTTCAAACGCACCATTTTTTGAATTTCAAGACCAATGGAGTCCTGAAGGAAGTATCAATGCACTTGGTGGTAAACAATCTTTACGAGGCTTTAGAGCAAATAGATTTTTAGCTCGTTCATTGTGGTTTACAAATATCGAATTACGATATAGAATAGCTGAAACTGCATTAGGTAAACAAAATTTTGCTTTTGGAGTTGCCCCGTTTTTTGATGCGGGAACTGTTAGAAATCGTTGGCAAAACTTAGATTTTAAAAACATAAAATATGCTTATGGTTTAGGCGCAAGAATTGCATGGAATCAGTCTACTATTATATCATTCGATTACGCATTATCAAAAGAAGATAATTTGTTTTATATAACTATTGGGCAGATATTTTGATATAAATATTCGCAAAATTTTAATCGAAGCCGCTTCGAACCACTAAGCACGAATATCCTTCTTCGGATAAGCCTTGTTTTAAGAACTAGCAATATCGATTTCATCTTCGGCAATTAATATGGTAAATTCTTGTTTTTTCATAATCAATGGCTGTGTCCTCCACCACCAGAGGAAATTAAATCAAATACCCCTATTGTTAAAAATTCTGCATTTGTATTCAATCCTGATGAATCTAATATGGGTTTGAAGCCATTTTGAGGTGTATTGGTTTGTATTTCTATTTTCATGAAGTGATATACATTTTCAGTTTTAGACTCCAATTGCAAGATAAAGGTTTCACCATCTACTTCTGTAAAAGCAGTTTCGGGGAGGGCTAATTCTTGTTTGGAGTTGGTGCTAAAATTAGCATTTACAAACATACCTACTGTGAAGTTAGTGTCTTCCACTTTTGGATGTGCATGAACACGAACGCTTCTATTTTCATTTACTTCTGCACCAATTAATTTTACATAAGCAGTGTGTTTTTTGTCGGAAATTTCTGGTGTTGTAAACTGCAAAGTATCGTTTTTATGGATTTTTAAAATGTCCTTTTCAAAAACATCTAATTCAAGATGAATGTGGTCTACATCCAGTATTTCCATAATCATGTCAGATTTGGCTAGAAATTTGCCTTGCGCGACATTTAATTTGGAGATTTTACCACTAATAGGTGCATAAATTCTAATTTCTGAAGTGAAATTCCCATCCGCAATTTGTTTTGGACTTAGATTCATCAACTTGATTTGTTCTGCCGTTCCTTGGAGTTGCGCTTTTGCTTTTAAATATTCATTTTTAGTAGATTGAAACACTTTTTCTGCGATTACGCGGTCAGCCAACAAGTTTTGTTTACGTTCAAATTCTGAAGTTAGATAAGCAACATTGCTCAAATTCTCCACATAGTTTTGCTGAACTGTAATAAAATCAGGATTCTTCAGCTTAATAAGTAAATCTCCTTTTTTTACTTCATCACCAATCAGTAGATGGGTTTCAGAAACATAACCGTCAAAATATGAACTTACGGTAGCCCGATTTTCTGGTGGAACGTCTACCATTCCCGTAACTTGAAATTGTTCTGAAAAAGTAGCTTCTGTTACTGTTCCTAGTTGAAGATTGGCTGCTTTAAACTGTTCGGAAGTAATTTCGATATGGTCGTCATCATGCTCGTGATTTTCTTCTGCAATTGGAGCTGAGGTAGCTTTATCTTCACCACAGGATGCAAAAATAAAACAGAATAATACTAGGCTAAAAAAGGTATATCGTTTCATAAGTTTAGTTTAATAAAAAGTAATTCAATTCAATGATAGTTTGGTTGTAATTGCGAAGTTTAGTAAGGTAATCCAACTGAATCCGCTGTGCATATTCTATAGACTGTACATATCTGAAAAAATCGATTTCGCCTGCTTTGTAGCTTAATTTTGCTGCTTTTAAAAGTTCTTTTGCAATCTGTAATTGATTTTCTTCATAGTTTTTTATTGCCTTTTCTGCTACAAATAACTGATTGATTAATTGTTCTTGTTTTTGTTTTAAAGTGATTTCTGCATCTTCATAAGCGGCTTGTTTTGCCTCAGCTTCAATTTTAGCAGATTTAATTTTTGCTCGATTACCAAAAAACAAAAGTGGTACATGTATTCCTACTTGGTAACCTTCAAAATTTTGACTTAGAGCGGAGGTTCTCCTGGTGAAATAACTCGCAGAAATTCCTGGGAGCAGTTCATTTTTGGCTAAGATGGAATTCCGTTGTGCTACTTGTTGGTCTAAGGCCAATGCAGATAAGCTTGGATTTTCTGTATTGCTTTCTAGTTGATTCAAGCCTAATTTATACAGCTTAGTATTTCTTAAAACAATACTGTCTTCAGTTTGTAAAAGTGCTTGTATAGTTAGTATACTATTGTCCAATTCCTGTTGAAATTGGGCTTGCTCTATTTCTATTTGATTTGCTTTAGATTCAGCAGTAATCTTTTCTAAATAATTAGATTCACCTTCTTCAAATTTGCGTTTTGCCATTCTTGAAAAATCGACATAAATAGTATAAATACTGTCATAAATGGATAGCTTAGAAACCGCTTCTAGGTAATTTTGATAGTTGATTTCAAGGGCTTTTATTTTCTTGATTTCTTCTATGTTGTATTGTGTTTTAGCTAAAGCTGATTTTACTTTATTCAATTTCAGTCTACTACCATATACTGTTGGAAAATCAAATTGTTGTGAAATTCCCCAGGCCCTAAATACCGGAATATTGTCTATGGGTTCAAAAACGGTCTCATCGTAATTATGGTAGATTTGTGTTTTATCAAAACTAAAAGCTTCGCCTTCTGCTGCGGTTGTACTTTCTGAATACAGTTGAGCAGATTTTAGCTGCTGATTGTTATCCAGCATTTGCTGTTTAAGGTTTTCAAATTCTTGTTCTTCAATTTGACTTTGACCTTGAGCTGAAAACCCAATCCCACAAAACAATAGGATGAATACACCCAATTTTGAGTTCAATTTTAGTCTTGGAACTTTGTCGCTAATTGAATAAAGCACAGGAATAATAATCAAGGTTAGTAGGGTTGAGGTGATTAATCCGCCAATAACCACGGTTGCTAAAGGTCGTTGCACCTCGGCACCAGCTCCCGAAGAAATTGCCATTGGTAAAAAGCCCAAAGCCGTAGAACTTGCAGTTAATAGAACGGCTCGTAACCGATCTTGAGTTGCATCTATAATGTGTTGCAAACTCAAATTTTGTCCGGATTTCTGAATATCT
>Ga0307978_1001540_pt1 | contig 17027 bp, 14 predicted proteins | sample OrgLakmetage1056_FD_203151 | JGI IMG/M metagenome (GOLD analysis project Ga0307978, IMG submission 203151) | Saline water microbial communities from Organic Lake, Antarctica - #1056 | ecosystem: Environmental > Aquatic > Non-marine Saline and Alkaline > Saline | place: Antarctica: Organic Lake...
GATTTTGAATACTGACTGCGTACGACGGCCGATGCGGATGACGATGCAGACAATGGCAACAAGGAGAGAACGATGTGGGTGAACGGATAGCAATCACTGAGAATCAGGTTGAGAAAAGATCAGATTCAGATACCAGAACAACGCTGGACAAATTGAACGACGACGCAATGATCGATGACGATACAGCGGTTGGAATGCGCTCGAAGATTTGTTCCCAATTCTTTGCAGACGAGATACGACAAGGTGACCGCACAAACGGAACCTGCTAGGTTGGACATTGTGCCCCGGTAGCCAATTCCATGTCATTATTGCGGATAATGTTTGTGTGATTGCCAGCGGAGAAGCATTGCGGGGAGAGGCCCTGGTTGACCGTGTGTCTAATTTCCCTTGCAAGCTGCTTCCATTCTCGACGGTCTGCGAATTATTGCTACGATAGCTGGTGCAAAGACGATAGAGTATGCATACAAACAATTGCGTGGTTGGACGTTGCACCCTAGCGGTCAATACCATGCCATTGAAGCCATAGTGCAGTGTGCAGAGACCGCCTGATCATTGCTGTCAATTGCTGGCAGCAGGTGAGATACGAGAAGGCGACAGCGCGAACGGTACTGCGAGGTTGGACGTTGCACCTTAGTGGTCAACTCCATGCCATTGTTGCAGATACTATTCGTGTATGAATTGCTAGTGGATAAGTATTGCGCGGGGAGAGGCCGTGCGTTAGACCTTAGTGGTCGACCGTGTGCCATATATCTTACGCGATGAGCTCCTTCCATTCGTGACGGCCTGCGAGAAGCTATCGTCCCCAGCTCCCAAATCAAAACAACGACGGATACGCTGGTACACTCACTCGCTTGGTTGGACGTTGGACCCTTAGTGACCATCTAGGCCAGTGCAGTATAAGGTGGTCGGACGCCGGCGTTGGGCGTTTTTCTCATTCAGCCTAACATACTGTATTACTGTACGAGTAGTAGGCTAGAGTTTGCGAGGAGCGCACGGGGAGGTCGCATCATGCGCGTCTTTGAAGCTTTTGTACAATACGACCCACAACCATGGGATCGATCCTTGCCAACACGATACGACACATATGCAGAGCTACTAGCTATGCACACACACAGCTATTTAGCAGTAGCGGTAGATAGATCCCAACTCTTGAATAATAACTTGCAGACTTACAGTAACACTTTAGTCTGAGCTATCAATTCGCACGAAAATTAGGCGTTGATGAGAGGTGCGTAAGTAATGCGCTTGATACTCGTCTCACCAAGTCGTTCGACGCGATTCGCTTCGTACTCGGCATAGTTCCCCGGGTAAAAGAACCACTTGGAATCACCTTCACAAGCCAATATGTGCGTGGCAACTCGATCAAGAAAGTAGCGGTCGTGGCTCACGACAATGGCGCAACCCGCAAAATTCAACAGGGCTTCTTCCAGACTGCGCAGAACTTCGACATCCAAGTCGTTGGACGGCTCATCCAAACCTGAAACACGCGTAAAGAGAAAGCAAGTCAGAAAGCGCCGCAGACTATATTATGCCCGTTCCATATACGACAAGGATACGTTCACTTACAAATGAGATTACCCCCTTCCTTTAGAATCTTGGCCAACTGAACGCGATTGCGCTCACCACCAGATAGATTGCGCACCATGGCTTGTTGCATCCCGCCCTTAAAACCATACCACGAGAGATACGCCCGAGACAATACTGTTTGTGTACCCAACTCGAGCTCGTCCAGTCCTCCCGAAATCTCTTCAAATACCGTCTTTTCAGGGTCGAGTTCGTCCATTCGCTCCTGTCCGACAGAAACAATGTTGACCGTGTCACCAATCTTGACCTCCCCGCTGTCGGGCTGTTCCTGGCCTAATAGCATTTTGATAAGAGTAGATTTCCTGCAATTAAAAAAAACAGAAGTTAGCACAAAAGGTGTATGGATCAGATTCCCTTGCTCGAATCACCAACAAGTCGACTTACCCTGCTCCATTCGGGCCGACCACTCCGACAATACCAGCTTTTGGAAGCGAAAAGTTAAGGTCGTCAATCAGCAAGCGGTCTCCAAAGGACTTGCGAAGGTGGGAAACATCAATAACGACATCGCCCAGTCTTGGACCTGGTGGAATATAAATCTGTCCGGCGTTGCGCATTTCATTCGGAGCCGCCGCCGCCAACAATTCATCGTAGCGGTTCAGTCTAGCCTTACTCTTGTTACCCTTTGCTTTCACGTTGCTGCGAAGCCATTCCAGCTCGGCTGCCACCGCCTTGGCGGAAGCAGACTCAGATTTCTTTTCCGACACGAGACGATTATTTTTGGCTTCCAACCAGGACGCATAATTTCCTTCGTGTGGCAATCCTTCGCCGCGATCAAGTTCCAGCACCCAACTGAATGTGTTTAGAATATACCGGTCGTGACTGATGCAGACGACTGTACCCTTGAACTCCTGCAAGTACTGCTCGAGCCACTGGATGCTCTCCGCGTCGAGGTGATTGGTAGGCTCGTCCAGCAATAGCATATCGTGGTTCGCCAGTAGCAGTCTGCAGAGCGCCACACGGCGCTTTTCTCCTCCGGACAAAATGGCGGTGTTGGCATCTCCTGCCGGCACTCGAAGAGCGTCCATGGCCCGACTGACCATACGATCCAACTCCCAAAGGTTTCCGGCCTCAATCTGATTCGTTAACTGTTCCGTCTTGGACATGATTGAGTTCATTTCATCGTCACTCAAGTCAGGATCTGCGAGCTTCATGGACAAATTGCTGTACTCGTCGAGAATGGCTTGCGAGGACTGGACAGCTTCGTCGATACATTCTTGAACCGTGTCGAACTTGAGTTGAGGCTCTTGTTCCAGATATCCAATAGACGCTCCAGGCAAAGGCCGAGCCGTACCGTCGAATTCCGTCTCGACTCCCGCCATGATCTTTAACAGGGTGGATTTACCGCTTCCATTGAGACCAACGACGCCAATCTTGGCACCAGGGTAGAACGAGAGGTGAATGTTCTTGAGAATGGTCTTGGACTTGTCTGGTAGCACCTTGGTCAAGCCAACCATTGTAAACATGAATTGACGCGTAGCCGCATCAAATCGAGCATCCTTTACCGACTGTTTCTCTTGTTGTGGCTGCTGCCCTCCGCCACCGCCACCATCCTTGCGCTTGGATTTCTTACCAAATAAGACAACCGGTGAAAACGGTGCTCGAGTTGTTGACTGAGGGAGAAAGCCGGTAACAAGCTGAAGGGTGCATATAACAACAACAAGCGCTCTGATTCCCGTAGACCGGCGACGAGAAAGATCCATCGTGGTGATGGACGAAGGCAGGGGTCGAAGATGTGATGTGCTACAGGACGTGTTCCACGGTTTAGCACGATAGACGTCGATAGGTTCTGGGTCGGCAAGTCCTGTTTCTATCATCTTGTTCCCGTTACGATTGGACGCAATCAATTCGCGTTTGATACCCGTCTATGAGAGGCATAATAGGTAAAGAGTTCCAAGCCATTTATTGACAGACCATGACTGGAACTACTAAATAAATGATTCACAAATATACTGTAATCTAGATTCGGGAATGAAAGAGAGAGAATAATTATTGGGACCAATCAAACCTCTCACTCATCTCATCCGATCATCTTTCGATACGCGAAAGAACCATGAACATGAGGAGGAGCGGTGGTGTGCTGACGGTCCTCACCCACCTACTGTTCTGGGGTTGCTGCATGGTGCTGCCAACCTCTAGTTCACCACAGGTACGCCGACGTCTGGCGGATGTCAATGTCACCATGCCAATACGCTCGACACCGAGGGCCCCCGTGCCCATGTCACCGAGCACTTCACCGAACACAAGTCCTAGTAGTGATATCCCATTGAGAAGCCCTAGCACATCATCGAGTAGTGCTCCAAGGCAGACACCGGCTGGAGTTCCAAGCGTTACCCCGAGTGCGTCGCCGAGCAGTTCTCCAAGCGTGTCACCCAGTGTGTCGCCGAGCACATCACCGAGTAGTTCCCCAAGTGCCGTACCGACTACATCACCGAGTAGTGCACCAAGTGCTGCACCGACTGCACCACCGAGTAGTGCACCAAGTTTGTCGCCGACTACGTCGCCGAGTATTTTACCAAGTGCTGCACCGAGTGCGTCGCCAAGCACCTCTCCAAGTGCTGCACCGACTACGCCACCGAGTAGTGAACCCAGTGCTGCACCCAGTGTGTCACCGAGCACATCGCCGAGTAGTTCACCAAGTGCTGCACCGACAACGCTGCCGAGTAGTTCACCAAGTGCTGCACCGAGTGCGTCACCGAGCACTTCTCCAAGTGCTGCACCGACTACGCCACCGAGTAGTGCACCCAGTGTGTCACCGAGCACATCGCCGAGTAGTTCACCAAGTGCTGCACCGACAACGCTGCCGAGTAGTTCACCAAGTGCTGCACCGAATGCGTCACCGAGCAAATCGCCGAGTGTTTTACCAAGTGCTGCACCGACTACGCTGCCGAGTAGCTCACCAAGTCATGCAACGAGTGCGTCACCGAGTGAACCACCGAGTAGTTCACCAAGTGCAGCACCGAGCGCCCCACCCAGTGCATCGTCGAGTGCAACACCGAGTGTGCCGCCCAGCGTCTCTCCATCTACCAGCCCCAGTGAGCCACCTAGTGACGTACCGAGTGCCTCGCCAATCGCAGACCCCAGCTCTCTGAGCTCTTTTCCTAGTGCTTCTCCGAGTGTCTTCCCTGGTGACGAACCCACAGTTCCACCAAGTGCGATTCCTAGTGCTTTTCCGAGCGTCACCCCGACCTCTGTATCAAGTTCGCTACCGACTATGTTTCCAAGCTGGAGACCGACTACTAAGCCAAGCACTGAACCGAGCCACCAACCAATCCTCAGTTTGTCACAAATCACCCCTGACCTACCATTCACTACCAAAGATGAGGACGCGCTGACAGATATCTGCGACGGCAGTGGACTTTCGTCGGGCGCATACAACGCAGCGCTTACTCTGTGGAATGAACAGCCGTCGTGCTACGAATACACGTTTACCGCCTTTAATCTCGTTGATGAACTCCCTTCATATCGTGTGAGTATTGATGAAAGGGGCGCAACCAAGTCGGCCATGAACCTCGACGACGGCTCCCCCATCACGGATTTGGATATACTCAACGGTATTCCAACAATGGATGAGATATTTGGTACTCTCCAGTCGGAGTGTCTTGAGTGCGCATCACGATTTGGACGTCCGTTTGCATGTGCTGCATCTTTCGACCCAACAGACGGTCACGTTACGCGTCTTACTGTGGATCCATTCGAGAATGTATTTGATGATGAGCTTGCGTACGGGATCGATGATTTGGTAGCTGCGTCTTGCCCAACGCCGAGAGCGGTTCCAAGAACTGCTGCTTCGTCTGTACCTAGCGCATCTTCGACGAATACACCTTCGTCAATACCCAGTGCACCTCCATCTGATGGACCTTCCTCCAATCCCAGCGTGGCACCAAGTGACGCTTCAGATGGCCTCATCGACCCGCCCCCACTCGAGCCAGATGTGTGCGATGGCAGCGGACTGTCGAAGAATGAGTACGATACAGCTTTTGCGTTGTGGAACGAGCAGCCGACGTGTTACGAATACACGTTTACTGTTATCTTGGGACTTGCTGTACCGGACTATCTTGTAGTGGTGGAGGATGGCTTCATCAAGTCGGTCACGAACCTCGACGATAGCTCTCTCATCACGGACTCGGGTATTCTTCGCTTGATTCCATCAATGACAGAGATCTTTGGTGCTCTCCAGTCGGAGTGTTTTGATTGCTCCTCAAGTTATGGTCGCCCTTTTGCATGCGACGCCTCCCTCGACGCCACAGACGGTCATGTGACACGTCTTTTTGTGGATCCATTCGAGGAGACATTAAATGACGAAACCCATTACGAGATCAAGGGAGTGGTGATCAAGTCTTGTCCAACCCCGAATGCTGCCCCCACCGCTGCGCCGTCGTCACAATCCAGCGCAAACCCAAGTGACGATTCGGAAGGTCCCATCGACCCGCTCCCACTTGACGATCCAGACGAGGAGCCCAATCCACACTCATCGTGGAGACAGAAGAATCAGACGGTCCTTTCAAGGGAGAACGTCGTTCTCGTGAGTAAAGCTGGGATTTGACGAGGGCCTGCGATCGGAACCGTAACCGCTGTGTCACTGGACTACTCCCAATAGATGTACTTGTAATTCCATTTAGTAGACTTGCTTAGCTAGGACACGATGTGCTGCTACAGTAACATGGACAATCCGAGTCAAGATGTTATGAGCATAATAGTCAGTGCTATACACCTTCTTCTATCCACTCACGCATGGTCGGCGACTGCGGCCCGACAGGGATCCCCTGCATGCGTTGTTCGTAACGTATGCGTTAGTCGTCATGAATTCGTTTGACCCGGGGTAATCGTATTGCTTCATAATTGCGTAACGCTTCTGATAAAAAAGGTCACCCTTATTAAGCGTCCGACACAATACGACAGCGTCTTCAAAGGCTTGATTTCCACCTTGTCCATCCGTAGGACGGCTTCAATGATGAGCAGAGAGGTACATAAATGTTAGATCCAGGTATCTCGCCATGATTCGGTTATCGCCCAAGTAGCGCTTAACTCAACACTTTACTTCTTACCACGCATGGGCTGCATCCCCCGTCAGCGTCACTCGAGACCGGCCGCCCCAACCTCCGCCATGAATCGACAGAGCTTCGTCTGAGAAATCAACAACCTTGGTGGGTGGAAAGGGTTTCAAATGGCGACTGTCCGAGCTATCAAAAATCTCTTGCAATAATTCTAGTTCTGTTTCATTGGTGACTTCTTGTCGCAGTAGCGTCATGGGTGTCGAAAAGGCCCATGTCATTCGTCCTGGGTGTTTGGAATGAAAGTTAAAGACGATAAAGTACACCCCCTCTAGCTCTAGATTGCCCATGGGTACAATCCCTCCTTGTAACAGTACCTTGAGCTTGTCGGACGATGTTTCAGTGACCGTCAAACTGCCACGAAAGACTCTGGCACCGGTATCGATGGCTGGCGCCAAACCCAGAAGCTCGCGTACAACCGAATGGACGCCGTCGGCGGCGACCAAGAAATCGGCCGATAAGGTCATGCCACTCTCAAAGTGAGCGTCAATACCACCATTACCATTGCTACTATCGATGGTGTCACCGTGATCGTGGATATTCGTCAAGACTTGGCCGACCAACAGCTCAATGTTGGCCGTCTGACGAACCTTGCGGAGAAGAGCATCTCGCATCTCCCACCACGGAAGCACGAGACCCCCGATGGGCATTATGACGCCAACCTTTTCGAGATCTGTCCATAGCGATGCATCAATCTCAGTCAATGCCTTGCGCCCATTCTTCATTATTCCAAAGGCGGAACCTCGCGGTTCAAACGTTGGATACCACCAAGTAGACTGTCCTGCAGATCTTGGAGAGTCCAAGCGCTGCACTGAGGCCAGCTGGACCAGCTCCAACAATGATAGCTGTGAAGTCTCTGCATGGCGTACATGCTGGTATATCTGACGACGACGACGCCACAGCGAGAGGTAAAAGAGTGCCTGGACAAACCAAGCAGAAAAGAAGAAACGGAAGCATTGAAACGATACGTTTCCTACTGCAGGAAGCTCTCGCTTTCTCCTTTCTGGTGTATTGGGAAGTCTTTCCGGCGTTATAAACGGCTCTACTTGTCGTCGTTCACGCCCAAAGTCACTCGTTTCATGGTCATTTATATATATATTATCGATGAGCCTTTATCCGATGCACCGGCGATGGGTCACATTCTAGTAAGCGAGTACTGTACGTCGTACTGTAAGTGATCTGAGTGAGATGGTTTCATTGCCAGTAGGACGGTGGTACGACAATATCATCAACATTACAGTACGAATGTTCGATTTGGATGCGATTCGCGATTCATCATGCGTGATTGAAAGCTAGACGAAAACGACGAAAGGAGAAAACTCAGTCATACGGTAGTCATGCTGGGCAGGCATGTTCTATAAACAATCGCTCGTTCGAGATTTTCCATGCCAACAACCATATTGTGTCCAATTGTTGCACCCTTTACTGGTGCACAAGAGCAAGCAGATGGCTAATGGCTGGGATCGGGAGGATCCCATGATGCCCGCTCAAGAACTCGCGTTGTTCGATAACCAGCACCCGCTGCATCCACGAGTTATTCCAGCAAGACGAAACGAGCAAGCTCCACCGCGGTATCAATCCTACCAGAGGTTCACATCCACCTACATGCCATGGAGCTGGATTTATTCGTTGGAGGTTTGGACACACAAAGACTTGGAAGACGAGGAGCGAACCAACGTACTCTGACCGGATGGCTGGTTTCGTTCAGACTTTTGTCTCTCCACTCGTTGACCCTTTCAGTCACCAGCCACAAAAGAGACCAACATAGTATCACATATATGTACAACGCCGGGCATCAATCGTACTCTACTCTGACAAAACAGACGATCTCTCTCCGTTGCTTTATAAACAGACGGCTACTGTGGAAGTGCACCGCATGCTCTTTCAAAACCATGAAATTGCGATATATCAAATTATCTCAGCTTGGATGTACCTCTACTATTTCACTGCGTTGACGCCTCACGACCATGGCATGTGCCCATTGCAATATACCAAAAGGACATATATTGCTGCATAACAGGCACTCTCGAGTATAAAGCTTACTTAGCGTCTACCCCTTTTCGGTTTCGACGACTTGGTGTCGCTCTTGGCATACAGGGCAGCTTGGAGATCATTCTTGTTGTGCGCATTTTTCTTGCGACCACCGCCTTCCTGTTGCATAGGTTTGCCGTCCCTATCCAAGATTTCTCGTCGGCGTTTACCATTCGAGTGTCGCTCCGACATGGATGGATCCTTCTCGTGGCGACCTCGGCGCCGGTCAGTATCCCCAAACTCGTCCGTATCGCGAACTATATTGCCCAAGTCAGCAATAGCTGCCAAGTTGCTGGTCTCTGCTCGCATGAGACGGTTGCGCTCCTTCTTGTCCTTGCGCAGATCCGTCATTCGGATCATTGTCTCCTCCTCGAATCGCGTCCTTTCGGCGTCACGTTCAGCCATGCGTCGCGCTGCCTCTCGCTGCTTGCCTAGCTCACTGCCACCATGTGCGTCTTCTGTCTCGGGTGCTTCTCCATACTGACTTCGCAGCGTCTGTGCAACTTCCGAAGCCCGCATACGACGACGTTGGCGTTTGTCCTTTTCGATTTCCTTGTCGACTTGATCGTGAGCATACGGGACGGCGGCCAAACGAGGCGGTCGATATACTCCATCATCATTCGCCTGCTCTTCTTCGGTGGCCTTTCTTCGATCCTTGGCCATGGTCATGGTCAAACGAGCGGCTGCCAGGTCGGCGTCGATATCTTCATTGTCGCCATCATCGGAATCTCCGCCACCCTCACCTTCGCTATCGTCACCGCTCGAATCACTCTGATTCGTACCAGCTGTCTCCAATGCATCAGCGTTGGGCCGAAACTGCAGAGGATCTTCGCTGCCCGCAGCAAAGCTTTTTGCGCTGGTTCCAGCAGCCAGTAACTTGTCAATTTGGTAGCGTAGCTTTTTGTCGAGTCCACGTAGTTTATCTAGGGCGGTCTTCATTTCCGTCAAGCGATTCCAGTTGTTATTTCCCGTCAATGATGGTTTCTTGTTGGACAGTTGCTCGCGAAGGTAAACGGTCAAGTCAATGAGATAGGAAAGGAGCATGCTGTTTTTGGTATCCAAAAAATCCAAGCCGTCCGAGGAAGGGGAAAACTCGGTCGAGTTGATGTGATCTTCGATGGCTTCGAGCAACGACGCCTCCACTTTTTTTGAAGTATCTTGCAGACTCTGAGCTAGCGCATCACTGCTCTCTTGGGGAGTCTTACTTTCAGACGAAGGACCTCCCATGGTGGCAGAGAATATTAAATTTTTGTGTTTGTTCTTCGCAAGAAATGGTTGGAGTGGGGGGACGATGCAGAAAACTGTGCGCAAAATACGGCGGGGAGCCATTAGTATTAGTAGCGGTTGAAGACGGACGAGTAGAACAAAAGGCAAATCCTGCATAATCACAGAGTAGAATAATTAGGTGAACATTCACAAACACGGACTCACTTACTCACTCACTCACTTCCCTTACTCCTGCGTTAAAGCATAGGTAGAAATGGCGAGCATGGACAGCATCCACATTGGACCACAGGCGGCGGCCAAGCAACAAAGAAGGCACATCCACCACCGCCCCAGCAGTGACAAGGGACCACCACGTCCAATTCTTGTTGCTTGCCATCGCAAATACCGTGCTACTGCTGCAAGACCAGAGCCTATGGTCCTCACTCTCCTCCCAACTGGTAAATAATCACCTTGGGCACTGCCCTTCATCTGGATTCTGACCTGTGTTTGCGTAACATATTCTGAAAGTGGTAGGGGACCCTCGGAAGGCCCAATCGGCCCCTGAGCTCGCATTGTGACATACCGTAAGTTGCATCTTCCGCGACGCTATCAAAGTGAATGGGATCCCAACCACATGGACAAAGCGGCAACCGAGCACAAGCGCAGTCACCAGAACATTCTAACGAGGCAAAAGCTTCGTGCTATGATGCCAGAACGCAAGAGCTCTATAGCATATAAATATACGCTTTTGACTACGACTGTAGCTTCTACCGGGAGAGCCATCTTTTGCAACCAACTTCACACAGGCAGCACTATAGGCGGTGCTATAGGCGGTGTTGGTGCATTTGGTTTTACGTAACGGTACAGGTGGGTACAATTAGATTTCCCTCTCTCGTCTACTGGTACCTCCTACAATTTAGCTACCTGGTACCGTAGCTGGCTGAATCTAAGAGGCGACCATTGCCATATGTCCAGTGGCGATACAACTTTTTTATAGTATAGTACTGGTATGAAATGAAAATGAAAAGCCTAATTAAGGTCCTATCTTTGGCGCCCCTCTCGACAGACGGCAGACCCGGACCCTACTGGTAGTAATCTACCACTACTAGAGCTAGCAGCAGTGCTAGTATAATTTGCGGACTCAGTGGGCTAACTAGCTAGTCTCGCCACCACATGATGCTGGCAAATGAAATCGGCCGGGTTACTTGCAAGAAGGATACCGTACCAGTTATAACTGGCCCAAAAGCTATATAGAGGCAGCTCAAGGAACTTCTGATCAGGCATACCGGTACCCCTCCTCATTTCCCATTTATTACTACTATTTGTTACGGTATAGCGCAGAATTCCTTGCGATCCTAACCGTACCGAAAAGCGAACCCAACCAAGATGGAACCGTCCCAACTTCAATACTTCAATAGACCGTTTATGGTTTACGTAGCTGGGAAACCCAGATAAGGAACGGGAGGGGCAATAATATAATGTGAATATCAGTTGGCTGCGCCTGCGTGCTGGATGGTATGCGGTGCAAGGTGCACGTGCAAGGGAATTTCCGAGCTTCGGAGAAACTCTAGGAGCAGCGAGTGAAGCGAGAAGCGAGTGGTATTTCGCAATTCGCATTTGTCACATTCAAAATCACAACATATCGTGGTCGTACTATTGGAACTTAATTGACAGCAACTTCCGGAATTTCCCCGGATTTCGGATTTCAATCGTGTTCTGTTGCTTCTGACGAAAGCAGTCATTCCTCCTAAATGGAGGAAACACTGTTCGTTAAGTGACTCGAAAAAGAAAGAAAAATGACAGCTGCGATGACTGTTAATTGATGACGTGTTCGTCTGAGTTTTCCCGAGCAGCGTTGTTGCTTTGCTTGTTGTGCCTTGTAGGCACGCCACTATCCCATCACAACCATGAGCGTTGCAACGACCACCCCTGTGGCTTCCAAGCAGCCGCACAACTGGTATCTGAGTAACTTTGACCCCGTTACTTGCGATGCTCCGGATTTGGAGATAGAACTGCAAAGGCTCAAGGCGGTAAAGAGATACGATATCCTCGATAAGGACCTCAAGCCGTATTACCAGCAAGCGTGTGTTTTGGCCACTCGTGTGTTCAATTGCCCCATAGGAATGGTAAGCATCGTCGACCTGGGAAGAGCCTGGTTCACAGGAATGAGCCCTGCCAATTTCTCGAGAGAGGTCCCGCGTCAGCAATCGTTTTGCGCACATTCGATTCTCTCGAGAGAACCAGTTTTGGTTGTACCAGATGCTACTAAAGACCCGCGCTTCTCCGAGTCACCTCTCGTTACGGGACCTTCAGGCTATCGTTTTTATGCAGGTGCGCAGCTGATTACTAAAGATGGTTTCAAGATTGGAGCATTATGTCTTCTCGATACGGTTGCGCATCCCGAAGGTCTCTCTCCCGTGCAAAAGGAAACTCTCGAGGGCATGGCCCAGATGGTAATGGACATGATCGAATCCAACCTCCCGGCTTCCACTCCAGAGAATACTCTAGAGACGGACAACGTCGAGAAGGAAGAGATGATGAGGTCTACCATTGTTACCCCGGAAGTTCATACCACGTTAACCTTTCTACGAAACGATCTCATCGAACTATCACAAGACTCGGAACTCCAGAAACACATGACTCCTCGCAACAAGCGCACACTCAAGTCTGCCTTTGCGGGCGCAGATTACATTAGCGATGTACTGATAACGAGAAAGTACGAAAAGAAGCAGCGTCGCTCCCACCAAACAAGTGAAGATATGTTTGTGGAAGGGGCACCACCACAAGAAGCACCACAAGAGTCCCAGCAACCTACACCAATGGTTGGCCGAGCGGCTGCACTCGATATCACTAGCTTTATCAAGAGTCTGCAGTTTGTCATGGACCAGTTCCCCAAGAAAGTTCATCTTGTCTTTTCGGTTGATTCAGCGGTGCCAGCAGTCATTGTCGCCAACGACCTAAAAGTCTTTCGATCTGCCATTGCGCTCTTGACGAGTGCTTGCGAAAGAACTGCCCGGGGTTTTATCCGACTAACGATCAAAATCGTTGACGGCCAACTTGCCTTTGAATGTGAAGACACGAGCCCTGCTACTGACTATGCCGAGTGCGACCAACTGTTTCTGCCTCCGAAAGAACTCCCTGCAATGTTTACCAAATGCATTCGAGTCGACGAGACCACTGGAGAGATCAAGCAGGTGTGCAAATCGCCTTCCAATGGCTCGTTATCATCATCGCTGGATTCAGCGTCATTGCCTGAAGGTTTTGGTGTCCATGTTGTGGCTGAGTACATGAACTCAGTTGGAGGCAAATACGGCTGCCGCCAGCGTGTTGCGGAGCCCAACTTTTATGATGCGGGGACGGGCTGTGTCTTTTGGTTCTCTATTCCGATTTAGACCCCAGAGCGAGAGCTTTACATAAATATTGGTGATCAACTAAAGCAGGGAATTTACGCTTGATACAATACAGTAGTCTCAGCAACTTGCCTCTATTCTCGTGTTGGGCTAAAACCTATTATCCATGACAGAAGTGGATAGCAGCCCAGTTGAATGCTCAACAGCGACGGTAGATATGATCCGCTGGTACACTTAAAACTAAAGAAGTGCTTTACTTTCGTCTATTCGCACGTTGGTTCTCTTTTGCTCCTGGGACATTGAGAGGCAGGGTACCAGTAGCGTCCTCAATGCGGGAAATGTCCCCAAAGTCGACTGGATCCGAAGTAGCTGTTTCGTTGTTCAAGATAGATCCTGAAATAAATGAGGCAAAACAAACGATCGTGAGTGCGTCACAGATTGCTATGCGCCGCAATACATTCGGACACTTACGCACACGGGAAGCGCCGCCATTATCATTTAGATCCAGAGTGACGCTTCCAATAGAATCAGTGTCGGTTCTTCCGCCTTGGGCAACCTCGGTCAGTGCGTCCACGTCGTCCCCAAACAAAGAGAGAGTGGCAGTATCGCCTTCGCTTTCGTCTTCTCTCTGCCGTGTCACTCCTCCTCCTCCAACAGCAGAGCTGTCGTGGTAAATCTCGAATACCGTTGGTTCTTCCTCTTCCGAATAAATGGTAAAGCCTGGATCAGTTGGTAAGTCGACCTCTTGAAGCGCTCGGAGTGGATCTACTTGCGACATTTGACCAAGACCTCGACGCGGGGCGGCATCGCATCCTGGTTGGTCTTGATCTGCCTCCAGTGTTCGGAGTGCCAATGCATCAAAATCGGGAGTTGCATTCGATCGAGCATGTGGATTCCCCACTCGTCCGTGGTTCTCTCCAGCGGTACTTCCAAAAGAGTCCCCACTTTGTTCTCTCCGAAAGGAATGGTCCGAGTCAGCCACGCCTTGCACAAGATCAGCAATCGATTCAAAGGTTGCAGTGTCATCACCGCCACCGCCATCGTCAGCTGCTGCCTCGGAGACACCCGATTCGTTCAAGATTGGTCCCAAACCTCCGGAACGATTGACCTGTCGCACCGATTCATTCATTCCAAACGCTGGACTAGAAAACATCATGGACAGTTCTCGCAACGCAAACTGGGTATTGATCGTTTGCTCTTCCCGACCTCCTGGCACTCCAACGGCGACAGCTTCATCAACTGTGGAGCTCGCGGTCGAAAGGGTGGACATATTGCGTGGCGTTGGAACAGTGACGGCTGCTTCAACACTCGCGTCGGAGCGAAAGAGGGATCGGACCGCCAACGGCTTGCGAGTATTCGTCGTTGGCGGCTTGGTCAATGGACGCTCTGTTTTTGCGGACGCCGGACGGGATAGAAATAAACGACTGTCGGCAATGCTGTCTTCCATGGACACGTCAATATCAATCGAACCACTCTCGTCCAGCGACATGGCAGAATCGTTCATCATGTTGTCACTCGGACGCTGTAAAGAATCCAAAAGGTTAAAGTTCAAGCTGGATGGCGCCAGCTTGAAGTACCTAGTACTAGCTCGCGCTTCTTCAAAGCACTGTTCGTGTCCAGCAGCGTCCTTGCTCAAGAGCTTGCGATTGAATGCACAAGAAATACTGCCACTGGGCTTTTTCGATTTGGAGGGCCGGGTCACTGCCGCAGTAGTGCTGTCGGAACGGCGCCCGTCTTGCTCTTCTTGTAGGTCCGTGGCCAACTGCAAGGGATCTCGCATGTAGCGCAGCGGATCCTTGGCCAAGCGTTCGGCGGCTCCACTGCCGTCAGGTCGCTCTCGAAAGGTGCGTCGTTCGTCCAGCTGCCTACGTTGTCTTTCCGAGTGTTCCTGACGCTCCACCTCGTCCCGTTCATTCTCTGCTGCGCATGCTTCGTCGACAAAGACGGCAAACGATGGAGGAGTCGGTGCTCTGCTGTGTGGTAGTTGCGCACGAGTGGTACTCATAGCGCTACTGCCAAGGTAGGAAGGAGTTGCGCGTCCGCCCCGTTCGTTCCACCGTTCGGCAGCTTGGGTGTTTTCCTTTTTGCGATCCTGCTCTCTCTCGAGATGTCGAAGCTCTCCTGGATCAAACAAGGAGTCATTGAGAACTGCATCGTTAGCGTCGTCGTTAGCCGTGTCTTCAACGAAAATGGCAAAGCCAGTGGCACTCGTGCTGCGAACATTGGATGCTGCTGGTGGCGCCTCTTGCTGTAGGCGACTCCTGCTGGTACTGCGATCAACAAAGGTGGCTGTTGATCCAGGGACGGATCGACCTCGAGGAAATGCTGGAAATGCTGCTGCTGTTGTAGAAGCAGTCGTGGTTCGATCGTTCCTTCGAAAGGCGTCTTCGGAAAGAGCTCCGAGCGCTCGTCCTCTCTGGTGCATGTTGTTGGCATTATTGTCTTGGTCCTGGTCTTCATCGTCGAGTTGCTCTCCCGCATTCAACCAATGCCTCGACAAGCGTCGCTGAAACTGCTGATGCCGCTGTCGTAAGAACTGAATGGGTTGCGCTTGCTTCATGATTCCTCTTTTGTAAATCTTTTCGGCAAACTGCCAATCCTCTTGCTTTTCTACCGTCCACGCCCACGCGGCCCAAAACATGGCCGTCTGCGAGCCAATCTTTTGTCGATGCAAGTGTTGAAAGACTTCGGCCGATCGATCCGTCTTGGAAGCGTACGTGGCACAGACTCGGACAAAGCGCACGTCGTTGGCGTATCGAAAAGTTTGGCAAAGGGCTCGCAAGCATCGCTCCAACAAGAGAAACTCTTGGTGCGTGTCGGAAGGAAAGGCCTCTTGGTGAAACTTGATGTAGGAGAGCCAGTGAATGAGCGGATCGTCGTTCTGTTCTGCTGTACTAGTAGTACTGTCATTACCGTCTTTATAGTGCTCTTCCGTCGGCTGCACGAGATGCTCGTAATGCTGCACCATGCGCTCCTTTTCCTGACGATCTCCTTGCGATTCGGCAGCGGCGAGCGACTCTTCCAAGGCACGCACGTTGCGGCCGCGCTGCAACGGCGCCGCGTTCTCCTTGGAGCGTTCCCAGAGCGGTGCTTCTTCCATTCTCGTGCCGTGTGCAGTAAGTAAGGCAGTAGTCTAGCAAGAAGGGCGCTCTCTTGTTGTCTCTCTCACTTTTGCGCAATTGTGCGGCCTCTCTCTTGGTCGTCTATCTCCACTCTCTGACAGACGAACTGTGAAGATTTGAAATTCATTGCAAATCTCCAGAAACGTAGATGTGCATGAAAAAGCTTCGTAATCCATTTTCCTAAAGTGATGGAGAGAACGGGACTGACATCGAGTCCTTGAATACTCATACCAGTACTATTCTACTAGTACGGTACCGGTAGTAGTAGATCGTAGCTAGCTAGACTAGTGGATCGATAAACGTGAGATCGGCACCACCATTGAGGAGAGCCTCCACAATCTACTAACATACGACAAATGGGCTGCTACTATCTCTCTACTTTTTGTGTCTGGCTACTTTTGACAGAATATTGCAATATCTTGTATGGTATACTCGACTTTTTCAATCCCAACTACAACCGAGTATAGCGGCGAGGACAGGATCTCCACAGCGAAGTAGGTACCAGTGACAGAATTCCATCAGTACATCAAGACTCTACCAGCATGGGAACAGGACCTACTGTTGATTCTAGGAGAATCTGATCACGCCTCGAACCTTCAGTTCTCGGCTGTAGTGTGTCAGGACCCTCGATAGTCTATCTATAGGAAGAGTCAATCAAACTGTTCTTACGATGGGATTAATCA
>Ga0307978_1001544_pt1 | contig 16984 bp, 13 predicted proteins | sample OrgLakmetage1056_FD_203151 | JGI IMG/M metagenome (GOLD analysis project Ga0307978, IMG submission 203151) | Saline water microbial communities from Organic Lake, Antarctica - #1056 | ecosystem: Environmental > Aquatic > Non-marine Saline and Alkaline > Saline | place: Antarctica: Organic Lake...
GAACTGACTTTCGCTAGCATATAAAGAGTAAGTATGGCACGCATCCCATAGTAGGAAAAGCGTTCCCATAGTTCTGTAAAAAATAAAATATAAAGACCTGCTGGATGTCCAAATAATTCTTTTTGATAAGCGGGTTTAATTGTGGTTTCCATATAGGTTAGAGCTTTTCTTTAATAAAGTTTGTCATTAAGGTATAAAGGTGAAGGCGCGTGTTGCCTCCGTAAATCCCATGGTTCTTGTCTGGATATATTTTCCAATCAAACTGTTTATTTGCTTGTACTAAGGCTTCAATAAGTTGCATTGTATTTTGCACATGTACATTATCATCCCCACTACCATGAACTAATAAGTAATTACCAGAATTGAATTCATCCACATGAGTAATTGGCGAGTTCTCATCATAACCAGCAGCATTTTCTTGAGGAGTTGTCATATAGCGTTCTGTATATACCGTATCATAAAATCTCCAACTAGTTACAGGTGCAACGGCGATAGCAGCTTTAAAAACGTCATTAGCTTGGAAAATGGCATTAGAAGACATGAATCCTCCATAACTCCAACCCCAAATACCGATCCTTTCTTTATTTATAAACGGTTTTTGACCAAGTAACTTTGCCGCAGAAATTTGATCTTCAAGTTCGTATTTGCCAAGTTCTTTTTGTGTTATTTTTTTGAAATCTCTTCCTTTATAACCTGTCCCTCTCCCATCAACACAAGCGACTATATAGCCTTGCTGAGCAAGCATTTGATACCAATAATCATTAGTGCCAAAAAAGCTGTTAGATACAGATTGTGAGCCAGGTCCAGAATATTGAAACATCAATATGGGATATTCATTTTCCGAGTTGAAATTAGGAGGCTTAATCATCCACATATTAAGTTGATTTCCATTGACTTCAATTGTAGACAATTCTTTATCAGATAAATTGTAAGGTTGAAGTGTCTTCAATAAAGCTTTATTGTCTTTTATCTCTCTTAAAAGTTCTCCGTTACTAGCTTTGTGTAAGGTATAAACGGGTGGAGTTGCAGTATTTGTAAACGTATTCACAACATAAGTAAAGTCAGCGCTAAAATCAGCATTATTAGTTCCTGTTTTAGTCGTTAATCTCAATTTATTTTTACCGTTGGCCAGTACGGAGTAGACATCTCGATTTACACTACCATTTTCAGTACTTTGGAAATAGATTTTACCAGATTTATCATCGAAGCCATAAAAATTTGTCACTTCCCAAGCTCCGCTCGTCACTTGGTTAATTAAACTTCCATCCTGTGCGTAATGGTAAATATGCTTCCATCCATCTTTTTCACTTGTCCAGATAAAACTGTTGTTATTTAAAAAAGTTAAATCATCGGTAACATCCACATAAGCAGAATCTTTTTCGGTAAGGGTTAACTTGGCTTCTTTAGTTTTAATGTCAACTAGGTAGACCTTCAACTCATTTTGGTATCTGTTGAGACTTTGTACACTAAAAAGATTTTTGTCGGCTGTCCATTTCAACCTTGGTAAGTATTCATAGTCTCCTAAATCAATTTTAGAAGTAGAGTTGTCTTCAAAATCAAAAAGATGTAAACTCACTTTTGCGTTGTCTTCCCCTGCTTTTGGATATTTGAAGACATCTTGAGATGGGTATAAACTCTGCCCATAAGTTCCGTAGAGATCCATAGAAAATTCTGGAACTTCACTCTCATCAAACTTTAGAAATGCCATCAGATTTCCGTTTGGACTCCACTCAAAGGCGCGTACAAAGGCAAATTCTTCTTCGTAAACCCAATCTGTAACCCCATTGATCACTTCATTTTTCTTACCATCGGAAGTGATTTGAGTAGTTCCTCCTGTAGAAATGAAGTAAGAATAAATATTGTTGTTTTTTACATAAGCCACTTTACCTCCTTTTGGAGAAAAAGTAGGAGACTGAATTTTGTCTTCATCAATTTTGGATAATGATTTAGAAGATAAATCGTAGACATAATAAATACCTTGTGATGATCTTCTAAAAATAGATTCTACCTCAGTTCCTAAGATGAGCTTAGTTTCATCGGTACTTAATTGAAAGGTCTGAAACGTACCCAACCCTGGAATAGATTTACTGCTAACAAGAGTTCCTGTTTTTTCACCAGTCTTGTAACTATATATATCGACTTTCATATCTTGACTAGCTGCATCGTAATCTTGAACTATATACGATTTACCATCCTTAAGGGATTGAAGAGACTGCATTCTTTCTTGGCTAAACTCGCCACCCCAGATCTCCTCTAAGGTTATTTCTTTATTTTGAGCGTGTAAAAGAGTTGAAGAATAAGTGAGAAAGACGCAAAGAAAATAAACAAAAGCACGTAAACTTTTCATAGACTATATTTTGAAGGTTAATTTTACTAAAAAAACATTTAAAATCGATTACTTTTTCTACTAAACTCTAAATACTATGAGTTATTATATGTCACCACTAAACTAATCATGACTTTAGCTCTTTTGAAATCAGTTTTTTGCAAGCTTAAAGCAGCTTATACTATATGAAGTGTATCTTTGTTATTAAATTCTAAAGTATAAAAATGTCAAAAATATCAGGCTTTTCCAAGTTGACTAAAGAAGAAAAAGTGAAATGGGTTATAGAGCATTACTTATCAAATTACCCAAAGGCTAAAACAGTCATTCAACAGTATTGGAATTCTGACGAAATGTTACAAAGGTTACATGACGAATTTACCGAAAACACCATCTCCAATTACTATTTACCACTTGGCATCGCTCCTAATTTTGATATTGATGGTGAGCTTTACGCTCTCCCAATGGCTATAGAAGAGAGCTCTGTAATTGCAGCTGCCAGTAAGGCTGCAAAGTTTTGGCAAGACAAAGGTGGATTCAAAACTGAAGTTCTTGGTACAACTAAGGTCGGTCATGTTCACTTTGATTTCAAAGGAAACACAGAAGAGCTAAAGCATTTTTATACTCAAATTAAACCTTTATTTTTCTCGTCAACAGCTAGCATTACCAAAAACATGGTGAAACGCGGAGGTGGTATCAAGGACATTCAACTTATAGACAAAACTCATCAGCTTGATAACTACTTTCAGCTGTATTGCACCTTCGAGACAAAAGATGCTATGGGAGCAAACTTCATTAATTCTTGTTTAGAACAGTTTGGACAAACTCTTGAAGCTGAAGCCTCAACTCATGAGGCTTTTAAAACTCAAAACGAGTTTCCAGAGGTGATCATGTGCATTCTGTCTAATTATGTTCCAGAATGTTTAGTAAGAGCTGAAGTCTCTTGCCTGATTTCAGATCTTGGCGAGACTCAAGAAGAGGCTAATCATTTTGTTAAAAAATTCTCACAAGCTATTAAAATCGCTAAGATAGAACCTTACCGAGCAGTCACTCATAACAAAGGAGTTATGAACGGTGTTGATGCCTTGGTTTTAGCTACTGGAAACGACTTTAGAGCTGTGGAGGCAGGTGTTCATGCCTATGCAGCTAAAGAGGGGCGTTATTCAAGTTTAACCCATGTAGAAGCCAAGGATGGTTTTTTTAAGTTTTGGATAGAAATTCCTCTTGCTTTAGGAACCATTGGAGGCCTGACAAGGTTACACCCGCTAGTCAAGTTATCCTTAGCCATGCTGGGGAATCCTAGTGCTGAAAAATTGATGCGAATAACAGCAGTAGCCGGTCTTGCACAAAACTTTGCTGCCATCAATTCTTTAGTGACTACTGGGATCCAAAAAGGACATATGAAAATGCACTTGATGAATATTTTAAATCAATTTGAGGCCAGCAAAGGTGAGCGAGAGCAAGCTGTAGACTATTTCAAGACACATACAGTAACACATTCTGAAGTGATTTCCTTACTAGAAAAACTACGTGCTTGATGAACACACACACATTTTACAGCCACGGCAAACTTCTTATTACAGGAGAATATTTAGTACTTGATGGAGCTAAAGCCTTGGCTATGCCTTGCAAATTTGGGCAACATTTAAAGGTCTCTCCTTCTCCAGATCAATCTTCACGATGGATAAGCTACACTCAACAAAATGAAGTTTGGCTAGAAATTCAATTTGATCTTTTGATTATAACAAAACAAAGAACAAAAACAAAATCTGATATTGAAACTCGGCTTTTTCAGATCTTATATGAAGCTTACCAATTGAATCCTGATGTGTTTACTCAAAACTATCGGTTTGAAACTCATCTTGAGTTTCCCAGAGATTGGGGTTTAGGAACATCGTCTACTTTAATAGCTAATATCGCAAAGTGGGCAAATATAAATCCGTACGAATTATTAGCTAAGACCTTTGGAGGTAGCGGTTATGATATTGCTTGTGCAGAGTCTGATTCAGCTTTAATATACCAACTCCAAAACCATTTACCAAAGGTTGACCATACAGAAATCCCAGAAATATTAAAACCCCACGTGTATTTTGTGCATTTAGGTCAAAAACAAAATAGCCAAAGTGCTATTTTTAACTATAGAAAAAACAAACCTTTACAACTCGCTGATTACATTTCAAAAACTGATGAGATCACTTTAAAAATATTAGCGATTGAAACTTTAGAACAATTTCAAAACTTAGTAGACACTCACGAATCTCTACTCTCTGAAATTCTTGAATTAGAACCTGTTCAAAAACGCTTATTTCCTGACTTTCAAGGTAGCATAAAAAGTCTTGGGGCATGGGGAGGTGATTTCGTTATGGTTGTAAGTAAAAACAATCCAAAATCTTATTTCTACTCTAAAGGCTATCCTATTATTTTGGAATATTCAGATATGGCTTTATAAACAAAACCCCTTTCAGTTATAACTGAAAGGGGTTTTGTTTATAAATAATGAGTACTTGGTGATTAATACACCAAATGACGGTTGTCCTCTATTTCTTTACTGTTTTTTAAAGCTTCAATAATAGGGCTTGTCCTAGGATTTAACAAAGAACGTGTTCTTTGTTCTGTTTCTTCTTTAGCAACAGCTCTATAAGATGGTAGAGCTTGTGCACCATTCTTCTCCAGAAGTTTTATAACATACACCCCAGTTTTCCCCTGTAGGGGTTTAGAAATGTCGTTGACACTCATAGCGAAGGCAGCCCCTACTATTTTAGGCTCTCTTCCACCTCCAGGAATAAATGGATTGCTGATGTTAACCGAAGATGCTTTTTGTTTAATTACACCAAATGATATAGCGATAGCATTCAAGTCTTTCCCTTCTATTTGAGATTTGATTTGTTCAGCTTGTTTTTGTTTTCTTAAAATCGGAGTAACGATAGCAGAGGCCTCCTCTGTTGATTGTAAGCCTTTCTCAGAGATTTGAGTTAGTCTCGCCACAATATATCCGCTTCCAGTATCGAAACTCTTTATGTCTCCTGTTTTAGTTTCATCTTCGAAAGCCCACTTAACGACAGAACGTTGACGACCCACACCTGGGATACTTTCATCCAATTTATTGATTCCATTAACAGGCTTTAAACTAAGACCAGTACTATCAGCCTCTTTTCTAAAGTCATTATCTCTTGCTGATAATTCGAATTTACTAGACGACCGGTATAATTCGTTTAATGTTTTTTCTGAAGGTTCGACTTTTTTACTAACTGTAGCTACTTTTATAGCATCTTTTAAGGACGTTCTATCTTCAAGAAAGATAACATGAAATCCAAAATCTGTTTCTACAAGTCCATAACTATCGATTTTTGCTTCATCGAACACATAATCATTGAATTCAGGAACGAGAGCTCCGTAAGAAATCCAGTTAAGTTGACCTCCGTTTTCTGCACTTTGTCGGTCTGAAGAAAACTGTCCAGCTAACTCTGCAAACTTATTAGAGCTTCTTCTCACCACCTCTGTTAAACTATCTCCTAGGGCCTTAGCTTCTTCTTTTGTTCTAGTAACTGAAGCATCTACTCGAGACCCCTCATAAGTGACTAAAATATGGCTAGTTTTTACAGAATCTGCTTTTTGAGTACGCTCTACAAGTTTTGAAATCTTGTAGCTTTCATTTTCGTAATAAGGACCATAAACTTCATTGATGTCCAACTCTAAAATAGCTTGAGCAAATTCACCTTTCATGTTATACTCGAAAGTATAATTATCAGTGTACGGAATTTCAGAATGAACAGCTACAAACTCTTGAACATTATCTGTGGTATTAAAGTTAGATAAGCCTTCAAGTTGTTCCACCTTATCGTCGGTAGTGAGTTTTGTAACCTCTTCTAAAACGAAAGCATTATCATCTTCTGAAGCCGCTTCTTCAAAATACACATATTCCAAATTGCGTTTAGCATCTTGCTGAAACCTTTCCTTGTGAACGTTGATATAATTTTGAATATCAGATTTTGTAACTTCAACTTCTTCAACCTTATCAAAAGGAACTTTTACAAATTCAAAAGTAAGGTTGTCATTTTCTTGATGATAAATTTGTTCACCTTCAAATAAAGTAACTTGTACTCCTGCCTTTACCATATTAAAATAGAGTTGAGACTTAGCATTCACTTCCATAGATTGCTCAAAGTTGACCCATTGTTGATATTGTTGTGGAGATGTTATTTTTAACTCAGCAATAAACTGCTTTAATTTTGCTTCATCAAAAAAACCAGCATCATTGGAAAATCTAGGATCTCCAACTAATTGTTGAGACATAGCATCCGTAATCTGGTCTGCGCCTACTTCTAAACCTAAGCTTTCGAACTCTTGTTTCAACAAGGTTCTACGTAAGTTATTTTCCCAAGCTTGGTTGGCTGCTTGTAGTGTGCTTATGCGACCTTGGCTCTGTTGAACAATATTGTCTACTTCAGCAGCAAATTCTTCTCTACCTATTTCTTCATCACCAATTGCACCAACACTGCTAGTTGCCTTGTCTGAAGAGAATCCTCCATTTTTAAATAAGTCTGTAAGTACAAAAGCAAATAAAGCTAAAGCTATAATTACAATAAGAAAAACTGTTCGTTCTCTAATTTTACTGAGTATTGCCATTTTAAGATATTTTAAGAAATCTAGTGGGCGAAAATAAGATAATTAGCCCATATATAAAATTTTGTCGTTCAAAATATTTGAAACTCTTTTAAGTGATAAATTTGAACTAGAATTAAACTGAACCTATACAATCTAACCCATATACAGTTCTATTCTGAGGTATTGAGCTTAATAGAAACTAATTCTATCTTTTTGCTAGAAGCCTCCAGAATTTTTATTTTAAATTGATCTATCTCAACTTCTTCCCCTACCTCTGGGATTTCTTCTGTTGTATTTACGATCATTCCACCCAAAGTTTCATAATTTTCACTTTCTGGAAGATTTACTTTATATTTTTCGTTGATGTAGTCAACATCTAACCGTGCGGAAAATTTATAAAAGTTACTTTTTATTTTCTCTTCTACCAAAACCACAGAATCGTGCTCATCTTCAATCTCACCAAACAGCTCTTCCACTATATCTTCTACTGTCATCATCCCGCTTGTCCCCCCATATTCATCTACAACGACAGCAATGCTCTTTCGTTTTTTAATAAGAATATTAAGGATTTCTTTTACTAACATTGTTTCAGGGACAAAAACAACTGGCATCAAGATACTTTTGATATCCTTTGGATTCCTAAACATTTCAAAAGAATGAATATAGCCTACGATGTCGTCGTTGCTTTCTTTATAAACCAATAATTTAGACAAACCGGTTTTTGTAAAAATTTGGACTAAGTCTTGAATTTCATCGGATATATCGACAGCCACAATCTCATTACGTGGAATCATAACTTCACGAGCTTTAACTTCAGAGAATTGTAAAGCATTTTGGAAAATTTGTATTTCAGAGTCTACCTCTTGATTGAACTCTACGGTTTCCATTTGTTCGTTGATGTAATCACCAAGTTCTACTTTACTAAAGTTGAGCTGTACTTTATCCCCTTCAATTTTAAAAATTTTCTTTAAAATCAAGTCAGATACCCAAATCACAAAACTGGAAATAAAGCTAAATAAGTAATAAAAAATAAATGCAGGAACACTGAATACTTTAAGCAATACGTTGGCATAAATCTGAAAAAAAACCTTTGGTAAAAATTCTGCCGTAAAAAGAATGACGATCGTAGAAATTAGAGTTTGGGTAAACAAACTGGCTTCAACAATAAGATAGCTCAAAAATTCATTTTGTAAAGGTCGAAGCGTTTCAAACCAATTCATAATAAGATCCCCCATAAAAAACCCATAGACCACTAAAGCAATGTTATTACCTACCAGCATTGTAGCTATAAACTTGGAAGGTTTTTTCGTAAGAATTTTAAGCACACTCGCGATGAAGTTGCTTTGGTTCTTTTGAAGTTCGATATGCACTTTATTGGCCGATACAAAAGCAATTTCCATACCAGAAAAAAATGCTGAAAGCAACAAGCATAAAACGATAATAAGGACTTCTGTACTCATTATCGTTTGTTTTTTTGTTCTATTTTATTTCTAAAACGCCTTCTGAAAAAAAACATGAATACCGCAAGAGCTGAAAAGAACAGATAAAGATAAGCTCTGCCTTGGCTATACTCCCAAGTCCTTATGGCTTCTATGATGAAAAAGATGGCGAAAGCGATGTAAGCAAATTCAAAATATTTGAAAAATTTCATTGGTCTTGAATATATTGTATACCTGTATTTGTTCTTGAATTGAAGGTATTAAATTTCTGGTCGGAATCAAAACCTTCTCCTAAGTTTTTGGCACCATTGGAGAGTTGTAATTCGTAATTGTAATCTGTAAAAAGCCATTCTCTTTTTTGATCCCAATAAAGTTGAGAGCTTCTCATAATTGTGCTATCAGAGGTGATAATACTTACGTTTTGTCTTAGATCGATAAGTCCAGTTTCCAAATATTGAATAGCATAGTCTGAAGTGACCGTATTCTTACTGGAATCTTCTTCAAAAAAGTCTAGTTCAATACCTTGAGGAAATTCTCTAAAAGGAAATTCCCTATTAGAAAAATCTAACATCTCTGGACTTCTCAAATTAGCTTTTACAAAGCCACTGTCTGTATAAAAAAGGTTAAGGTCATAGACCTTAGATTGAGGTTCTAGGAAATCTTTTTCCATCTCCTTTACATCTCTAAGGTTTCCCTCGCAAGCAAAAAGCATTGCTGTAAAAATACATACAGCAATGCTTTTGTAAATAAGTGATTTTTTTTTAAACATTTTAGAGGGTGGGTACAACCACACTTTCACCGATCCAACAGTTAGAGAACGAAATCTTCTTGCCTGCTGCATCCTCTTGGAAGATATCCGATTTTTGGGGAGCTCTTCCCTTATAGCTTGCTGCAGTAGCAATAGCTGTAGAACTTAAAGAGGGATCTACACGACCAGCTCTTGTAGCATAATCTGCAGCCAACCAGTAAACTGATCTTTTATCAAAAACAGATTCACCACAGCCATTTGCACTTTTAGCATACATTTCTGCAATCTTTAAATAAGCGATTCCCATGGAAGGCTTGTTGTCTAAAGCTTTTGTATAATAGCTCCTAGCTTGAGAAAAACTTCCTTGTGCTTTATAATTATTAGCGATTCTATAGTAAATTCTAGATTTTCTAAATTTATCTGAAGCTAGTTCAGCAGCTTCATTCAAATATGCTAGTGCTTTTGTTCTATTACCATCAGCTTCAGCAAGTTGTCCCAAAGAGTAAGCAGAGTTCGCTGATGGCTCTTTTTGGTGAAGAGCTTCTGAAACTTTAAAAAATAAAGGGTCTTCTGTACAATCTTTAGCAGAAAGTCTTGCATTGGCATTTTTTAACCAGTCTACATCGTTTTTCTTTTCTTCAAAATCTTTGTTATAAAGTGGAATTAGGTTATCACAATCTGCCTTAGACCCTAACAGAGAGTTTACACTTCCTTTAATTTTAGTATAGTTTCTTAAATAGATTTCAGAATTTTTTAAAATCCTGGATTCTCTAGACGTGAGTTCTTCTTGCGCTTCTTGTTTTTTGATTAATGGCTTGGCTTCCGTTGCTTTGTCATTTTCTTGAGTTTCGATCAAGTCAATTACCTCATCATATTTATCAAATAAAAATTGAATATCTCTTTCCCCAGTGTCGTTTAAGTCGTTGGCAGTTCTAAAATAAGCGTAGATGGCTACTGGTGAAGAAAAATTATTTTTATCGGTTTCAACAACTTCTTCAAAAGCTTCAAGTCTTTCTACTAAAGTACCAATTTCATTTTTATACTTAATCATTGCTATATCCGCAAGCATATCTCCTTCTTTGGTACCGCTAGGAAATTTCTCTAATCGCATTCTTTGATTAGCAATATATTCTTGGACAAACTGCATTTTTTTATCACTAGTTTCTGCTTGATCTATCATGTCTTCAAGCATTTTTTCTCCACGCTGGTAGATAAGAATATTTAAATCAGCACAATTTTCTAAGAGATCTTTATATTTAGGATAGGCATCGTCAAAATTTTTGACCTTTGCGCTCTCATTAAATAAACTAAGGGTGACGTTACAGTCTTGAGCATTTGCTGTATTTAAAGCGAACAAGACTCCAAAAAGTGTAAAAGCGATTTTAAACTTCATAATTTTAAAGTGTTTAATTATATTTAGATTTAATGAACCATTTATCGTTAAAGGAGAAACTTAGAAATACACTTATAAATTTCTCTTGTATTAAATTATTACTGGTTGTTCCTCTTTCAAAATACTCTACTCCCAAGTTGGTATTGGTAAATACCCGACCCGCAGGTAAACCCAGTCCAAATGATATGCCAAACTCATCAATATTTTCACCTCGATATTCTAAACCCGTTTGCTCCATCCTAAGACCAGCTCTGTAAACCACTCGTTTAAAATAACTTACGGGGTCGTTGTACCTAGGAATAAAATATCCTCCCAAACGAAAAACATCTGCATCAATTTGAGTTACCTCGGGACCAAAGTTATAAGAAAGTGAAGAAAAATCTCCTGCTCGGTAGTGTTCGTACTCCAAACCTACGAACCATTTTTTATCCTCACCTATTCCAACTCCTAAGGCTAACATTTCTGGTAATTTTATTTCAGAATCTCTAGAATTTATGTCAAATTCATCTACGACAATTTCAGTGTCGTTTTGACCAATTTGAATAGTAGCTAGTTCTCTTCTACTACTCACACTTAGGCTTGATCCTGTTTCATATCTCAAAGACGTATTAATTGTCAATTTTTCATTTAAATTAAATCGGTAGAGCGCACCTAAATTATAAGATAATCCATTGATGTCAATAAAGTTGAGCTCTCTTGAAGCAAACTGAATCTGATCTCTAAAAATAAGACTTTTATTTTCAATATCTCCAAAATTATAGTTGATAGTTCCACCAAGTCTAAAATTTTTAAAGGGTTCAAATCCTACGGAAAAATGAACGGTATTTATTCCACCTCTTCCGTTTAACCGTGATATAGTTGTCGTGGTTCTTTCTTCTAGTTCATAACCCACTGCACTTCTTGGTTTGATTCCAAAACCTACACCAAGATTATTAAATGGAAGTCCTATAGCAATGTAATCTAAAGTGAAATAATCTAAGTTATCGGAACCTGAATCAGATTCCAATTCTACAGAATTGGTTGTAGCTCCGGCTGTAAAAGTGGTTAACTTTAGATCTGAGTAGGCTGCTGGATTTTTTAAATTCAAATGAATGCTATCTCCCAACATTCCTAGACCACCCATAGATCTGTTTTCTACAGTTCCTCTAAAAGCTTTAGTTCCGATACCAAGAAAGGAATAAGGTGAGGAGGAATTTTCTTGTGCCACGGTGGAAAAAATCGTTAGCAATAGCGCTGAAGTAAAAAGAATAAATTTAATAAGCATTAATTTGAATTGAGTTGTAAAATTTTATTTAAACCTTTTAATAAAAAATTCGAAGTGACAAATATGCTATTTTTTATAGATGCTGACAACAAATAATAATCTCCTCCTGTTAAAACAACTGTTAAATGTTCATAATCAGTTAGATAATCTTTAATATAACCCTCAATTTCATAGCAAACTGACCTGAAAACACCAATTTGCATCGCTTCATGAGTAGATTTACCGATGAAATATGCATTTTGTATAGGCTTATCTATAGACGGTAATTTTTCTGTAAACATATGCATTGCCTTAAAACGCATTTGTAAGCCTGGAGATATAGCACCTCCTTGGTAGGTATTCGTTTTGTCCAAAAAATCGTAAGTAATACAAGTACCTGCGTCTATAACCAAAACATTAGTATTGGGATAAGCATCAGAAGCTGAGGCTACAAGTGCTATTCTATCCAAGCCAAGTGTTTCAGGAGTCCCATAATTATTCTTAAAATTGACTTTACTCTGATGATTAAATTCGATAAGGTTCAACTGTAAACTCAATTTATTTTTTAGGTCTTCTGGAACTTGAGCTGTTGATGATATAATAGCATTAGTGAGCCTAGGATAGGTTTCAAAAAGAGTCTTTACGTGTTTTAATAAATTTTCTGAAGATGATGATGTGCTCTCCAGCAGTTGATCTTGATCAAATATTGCGAGTTTAACCCTCGTATTCCCTACATCAATGACTAAATTCATATCAAAATTTAAAGATCAAAGATAGTGATAAGAATATTTCAAGTTTTGTTTTGTAGAATTAAATAATGGTTTTATATTTGCCACCGCAATAAAACTGGTGCCTTAGCTCAGTTGGTAGAGCAAAGGACTGAAAATCCTTGTGTCCCTGGTTCGATTCCTGGAGGCACCACCTTTTAAACCTCAACTTTAATTAGTTGGGGTTTTTTTATTTAATCTATGTACTTTGTCTACATAATTTGATGAGAACAATCCGATAAATTATAAATCATTAAAAAGCAATATTTTATAAAAATAGCTATTAACCCGAAGAAGCCTCTTACTTAGAGCGATTTATGAAACGGATGAAAAGCAGAGTGTTTATCAAAAAAATCATCCGAGACCCTACTATTTTAAAAGAAATTCTAAATAAAAAATAGTCCCTGGTTCCCCCGAGGCTTCGGGGCTGGAGGCACCACCTTTTAAACCTCAACTTTAAGTAGTTGGGGTTTTTTTATATTTAGCCTATGCATTTCCTCTATATAGTTTATAGCAAACAATCCCATAGATTCTACATCGGTGAAAATCAAAATGTTGAAAAGAGAGTTTTGATGCATAATCAACATGTCTTCAAAAATGCTTTTACTACCTCTGCTGAAGATTGGCAACTTAAGCTCTCTTTTGAATGTGAATCCAAAGTAGAAGCCTCTTGCTTAGAACGATTTATGAAACGGATGAAAAGCAGAGTGTTTATCAAAAAAATCATCCGAGACCCTACTGTTTTAAAAGAAATTCTAAATAAGAAATAGTCCCTGGTTCCCCCGAGGCCTCGGGGCTGGAGGCACCACCTTTTAAACCTCAACTTTAAGTAGTTGGGGTTTTTTTATATTTAGCCTATGCAGTTCCTCTATATAATTTATAGCAAACAATCCCATAGATTCTATATCGGTGAAACTAGAAATATTGAAAAAAGAGTTTTGATGCATAATCAACATGTCTTCAAAAATGCTTTTACTACCTCTACTGAAGATTGGCAGATTAACCCTGCAATTAGCATGAAAACTGTTGAGTCAGAACAGCTAGACGCAATAGGTTGGGCTGACTTTTGCATCGTCATAATTGAAGTAAAAATAGCAAGAGGCGATTTCCTAAAAGATTGTAATAAACCATTTAGGAAATGTGCTGAAGAAGGAGTTGGTGAGTTTCGATAGTACTGCTGTCCACAAGGATTAATTAAAGAAAATGAACTCCCTGAAAATTGGGGCTTACTTTATCTGAATAAAGAAAATAGAATTGAAGTAATAAAAGTAGCTGAGATACAAGAAGCTAACTAAGAAGCAGAGAGATATTTTGATAAGTCTGATTAGACGATAATGTTAGTCTTGGTGGTAACACAGGGATAATAAAATTTAAAGAGTGTTGGCAACCATTTTTAATTCTGAATATGATATTTAATACACTCAAAATGATTCAACCAATTAATGCAAATAATGATTTTATCAAAGCTGCTATCTGTAACATTAAGGTAATTACTGATGCTGTGTTATGGTTTCTTTTGTTCATTTTAATTGGTTTTTTTAGAAATTTATTGAACAATAGTAAAAACCAATAAGATGGAATTTGGTAGATATACAGAATATTATACCATTTGTAAGGATAGAGTTCAATATTTCCGTCAAGAGATTTATATTCAGACTTTTGATCATATTGTGAAAATGTCATAAAATCAACTTCATAAGAGTTTGGTTTTCCGTCATTTCCTTTATGCCTTCTAATTGTTCTGACTATTTTATTTCGATTTACTGATTTCATGCTTTTTGAGTGAGATTGATAATAGCTTCCAAAATTTTTTGTCTGATTTGTGCGACCTAGAATCCGCAGTATTTTCAGTTGTAGAAATCCGTTGTTTTATATCTCAATTCTTTTTTAACCTTTTATATCTATACTATCTTAAATGATTGTTCAAGAGGAATTATTTTCTGTCTCATCAGAGATGTATCATCGAAAATTCTTGAGATGTTGTATAATTTTTCAAAATATCGCCCTTCAGATTCGTAATAAGTGCCTTCAATAAACTTAACATTTGGATGTTGAAATATTGTTTTTAGCAATGCCTTATCAGTTGTATCACAGGAATGACCAATAATTTGAACATATAACTCTTCGTCAGTCTCTAGCAAACTTAATACCTGTTTATACCTACTTGAGCGCAAATATTGAAATGTCTTAAAATTCTGTAAAAGTGAATTTTGTTTTAGGTTTTGTAAATTTTTATATTCTTCTGAATTATCATCGCCATAACCAAATATTATTGGGTTTGATGAATTTGTTAAATCTCCATGAATGTTAACAGCAGATGGGATATTTTCTTGGCCTTTTGATTGCCTTAACCATGAAATATATTGATTTAAAATTTTTGATGTATAATTAAAGTTCACAAAAAAGTGTTTATGAAAAATAAAATCATTGTGCCCTTCTGATAACATATCGAATATACTATGTTTATCAGAAATAATGAACTCATCTTGTTTACCTATCTTGCTCTCAACTTCATTTTTTAGATATAAATAAAGCAAAGTCTTTAAATGTTCAAATTCCTCATTAATTATAGCAACTGCCTTTGGTTTGCCAGAATTCTTGTTCAATGTTTTAAAATAGTGATATTCAAGATCTGACCAATGTCCATTTATTGTTTTGTCTGAAAAAAGAGATTTGTAATAAATTGAATTATTAGACCCATGAGGATTAGTCTTAAGTTCAATTTTATGACTATTTTGGTTTATCACTGCTCCTATCCATGGGTCTTCCTTTCCATTTTCATCTAGTTTATGTATGAAAGAACTATCTTGTCCACGAGGTTTTCCCAAGATTTCATGACGATAACTGGATGTGTCTAATTGAATTTTTTGCACTATTGAATCTCTTACAAAATCAAGAAAATTTAAGTATGTTGTTGGTAAGCCATGAGCTATGTCAAATCCATTTCCAATTAATATAATTTTGTTCACTTTCAGGTTTAAATAGGTTAAAAATTAGGGATAGAACAACAAGTTATGTCATCCCTTTATTAATACTATAAGCTTAGTCATTTATTATTACCTTAAAAATCTCAGCGTTAAGAAATTTATTGTGTCTTATTTACGCTACACTTGTAAAGCTCTAACATTTTGCTTACATATCGTTTACATATACTTACGTATCATTTAGATATCACTTACCTATCATTTGTGTATAATTACGTGTAATTACGTATTAACATCGCTTTTGTTTGGTAAATTGTTTTATATATATTAGTTTTGATAGATAATTAAACAAACAAAAAAATAAACCCACCTGCTCAAGGAGATGGGTCTATTAAAATTAACTTTTAATCTCTTTTAAGAGTAATCTAATTTCTCTTAAGAACAAAGTCAAAACGAAAATCATAATAGTTGTACCTATCATTTTTAAATGTTTTTAAAGGGAATTAATTTCACAAAAAAGTCAGAGTTTCCCGCTCTGGCTTTTTTATTTTGACGACTCGAAGCCCTAATCGTCACGTCACCACAAAATGTAATACCGAGTAATTTCTACAAAAATAACCATAAAAAAGATAATCTCAGAAGCAACGTAGTCTAAAGTAAATTTTATGGATTCTCAATATTTTAAATTTACCCTATTCCAGCTAATAGCATATACTTCTGGATTTACCTAAATCCAAAGCTCAATGTTTTTTATGTACAATACCTTAAAAAAGTTTCCAAGTTATCCACAAGTTATCCGATAAAATAGGTCATTTCCCATTCACAAAAATAACCATAAAAAAGAATACCATCATAGATTACAGAGTCTACCACCTTATTCATAGGTTCTATATTTTTCAATTTTTCCCTCTTCCTTCTAATATCGATGGATTACACAGTTTTTATCGTTAGATTTATTATCATTGGGTGACTCTCAAGCCCTATAGAGAATTACTTCATCACTCAAAACTTTCGTGTTTCAAATCATGTGTATAAATATCTTATAAAAATGCATGGCACAAATCACATACAAGTGTCTAGGAATCATTTTATAGGGATGATCATTCTTAACCTACATTCCAAGACCTTTTCCAGACCGCCAAAGAGAAAAAAGAGTTTGGTTAAGCTTTTTAAAGTAGACATAAGTGAGTTCTATTTTTCCAGAAATGGCCTGTTCCTTCACCCAGATCATGCGATCATATTCAATGACACTATAGATGGAATGTTTCGAGACGAAGTGTAGGAGAACCTATCATAAAATAAGATAAAGTGTTAAAGCCTCTGTCTTAGCGAGTCTGTATATCGGCTTAATCGTAGATATTTTGGAGATAGAATATTCGGTAGGCACGTTACTTGATGCATCACGGCTAATAAACATGGCTCTAGTTTAGGTCTGCGTTGATATTAAGTTTTCATATCTAGATTCGATTTGATTATACCGTTTCAATGTACCCAGAGCAATTGTTTCCTCCACAAAGGCATTGGCTCTATCGCTTCTAGACT
>Ga0307978_1001545_pt1 | contig 16982 bp, 18 predicted proteins | sample OrgLakmetage1056_FD_203151 | JGI IMG/M metagenome (GOLD analysis project Ga0307978, IMG submission 203151) | Saline water microbial communities from Organic Lake, Antarctica - #1056 | ecosystem: Environmental > Aquatic > Non-marine Saline and Alkaline > Saline | place: Antarctica: Organic Lake...
TCTGCGAACTCAGCCACGAGTTTGGTGTCACGTACTTGCCAAGGGCTGGAAGTGAGAAGAGGGCATATGAGTGCAATTACGATTGTTGGTTCATGCATTTCCGGGGGCCACACTTTCGATCCAACAGGCACAGTCACCAACACGTCAGCCAATTTGGACAATTGTTTACGCCACGAGGCGGTCATCAACGCCGGGCATATGAAGATGTGTGAGTGGTCAGGGTTAGTGTGCTGTTTGGCTTCGCATAACTGTTCAACCACCGCCCCCGCTATCGCTGGCGGAGTGGCCCAGATCAATTGGGTATCCCAAACCTTGTTGAACCAATCCTCCGGTGCGAGGACCGACCATTCCTTCTGCCTCTTCGCGGGTAGAGAATCCGACAACCAATTTATTTGTTCCGGCGAACGTTCAAACGCGCCGAGATGCATGGGCACATGTTTCAACATGGAGTCTCCCGTGAGAACTCCGTTCGACATATCCCCTCGTGACGCTCCGTCCGTACCCTGGCCAAACATTCGAGTTCCCGCCACCCACACCAAATGGACAAACAGCGAGTGGTTCATTTCAAGTTTCCAAACCCGCTGTACCAAAGCATACAGCTTCTTGCTCTTGGACGACCCGTTGTGGAAAGCTTGTTCCGCCACGAAATTATCCGTGAACACGAACAACTCGGATCCCTCGTGAAGTTCCCCACGTTCCGCCAGTTCCTCGATCTTGATAACGAGATTCAACAGCTCTCTCACATTCGACGAGCTGTCACTCACTTCCTTCTCCCATACTCCGTGGTCCACTTTGATCTTGGTGGAAGCTTCCGTCCAAAGGGTGACACCATAACCCGCTCCCGACGCGTCGCCAAACTTCAACATGTAATTTGTCCCGTTGATCTTCATCGGATGTACGAGAACTTTTGGCGGCGCTTCAGCATTGGTCAAAAACCCCAACGCGACGAGATTGTCGTACAAACGTTTGCCGGCTTGACTCGATCCGGAGGAGTCATTCCCGACATTCCGGCTTTGTCGAACTTCTGCTCCAGCGTGTTGGTGATCTTCCACCCGTCGTCGTCCCAATTCGGGCGCCAGCTGTCCAAAGTAAGATGGATTCCTTTAAGATACGGCACCAATGTTGTGTAGGTCCGCGCCACGTAAATTAAGTAACCCGATACGACTCCAGCGTCTTGTAGCCCATGTCCGCCTTGATTCCGGCTCGGATCTCCTGGGCTTCTTTCCAAATCCAATCAATCTTGGTCTTCGTCTTGTCCCAACGTTCTTGAGTGACAAGTTTGTACACCGCATCATCCTCCACGTGGACAACGGATCCGGCCCAAGCCCCGAGATGGATGCTTGGTTCTCTTCGCTTGCGAGCCGCATCCTGGAGTCCTAGCCACGCCCACGTCTCCGCCATCCGACTACCCGCGCGCCACGCTAATTCTTGCGTGGCGGCAGTCTCGCGATTATCGTCCACAAACAAATGAATGTCGCTCGTGATTCTTCCGTCCGTGCGCCTCTTAGAAATCCAAGGTCGAGTCCCCACAAACTTGGTCACGATGTAACCACGTTTGTCGATTTTCTTCTTCTCTTTCCGCTTCACCTCGGGGTCCGTGTGCCTTCGCTGCCTCTCTTTGGACCGCGGAGGTGTCCCGACAAAACGCGGAGGTAACCCGTCACGCATTTCTGCCTGGAACTTCTTCGGCCACCTCCAAATGAACAGGGCGGAACCGCCGTCCCATTCCCACCACGACGCAGCGTTCGCGTGGGAGATCGCAATCTTTCCGGCCTCCAGAGACCTTAAATCGGGAAGACTACCGACTTTCTCTGCCTGCGCCCGTTGGCCTTCCCACCACTCGAAGAAATCCCGCGTCACCTCTTGTTTCCAGTATAGAAGCAAGAATCCTCGGATCGTGTCGAGAGCCGCTTCGAGTTTCATCTCTGTCACGTTTTGGAGGATAAAGTAATCCAAAACCGCTTTGACTTGGTCATTCCATAAGAACACGGGTACGGCCGCATCGTCCGACTTGCATTTTTTTCTCTCCCCTACGATCCTTCTCCTTCTCGTTCATTTTCGTCTCCCTTTCGGTCGCTTCCTCCGATTCGAAGACTTCATTTTCCGAGGGCATAAGATCGCCCTCGAGATCTTTCTGGGGGTTCTTCCGGGCCCCAGCGTCCGTGGGGAGTTTGACTCCTGTGTCCATCTGAACACTCACTCTAGCCCTCTTCCTCGCGGGTGAACTCGAGTTATTTCCCAACAACGTCTCTGGCGATCCGCCGTCCCTCTCATTTGTCCGTTTCTCCGTCGGATTCAACACTTGGCAAACGAGGTTCAACACTTCCGCGCGCACCTTGCAAGGCACACTCAGTTCCTGGCTCCATTCTTCCTTCTGGTTATCGGAAGCCTTCTTCGACACCAGCGCCGGTGCATCCAAAGCAGATAGAAGTTCAGTCGCGGTCAAGAGTCGCTTGGTCCAATGGGTTTTGGAATATACCGTCGCGACCGAGACATGATCGAAGCGCGCCTTCCAGCTTAACAAACCATAACCCGTGTTCTCTAGCATTGGGCTTTCCAGCGTGAGGCGGACGCAGCGTTTTCCCGAGCCCACAGTGGGATCTGTGATATGTCCGAGAGCTGCGGGCACCCCTTCATACTTGCGAAGTACCGGCTTGTCGAAATCCTTCGCACGATAAGCGACGTTGACTCGAAACCGACCCGTCGTAACTCCTCCCAATTTGGCGTGATCGAATAAATACTGTGTGCACGACCATTCCTCTCGAGGCACTAAAAGATTCACATCTCTATAACCACCAAACCAAATGACAAGCTTAACCGAGGGCGACGTCCAGCACGCATCTACCCTACTTGGCTTGGTCCCGTCCTCGAACAATACCACTTCGACTGGATCGCTCTCAAGACGAATCCGCCAGTTTTCGTCCTCCCTGCTGCTTCCTTCCTTTCCTCTTCGATGGGTCCAACGGCACACACCCTCTCTCCCAATCATCCACTCCCAAAACATAGTCCCTCGACCGACGACACCGAACTTCAAGGTTCCCACTCCTATCTTAAACTCCGACTGGACACGCCCCAGCATGCCATGCGGCACCCCAACACTTCTCGAGGGTGCCGCCTCGCTCGCAGCGTCCGTCATCTTGACTCTCTTGGGCGTGGGTTCAACCGCGACTTGTCAATTCTTCGCACCCTTGGCTGCCAACGCCTTCTGTAACGCGTGGTCCGAGGTCTTCTCCGCCTTTTCGGCGATCCGTTTGATGTCCGCCATTTCCGACAACACTCGATCCATCGCCGACCTGGATACCGCGTTGTCTCTTAAGTGAATATTGAGAATGTGACTGAGCCGAGGGTGCGCTTCGAAGCCCTCGGACGCCAGGTCCTCCATCACCCGGTGAGTCTGCAAGTCCCCCAGAAAGCGGAACCGTACTTGTCGCCCACGGCATGGGGACCTCGGACCGGCAACCTGGCCTCATGCATGAGCTTGAAGATTGCTCTAATACAATGGTACACAAGCTTCCACACTTCGGGTCCATCCTTAACCCCGGCTTGTTCCGACAACTGGGAGTAATGTTCCGAGATCCAAGTGGACAAGTCGTTCAGAAAAGTCTTGGTGTTGGCCCACATGGCCGAGGCAACGTCCTTCGCCTCAACTCACACCACCCACCACGACGCGAGCCGACTCCATCTATTCTTTCAGTTCCACGATCTCGTCCTCCAGAGACTTGACTCGCTGGGACAGGTCCCCTCCGGCGGTATCCTTCTCACCCAAATCCATCTTGTCGAGCGCGCCGGAACGCAGGTCGAAGATACCTGACGTGCGCTGACGCAGTTCCAGCAAATTTTGCTTGAGCTGCGTCACCTCCTGAAGAACAAAGTCACCTGGCTTGTCTTTATCGGTCGACAGGGCGAAGAACAGCCCTCGCATGGGCTCCATGGTCGCTTCAAGATTTGACGCCATCTCGGCCTGACAAGCCGTCATGGCGTCGTCCAAGGCCCTTTTGACCCCTTCCTCTCTTCCGGCGGTAGAACTCTCGACGCCTTGCTTCATCTGCTTGGTTTCAGCGTTGAGCGCAGACACCATAATGTACAAGGTCGTGGTGCCAAGAGAAGAGGGACGTTCACCGATTCCGCGCTTCAACTGCGCAAATTTGATATCCACCTGATCAAGCTCAATCTCGATTGTCCTGAGCAGCCTCTCGGCTACATTTCCCGCAGCCACACTCATGTTCACGGCTGCGGACTGGTTACCGACGAGATCTTCCCAACATCCCTTCAACCTGATCATGGCGTCCTCTAGTGGACCAACCAACTAAGTCGGCAGTCGAACCAATTCGCTTTCCAGAATGCCTTCGCGCGACAGGGGAAACGCGGTTTCTTCTTTGCCGTGAGTCCCATATATGTAGTTCCTCCGCACCACGTCGCAAACGATCGGTGACTTCCGCTACATCAGTCAACACCTCCACACTTGCCGCCTCGAACACGCCTTCCCATGTAGCAACTGACGCTTTGTCCGTCATCATTGACTGGAGTTGAACCCCAAGCCACTTTTCAACATAACGGGTGTCGCATACACGTCTTCCTTCTGCGAATCGCCCGCATTCGGAACGCCAATGAACAATTGCCCTTGGGTCGAGTTCCGAGCCCTGAGGAACTCCGGCGCCGGCGCGCCCCTGTGTGCCATAATGCGGCAAGAGGAAGAGATACAAATCTTCTTGCCCGTCGATCCGACACGCCCGCCGCATACATTATTACTCATACGCGACAACATAACGACACCCACTTGGGGTTGATTTTCGGGGGAGAGACCAATCCCCCCCGGCTTCCAACTTACTAGTAATCTCCACTGCGGCGACTCCCACGGAAAAAGGGGAATGCCAAACGACATAACGGAGTTGACCGGTGGCTAACACGGACAACTAAATAGATACTAGCAGTGATGCTTTATCGACAAATAAAATCGCGAGATCGTTCCGCGCTCTCAGAAAGTGATCAACAAACTGACAGAGTCGCTTCAACAACCTCGATCAATCAACTTGCGATTATGAGAGAGAGAATGCAACAGCCTTCACAGGGCTGTTGTTGGGTGGCTCACAGCGTCCCAATCTTTGGATATTGGTCGGACAGTAAAATCTCAATCTTCGCGCTCGATATTCGTTCGTGGGTCCCTGCTTAGCTGTTGGCACGGTGTGGCAGCAAATCTATATAATGACTGCCCAATCAATCACTGACACGCGACGATTGCAGAGGTTTTATTTTGTATCCTCTTTTTCTTGTCTCCCCGCGTAGTGTGGAAACGTAAAAGTGACGGTGCTTGGCTCTTGCCTGCATTGGAAAGAAAGAGACATGCCACAGCCAGTGATGTATTTGCGCCCATAGACGCATGACTACCTTAGACCGAGAGAACGCACGATGACTAGCTACTCAACCAAGAGGCTGGAGACTACTGCTAACTTAAAATCAACCGTCAATCACCCACAAACACCGTGTTTGTGGGTTATTTCGTAATAGTACCAAGCCTCTACTACTAGTAGAGGCCCGAGCTTGCGGTAGTAGACCATTAGACTACTTTCTTTATTGCATGCATGATCGGCATTATAGGCATTAGCAAGGAATAATTAGCGCGATCAACTGAAACCAGCAATGGCAGCCTTTTTGCCGGGTAGAACATAAAGTATATGACAAAGGACCGTTGGAGGCATGGCGAAATAGGACTGACAAAACAATCCAATGAATCGAATCAGTAATAGCAGAGGATCTACTGACGAGATGGATTGGGGAGCTGGTGACAGGATTCGTCTTCCTCGACTTCATCATCTCCGTAGATAGCCAGGGCAGAGTTGATAATATTGAGGATATTTTGTGTGCTGGTACTGCCTTGCTGTTGTTGGTTGCGGTTGTTATCGGACACGGATGTTGAGACGCAGAGGTTGGATTTCAGACTGCCATGAAAGTGACGTGAGTGTACCATGTCATGTACCAGGTCGTGGAGGCTGATGTTGTTGGTAGGAATATGTTTGTTGTCCGTCATCTTGATTGCTTGTGGTTTTGATATGAAATATAATAATATGCCTGCTTTTTTGTGGCAAAGAAATGCTACCGTATTGCGAATGAACGACCGGAAATGTTGAAATCGGCCACTGCCTCTCGAATGAATGACTGAAGGTGCCAGTTGCCAAGACGTACAGCACAGTACAGTACTGTAATACATACTGTATGTTGTTACAACTCTAGGTAATAATGTAATATTTAAAGGAACACTGTTTATACCTGTTTTGGGACTTTTCACTACGTAGTCACCGCACGTCGTGTCAGCAAAATCCTTCAGAATCTAAACTTCAACAAACTGCGACACGATGGACGCAAGGACGACGATGAATGATGCGCGCGACCCTGACTACCGGTACGACTATGATAATATTATGATGTCCTGCACCTTGCACGCATATCCTGCAAAAGAAGCGCATTGAGAGACCACAGTATGATTCATTGGTACAGCCAACCGAGAATGGTGAATATGCGACTAACAAACGATGGGGAGCTGGACGCAGCTACCTAGAGTACGACTAGCTTGATGAGCCAACGTGTGTGGTCTGTATCTGCCTGATGCGTTCGTTATCTCCAGAAACTGATATTGCGGGGCTTGGCACCTTGACGATAGTAAAGACCCGTTTGCTTGTCCTTGTAAAATATTTCACCATTCTCGTAGACTCGATCGCCGTAGAGGCGGTCTAGCTGGTACTTTTCCTCGGGGAGTTCGTCCTCCCCGTACGGATCGTCGTAGTAAGGATCATAGTCGACTCCGTATTCGACCTCAAATACCGAAATTTCATCATCCGTCATGCGATACTCTCGCGGATCCACGTGTTGATGATCATCATCTTCTTCGTCTCGATCCATAACCTTGACACGTTGACGTTTGCTCCTACTACTACTCGTAGTGTCACGTTCCTTTTCCGCTTGCTCTTCGTCCATTCTCGGTTTACCATAGGCACTCCACTCCAAGGAGGCTTCTCTTCGTCGTAAATCCAACTCAGTCAATGTCGGATCCGATGCCAAGCGCTCTCGACGAGATTCCTCCAAGCGCTGCTCCCAAGCGCGCTCTTCCATGCGTACGCGGACAAAGTTTTTCGACAAGGACAATAGTATACCCAGCATGGGAAATGTCACGGTAAAGAATCCATCGGGAACATCCAAGAGTACGGAAAGAGCCGTGCTGGACTGTTGGTGCGATCGAAAGCGATGGCGCGTTGTGGATGCTGCTGGTTGACACGGGGGTGGCAATCTTTGTTGTTGTTGTTGGCAAGAATGTTGATAATGTGACGAGGAAAGAAGCGCTGCTTTCTCGTTTCCTATGGTGAACGCGACTGTGAGACTCGAGAGGGAGAGTATCAGCAGGGTATGAATGATAGCGTGCATGGTAAGCATTGTTGGTAGGTAGTGCAATGTGTGTCATGTGTTTCATGGTAGCGTCGTTGGTCGTTGCCTTTTTGCCGAGAGTGGGATGTCAAAGAAAAAGGACCTGACCGCCGTCGGGAAATTGATTGGTTTGGGAGCTCGAATGAATCGAATCAATCATCAAAAGAAACGGCAAAAGGGCGAACGGCGAAACGTCGAAACGTGCTCCGCCATCCACCACGCAACCAGCGGCGGTGCGCGGTGAGTTCTCTGTAGAGCTTGCTCTGGATCTTTCGAGCCATCGGTACATATTTCTAATTCCTCGCGAGACCATCAATATTAATAGACCATTCTCGACCCACTGCTTGCACTTGCACAAACTCCGACCGTCTCGAGCTCAGTATCAAAGTCAGCGTCGCGCGTGTATCGAACCAAACCATGAAGTTCCTCTTTAGCGCCTCGGTCATTGCCACGGTGTGGTTGGCATCCGAGAATGCTGCCTCGGCCTTTACTCCCGTTGCTCTCCAGAAAAAGCAACAGAGTCTCGTCACGGCAACTCGCATCGGCAACCATCCAGCTCCAACTTCAGCTGCTTTCGTCAAGCCGTTTTCCTCCTCGCGTCTCGCAGCCTCCCTCGAAGACACCTCAGTATCGCTCTATCAGCGAAAGACTCGTCCAAAGTACGTTGCGGGACAGATTGACGATCCCGATTACGTTCGTATCTTTGATACCACGCTTCGCGATGGCGAACAGAGCCCCGGTGCCACGCTCACGTCGTCGGAAAAGTTGGAAATTGCTCGCATGTTGGCCAAACTGGGGGTTGATATCATCGAAGCTGGCTTTCCCATTGCGTCTCCGGATGACTTTGAAGCCGTCAAGCAAATTGCCGACACTGTCGGTAACGAGGTCTTTGAAGACGGTTACGTTCCAGTGATTTGTGGTCTCAGTCGAGCCAACGCGAAGGATATCCAATGCGCCTGGGACGCCGTCAAGGGAGCCACGTTGCCGCGCGTTCATACCTTTATTGCCACGAGCTCTATTCATATGGAATCCAAGTTGAACAAAACTCCCGATGAAGTAGTTGAGATTGCTGTCAATGCCGTTGCCTTTGCAAAGAGTTTGGGTTGCAACGATATCGAGTTTTCACCCGAAGATGCCGGACGATCCGATCCGGTATTCTTGTATCGCATTCTATCGGCAGTCATTGAAGCTGGCGCCACCACACTCAACATTCCCGATACGACAGGATGGAACATGCCGTGGGAATTTGGAGGTCTCATCAAAATGTTGCGCGAAAACGTCGTGGGAGCCGACAAGGTCGTCTTTAGTACGCATTGTCAGAACGATTTGGGACTCGCCACGGCAAACTCGTTGGCGGGTGCTCTCAATGGCGCACGTCAGTTGGAATGTACCATTAACGGTATTGGAGAACGTGCTGGGAACGCATCGTTGGAAGAAGTTGTCATGTCCCTCATTTTGAAGGGAAGTTCGCAGTTTGCGGGAGGCCCGGGCTCGGGCGTCTTGTACACGTCCATTAATCCCGTGCACATTACACCCACTTCCAAAATGGTGGCAGAATACACGGGCATGGCGTGTCAGCCACACAAGGCCATTGTTGGTGCCAATGCCTTTCAGCACGAGTCGGGCATTCACCAGGACGGCATGATCAAGAACAAGAAGACGTACGAAATCATGACACCCGAGTCGATTGGTTTGATGCGTGGTGAATCGCAGTCGGGTGCCGGTATTGTCTTGGGCAAGCATTCGGGCCGTAATGCGGTCGGAACACGGCTCCGTGAACTCGGGTACGACTTGGATCCGGAAAAGCTCAATGCGGTCTTTGTGCGCTTCAAGCAAGTTGCCGAACGCAAAAAGGGTGGTTTGGAAGATGAAGATTTGGAAGCTCTTGTTTCAGATCAAGCTGGACTTGGCAACGCCATGTGGAAGGTAACGGGCCTTCAAGTATCGACTGGATTATCGGGCATTCCCACGGCAACGGTCAAGTTGATGGGACCGGACGGTGTGGAACGTTATGTGGCGTGCACTGGCACCGGGCCTGTTGACGCAGTGTACAAGGCGATTGATCACATTATGGGTGTCTCGGTTGCTTTGGAATCTTACCATTTGAATTCTGTGAATGAGGGTATTGAGGCCTTGGCGACCACACGTGTTGTGATCAAGCCTGTTTTGGGAGGACCGAACGAGTCGCTTTCCATGAACTCGCAGTCGGTTCTCGAGCAGCGCAAGTTCTCTGGCTCCGGTAGTGACACGGACATTATCATTTCGTCTGCCCGTGCCTATGTTTCGGCCTTGAACAAGCTCCTCTCTTGGAATTTGCGCCGGAAAGAGCAAGCGGCAAATCAAGCATCGATCGCGTCGGATGATAGTATTGGTGACGCCGAGGCAGCCCCAGTGATGGAGGTTGAGATTGCCGAGGTTCGTAGTCCGTAAAGCAATAGTTAGTAGTTAGTCCAAACATTGTATTAGACAAGACTAGTAGAGTACAGTAGTACCGTAGTCTACCTAGACTAGAGGCCAGTACACCATGGTATGGTGAGCGTCTCGGCACGGTCTCGGCGTCCATGCTAGATGGACTTCATAACCCGATTTCGATCAAACTAGTTCGTTAGGGTTGAAGTTTTACTGGTTACCTTTTTACTCGCGATCTCTACTGCAATTTCTACGCAGCCTCTCTACGGACCGAAAGGTCGCGCTCGATCGGCTTCTCCATCACGCCGTTGTTACACCGTGCTGCGTCTTTGATAACGTTGCTAAAGTCAAGATGGTGATCAATAGTGAGTCGACAGTGGCGTTCAGCTAGTGCATGCATCGTTATCAGAAGCCATGTAGGATAGATGTGGAGGAATGAGTTTTTCAAGGGAAGAAAACAATCTTCGGGGAGACGTTGGAGGAAGCAATCGGGTGCCGCAGTGCTCTTCCATGACTCGCCGTGCCGTTGGCCTTCTCGTGGGCGCTTGCGAAGGCTTTCGTGTCCCTACCTCTACCTGCGATGTATCGCTCTCATTCGTTTAGATCTATTGGATATAGTCGCAACTAACCAATTCTTTGTTCTCGTCTTACAGCTGAACTTTGTGCTCTTTCCGAGTACAGGATCTATCCTGGAAATGGCAAGCTCATGATCCGTCGTGACGGAAAGCCCCTCTGGCTCGGATCCTCCAAGGCTTACAGTCTTACTATCCAGCGTAAGAAGGCTGCCAAGCTCGTGTGGACTCAGGCCTGGAGACGCTTGCATAAGAAGGGACTCACCGAGAACATTGCCAAGAAGCGCAACCGCCGAGCAGGAAAGGTACAAAGAGCTGTCGTTGGTGCTTCCTTGGAAGACATCAAGAAGAAGGCTGCACAGAAGAGTGATGTCCGTGTTGCCCAGAGAGATGCTGCCTTGAAGGAGCTCAAGGAGAGGAAGGCGGCCAACAAGGTCAAGAGCGGTGGCGCCAAGGCCAAGCAGATTGGTGGACAGACTTTTCAAAAGGTTCCCAAGCACATCAAGAAGGGAGGACGTTAAACTTGTTAGACGTAGACCTTTGCTTTATTCTATTTCTACTGTAGTGCGTTTTATTGTGCCTTGACGATAAGGATGCGTTCGTTAAAGTAGGGGTCTTAGACTAGAAGCGACGAGAAGTCTAGTTTTCTATTCTATGGCTCTGCTCTCTGAGTAAGTCGAAGACCCGAGATACGTACCGGCACGAATGAGCTCCCAGACCAAAGTAGAAGGCATACATGACGATGCTACCTAGTTGAGGGTAGACCTGCGTTTCGAAAATCGAAAACATGTATTGAGTCTCTACTCTCTCAATCGTACCTACCGATAGTTCAACGTTCTGTGGCTGCCTCGTCAGTACTATCTATAGATGGTCTATTCCGTAGCTAAAGCTAGATGAATAGCGCGAAGACAAGGTGCTTGCATAATATTGAGAAAGAGCTATACAAGGTTAATGGTGCACGATTAGTCTACTAAGTACCAAGGGTGTGTTAAATTTCCGCACCACCCTTTTTGGTTGCTGGCTTCTTCTTGCGCCAACCTAACAATTTTTTGCTGATGCGAGCCATGACGGGTCGCTTGTAATTACTTTGCTGCTGCATCTTGTTGTCGGCCAGCATGCTGTTGGCGACTTGTTCGTCCTTACTCATGCCGGTAATGACCATTTGGCCGCCGGCAGCAGGCGTGGCAGCAGGGATGGCAGCAGCATGGACGGTTTGCGATGTGTAGACGGCGTACTTTAGTTTGGCAGGGGATTCCGCCGAGCGAATGGACGGAGGTGACATTGTGGCCGTGTCGTCGTCAGTAGGTTGCTGTGCGGGTGCGAATTGCTGCACGGGCGCGAATCTGACGGACGCTGTGGGTGTGGCGGCGGCTGTCTGTGCCGATCGTGCCGAGTTTGCGGGGGAAGAAGGTGCCACGTACGCGGGTTCTTCTGATCGGGCGGGAGTGCCATCCATGATTCTGTTGAAGGAGGATCCGGTAGTATTGGCCGACTCGTTGAGGTCCTCTTGCTCTTCGGCCTCGGCAAAGTTTTGCATGACATCCAAGACTCTGGTGGGTGTCTTGGCGACAGCAGCAGCCACGCGAGAAATGGTAGATGAAGAGGTGGAGGTATCGACGCTAAAGCCGCTGGACTCAGACTGCGAGCGAACCATGTCGATCTCGCTCATTTCTCTTGGCTTACCCGATGAAGCCCACGGGTTGTAGTAGGCCAAGAAAAGCATGGATATGCCTGTAACTACAAGGACAAAGGACGCAACATCGCGACCGAATCGGGTTTCTGGTAGGGCTAGCAGACACGTGGTTCCAGTGGCACACTCAAGTGCACGGGTATACTTGATAAGCTTACCGTGAGGATCTGGACATTCGGTGGGATACTCTCGAAGACTACAGGCGTGACTGTAGGTCAATAAGTCCAGTCCACCGCCGTCGTCAGATCCACTGGAATACACTTCGAAGCAATCCACGTCCTCCATGAGTGCGTTAAAATCTTCCAGATCTCCTATGGTAGCAATCACGTCGTTACCATCACAGTTTTGGCCTCGAAAGTGCTTGCCAACAAACTTGCCAGTGTCGTTATCGCAAGCGACTCCGTAGCTCGTGTCGGCTAGGTAGTCTCCCTTGTTGGCGTAGGAGGTACCTCCACCGTAACCTCCTCCGCTGCTACTGTAGTCGCCACCATCATCATCATCGGCTTCTTGACAATCTGAAGTGATTCCACTATCGTCGTTGAGGACTGACGTAAAGGTCTCGACACCCATATTGGTAAAGAACGAGTTAATGTAGGTGCCACCGACGCATCCTCGGTCGCTGTTACCCTTGAGGACACCGTAAAGAGAGTAGGCAGCGTTGGCACGAAAGCAGTGCGTGTTTCCCATATACCACTGCGAGTAAGCATCGCTGGTTTCGCCGCATCCGTCCGCGTACTGACTCCAACTGTCGTATTGAACATGGTGGTGGTAGCAGAGGTAACAGAAACAAAGGCGAGGTTGGTTAGCTTTGGTTCGTGGATGATTATGTAGCTCTTGAGGGACCATGGATTGACAAATGCAAGATCCAACTCTTGCTTCCGTCAACATGTAAACCTACGTCCAAAAAATCTGTTTACTTACACACATGAGTGGAACTTGACGTAAAGCTTGTCAAAGCTGGAGATATCCTGCAGCACATTGATGGAATCACGCCAGTACATTGCCTTTTTGACGTTGGGATTCGAATACCCAACGGGGAAGTAGTTGCTATCCTTTACGGCTGTTGCAACCTTTGTTAGGAGAGCACAACCCAGCAGCAAAAGTGCGGCCGCGCTCCAGAGCTTGTTCCGGATCATCGTCATGGTCAGTTGATGGAATGGAATGGAATGACAATGTCCTTCCCCCTCGGTGCAGTTTTTTTATTTTGGGTGGACGACTTTGTGGGGGACCTTTTTTCGAGCGCGTTGGCCTCCAATGAGTTGGTAAGTAAACCGCAGTTGGCTTCGCCGAAGCATGATTACATAGTCTATTTGCTTAGTTCAATTTTTTGAGGCTGCTTTCCATTAGCAAACAAGAGGCCTCCGGCTCCGTTGAGTTGCGATTGAAAGCGAAAATTACTTATGGACCACGAAGTCTTGGATGGCTGGCGGTTGACTTTATTTCATTTTTTAGGCCTTGGAGGGAGAATAGAAAAACCACACAAATGAAAACAACGACCATGATGAAGGTGCTTGCCAAGGCTGTGCTTCTCGTCTCCACCCTGCAGGTCGCACTTGCGGTCAAGCCCGGTGGATTTCTCGATAAATCCGAGATTCCTTCAACGGGAGAAAAATGGGTTCCCATGGACAATGGCGCCGCTTTCCAACCCACGACTCACGACGACGCTGCCACTGCCGTCGCCCTCAAGTCAGCGCAACGACGCTTTCTCGGTATGGAATCCACATTTGTGGATGGAACAGAAACCTATTATGACGATTACGCTCAATCATGGCGTCTGATTGGCATGTACATTGACTGCAATGCCGAAGAGACAGAACAAGAAGCTGACGAGCGACGGCTTCGACGCCGGTTGAACGAAGACGACGAGGACCAAGAGCCTTGCGAGCGATACCTTTTGTGGGCTGCGGTAAGTACTACAATGCAATGAAAACGGCAAACGAAACACAAGTATAAAGCAAGCGTGTCCTGGTTCTTGAATCTCATTTAAATCTCATCGTTATCAACAGTACATTGACATGGACTACTCAGGAGGAGGTATTGGAGAATACCGATACTGGAACCGTAGCAAGGATAAATGGAGTAATTCTACGTGTACATCCAGCAACGGTCGTTGCGAAAAGATGGACTGCCATCTTCCCAACACCAACAAGCAGTTGCTAGGATACTTCAAGGAACCCAACTGGGCCCAGTGGATGGAACAGCTTTTTAAGCACGAAGGCATCTGCATCTGGACCAGCAACGAGTACAACTTTATGCAAAATCATCGCCAGTCCTGGCCCGAAGGTTGCACTGCAACCAGCGTCAAGTTGGACGGCAAATATCTTTACTATGATACCAAGCCCTTGGAATTTGGAGGCATGGGTATCGGTCTCTACACGGATTCGCGTTGCTCCATTGATTACTCTGGCCTCGACATTGACCCCGATGTCGTTTTGGCTTCCGAAGACGTCTCCAAGCTCGCCTATTACATTAATGACTGGAACGAGGCCTTGGATATCTTCAAGACGTGTCAACCGTGCGTTGCGTACAGTCTAAAAACTTCCGGTAGTTTCGATTGCGCCGACGACGCGGGCTACACCAATGTCAATCAGTGCATGAAGTTTGCCACGCACACGACCATGATGACGGCCGACTTTCCCGACTTGATCCTCGCGGCCGAACAAGGAACCATTACACAAGTAACCGTGGGAAAGAGTGTCTACGGTAGTGATTACTTTGGAGCAACAGTGACGGTGCAGTTGCAGGACTTGACCGAGCCGGGTTGGATCTTTTTGGGTGTGTCGGCGCTAATGTTTCTGGTAGGTAGCGCCCTACTATTCCGGGCGTACCGACAAGCACGGTATTCGCCATCACTGTCAGAGCCGCTGGTTGCTCGTGGCGACGGTGTCGCTGCATAGACGCTGTACATACTACACTACCATTCAAATACTAAACGCACACCAGTATTACAGCAGAGCTCTTTAAATGACTTGAAACGCTTCCTTCGAGTATACCATACAAATGAAATGAAAATGTAAAGCCTAATTAAGGTCCTATCTCTGGCGCCCCTCTCTCGACAGAAGGCAGACCCGGACCCGCGGCGAGAAAACCCGCGACGATTGAATAAAATAAATAATGGTATTGGTTTTGTGTTCAGTAGTGTTCCGTTGATCGTGTCCATGGTTGGCTTTTCCTGTCTAGTCTGGTTCCAGTTCAATTAGACCTTCGTTGCCATCAGGCGAAGGTATTGATGGAGCTGCTGTCGTTGTTGTGTTTTTCCTTCTCTTGAAGAAAGAGCGGATATCTCGATGTCCGAGACGAATTCTTGAATTTGCCTCCTTGATACATTGTTGTACTGCTGGGTACAGTGATTTCACCCACGAGGTCAGGTGTCGTGTCGACTCAGATAGTCGCTCCGGAAGTGGAACGTCGAAAATGTGTCGATCCTCTGCTGGTAGTCTTGACGCTTGTGAGTACATTGCTGTGATTTTGGCCTTTGCTTCGCGTCGCTCTTGGTTGCTGCCGAGTCTTTTCTCTGTTCCGTGGACATCCTGGCAACGCTTTCGCCAGAGTTCGTATTGCTGTTGCCATAAGAACCGAATGAGTGACGTGGCCCAGCTTGTGCCCGTGTCCTTTGGTCTTTTCCTTGAACTCGATAAAGACTGTCCTGAGAGTTGCTCCAGTCTTCCGAGATGTAGGCCAGAAATGCCTTGTCCCATCCAATTTCTGTTTGCTCGTGCCGTACTGTTGTCTCCTGAGCTAAGTTGTCCGTTCTTGGAGTTTCATTGAGCCATGTTTGAATGTTGCTGATGAACGAGTGCCGAATGTCCGCGGCGGTCTCCAGTCCTCGTAGTTTTTTGTCTAGTTTGGTGATGAATTTGTCGCGCCATTCTTGTCGGTGAGGACATTGGAAGATGTGGTCCCTTGTTTCCGTGAGTCCGCACAGTATGCATTCGTCAGATGAAGCCCCGCATCGATGCATTCGAGTGCCAACCGGGAGCCAGTTTAGACACAGTTTTGTCGTGAACACTTTCTTTTCGTCGTCGAGGCGGCTTCGTGCACGTCCGTACGCAATCCAGTCGATATCGTGAAGTGTTTTGGTGGACCACTGATGATGCGCTTGGAGGTGGTCCTGTAGGTCGAATTCCGACTTTGCCGTCTTGGCATAGTGTTGTTCCTTGCTTGATAGCATGTGGCCGTTCCGACTCAGATATGCGCCGCAGCTCGGGAGTGGAATCGTTTTTGTCGCTGTGGGTCCTTGGAGTTTCTGCCTCTGTAGAGCGGCTGTGGTTCGTCGGCTAGGACGTTGAGCTGGGCCGGTCGCGGGAGGTCGTCTTAGTTCTCTGCGTCGTCTTGGTGTCCTTTCACGTGTTTCGTGGTAATAGTGCCGCCCAGTTCGTTCAGAATTCTGGATGTTTCCATTACCACGTCGGCATTGGGGGCCATGTAGTAGAATGGCTCTCGTTGAAGGAAGCTCTTGTTGTCGCAGAAAGTCGAGATCTAACCTCTTTCGGTATAGTAATACCAAGAAACTGAGTAGATCGTAGTAGGAAGAGTAGCATTGACAGTCTTCCATAGCCTTCTGCCCGAAATGACTGAATGGGTGTGGCGCGTGCTGGTCCTTTGCCTGTCCATAGTACCTCGGTTTTTGTTGCGATAACCCAACCGAACGAGCCGAAGATGTCAGCCTGTCCCCCGTCGCTGACTTCCAAAAGTGGTTTGTTGTACTCTGGATTGACAAGAATGTCGAATAGCGAGCTGCTTCCCTCAATTTCTTCGATTTCTTGTAGTAGGTGTTGAGAATCCTATATTGGAGAAAGTTCGATCTGGAGGTAGCGGACAGACGTTCGCGTTACCGACCAAGAAAAAAGTGTCCGAACAGATGGAGGTCGCATCTGCTCCGACGTATGCGTCAGTTC
>Ga0307978_1001546_pt1 | contig 16981 bp, 12 predicted proteins | sample OrgLakmetage1056_FD_203151 | JGI IMG/M metagenome (GOLD analysis project Ga0307978, IMG submission 203151) | Saline water microbial communities from Organic Lake, Antarctica - #1056 | ecosystem: Environmental > Aquatic > Non-marine Saline and Alkaline > Saline | place: Antarctica: Organic Lake...
CTCCTTGTATGCTAGCAATCAACGCGATCGTTCGCGAGATCGCTTCGATATGGACCGACCGCAGCAGCAACAACAACAGCGTGACCGGCAGGATCGTCGACCCGTGTATGACTCTCGTCAACAGCAACAACATTCTTGGCAGCAGCAGCAACAACCACCGCATCATCATCAGCAGCAGCAGCAAATTTCTCCACCGCCAATGGGAGGCTACAACAATGGCATGGGAGATCCGAATCGTCCAATGCAGAACATTCCCATGCAACCGCCAGGGATGCCCAATTACGCCCCACAGCAGCAACAGCATACGTTCATGCAGCAGCCTATGTATCGTCAGCAGCAACAGCAGCAACCTATATCGTCCAATCCACAACAGCAACAGTACATGGGTGCTCCTCCGCCCGGAAACATACCACCGCCAAATATGGGGGGAATGCCACCACATGGAATGGGTAATATGCCACCGTCAATGAACAATGGCCCAAACATGTACCAGCAGCAGCAGCCCATGGGAAATCCGCAGTATATGGGGAATCAGCAGCAGCAGCAACATCAACCGAATCAATTCGTTCAGTCTCCCAACATGGGAAACCAGCTAGGTATGGGTGGTCCACCGACTCAAATGCAGCCGAATCAGTACCAGCCGCAAGGAACAATTCCTGGATCGTATCCTCCTCCTGCACCCGGAGGATGGCAGCAACCGCAGCAGCTACAACTTCCGCCTCCACCACAGGGCCAGGTTCCCATTGATATCATGGGACTGGCAGACAAGGCAGCGTCCGCAGTCCAAGCTCTCACCAACCAAAACAAGATGCAGAATTCGTCTGCTTCTCGCATGTATTCTTCCGGTCCTCCGACTCCCTATTCCAATTATGGCGGCGCTCCTCCCATGGGAGGTCCGCCACCGCAGCAGCAGCCGGGATACATGAACATGCCGTATCCCGGTGCACAGCAACAGCCACCTCCAAATCCTAATAGCAATCAAGACCAGCAACATCCCTTGCGTCGTTCCGGTGGTGGCGCTCGTCGGACCGAAGTAAATGCTAGCCAGCTGCCGTTTTCTGTGCAGGTCGCTGTAACCGTAAGTGTTAACGACTTGATTCGATCGATTTGGCTCCGGGCTTGAAGACGACTTGAATCGATCGATGTGGCTCCGCGCTTGAAGTACATCCAGTCTAACCCGTTGCTTTTCCTCTTTCTGCAGAATCTTCATAGTCAGGGGCATGTAGATGAGCCACTGGATGGAGGAATGCTTGGCATGCTTCATGATCTCCCAGAAGGCATGGCAATCGAAGCACTCCAGCGCTTTTCATCCATTGACAAGAAAGCCATGCGAAGCAAGAAAGCCTACTTAGTTGGCCTCCTACGTCGCGAACTTGCTGGTATCAATCGTCGTTAGACCGTTCGTTATTTCGTAATCTGTCCACTCGCATAACCTAATGAATCGTTGTATTGGTGTTTCAAATGATACTTGGACGATAGGATTACGTTTAGTCTATTTACTTGTGAGTGGTCGGACTCCTTCCCAGTCGGTCGGAGGGATGCATTTCCTCTTTTCCATGTAGCTAATCAAACACTTGCAAGCCCCATCACCAAACTCGGTCCGGATGCGCGTCACCTCATCGGTACTTTTTCGACGGTCAAACAGGTCTTCGGCGATATCTTCCAGCTTGTAGTCAATGTATCCTTCTTCCAAAATACACTGAATCATGAGGTCATCAGCTTCATGGAGAGTCTCGGTCGCGCTCTTCCAATCACCTGCCAGGTATTGATCTACACCCTTCCTGAACACCTCTATAAAGTCGTCGGTAATGTGTTGACGCATTGCACGCAAATCCTGATCAACGTCCCAAATAGTCGTATTGTAAGAGGCAGCCTCATAGTCAGCTTGCTCGGGGGATCGCTCCAAAAGAAAGAAGTCAACTCCCTCGTAACGGGCGTCGTAAGTGTAGATCCGCTGTGCGACACTGCTGCCTTTTACAGTGACCGTATCCACATGTCGTAGCTTTTCCCTTGCTGGTTTCGATAAGAGCTCTTCAACGGCTTGGCTCAAAAGGATTGTCACGTCGTATTGCTTGGTTGCGCTCATCATTCGCGATGCCATATTCACATGAGGTGAGAGATACGTGGCGTCGATTTTATACTCACTTCCAACTGCACCTTCAACAGCCCAACCAGCGTCCATCCCGTAGATGACGCTGACCGTGAATGCTCCAACTCCTGCGCCAAGCCGAAAGTCTTTCTTCCAGTTTTGCAGGTTGTTATCGCGGTGAATGCCCGCAAAGGATTTCAAAAAGCCCAAAAGAGCACGGTCCGAAAAAGACTGAATTCCAGGTAAGCTTGCAAGCTGAAGGGTGCCGTTATTACCCATATCAAATTGCCCGCTGCTACCACGACGCTGTCGCGAGAGTGAGTTTTTCCTTCTCTTGACTTTGACATTTCGTTTCATTTGCGTCTTGAAAACGACATCAGTAGCTCGCTTCTTCTTGTCGTGGACTTCAGTAAAGTCGCCGATGCGAAAGACCATCAAGAAAGCACTGCCCAGATTCTTGTTGCACTGACCACTCCCTCCGAGAGACCAACGAAACACTTCATCATGAACCACTCGTGAGACGTCGTTGATGAGGATCATCACGTCTCGGTCCAACACTCGTAACTGTTTGCTAAATTCGTTGATAGCAACAAACCCAAACAGGGCATACACTCGTTTTCCAGGTACCGTGGGATTGAAGACAACCGTCTTACCATCCTTTGTCCGTGCCAAGTTCGAAGATATGATGCCGGCACCTGCCACACCCCAACACTTTCGTAGCAAATCAGCAATTTTTGCGATAGCATTAATGAGCTGTTCAGTCTCGTAATTTCCAAGCTGCTCTTTCGATTCTCTCGATCCTTCATGGTTTCCCGCTTTACCGTGTCGGTCGCCATTTCCATTTGACTGCGATAAGGGATTCTCGGCATCTAAGAAGGACAAGGGCGGTGAGAATACGATTTGGATTGTAAATATGCCGTCGAAAAATGTCACCCTCTTTACTTACAGCGTACAACAATCTTGAGCATTCGTTGAAGTGGATCAAGAACGAGGCGGCCGGAATCTCCGCGCATGACAGTGAGACCGACGAGTCCAAGCATGAGCAACGAAATGAGCAGCAAAACCATATTGGACTGACTGCGAAAACAAACAGGGACACGGGTATTAGAGACTTGTTACGAGGAGTGAGGGGGCGTCACGGTATAAGCGCGCTTGATACTTACGTCAGATAAATCGAATGGTTTTCATTGAATATCGCTTTGATGTAAAACTGCTGTTCAGTGGAGCCACTAAAATTCCGCCCAAAGTCCGCTGGAGCTGTCTCGTTACTGACGAATTGGCGCAACCCCCCGACACGGAGATCAAGCTCGTCTGCAAAATACTGCAAAGTTGCAGATTCGGCATCAACCGGCCTCGACTCATCCCAAACGGCGCAGTATCCTGGAGGATTTAGGAGGCCTTCGGGGCAAACAGTAATGACACCGTCTAGCTGCTGCCAAGGACAGCGAGAAGGCAAAAGCTGGGCCCAAATGACAAAGAGACTGCCTGCCGGATCGTCTCTCTCAAAGTCAAGAGAATCGGGCGTCAGGCTTGTCGCCGTCTTGAGCCAAGCAAAAACAGCGTTTCTTAAATAGTCGCAGTCTTCTGAAGTATTTGTGTTAGCAGCGAGATTATTCGCCTCCAGCAAGGTTGTCAGATCCGCAGCAACAGGATTCTCCCGTCCTATTGTGTAAATCATCGGAAATATCGTTGAAACGAAAAGCCTGACAAGAGTGAAGCGAACAGAAAGGAGCGTGAGAATCGAAGTAGTATATCAGTAGACGAAATGAAGTACGACCCTTACAATATGAATAACGCCCTGTGCGAGTTGACGACCATCAAAGCCGTTCCGATAGTTGCGGCCTTCTTCAGTCCTTGGTCCTCCTCGTTCCCGTCCTCCGCCATGTGTTCAGATGGCTCGTCCTCGTTCTCGGTTTCATCCGCGTCATCCTGAAAAATTGAGCAGAGACAGACACAATTAGATACAGCATACACACAACCACGCAATTTTTCCATGACCAATCTCGACTTACATCAGTCCTCCTACTTCTCTTCAACAGTCTCTGTAATGGCTTTCGCCGTTTACGCTCCAGTAACAGGAGTCGCCGGAGGAGATCTAGGTAGCAAGCCACAAAAAATGAGAAAACGAAAGAGCTGAAAAACAACGCGGTAAAACACATTTCCTGACTTACAACTGTCTGTCTTGCCTCGTTCGAAAATACGGTTGATCCACATCTGCTTCCAGTGACGAAAGAGTCCAAACGCTCTGAGGAAAGAGAGGCCGAGACAGAAACGGGCGACAGCTGCCGTTCCTCTAGTACCTGAAACAGAGCGCACAGAGGCCCATACGTTGGAAAGGTAAATATCATCACCACATTGTCGCCAGAAAACGCACGGGAGACGTGGAATGAACAACAAAAGAGACAAAGATTCGAAGCAAAGGTGGAACGCGTTAATGTTTCGAGCAGTCGACGGTGCAAACGCCTTTTCCGAGCGAATGAGCTCTTTGTAGTCGGTAGGGCGAATTAGTAGCTCAAACAATAGTTCGAACCCCAAGATAATCCATACGCAACTAAATTGTAGAAACAAAGAAACAATGGTGAGCCGACACAACCAGACAACACGACTGTCGGGCACACTCTCTCTCACACAAGAACAAGCCAATAGAAACTCACAATTCCGCGACAGCCACACCAAAATCAATGTCTGAATTCATAAACGCCAAAGACAACGGCTCGATAAAGAGATAGATAAAGCTGCAGAGCACCAAGAAGTTAATGCTCGTGCAGCTAATCCGGTACCCGTACCCAGAGTCTCCGTGCAAAGTGGCGGTCAAAATCACCTTGGCTCCGGCCCGAAAGTTTCGATAAAACGGAATTAACGTCGTTCGCGCAAAGCGGGCTGGCCAAGAGACACCACCCGAAATGGCCATGACTGTCTCTTTGAAATATCCTCGACGAATCTCCGTGACGGTGGCTTCTTCGGCCGCGGACCGGGTCGTTCGATGCGCCGAAAACAAGGCGGCTTCGATACCGGTTGCATCCCTAATGGGCTCCATCCATCCCGTATCCGCACGCTGTTCACTAGCCGTATCGTAGCGTCGAACGGTATAATACCGTTCGTCTTCATCAAAATGGACCTTGGTGACAGTCGCCAGGACAAAGGAATACGGGCCTTTCTTTTCCGCTTCCGAAACCCCGGCACCCACGGAATAGCCATACATATTGACTGGATAAATGGTAAACGTGTCCTTGTCATCGTCGTGATTGGTAACATTCAACAACGTCAACAGCACCAATACGTGATCATCAGCACCAAACTGCACGTGCCCCCGCTTGGAGACACCTCCGCCGGACGACGAGGCCGCCACAACGGCGGCCGCGGCCGCGACATTTTCCCAGTCACTATTGTCAGAGACACTACCCAAGCGGTCTACCGCCGCTGCCACACTACTGTCGCCACCCAAGATGCTGGTGGACATGCTACGAGAACTAGCTGCCCGTCGTGTTGAACGGCGAGCCGCAAACCGGGCCTTGCCAAACACGGAACCCCTCGGGCTTCCCCCGCTTGTTGACGTGAGGGAACTCACGTCTTCCTCGCCGGGTTTTCGTACGGAACGGTAGAGGTTGGTGCGACGGCGACTGGCAGTCGCAGCGGTCCGAATCGAACTTCGACCTTGGGGTTGTTGATCGCCCGACAAGGGAACGGTAAATGTGCTGCGTCGATTTGCTTCTTGGTGACGGAGGGACGATTCGTCAAAGTCGTCCTTATCGCCTTGTCCCAAGACGGGAGCCGACTTGAAGGAAACGTCTGCTTCGGAACTCCCGCTTTGACGGGATGCGGCAAAGGAGTGTCTGTGGTTGCTACTACAATTACCACCAGAAACATCACTCGATAAGGACCCCTGTAACGAATTGTTGCCATCGTCATCGCCGCCAGTGTCTACTTCATACCCCATTTGTGAAATGCTGGGCTGTTTGCGTAAGTGATCTTCCAAGGGAGTGGGCGTATCCATGACTTCTGAATAGTCCACATCATCTGCTGGTAACAAGGCGACATCACTACTATTTTCATCCTCTTGATCATCTGGTGGGCCATACTCGTACATGGCAGCCTGGTCATTCAAGCTAGCGCGTTGAAACATTTCCTGCAGTGCTTGGTCATCCATCAACAAGACGTGGTGTTCGTCCACACTGAGCAAATCGTTTTCGGAGATTTCTCCTTCGTAGTCATGCTCTTCATCATCATCATTATCATTGTGAAGTTCCGCCGCAAGCTGCGCTTCTGCGTCTTGTTCCTCGGCAATCTCTTCCATCTTGTCCAGCAGCGAAATGCGTCGACTGGAAGACATAATATGGCTGCCTGCTGGTGAACGGCGCACTTTTTCTTTCGCTGCAACGCGAGTCTCTTTTGTATCGTACTGGAGCGAGTTGTCGAGCTATATTAGACAAGGAGTACACAGTAGTGTTGGCCAAGACTTGCTGCGTAACTGTTCGAACACACACTCAACAGCCACTACTACTGTGCAGTATTGCCACTTTATGGACACAATGGTGACACGCTACCAGAACTACATACCCCTAGACTCTACATAGCAGTGTGTTGCCATAAAGCACGCGCGCCACTACTTTGGGGAGAAACGGAAAATGAATGTCTGTATGTTCTTCTGCGAACGAAACGAAAAACGCTAAACAAGATCCTTTTGTCTGTCTTTGATGAGATTGGAGAACCACTTGTATAGTGTATATTCTCAACGACACACGGACAAGCGAAAACAGCCGGCAGTTTTCAAAGATCCACCAAGAGAGCCATCTCAAAACAATTAGCTATCAAAACCGTATAGTGACAGTCGCCGGCGCGTCCAAGCAAACCGCAATTCTCCTTGTAATATATCCAAGCTTCATTTTTACCCGTGGTTCCGGTTTCACCATGATGCAAGCCGCAACCGCAGGCTTTCCCATTCCGGCCAGTCTCCAAGACTTGGAGCGAGAGCCTTACAACCTGCTGCCCTATCCTGATGCCTTTGATGATTCGGACGAGGCCGCTCGTGCCGATTCCTTTGAAGCGTTGGTGCTGCAGTTGGAACAGAGCAATCGCACCTTGGCAGTATCCGCGAGTAGTATCTCGCTCTTTGAGGATAATGGTAATGACGACGACAATGACGATAAGGACTGTTCAGAAACTTGGAACAATGAAGAGCGTACGCAAGCTCTCTATACACTTGTCAGGTACGCTTGAACGAAACAATGTGGCAGTCTGTGCAGAGTAAAGATAGCATTCATTCTCATTTTTTCAATTTTGTTTTATTCATTCAGAAAATCCATTTCCCTGGCACCCGCGACACGACAGCGTCTCGTAGCAGCCATCTGCCAAGCTCTCCAGTCTCTCAGTCGACTCTTGCACTCGACTGCTGCGCAGCAAGAAAAAGAAGGAGTCACAACGGTCGTTCCCCAGGCTTTTCGCGATGCCTTTTCGTGTCACTTGTACATGCTCTACAGTATTTTGTTTTTCTTGGAGTCGGAAGCCAAGGGTAATTCATCAGGTACTGCAGAGTCTGCCGACGTGTTGGAGACACGCAAATTGTCCGCCGATACAATGTTGGCCGCTGCTGTCGCCATGGCGGACCACCGCGCCGTCTTTTGGCAACGCGGTGTTCCTGACGAGTCCGTCGTCGTATTGCCCTGTCGCATTGCCTACCAAATGCTCGAACGTTCGACAGGAGTCTTGGCACGCAAGGCTGCTTGTGCCGACCAAGCACTCCGAATGATTGCGGTTACGGTCGATTCCGCGGATTGTCTCTTGAATACCGTCACGGCCGCGCTCATGGATTTGTTGCATTCCTACGAACACATGGCAGTGCTCGTTGCCGAGCTGGTTGCCATGGAAAATCAATCGGATCGATTGGCAGTCGAGTTGATTCGCGAGATTGGGCGTTTGGAGGGTGGTGGCGAAGCCAAGGTTAGTGGTATCAAGAACGTCGCCCCCTTTGTCAGTGAACTTGCGGCCGTGCGGCCCCGATTGGTGCTGGCGAATCTTTCCTACATTTTACCGCACTTGGATTCGGAACCGTACAATATGCGATCGTCCATTGTCACGGCGCTTTCGCACATTCTCCAGCATCTCGGAAGACTGCAGCAGCAACAGCAGCAAGAGACTGAGAGTCCCGTACAGACCGACAACCAAGACCGTCATACTCCAGTGGACGTTTCCAAATCGCAAGCGGCTCTTTTAGATCTCTTGATGGACCGCGTGTACGACGTGAGCTCATTTACCAGATCGGCCGTCCTCAAAGCGTGGATTCGTTTAACGGAATCGGGCTCGCTTCCCAAAGAACGCGTTTTGGCCGTTACTGCCATGGCCATTGATCGTTTGCAAGACAAGACTGTCGCGGTGCGCAAGCAGTCCATGCATGTAAGTTATACACTACGAGTGCGCTTGGAATGTCTCCCAACCACGTTATCATTCGCTCACCCATGGCTTTGCTCTCCTTTTGCAACAGCTCTTGACTACCTTGCTCGAGAACAATCCCTTTATGGGAAGTTTGGACCCGACCCCGTACAGACAAAAGCTCGCGGAGCTCTACCACTTTGTCAAGAACAACATGCCCATCAGCATTGAGGAAGCCCACCAAGCTGCACTCAAGCAGGCAGACGATGCTGGTGAAGAAGAAGCCATGCAGGAGCTGGAGCAAGCCGCCTTGTCGGCTGCCATTGCGGAAGCCGGAATTATGGTCTCGGACGACTCGGGTGAACTCACCCAAGACCAGCAAGAGTATTGTCGCAAGGTTCAGGCGCTCAAGTTTACGCAGTCGGCCTTGGACTTTATTGACATCTTTGAGGATGCAAACATTGCGCTCGAAGGTATGTTGTTATCTGCCAATACCAGTGATGTTACGGAAGCCTTGCACTTTTTTGTCCAAGCTCGCCACTTTAAGCTTCCGTGCGCGGTCACGGGCATGAAGCGTGCGTTGGCGCTCATGTGGTCCACGGAGCAGAGTATTCGGGACGAGGTGCTCAAGGCGTTTGTCGACGTTTTTATTGCCGAGCCTGGATCCGAAGGTGGAAAGCTCTTGCCGGAAAACCAGATTGCCAAGAATCTGCTCGTGTTGGTCGGTCAAGCCTCAGTCAGTGAAATTGCTTCTATTGAAGAGGCCATTGTACGTCTGGTCAAGGATGAACGCATTCCTGCCGACGTCTTTTTGATTCTTTGGTCCATTGCTTCCAAGGGATCTGCTGATGCACGTGCGGCAGCGTTGCAGCTCCTTTCCATGGGTGCTGGCGCGGACCGTACCATTATTGATAGCAAGAGCCGACTCAAGTTGCTCCTGGACGCTGGTCTGGGTGACTACACACAAGAGCGCAAGGACTGGAGGCTTGCTGGTGCCGCTGCATGCGCCTTGCAGCGAATAGAACGAGCCAAGGTCGATCCCAGTGATGCCAAGTATCTAGTCTTGGAACGAATCATGGAAGAACTCGCCGTGGTTGTTCGTGGAGACTGGTGCGACGACAACAAGACCAGCGACACTCTCCAGTGGTTCTCTGCTGCCGAACAGTCTGTCAAGGCCTTGTTTGTGATTTGCCCCGAGCCAGAAGTGGACTGCACCAACATCATTGTTGGAATGTACTCTGCTGCCATGGGAGACGATATAGAATCCTGCCATTCGCTTCGCTTGGCTCGGCTCTTTCATGTTCTTGGCCAGGTTGCCTTGAATCTCTTGGTTTACACAGAAGTTTTGACCGGAAGCCTCCGACGTGCCAACGCCAAACAGTCTCTCAAGAAGCAAGAAACTGCCGACAAGGCCAATGCCAGCAAGAAAGCATCTGCCGAATACGACTCGTCAGACGACGATGCGATTGAGGTCGAGCTTGGTATCGCTGCCCAAGCGGAGGCCGAGACGGAGCGCAATCTTTCCGACATCTCCGAAAACGAGATCCTCGGACGTGGCCTTATTAGTGCGTTTGGTCCATTGTTGGTCTGTGTCGTTGCCAACGAAGGCGACCGCTTCAACTCGGAGATTCTGATGCAAGCAGCCGTCCTTGCCTTGTGCAGGTTCATGTGCGTCTCGAGCACCTTTTGCGAAAAGCATTTGCCCGTTCTCTTCACGGCTCTTGCCAACGCGCCACCGGAAGACACCACCATGCGCGCCAACACGGTAGTGGCTCTTGGTGATCTCGCCTTTCGCTTCCCGAACGAAGTCGAACCGTACACACCACGTCTGTACGCTTGCTTGCGCGACTCTTCCACCAAAGTCCGCCGGCATACGTTGATGGTCTTGACCCACTTGATTCTCAACGATATGGTCAAGGTCAAGGGTCAGGTCTGCGAGATTGCACTGTGTCTTCGGGATGACGACCAAAGGATTCGTGACATGTCTCGACTGCTCTTTCATGAACTGAGCAAACGTAGCAATAATCCTGTCTACAACTTGCTACCCGACATTATCAGTCAGCTAAGCCAACTTTCAATGCGTCACGACGACTTTCGCAGCATCATGTCTTTTCTGCTCGGGTACATCAAGAAGGAAAAGCAGAACGAGATGCTCACGGAAAAGCTCTGCCAGCGATTCCCTAAGTGCACTTCCATCTCGCAGAAGGCCGACTTGGCCTACTGCATTGCGCAGCTCAAGTTGAACGAGCGGGCCATCAAGTGCCTCTCGGACAACTTCAAGCTCTACAAGGATGCTCTCTTTGACGAAGATATCATGAAGAGTTTTGCATCAGTCGTCACCAAGGCAAAGAAGTTCATGAAGCCCGAAATGCGCGAGTTCTTGGAAGAATGGGAGGCCAAGCTGAATGAGTTGGCGGAACTCGGTGCCGAGAACGAAGCCGCTGGCGAAAAAGCCGCCCGAGCCAAAGTCCGAGCCTCCAAGAGAGCCGCACGAAAAAAGAAACAAGTCAAGGTACTGGATGCGGTTCTAGAAGACGAAGAGGAAGAAGCGGACGAGCTCGAGTTTGAGGGCGAAGTTGACTCAGTGAACAAGGAGAATACACCCGTCTCCACTAAGAAGTCACGGTCGTCAGCACGGGGGCAAAGAGGGACGATTTCAACCTAAACTATGACATGGATTACTAATTTGACGTAACGTGGGGCTAACTTATCTATGTAATTTGTTTTTCTCTTTCTAGTAGCAGACTGTTAAGTCTAACCAGACAAGGCCTTGTCCGGTTGGCATGATTCCGCTTACCCCGAGAGGCGCAACCAACTGCCGTCTCGTCGGTCCTTGCTCGGTGTACAGATTCGTCCACATCTCACCTCATTGCGCCATCCATATGGCTTCGCGATGCGGCGATACCTACGTCATAGACTACCCCCGTCTGTACTGTAAACTGAGTCTACGTGATTATTTTTTCTGTTTCTGGTCGTAAAAAGGCGTCGTATTGCGACTGCTGGCGCGCCTTTTCGTCCCCCGTGTGCCACGTATACCATCTGTCACTTCTTGGGACGCAAGCAGATTTTTCTATTAGCCTTCGTGTAGGTCTGAATATTTGCGTTTAATAATTTTCTCATCAACACATGTTTTGGGAAATGCAATGGCTTAAGTAACGCCAGCGGGGGTGAATTTTTGGCCCGTCACAAAATCGAAACGCCCTTGGCAACCCATTGTTCCTTGCTGGCCCCACAAGACACAGCGAAGAGACCCTCACACCTCCGCCTCCGCCTCCAGCAGCAACTCCGCACAACATCTCCGGGCGCGAATTCTCACCACAGAGCTATCTTTATTGTACCTTGAATCAATCGTATCACTCTCTCTGCTGCTTCGGTCCTGTTGATACGGTAAGATAATGGACTCATCGTTGCCTGTGACATACCCCAATCTGGTAATAGCTTCTGAGTGCCTCACAATGTGAGCGCAAGTAGTTTCGATGCCAGCGGACGATTAATTACCTTTTGCCTCTCGTAGAAAACAGTACCAGTTCTACACGGGCATAATCTTGCTCACAAATTTTGTTCGATCTTTTTGCAGTGAAAAAACACGTCGAGAGGCATTTCATCGCACAAGGACACTTCCTTTTGATCCCTACCTGAGTACGTTTGCCCTTGTTTCGTTGCTTTCGACTATAACAGGTTCTCAAGCAAACGAACAACGTTGCTCGTTGCATCTGTGCAAGCGAATCCATCTTCCTTGCGCAATCGTATCACTCCCTGCTGCCCACAAGAAAAAAAGTGAGCTGCTCGCTCCTTCAAAATGTCAAACTTCAACGCAGGACAGTTTGACGATGCCGAACTGGAACGTCAACTCCAAGAAGAGTTTCGCCGCCGCTCTACCTTAGCGGGGCAACAAGCCTTTAACTTGGCATCGGTTGCTCGCCGAGAACAGTCGCCCGCTGGTTATCCCTTCAACATGTTGGGAGACGCGACATCTGCGGCGACTTCTCCCTATTACCAACGTACCGCTCAAGCCGCGAATCCGCACCACGCCGCAGCCGCGGGACATGCGCATGTCGCCGCCCCAGCTCATCATCACCAGTCACCTTATGGAGGAGCCACGAGTGCTTACCAGGCGGTTGCGGAAGCCCAAGCCCAAGCGCAACAACGCGCGTCGTATGGTGGTACACCCTCATTGAAAGACCAATCGCAGGTTGCGCAGTTGTACGCGGCCCAGCAACGCCAGCGTCTCACGCAACAGCAGCAAGCGCAGCAACAGCAGCAGCAGGTGCAACAGCAGCAGCAGGCGCAGCAACACGCTCAGCAACAGCAACAGCAGGCGCAGCAAGCTTCGTCTTATTCGACAGGAGCGGGTTACTCTTCGGCTGGTGTGACCCCGGAACAACGGTACGGGGCGGCTTATCACGGTTTACCCACTCCTGCGACTACTGCCTACAGAGATTCAACTGCAGGATATGCTAGGTCGGCCGAAGAGTACGCCATGTTGCAGCAGCAGCAGCAGGCGGTGCAACACCAGCAACAGCAGCAGCAGGCGGTCCAACATCAGCAGCAGCAAGGCGTCATGATGTCCTCACAGAATGGTAGCGCTTACCAGCCAACTCCCCGAACGCCGTCTTCCAGTACTCGCACTCCTTCCAAGTCGTCTCGAGGATCGTCGTCCAAAAAGACACCCAAGAATAGCAGCAGCAAGTCCAAGAAGGACTCCAACAAAAAGACTCCCAAGACCGCCAGTCGCAGCAACGAACCCAAGACGATTACTGGCGAAGACGATAAGCAGTGGTTCACAGGCTGTGTGCCTTTGGGTTTGGACGATGACAAATACTGGCTGTCGGAATTGCAAGTCTATCTCAGGGCTAACTTTGCCGAGGCATTTGGAGCGACCGAAGAAGACATTGCGGCACCCATGCATGGCCGCAACAAGCCCATTGCGCTGGGTCAAGTTGGTATTCGGTGCTTGCATTGCAAACGTGAGTACAAAGGTGTTGCGCGTGCAAGACCAACAGACCATATATATATATGGATCTCACCCTCCCTTGTCTCTCTTTCTTTACAGAGGATAACCCGGCGGAACGTGGACAGCAGGCGACATCGTATCCTAGTTTGATTGGCGGTATCTATAACTCTGTTCAGCAGATGTTGCGTTTGCATTTAGACTGTTGCTTGTCGATGCCTCACGATGTTCGAATGAAGATTGAGCAGCTCAGGGCGTCCTGCAGCAGCCGTGGCGGACGTAAGCAGTATTGGATCGATTCGGCTAGGCGTCTTGGACTTGTCGACACGCCTCACGGTATTCACTTTGGCCGCGACCCGCAGGGACCATTGCCACCCTTGACGGGACCGTCGGTCAACTCCAAAGAAGCTCGCAAAAAGAAGGCGCCACCTCCCAAGCCTACCCCAGTCGTGACTGCAAAAGTTGAGACTCCTGTTGAGAAAGCTCCCCCGGTACCCGAAGAGTTGCCGCCACCTCCTCCAGTCGATACGCGACCGCTTGTCTTCCCCGAAGACAAGGAACTCATCTCGGACTATCTCTACTTGACGTTGGAGCAAATGTCTCCGTGTCTTCTCATGGAAGCCGATCGTGTTGGCTGTTACAAGACCCGCAAGGTTGGCTTTCACGGATTGGCATGTAAGCACTGCGTGGGGCAAGCAGGATGTGGCCGATACTTTCCCGCATCGGAAGCGTCCCTGTCACAGACAACAACGTCACAGACCATAATGAATCACGTCCGCAACTGCCGTCGTTGTCCAATGGAGATTCGTGAGTGCCTAGAGATCATGAAGCGCAGCCGTATGGGACCGGATGGCAAAAAATCGGACAAACCCAAGCATGGTGGGCGAAAGGTCTTCTTTCATCGTCTTTGGTGTCGCATCCAGGATGTGCCCTTTGAAGAAGGCAAAGGGGAAACAAAAGAAAGCAAAAGAAGGAAGATGAAGAAACCCGGTCCGAAACGGGCCAAGAAAAAATCCGTAGAAGGGCTTGACGGAGACTCGGTGGAGAGTCGTAATATGTTTAGCGAAGACACGGACACAGAAGACGACAGCGACATGAGTGGGGCTGAGGACCTTCCGTTTGACGATGACGAAGCGAACAGCAAACCCAAAGTCAAGAGTAGAGCCTCCACTGGCAGCGCTTCGAAGAAGAAACAGTTGCCTCCTTGGAGAGAAGGTTGCGTACGCTTGACAAAAGGAGATGATGAGTATTGGCTTTCAGATATGGAATGCTTTGCTCGGAGTGACCTTGTCGAAGTTTTTAGTCTGAAGAAAAGCGACAGTCTTGAAGGATATGGCGGGCGTAAGGAGCCAGCAATAGGTCAAGTGGGAATCCGGTGCATTTTCTGTAAATCTCTGGATCCTGCGGAAAGGCCGAATGGTTGTGTCAGCTTTCCGGAAGGACTAACGTCGATTCACACAAAGACGGCAGAGATGATTCGCTTGCACTTTCCTAGCTGTCCGTCCACACCAGATGATGCGCGGGATACTTTCAAGTCTTTTCGTGGTTTCGACGCCAAAATTGCCAATGATGATTCTCAACAGTACTGGGTGGACGCTGCTCGGGACATTGGTCTCACGGACATTCCTCCGCATGGCCCACGCACTGCAGGTTCATGGGGTATGACATTCCGTCGCGACCCACTCCAACCTAGCCCCGCCGATGAACTTGATCTCGAAGCCTCGGGTGGCTCAACTTTGTTTGGTGGCAAGAACGCCATGGTCCGACTAGACGACCAAGGACTTTGTACCGACCAAGTCTTGCTTCTGTTGGATCAAGTCAGGCCTTGCTGCTTCATGAAGAGCGATCGAAGAGTAGGACCAAGTGCGTCGAGAGGACGCGACAGGGTATTAAATTTCCCCGGACTCTGCTGTCAGCATTGCAACAACAAGAATAAGCTTGGACGGTACTTCCCTGTGTCGGCCAAGAACCTCACAGACAGTACGGCCAATTCGTTGCAGTCTCACATTGCTTCGTGTTCTCGTTGTCCGGAACCTATCAAGGCTTCCTTGGCTTATCTCGGCCACCGGAGTGTCCTTCAGAAAGCCGAACTGAGCGGCGTGTGGAAGAAGGCCTTTTTCAAAAAGGTTTGGGAGCGACTCCATGTTGAACGCACCTGGACGTCGGCGGACGACGAGGTTCAGCAAGATGGCGAGAACGAAGAATACTCATCAAACGGAGAACATCACGACGAAGAAGAAGACGCTGGAGACGAAACCAAGGATGACGACGACGATGATGATGGAAGCGATAGCGAAAAGGAGGAAATGGGAGACCAAATGAACGCCTTGATCAAGGCTGCTGCTATTTGGCTGACCGAGCAAGACTCCACCACGGACACGACGAAGTCAACTTCTCGTGGTGGCAACCGGGGACGCAGCCTCCCTACGGGTACAAAACGGCCAGGTTTTACTCCCTCCAGGAATCGAGGAGGTGCAGGCCTACCAACCAAGAGAAGACGGGTTCACTTTTAGATTCTCTCTCCGTACGGCCGCAAGACCATTTATGATTAAAAAAAATGTTTGCTTTTATTAATCTGACGGCCGATTTGAGCTTTCTCGTTGCATACAGCCCAACGACTCTTTCAAAAAAGCCTCGTTGTCGCCTCGTTAGGTCACCGGAAAGTATAATCTCTTAATCAAAAAGCTACGTCGCAGATCGATAATGATTCGGCTCACGGTCGCGAATGTCCTTGTGAAGAGACTCCATCTGCTCGGGTGTAACGTAATGGCAAATCGACGCTGCCGATGTGCAGTCTTTTCCCGAGTTCCAGCATTCCTTTTTCTGGGCCTTTGCTTTGGCGGTTTGTCGACCCGCATAAATCAACGAATCATTGTAGCCTCGCATTCGATCTTCCAGAATGTTGGCAAATTTTGGCGTTTCCGTATGAATGGCAATGTGATAAAAGTTGGTAAAGTAACCCCACACCCAATCGCTATGCATGCAAAAACCAGTGTTCTGCCAGTCCGCAATGGCCGTGTAGCTGTATCGCTTGACGTAAGCGTGCATGAGTTCAGCGACGCTCATGCCATCCGAGAAGAGTGGGAGCTCTCCAATGGAATCTTGATGCAAGCGCCAACAAGCCAACTGGGTAAAGCCTGCATCCGCACCAGAGACTGATGGCGGTGGTGGTGCATAGGCCTTGCTAGTATTGTTTCGAAAGGGCTCACAAAAGAGCGGTTTTTGAAAGTTTTGAATGGCTGGTCGGGAAAAGATGACGCCCCATCCACCAAAAGGAATGGTAAAATTGTGTTCCCGTATTCGTGAGCGGATCATGCAGCCTGCGACGGCGTAGGCCGTGTCGGCAGGATACTCTTTCTGTATAAACGGCGCCACCTTTTCCAGATCCATGTACGTATCGTCGTCCATGATCATGAGATAGTCTGGTAAGCTAGCATTGTCTTTGTATTTCGACAAGACGTTGTAGAAACCATCGGCAGGTCTCTTTTGGGCGCACATCCATCCGGCTGGGTTTGGCTTTTTCATGAGCCATTGAAAGTTGGCAAAGTTTGTCCTCATTTTGTTGTAGTGATGGT